>Ga0315287_10006913_pt1 | contig 11335 bp, 11 predicted proteins | sample YL17G11_0_MG_FD_205037 | JGI IMG/M metagenome (GOLD analysis project Ga0315287, IMG submission 205037) | Sediment microbial communities from Yellowstone Lake, YNP, Wyoming, USA - YL17G11_0 | ecosystem: Environmental > Aquatic > Freshwater > Lake > Sediment | place: USA: Wyoming | collected...
GGAAATGACTGTGAAAATCAGGGAGATTAGGGAGCAACCGCTTCTGGTTCCGCCTAGTGAGCGGCCGGAGTACGCGGTCCCACGGGACGTGGAGGATGCTATCCTTAAGGGGATTACAGCCAACAGGGAAGTGAAGGACGGATGGAACGTCATCCGGCTCCACTACTATGCGTCGAGGCTTGGCATCCCGACGGTAGTCACCGACGGGGATATGGAGCTGGCGAGGAAGGAGCACCACGACGTCAGGTATGGCAATGGGAAGCCGTGGACGACCCACGCGGTCGGCGACTACTACATCCAGGTGAAGGCGTTGGGCTGGGGGCTCCCGGTCTACACCACGGACGAGGAGAGGATGCGGAACACCCTTGATAAAGACCGCAAAGGCAACGGATATGGGCTCGCAGAAACACTCTACCAGTTCCGCGCCCTCAGCCTCAAGGAGGAGGTGTCGGGCGCGGACGAGGCGAGCATGCTCTCGGCGCTCGAAGACTCCAGGCTGAATAGACGGGGCTGGGGTGTGTTGAGGATGCACTACTGGCTTGGGGAACTTGGCATCAAAGAGGAGATAACCCCCCATGACAAGGCCCTCTTTGACGAACGCATCATAGACGTCCGCGGGAAGGACAGTGTCCTCATGCTTGCTGAGGCCTACTGCCTCAGGCATGAGCTACTGGCAAACAAGAGCGCAAGCAAGCCAGCCGAAGCGTCAATGCCCCCGCTGAGGCGGTTCACTCGGTTTTCCTGACGACTATCTCCCAGTCATGCTCGCTAATCTGTTTCCTGTGTATTATCTTGTGGCCGTCCGTCTCGAGTCCGCGCGGCAGGTCACGGAGCGCCTCGCGGGTGTTGACGACGACCCTCAGCACCTGCTCTTGGCGTAGGCCGTCGATGGCCTCCTTAACCTTCAGGAAGTTGACGGGGGTCCCGTATTCCCTGAGGTCCAGTTCCTGGTCGACTGTGTAGTCCTCGTAGTATTCCCCCTTTATGTAAGCCTTCGTCCTCTCGTGCTTGGGATTGTGGAAGAGCTCCTTCGCGGGGCCGTGCTCGATGAGGCTCCCCAGATAGAGGTATATCACGTGGTCTGCGAGCCTCTTGGCCTGGTGTATGTTGTGGGTGCTCATGATTATCGTGTAGTCGCGGCCGAGCTTCATTATCTGGTCCTCTATCTTCCTAGAGGACACGGGGTCGAGCGCGGACGTGGCCTCGTCGCAAAGGAGCACCTTCGGCTTCACAGCCAGGAGTCTGGCCAGGCTTAGGCGCTGCTGCTGGCCTATTGACAGCCTCGCCGCCGGCTCCCCGAGCCTGTTCTTAAGCTCATCCCAGAGCGCTGCGTGACTGAGGCTCTCCTTCACTATCCCGTCCAAGGCGGCCTTGTCGCCGACGCCGTGTATCCTCGGTCCGTAGGCGACGTTGTCGTATACGGACATCGGCAGGGGAGATGGCTTCTGGGTTATCATCCCCACCTTCGTCCTCAGCTCTGTCACATCCACGGAGTCGTCGAGTATGTTCACCCCCTCGAACATTATCCTCCCCCTCGCCTTGAGGCCTTCGTTGAAGTCTATGAACCTGTTGAAGCAGCGCAGGAAAATCGTCTTCCCGGAGCCGGACGGCCCTATCACGCACACAATCTTGCGCTCCGGTATCTCGAGGCTTATGTCCTTGAGGAGCACGCCTTCCCTCGCGCCCACCGTGAGGCCTTCGACGCGTATTATCTCACCGGTCATACTATCATGTTCCTCCTTGACGCCTTCCCGAGCATCCTCGCGGCTGACGTTAGTACTAGTATGACGACCAATAAAATCACGGCGGAGGCGTAGGCCCTCTCCTGAACGCCCTGGAACGGCGTCCCGAACTGGAAGAATATGGCGAGCGGCAGGGACGCGGCGGGCTCCATAAGCGATGAGGGGACCTTGTCGGTGTACCCGGCGGTGAACAGTATCGACGCCGCATCCCCTATGCCGCGGCCGAACGCGATGATGATGCCAGTCAATATCCCGGGTGCCGCCTGCCTGAGCGTCACGGACCAGGTGGTCTCGAACCTCGTGGCGCCGACTGCATAGGACACCTCCTTCAGGTCCTGCGGCACCGTCTGGAGTATCTCGTCTATGGACCGAGTCATGATGGGGAAGACGACGAAGGCAAGCGATATTATGCCCCCAAGGAGCGACGCCCTCAGGCCGAGGGAGAGCATGATGATGAAGCCGAAGGCGCCGTAGACTATTGACGGGACGCCCCACAGTATGTCCAGGACGAGCCTCACGGCCTCCGCTATCCTACCGCCCCCGCTGTATTCCCTCTGGAGGAACAGGGCCGTCGGCAGGCTCATCACGAAGGCGAGGGCCGTCCCCCCAGCCGCAAGGTATATCGAGCCCACTATCGCGTTCAGGACTCCTCCGCCGCCCCCGAGGTAGAATCCGCTCCGCGGCGTCTCCGTTATCATCTCGACGCTCAGGGCGGGCAGGCCCTTCAAGAGGACGGCGGCAATCATCGCCAGGAGGCAGAGCAATACGAGGCTCACGGACAGGAATCCCGCGGTCTTGAACGCCTCCTCCTCGAGCCTCCTCCACTCCATCAGTACGCCTCCGCCTTCATCCTTGAGAGTATGGCCCTGCCGACAGCGTCGAATGCGACGACTATGACGAGTAAGAGAAGCGCCGCGAACATCATCGCCGACTCGAACTCGGGAATCGACAGCATCTCCCCGTAGTTGTTGGCTATCAGCGCAGTCAGCGGGTAGACCGGGTCGAACGGGCTCTTCGCGTGCATCGCGACGTTGCCCACCACCATCAGGACGGCCATGGTCTCGCCGAAGGCGCGGCTGAAGCCGAGTATGACTGCAGACATGATTCCGGGCGAGGCCTTCCGGAGCACGACCTTCTTGACGGTCTGCCACCGCGTGGCTCCGAGGGCGAATGACGCCTCCCTAAGGTCCTGCGGGACGGACGCTATTATCTCCTCCATTATTGAGAGCATTATCGGCACCACCATCACCGACAGCACCATTGCCCCGCTAAGTATGCAGTAGCCGGACGTCTCGTATCCGAAGGCGGGCGCCAGGTAGTCCCTCACAAACGGCACGATGAACACTACTCCCCAGAGGCCGAAGATGACCGACGGTATGCCGGCCAGCGTGTCGATGCCGGACTTCACGAGAGAGCGGAACCTGCCGCCGGCATACTCCGCAAGGTAAATCGCGCTCATCAGGCAGAGTGGCACGGAGAACAGCATGGTGACGAAGGTCACAAGGAGCGTGCCGGTGATGAAAGGGTAGAACCCGAAGACCCCCCTGGACGGCTTCCACTCGGATGAAAGGAGAAGCTGGGACGGCGTCTCACGGGAGAGTATGAGCCCGGACTTCAGGAGGAGGCCCAGGGTTATCAAAACCAATATGCTCACGGCGGCCAGAGCGAATATGCGGGTGACCGCTCCGGCGGCTTTGTCGACTAGTATGCTGGTTTTCCTCATCTGAGCTTCTCCGCCTCGGCGGATATGGCATCGCCCTTCAACGGTATGTATCCGGCTGGCAGGACCTGGCCCTGTCCGTCCGTGAGAATCCACATGATGAAGTCCCGGGCCGCCCCCTTAGGCTCGCCTTTGGTGACGATGTACAGGTCCCGCGCTGGAGGGGATGGAAACCGTCCATCCGCTATGGCCTTGACGACGCCCGACTTGTCGGCGTAGAAGTCCTCGTCAGCGGAGACGACACCGTCGGAGTTCAGGTCAAGAGGCACTATAACAATGTTGCCTACTGGCTTGCCTGTCCTGTCGTCGTAGGCGAAGTTGAGGTTGTTGAACCCCATCCCCCGAACGTCCCTTGACACAGCCTCGGCGATGCCGGGGTCGCCGTTCACTCCGACGCCCACCAGGTCCTCCTGCTTGACGCCGAGGTATTTCCCCCACACCTCGCCCGCCCCGCACGAATCCGAGCGCACATACACTGAAATCTTGTCTCTCACATCAGGCCTGCCGGAGAGCATCCCCCATTCAGTGACACTGCCGGTGACGAACACATCCTTGAACTCCCCCATTTTCACGCCCCTTCCGCGGATGGACTGTGCTGCCGGGTTGTCCCTGTTCATGGTCGGGAGAACGGCGTCCTTGGCGACTGCGATAGGGTAGGCGCCCTTGCCAATCTCGGACTTGTCGATGTCCCTTGATATCATCCCGATGTCCACGAGGCCGCCGAGCGCGTCTGCCATCCCCTTGCCCGCGCCGCCAGCGTTGACTTCAATGCTCACGCCGGGGTTCGCCTTCTGGTACTCGTCAGCCCACTTCACCATCAGGGGATACAGGGCCCACGCACCGGAAACCCTCACTGTCTCCTTCGCCTCATCCCCACCGCCTGAAAAGAATAGGGCGGCTCCCAACACCAAAACAACGCATAATGCCAGGACAATCTTACGGTCCATACACTATACAATCATCCGCCGGACTTAAAATAGCTTATTTACAATAGAGTGATACAATGGGCATGAGCAAGAAGGACCTTTCGAAGGCGAAGGCGAAGCTGAAGGCGAGGATAGAGGAGCTTGAGGTGAAGGTGAGGATGGACCCCCTCAAGAAGAACCCGAAGAACCACGAGGAACTGGCTAAACTCAGGCGGGAACTCGGGGAAGGATAGCCGCTAGACGAAAGATAGAATCTACGGAAGCCTCTCCGGGATGCGGCCTGATAGCCTCATGTGGTCAGCCAAAACGAGGTTCGCCATCGCCTCGACCACCGGGACGGCCCTCGGGATGATGCACGGGTCATGCCTGCCTTCAACTTCTATGTACGCGTTCCTGCCGAGGTTAAGGTCCACCGTCCTTTGCCTCTTTCGTATGGACGCCGTCGGCTTGAAAGCCACCCTCACGATTACGGGCATCCCGTTCGTGATGCCTCCCTGGATTCCGCCGCTGTTGTTGCTCCTCGTCCTCACAGCCTTCCCCTCATAGTAGAACTCGTCGTTGACAACGCTGCCCCTCCCTGCGGCAGCGTCGAATCCGAGGCCGAACTCCACCCCCCTGGCGGCGGGTATCGACATCAAGGCACAAGCCAGGTCTGCCGTCAGCTTACCGAAGACGGGCTCCCCCAGGCCGGCGGGCAGATTGAAGGCCGCGCACTCGACGACGCCCCCGACTGAGTCCCCGCTCCTATATGCCTCCCTGACCTCCGCCTCCATCTTTGCGGCGGCCTCCATGCTGAGCGCCCTCGCCTTGTTCGCATCGATTAGGTCCCTTATACCCCTCACGGGGGCGTCGAGGGACTCCTTCGACTTCGCAGAGCCTATCTGTTTCGCGTACGCGACCACGTCGATGCCGTGCCTTAAGAGGAGCTTCGCCGCGACCGCGCCGGCCGCGACGCGGCCGACAGTCTCCCTGGCCGAGCTTCTGCCGCCGCCGCGCCAGTCCACGTGGCCGTACTTCATCCTCCACGTGTAGTCAGCGTGGCCGGGCCTCGGCTTAGATATGACATCGCGGTACTTGCTCGAGTCCGCGTCAATGTTCCTGACGACGACCGCTATCGGCGTGCCGAGCGTCCTACCCTCAAACACGCCGGACAACACCTCCGCCTGGTCGGTCTCCGCTCTCTGGGTGGTGAGTTCGCTCTGGCCGGGACGCCTCCGGTCCAACGCCTTCTGCAAGTCCTCCACCGAGAGCTCAAGGCCGCTCGGGCACCCGTCGACGACGCATCCTACCGCGGCGCCGTGGCTCTCCCCGAATGTCGTTGTCCTGAAGAGCCGGCCGAATGTGTTCACCGCTTAGAGAATACGGTTCTACATATTTATCTCTGCACTCCCCATTTTTGTCCATGTCCGACATAGAAAGGATACCGGAAGACGACCCGGCGCTCGTTTACCACCGCCGACAGGGCCTGCAGGGGCCCGGGAAACTGGCAACTGTCATGACACGGCCGTTCAACGGGAAGGCGGACCTCAGCCTCGCATACACACCCGGGGTTGCGAAACCGTGCCTTGCCATACAGCGCGACCCAGACCGTGTCTACGAGTTCACAGGGAAAGGCAACACCGTAGCCGTCGTCACCGACGGCACCGCCGTCCTCGGCCTCGGAGACATCGGGCCTGCAGCCGGCCTGCCTGTGATGGAAGGCAAGTCCATACTGTTCCGAATGCTCTCGGGCGTTGACTCGTTCCCGCTCTGCCTGAACACCAAGGACCCGGACAGGATAGTCGAAGCGGTCAAGGCGATAGAGCCTGGGATAGGCGGCGTCAACCTCGAGGACATCAGCGCACCCCGCTGCTTCGAAGTAGAGAAGCGGCTGAAGGCGGAGATGGGCGTGCCGGTGTTCCACGACGACCAGCATGGGACCGCGGTCGTCACCCTCGCCGGCCTCATAAACTCACTGCGCGTCGTCGGCAAGAAGATATCGGAGGTCAGGATAGTCTTCAACGGCGCCGGGGCGGCAGGGATGGCCTGCGCGAAATTCTACATGGACGCCGGCGTCAGGGATGTAATACTATGCGACACCAAGGGGACAATCTACGAGGGCCGCAAGGATGGTATGAACCCCTACAAGGATGAGATAGCGAAGGTCACAAACCGGGGGGGCATGCGCGGCACCCTCGCCGACGCCATGAGGGGCGCGGACATATTCGCCGGCATGTCGGTCGGGAACGTAGTGACAGAGGACATGGTCCGGTCGATGGCGGACCGCGCCATCGTGTTCGCCTGTGCGAACCCCGAGCCGGAGATAATGCCAGAGAAGGCGGAGGCCGCGGGCGCTATGGTCGTCGCGACGGGCCGCTCCGACTACCCGAATCAGATTAACAACGTCCTTGGCTTCCCAGGCATCTTCAGGGGCGCCCTCGACACCAGGGCCAGGGACATCAACCACGAGATGAAGCTTGCCGCGGCGTACGCCCTGGCGGGGCTCGTCTCAGACGAAGAGCTTGCGGAAGGCAAGGTGATACCCGCGCCCCTTGACCCGAGGGTCGCGCCGACCGTGGCGTCGGCCGTCGCCATCGCCGCGATGAGAAGCGGCGTCGCAAGGCTTAAGGTCGACCCCACGGATGTCGAACGTCACACCCGCGAGATGGTGGATGAGGCGAGGAGGCTCGCGGCGGTGCTGAATCCCGGGAAGCTCATGATGCTAGAGCCCGATACGCCCAGTACGGGCACCAAGTGAGGAGCCGGATGGAAGGACAAGCTGAAGTGAAGACGCTCCTTGAGCTCATACGGTCGTGCGCCACGGACCTCCCGAAGGACGTCGAGGCCGCATTACACCAGGCAAGGGACAGGGAATCCGGCGCGGCGAGGAAGACGTTGTCGGCGATAATCCGAAACAGCGGCCTGGCGAGGAGGCGGTCGGTCCCGATATGCCAGGACACTGGCACGCCCGTGTTCTACGTCACCTGCCCGCCGACTGCCGATAGGAAATCCATACGCGAAGGAATCGTCAAAGCAGTCCGGGGGGCGACGGGTTCGGTACCCCTCAGGCCTAACGCGGCCGACCCGTTGTCGGGCGCGAATTCAGGCGACAACACCGGCGTCAACACGCCACCCATACACTTCAAGGAATGGGGCCGCGACTGCGTACGGTACGAGCTCCTCCTGAAGGGCGGGGGCTCGGAGAACGTCACCCGCCTATACACGCTCCCGGATGCGCGCCTGTCTGCTCTACGCGACATCGGAGGCGTTGAACGGTGCGTTCTGGACGCGGTCCACAAAGCACAGGGCAACGGGTGCCCCCCTTACGTCATAGGCGTCGGCATAGGCGGAATGGCGGACTCGTCCATCGCGCTCGCCAAGAGACAGCTACTGCGGGTGATTGGGGATGTGAACCCGGACAGAGAGCTCAGGGCGTTCGAGAGGAGCATGCTCGTTAAAATCAACAGTCTCGGCATAGGCCCGATGGGCCTCGGCGGCAAGGCCACGGCGCTGGCTGTGAAGGCGGCGCGGCAGCACAGGCACCCCGCCTCGTATTTCGTCGCCGTCTCGTTCGGCTGCTGGGCTATGCGGAGGGGGGCAATAGAGGTGGAGCCGTGAAGCTGAAGACCCCCCTTGACGAGCACACGGTGAGGGGTCTCACGGCAGGCGACCAGGTACAGCTGACCGGAACCGTCGTCACCGCGCGCGATGCAGCCCACAAATACCTAATCCAAGGCGGTAAACCCCCCTTCAGCCTGAACGTCATCTACCACTCTGGCCCCATCGTCAAGGGTGGGCGCGTGATTTCCGCGGGCCCCACGACATCGATTCGGGAGGAACCGTACGAGGCGGACATTATACGGGACTTCGGCGTCAGGGCCGTGATAGGCAAAGGCGGCATGGGCGACAGGACGAAGGCCGCACTCGTGGAACACGGCTGCGTCTACCTCGCCGCGGTCGGCGGCGCGGGCGTCCTGATTGCAGACAAGATACGGAAGGTCAAGGCGGTCCACATGCTCGATGAACTCGGCCCGACGGAGGCGTTCTGGGCGCTTGAGGTGGAGGACATGCCACTCACCGTCGCGATGGACGCGGCAGGCAACAGCCTCTACAGGCGGGTCGAAGAAGCGTCTCTTCAGCGCCTGAAGGCGCTTACTCTATGAGGGCGTGGGTTAACACAACCTCCCGCTTACCGTGCATCCTTGGATACGCGGGCAATGGCACCCCATTTTCTAGAAGGAACATGTGATGAGGCCGGCTCACGAAGTAGTCACGTCCTCCCCCATCCAAAAACCCTTTGTAACTCAGCATGTTGCCGAATTCAGCTCCATCAAGGCCGCGTCTGACACCAACCCGCATAAATGTCTGCTTGTATCTTAATAGCGTCTGCAGGTTCCTGCTTCCAGCAGCCTTCAAGGCCTTAATAATCCGGGGGACGTCCATGGTCCTAAGTGAAACAGCGTAAAAATCATCATCGGTTGCGAACATAAAGACGTCTCCCAGGGAATAAGTCGACTGCACACTCTTTAGCATGTCAGTCATACCCTCAAGCTTACCGGCACGCGGAAGCGGGAAATTAAAGATGGCTATCTGCCTCATCGTGCCGGGAATCGAGCTTGACAGATAGGACTCGCGATATTCGTTGGGGTGGGGCCTGGCTCCCCTTCGGCGCTTCCACCCCCATATTGTACGAATCTGCTTTAGCAGCTGGTCATCCCAGATTCGGCTGGTCAAGGAAGCATATGGACTTATGCGCGGCACATATTTAAGCATCTTGCCAGCGCTGTCCCCGATAAGCTGAGATTCGGTCAAAACGGTGCAGACGTAGCCTGTGCTCGCGTTCACAGTGCCAGGTACCCTGAGTATCCTCCTTGTGTCTACTGTGATCTTCTCGTCAAATTTAAGCCCGTAGGACCTTAGTTCCCCGACAAGGACCCTCCTCCTAGAAATAGCATCCGCCTCCCTCAAGTGCGGGTCTTCCTCGCGACAAACCCAGTCGTCTTGGCAGACTATATGGAATCCCTTGCCTCCGCTGAAGGCTATGTACTTCACCTTCTTCCCCATGGCAACAAGCCTTTCGTAGAGGTCCACTGTCTCCACCCGCGCCTTCTCTATGTTCCTAATGTTGAACGGCTTCTCGTCGACGTCAAAGGCGAGGTCGCCCCTGATGAACAAATTAGACAAGGTGTCATCGTCTGATCGCGGCCCCAATAGCTGAGGGTTAAGCCAGCATCCCGTGGAGTAATACACGTCGGACGGCCTCCGCCTGGCAAGCCATTCTCGCAAAGCTTCTCCAGAAAGCATCTTCCTATCAGCCTTCAGAAATGAACCGTCCCTCAGCCTTATGCGAAAATGCCTGAACCTAAGGTCTGTTATTACAGACAGGTCTGGCAGATGGGTCTTGTAAAATTCCCTCAAGGGGTCCATCACTCAACGAATATCGAGTAGTCCTGCCTTTCAATGAAAGCCTTGAATCCGAGCAGGCGTTTTTCAGCGTTGAATGGCTTCCTCCACCTTTTCTTCTTCCGTTCGGCTTCATAGTAATCCCTCCTAGACTCGTAATCGGAAGTCAGCCTCATCATCTCCCTGCTAAGCACCGATTCCAACTGCATTCTGATCGAGCCGGGGTCCGTCTCCCTCGCGAAGGAAAGCCCGTATCTCTGCTTAATCCAGGATTTTATCCGCTTGTAACCGGACGCCCTACTCGACGTTGCGAACCGTCTCCGAATGAATCTGAGCCAGAGGAAGGCTAAGACAGCGGGTACGAAGATGCCCCAGGCGTCCACATAAATGACTTGCCCTGCCGCTTAATAAATTCAGCCCCGATTGCGGAGTAATACACAAAGCAGCAACTAGACGTCCCGCCGAAACCTATCTTATCCTCCCCCCAATGCTGTTCATCGCGTCCCTGAATCCCGGGAATGTGACGTCGACGTGCTCCGCGCCGGAGACTACCGTTTCCCCTTCAGCCTTCAGGCCAGCAACAGCCAAAGCCATTATCACCCTATGGTCCAGCCAGCCGTCCACCCTCGCGCCCTTCAGGCCGCCGCCGGAAATCACGAGGCCGTCAGGCTTCTCCCTCACCTTAGCGCCCATCTTCGCAAGCTCAGAGGCCATCGCCCTCAGCCTGTCGCATTCCTTCAGCCTCGCATGCGCCGCATTCACTATCTCGGTGCGGCCTTTAGCGTGCGCCCCGAGGACGGAGACTATCGGCACGAGGTCAGGGGAATCAGACAGGTCGACGGTGACCCCCGTGAGCCTCCCGTCCGAGCGGACGGTAACCGAGTCTTTACCGCCGTCCACGTCCGCCCCCATCTGAGAAATGATTGACAGTATCCTCCTGTCCGCCTGGAGCGAGTCGCAAAGGAGGTTCCCCACCTTCACCTCCGACTCGGTGAGCGCTGCGGCGGCCAGTATGAAGGCGGCTGAACTATAGTCCCCCTCCACGGTGTAGTCGACCCCACGGTAGACCTGTCCGGAGGCTACTGTGAACCCCTCGTATCCCCGGTTCCCAGCCTCGACGCCGAATAATCCCATCATCCTGAGCGTCAAGTCCACATAAGGCCTGCTCTTCAGGGGCGACGTCAGCTCCAAGGACACGTCGGCCCTAGCGTACGGCGCCGCCATCAAAAGTGCGCTCACGAACTGGCTGCTCACGTTCCCAGGCATCCTGCACACTCCGCCCTTAAGCGGGCCTTCGACCACAGCGGGCGGCAGACCCCCATCCGACGAAGCCTTCACCCCAAGCTCTGAGAGCGCGTCAAGGAGCGGCCCAAGAGGCCGCCTCCTGACGGAATCGTCCCCGGTCAGGGTGACCTTCCCGGGAGCGAGCGAGGCGAGCGCGGTGCAGATTCTGATGGTCGTCCCGGAGTTCAGCGTGTCGACGACAGCACTCGGAGCCTTAAGCGCTCCCCCCGTGCCGGTGATGGATGCGGCCCTGCCGCGTAACTCGACTTCTCCGCCGAACA
>Ga0315287_10006914_pt1 | contig 11335 bp, 9 predicted proteins | sample YL17G11_0_MG_FD_205037 | JGI IMG/M metagenome (GOLD analysis project Ga0315287, IMG submission 205037) | Sediment microbial communities from Yellowstone Lake, YNP, Wyoming, USA - YL17G11_0 | ecosystem: Environmental > Aquatic > Freshwater > Lake > Sediment | place: USA: Wyoming | collected...
AAAACCCAGGTGCGGCCTGGCTGAAGTGGAATTTCGGCGCCGGCGGAGTCATAAAAACGCGTCCGGCTGGCCAAGTCGGCCTTGCGCCAGACGCCGCGCGTCATTTTTCCGTCGCGCATAACGCGCGCCCCGCCGTCGCCCGTCGTGTCAATTTGCAAACGGCCAACCTCGTCTAAAACCTTAACCGGAACATATTGAATGATAATATTATCCGCGACCACCGGCGCGCCATGGTCATCTAAAAATTTTTCCTCGTTAAAATACCGCTCATAATTTTTCGTCGTCTGATTATATTGCCAGCCGACTACAAAACCAGCGCCGTATTTTATTTTTATAAATCCGACTGTTTCGCCGAAGCTATCCAGATTTTTATCGCTAAAAAGCCAGCCGCTCCATGGTGATGACGACACGCGGTTTGAACCGTAATCAACCAAATATTTTTGCCACTTCTCGGCGCTGGTATAAAGATTGTGCGGCGCTGTTCTCCCCGCTTCGCGCCAAAAATAAGGTTCGCGATAAAATTCATTGGCGTCAAAAATTTTTCTTGCTTTGAGCGCGGCCAGGCCCTCGGCAGAACCGCCGCAATGCATATATAAACCATCGCCATATTCGGCAAGCCAGTCAAGATAATACGGCCGGACGCTGCGCACTGGCCCAACTTTTTTTGCCTCTGACATGGCAGGATAAATCGCCATGAAGCGGGTGAAGGCGCCTTCCACCGGCGCTTCATAAACAATTGCCGCTTCGTTCAAGCCGCTAATCGGCATGGCCTCGGGGTGATTATCCGCCATCACGGCGATTACTGGCGGCGCTACTTCGGCCTCGGTCCGAACGCCCAAACCGGTCAGCTGGCTGAAATATTTAAACTGCTCCCCTGCCTGACTCCGGTCTTCAAACCCCGGCCGCCCTTTTCCGCAAAAGAAAAAATACCAACACAAAATTATGATGGAAAGCAAAAACAGAAAGATGGCGACAGGCAATAATTTTTTATCGCGAGAAGACATGGCGGTATTGGTTATTATCTATGATATCATCAAACAAAAAACGCGGCCAGTCCCGCGTTTTTCATTTTTATTAATCTTATTTTTTCGCTTCTTTCTTCTCTTCTTTTTTATCTCCGGCCGGCGGCGTTTTGGCCGCTCCGGCTTCGCCATCAACCGCCCCGCCATCGGCCGCTTCTTCTTCAGCTTCTTTCTTCTTGCCGGCGGCTTCAATCTTGGACAGGTCGGCAGGCTCTGTGGCCGCTTCTTCCATCGCCTTAATCTGTTCCTCTGTCAGCGCAGGCTGGGCCTTGGCAATAATGCTGGTCGGCGTCGGGTCAATTATTTTGACACCGTCCGGCAATTTAATGTCGGAGACGCGAATGGCATCATCAAAAGTTTTCAGAACTGACAAATCAATTTCAAAATTGGCGACCAAATCCTTTGGCAAACATTCGATTTCCACTTCTTCAAGGTTATGAACCAGTGTGCCGCCCTGTTCTTTAATCACCGGCGCCTCGCCCATTAAACGCAATTCAACCCTGGCGGTAATCGGCTTGTTCATGTCAATGCGGCGCAAATCAACATGGGTAACACGGCCGCTGACCGGGTCGTACTGAACGGCCTGAACCAGCACTTTGCCGGCTTCATGATTATCCACGGTTAAATCAATCAACGTTGACTCGCCGGCTTCGTCATAAATTTTTACGAAATCGCGATTGGACAGAGAAAGAGAAAGCGACTCATCCTTGCCGCCATAAACCACGGCCGGCAGAACGCCTTCATGACGCGCCTTTTCCCCTTTTATTTCTCTTTTAGCGGCGGATAATTTCAACATACATTAAACTTTTAAAATTGAAGCAAAAAATTCTTTTTCCGCTTGTCGCAAACCGCGGCAGGTCTCGAGCGCTTCGTCAATTGAAAGCGGCTCAGCTGAACAAAGGCGGCGGGCGTCGGCCAAAGACAAGTCAGTCACCATGCCGACCGAACTTAAGCCCTGGCCGAAAGACATCACTAAAGCGACAAAATGCCCGCGGCATTTCAGGCAGGTGAGATGAATCATCTCGGCCGGCCCGCTTTTGGCAAAACTTTCTCCGGCGCCGGATTCATAAACCGCGCCGCAAACCGGGCATCGGCTGATGAACTTCAGCGCTTCGCGCCATTGTTCTGGTTTGTCAACAGGCATCATATAAGCGCCATTATACTACACGAAAACATATTTCGTGTCAAGAAGACAAAAAGCCCGCAAAAACAGGAGCTGCTTAATTCAAATCCAGCTCTTTGGCCACTTGCCAGGTCTTTTCGTCCACGGCCGTTAATTTTCCTTCGCTGACAATGTAAAGATAGTCATCAAGATAAATGGCGCGCGAAACGCGGCTGTCATTTAAAGCGAAAACCATTTTCAATTCATTGTTGATATAGCTGAAAACATAACCGCCTTGTCCGCCGGGCAGAAAAAAGACGCCGTGTTTTTCATCGAGCAAAAAGGCGTGATGATTGTCCAGCGCTTCGGACCAATATTCGTTCATCAAATATTTGGCCGCTTCTTTCGGATTGGCCGGGTCTTTCACGTCAAAAATTGAAAGCTTGACTGAACCTCCCTCGCGTCCGACGCCCAAAACCTGATGATTGGGCAATGGATGGAGATAAGAAGAGAAGCCGGGAATTTTCAACTCGCCGCGAAGCAGCGGCTTTGTAGCCGAAGATAAATCAAGAACGTAAAACGGATCGGTCTGGCGGAATGTAACGACATAACCGCGGTCTTCCAAAAAGCGAACGGAATAAATTCTTTCTTCTTCGCCCAAACCCTTAACCGAACCGGAAATTTTCAGACCGCTGTCAAGAACATAGACGTCGCTTACTGTCTGGCGCTGGCCGGAAAAACCAATACTGCCCAAGCCCCAAAAATCACTGCCAATGGTCGTGGCGATGCGCAGATTGCCCTGATATTCATCAAGCGAGAATTGATTCAGCGGCTGACCGGGCACCGAGCCGGCGGCGGAGACGACCAAATCCTTCAAATTTATTTTAACAATGCCGGTCTGGGAAAGTTCGCGGCGATGCTTGAGGAAATAATCGCTCAAACGGTTGGCCGCTTCGTTCTGAAATTTAAGCGCTTCATTCTGGTCAAGGGAATGAATATATTTATTCAGGGTGTCGGAAAGTTCCGTCATTTTCGCGTTCTCGCTCAAATCGTAATTCATCAATTTGGCCAACTTTTCAATCACCCAACCGGCGACCAAATCCTTATTCTCCGAAAAAAATCCATAAGCAAACTTTGTCAAATCGCCCTGATAAGAATAAGTCAGATAAGCCGCTTCAGGCGACATGTAAAAAATACTCTGACCCGACGCGCCGAGGAAAGACGTTTTCTTTTTGACCTCGCCGGTCAGGGCGTCAACGGCCAAAAGAGAATAGGTCGTGTCCGCGCTTGTCTCAACCGTCGGATAATAAATTTCAGAACAGGCGACGCTTACTTCTTTATTATCTCCGATAATAATCGGCTTTAGCGGACATGGGCTGGAGATGTTAACACTCTCGGCCACGGCCAGATAAAGCGTGCCGCCCATCAGTCGCGAGGCGGCCAGCCATCCGCGGTCGGAAAGTTTCAAACGCCATTTTTCTTTTGGCTCGGCCGGATTGGTCGTGTCAAAAGCGGTAATCCGGTTCTGCTGGTCAAAAATCGCCAGAATGTTTTTATAAAGCAAAAGCTGTCCGCCTTTTTCTATTTTACCGTCCAATTTCATTTCACTGATTGGAAAAGCGCGGGCGATTTTTGTCGCGCCGCTGTTTTCATAAGGCGGCATGATACCGATGTCGCTCTCGGCCCTGAACATCGGCGTCACCATCGGCCGCCAATACATGTATTCGGAAGAAATATAAATTTCACGGCCATCGGTTTTGACTAAATCCGGCTCATCAATGCCAGCCACCTGGACATTTGTTTCGGAAACGCGAGCGGCTGTTTCACCGCCGCCGCCCTCGGCTGACATCGGCGCGGCGCTTGGCATTGTCCCTTTATTGGCGACCATATCCACGGCCACGGCCCTTTCCATTCCCCCGCCATAGCCATAACCGGTAGTCGGATGGTCGGAAAGAAATTTTTTAAATTCCTGCTCCGAGGAGAACTTTTTTATTGTTTTTAAAGTCGCCGATTTAACAGCGCCGCCGGGCGTCAAATCCGTCGGGCGATTGAAAACAACCTGCCCGCTCTCGGAAACAACCAAGTCGCCGCGAACAAAAGCGTAAAAAAGGATTCCGCCGCTGATAATCAGGGCGATGGCCAGAATGATTGAACCAGTCCGCGTGCTGACGGCTTTGAAAAACGACATATTAATAAAAATTAACAACTAACAATTAACAAAAGAGACAAAAAAACAAATAAGGGACTAGCAACCATTTAATCTTATCACGACGCGGCATTTCTAACAATCAGCGAACCACTTCATAAATCTTGACCGGCTCGGCTCGTCCCTTGACCAAAACCTCGCCCAAAAAAAGGTAATCGCGCGACGTTTGCGCTTTATCTTTTACGCTCGCCCCGACAATCAAACGCGTGCCATATTCCTTATTTAATCCCTCCAGCCGCGAAGCGACATTGACCGTGTCGCCCATGGCCGTGTAATTGAGCCGCTCCTCGGAACCTATATTGCCGACCATGGCCGGACCAAAATACAAACCAATGCCAATTTTTATTTCCGGCTCGCCTTCTTTTTTCAATTCTTCGTTCAGCCGTTCCAAACGCTTGAGCATGCCCAGAGCCGCTTCAATCGCCAAATCGGCCTGACCCGGCTCGTCCAACGGGGCGCCCCAAAAAGCCATGATCGCGTCGCCAATGTATTTGTCCACCACGCCGCGGCGTTTCTGAATTTCTTCAGTCATGGCCGTAAAATAGCGGTTCAAAATTTTCACCAGTTTAACCGGCGGGGTTTTTTCGGAAAGAGAGGTGAATCCGCGGATATCGGAAAAAAGCACAGTAATTTCTCTTTCTTCCCCGCCGAGCCGGATTTTTTCTTTATTTTTTAAAATCTCTCCGACCACTTCGCGGGAAACATACTTGGAAAAAACACTTTTTAGATGGCGCCTTTCTTTTTCCGCGACAAAATGACGAAAAGCAAGAGCCATGCCGGCGGCAAAAAACCAAGCCAGCAAAGCGTGCAAAAGATTAATCACCCAGCCGCGCTCAAATAAAACAATTGCCGCAACCAGATAAAATACACCGACGACAGCGCTCCAAAAAATAACCCAGCGCAAACGGCCAAAGCGGGAAAAAAATATGGCCGGCAAAAGGGCGGCTAAAAGAATCAGAAAACCATCAACTGCGCGGCCGGCTTCGCGCAAGCGCCAGCCGGACAAAAGCATGGCCATGGCGTTGGCTTGTATTTCAGCGCCGGACATTTCTTGTCCGCGATCCAGCGGGGTTAGTTGGCTATCATGCAAATCAGATGCCGTGGCGCCAAGAATAACAATCTTGCCGGCGAGCGAATCAATGGCTGATTTATCATTTTCAAAAATTCGCCAGAAAGGAATTGTCCGGAAAATTCCTGGCGGTCCGGCGAAAACCAAACGATTGACCGCTTCCAGCGAACCGGCGTCGGGAATCGGCCGGCCCGAACGCAAAACAGTTTCGTAAGCCAAAGTTCTGGCCGACAAACCGCTTTGGCGCGAACGCGCTTCCAAAGGGAGACGGCGGACGACCCCGTCTTTATCCAAAACAATGTTAGCCAGACCAAGCGTCACCTGGCGCGAGCTTTTAAATTTGTTTAATGGTTCAACAAAAAAATCAGCCCAAGGGCGTTCGGCATCGCCCGGAAGAAAAAGATTGTTCGCTTCGCCGGCCAAAACAACTGGAAAAGACGCTTCGTTCATAGCCACGGCCAAAGCGTCATCATCAGCCGCGCCGGCCCGCGATGGTTCGGCAAAAATTATATCCAAAGCGATTGCCGCCGGTGGCGCTTCTTTCAACCGGCCGAGCGCCTGGGCGAAAACCTGCCTCGGCCATGGCCACTGTCCGACTTTAGCCAACGATTCATTGTCTATCGCCACGATTATAATTTCATTGCCGGCAGGGCGCGGCGAAAAAAGCAGGTCTTCAAAAAAATTTTTCGGGCCGGAAAAAATTCCTTCCCAATTAAGAAAGGCGAAAAACAACCCGACCCCGAGGCCGATTATCCAATAAGCAATTTTTTGTTTCATAGTCCTGCCCTATCTGGCCGTCGGCAAAATATTAGTCACCGGCGGATTAACAATCGGAGAAATATTCGCGTTAAGCACAGGCGTCTGCAAAACCGGAGCGACGATATCCGTGTCCGTGGCCGACTGGTCAAGCAAATTAATTTCATCGACCGGCCCGCCGACAGCATTCGGGTCCAAAATATCGTCAGTACTGCTTGCGTCTTCTGCCGGCGCAACATCTCCATTATCCACCGTGCCGCCGCCCTCAAACGGATCCTCTGCCGCCGCATCAAGCGAACCATCATCAACCGTGTCCGATGAATTAGCTTCCTCAAAAACTTCCGGCGCTTTGTTATAAAGTTCTTTTTCATTTTCCGAACGCAAAGCGGATTGGATATCTGTTTCCGTTAAACCGCCATCACGCAGTGTTTGAACTTTGCCGTCTATCAATGCGTCCTGATTCTTTGCCCGCTCCACCCACCGACTCTTAAGCACGGCCGTGGGCGCCGGCCCGACCAAATTAGCCAAAGATTTTTTTCCAGATTTAAAATCCGCTATGTCAGCGTCAAAAATTTCCAAAACTTTATCCGGCCCGACCACGGCTGTACTGCCGACCAGCGGCTGGCCATTCTGCGGATCAATGGCTGTCACTGCAACTTCATTTTGCGAACCGATTATCATCGTTCTCCCTTGCGTATATTCTACGCCAAAAGCCGTGCCGCGCACCGCCGCCACGGCGTTGCTCGTCTTCACTTCCCAAAATGATTCGGGCGTGGACAATTTAATAATCTTTGACCAAAAACGTCCCATTTTCAAAAACACGCGCACCTTGAGTGAACCGCCGTCGCCCGAGCCGCATTCGGCTTCTTCCAAAGTCAATTCCGTGTCCGCGTCAACGCGAGCGACTGAACCGTCCGGAAAATGAATATTGGCCAAACCCTCATGGCTAACAACAATCGTCTCGTTGGCGCCGAGGGCGTCGCCGGTTTTCAGGCCGGTCAATTCATCTCCATGACGGATTGATACCGCCTTTGCCAAAACCTCAATCCAAATCCGCTCGCCCGGTTTGAGCGCTTTTTCTGCCTGCGACGCGCCATTTCGGTTGGCATAAAAAAATATTCCAGCAAAGACAATAATGACAATCGCCAAAAAGAAAAAAAATTTTTTCATAATAAAATAAGATTGAGTCTAAAAACAACCCCCGTATTTTAACAAAAAACGGCAATCTTGACAACACGGCCAAAATGTGCTATGTTAAAGAGTCAAAAAGCAGTTTTTTCACAATCAAAATCAAAACCCTGCCAGCCTTATCGGCGAGGCAAAATAGGGAGGAAGTCATGACAGAGCAAGAAAAATCAACGCCCAGCACAATAAGCGCGGCGCTGGGCGAGACGTTAGGCGGAGCGCGTTCCAAAGCGGCTCCTTTGGAGCCGCCGACCAGTCAAAAAACAGTTGCCGGCATTCCGGCTGCCAAAAACCTGCCTGGCGGAAGCGGCAAGTTGCCGCCGAACACCGGGGCGGCATTCATCGACAACCTCCCCCCGCCACCGACTCCGCCGCCGCGAACTGCCAACGAAAAGCCGCGACAGTCGAGCGGGCCTGTTTCAGCTGGCCACGTGAAAAAGGATTCACGCCCGCCAGCCCATCGTCCGACAGACCCACCACCGCGCGGGCTTATCGTGGACGAACCGCGCCAGCCAGAGAAAGCGTCAGCGCCGGCGCCGCTCAACCTGCCGGCCAAATCGGAACGACCGGTCATCAACAACCTGAATTTGGACCCGGCCATATACAACTTCGATGCGCTGATACTAGCGAAACCGAAAGTAGAAACGAATGGCATAGTTTACCTGGCCCTCAACCCCAAAGGCGAAACCGTCGGCAAGGTCACCATCACCTGGCGGCCGAAATAGGGACAGGTTGACAGGCGCGATTCAGTCGCGCTAAAATAACAACGTCATCTTCTCTCCGTGGCCGGCCTCGGCAACCGCCCGTCGCCCAGGCCGGCCCATTCTTTCCCCCGCTCTTTTCTCCCGCCCGCCCTTTCCCGCCACATCCCGCCTCGATAACCTCGGGGCTTTTCTTTTTTTAAACTGGACAAAAAATGAAAAAAATGGTATAAAAAATAACAGAAACTTTTAATAAATATGACGCATAAATATTTTATATGATTGGAGAAAAAGAAAAATTCATGTCCGGACGAGACACGGAAGAAGAAGCCGTCTACCGAGAAATGGCGCGTGTGGCGGCGGCAGAAACAGTTATCAATAAAACAGACCTTATCCGAATTAATATCTGGGATTTTGCCAACGACCCTTACGCGAAAAAAGAAATCGCCGCCGACGAAGCGGAGGTTAAAAAAAGACAGGGCGATTTTGACAACGACATTGAGCACTTGAGCGCGGCGGAAGTCGCCACGGTTGAAAAAAGAAAAAAAATCAGCGAAGCGGTGGAAGTAATTGTATGCGAAGGCGCCGAAAACCGCGAATGGTTTGGCGCTGACGCCCACTCTGTCCGAACTTCCGAATACGATGACATTAAAAACGGCGTTGATTTGGTAATTGAATTTGAAAACGAAGACGAACAGCCAGAACATTTGGCCTTGTCAATTGACATCACCACCACCGGAGACACGGCTATTTTGGAAAGAAAAATGAAACGCTGCCGGGAGAGAATCAAAGACCACCGAGATGAAAATCGCTGTCAGCGGGTAAAATATTTTCAATCGCCAAAAACCGATTATAAAGGCCCGCTGATTGGAATCGCACCGGTGGTCGTCGGCCTTTCCGGCGAAAACGCCTTTGAACTACTGGAGTTGCGCGCCCAAAGCATCCGTCTCGGCGGCAACAAGGCCATAAGCGCGGAACACAAAAAACAAATCCGGGAAAATGAGGAAAAGCTGAATGAACATCCTGTCCAGGTGATTTTCCTTCAACAGATTCTCTGGCAACTGGAGAAATATCTTAACTTGTTGGATAAAAAAGACGAACGCGACCAGGCCTTTTATGAAAAAATCGACAATGTCGTAAACGCCATCTACGCCGCCCTGAACGAGAAAAAAAATATTGACACGACCGAATTGGAAAAAGACAAATCACATCAAAAAATAAAAGAACTGGCCGCGCCGTAAAAATATAAGCACTGCTGCGGCGCTTGAAATTCCGTCGCTCGGTCGCAATGAAAATAAATTTTCGCTGCGACCTCGCTAGGAATTATAAAAACAGGCGAAAAAACACCCTTGACAAAAGGGTGTTTTTGTGCTACAACAATTATAGAACAACCCAAACACAGGCCGAACAAACCAACCTTCGCCAGCCCGGGGCTTTGGTAGGTGAAAAAGGAGGAAAGCAATGAATGGACAACGAAAACCAGGTCCAGCTCAATCATCGGCTCGCCAAGCGATAGCGATGCCGCCGACGGCCGGACAACCGCCAACTGGCAAAAAAACGCCCGCGCCACAAGACAAGTGGTCGCAAAAACTGCAGGGGGCCATTCGCCACCCGGCAACCGGAAATGGCGGACCCCTATCGTCCAAGCAGCTCCAGCCAGCGCCGGTCAAGCCGCCACCTCAACGGCCAGCCGACCCGGTGGAAGCGGCGGTTCAAGCCGCTGTCCTAAAACTGCGCCAGGCGCAGACCGTCGGACAATCTGAAGTCCACGTCGGGTCTTACCCGATGCAGCAATTGAGCCGGACCGGCATCGGATTGCTGGACAAAATCGCGGACGCGATAGCCGGAAAAAAGTTCAGATACTACTTCGATGACCCGGGCGCCAATGCCATCATCCGGTGGATGCTGGACAATGGCCACAAATGGGAAAGGCGCGGCGAGAAAATCATCGTCCAGTGCCTCGCCCGAGGCCGGCCGAAAAATCACCTCAGCCGCTGACAGGGCTCTTTTTCCAAAAAAACAACAACGCCGCCCATGGAACGGGCGGCGTATTTTATTCTCGCTTTTTTTATCTCTTTCGCCGCAAACTTTCAGCAATACCCAGAAGCAAAAAATTAACGGCCATTGAAGAACCGCCATAACTGACAAAAGGCAGGGTGACGCCGGTAACGGGCAACAAACCGACGCTGGAACCGATATTCACAAAAATCTGCACAAAAAATAAAATGATCGTGCCGCCGGCAACAACGGCTACAAAATCATGATTCGCGTTTTTAAGCACCAGAAATAACCGCCAAAAAAGCAGGGCGTATAAACCCAGAAGCAGAATCACTCCGCCCAAGCCAAGCTCTTCGCCGATGACGGAAAAAACAAAGTCGGTTTGTGTTTCAGGCAAAAAACGCAACTGACTCTGCGAACCAAAACCGAGCCCGCGGCCATACCACTGACCCGAACCGACAGCGATAACTGACTGAATAACATTATATCCGGAACCGAGCGGGTCGCGGCCCGGGTCTACAAAATTCAACAAACGTTCTTTTTGGTAACCCTGCAGAAAAAAAATCCAGGCCATCACGCCGACAACCAGTACCACGCCGACGGCGGTCAACAGGCGCCGCTTTTTTACGCCCAACAAACACATCAGGCCGAACCAAATCGCGCCGATGAGCACGGCCGAACCCAAATCAGGTTGAAATAAAATAAGAACAACCTGAATCAAAGTCACGGCCGCCGTTCCAAGAAAAAAGAGCGGCCGGTCAAACCGCCGGCCAAAACCGGCGGCAATGTAAGCCAGCATCAAAATCAAACCGACCTTGGCGAACTCGGCCGGCTGAAAAGAAAAACCGCCGAAAGAAAACCATCCGGTCGTTCCGCGGATTCGGCTGCCGAAAATCAACACGGCGATAAGCAAAATCACTGAAAGAAAATACCACCACTTGGCGTAATTCCTAAAAAAAGTGTACTGAACGGCCGAAGCGGCAAAAAATAAAAACAGGCCGAAGCCAAGGACGACAACCTGCTTTTCAAAATAAACCAATGCTTCGCCGCGTGATAAATCAACGCTGTAAATCGCCGTCAGACCGACGGCGGCCAGCAAAAAAGCGACGGCGGCCAGCGGCCAGTCAAAATTGCGGCTGGAAAATTTTTCAAAAATCGCCATAACCGTTACTTGCTCGGCGGCAAATAAACGTCGGCGCCGTAGGGGTCAATCAGCGGAAAAATTTTCACCTCGTCAACCTCAAGACGGCGGGCGAAACTGCGCAAATCAATCTCGCGCGTTTCCAGCGATTTGAA
>Ga0315287_10006915_pt1 | contig 11333 bp, 5 predicted proteins | sample YL17G11_0_MG_FD_205037 | JGI IMG/M metagenome (GOLD analysis project Ga0315287, IMG submission 205037) | Sediment microbial communities from Yellowstone Lake, YNP, Wyoming, USA - YL17G11_0 | ecosystem: Environmental > Aquatic > Freshwater > Lake > Sediment | place: USA: Wyoming | collected...
GACGTGGGAAGGCTGCCGACAGACAAGGGTTTTGACTATTGGTACGGCCTGCATGGCACCTGGGACGTTGCGCTGTGGCCCGACGACAAATGGTTCAAGAAAGAAACCTTCGAACCCGAGCACATGGTGGAATCCAAGGGCAAGGGTGATGTGCGGAACGTGAAGGTTCTTGATAAAGAAGTCCGGCGAAACATCGATCTCGAGTTCATGGAAAAGGCCGGTCGCTGGATGGAGGATTCGAAGGCCAAGGACCAGCCCTTCTTCATCTATTTCAACCACTCGAACGTGCACTTTCCGGTGCTCCCCAGAGCGGAGTATCAGGACTCGTCGAATGGCGGCGCCGTCGCAGACTGCCTCCAGATGGTCGACGGCGACTTCAAGGTCCTGCTGGATAAGCTCGATGAACTGGGGCTGCGCGAAAACACGATCGTGATCTTTGCGGGCGACAACGGCCGGGATACCTCGTTCCATGGGCCAGGCAACCGCAATGCCCCAGGCCCCTGGCGTGGCGGGTATTTTTCGACCTATGAAGGCAACAATCGAACCGCAGGCATGATCCGTTGGCCGGGAAAGATCGAGCCCAGGAAATCGGACGAAATGATGCACATCACCGACTGGTTCCCGACCTTGCTGAACATGATCGGTCACAAGGAAGGCGTGCCGACTGATCGGGTGATCGATGGTTGCGACCAGTCAGCTTTTGTCACCGGCAAACAGGAGCATTCGAACCGGGACTATTTTCCTATGTTCTTTGATCATTTGCATGTCGGCATGAGATACAAGAACTTCAAGGTCCTGACCCACAAGATCGAGGATGGCGCGGCGCCGATTCAACAACTTGCCATACCGCACGTCTATAACCTGACCGTCAATCCGGATGAGGACACCCCATATAACTATGAGTTGCTTCACTCATGGGTACTGTACAAGGTGTTCGGGCCCAAGACCAGGGAACTGCAGGCATCCTTAAAAAAGGACAGTGTGCCTTTTGGAGCGCCGCTGGATTTCAATCCATACGATAAATGAGACTGTGAAAAGCGATCAAACCAATCAACCACGGAAAGACCGAAATCATGAAAACCATGTGGTTACGAACCATCAGGATTGCGATGGCGAAGCCGTGAGCACTTTCCGGACCGGCAGCCCAAGGCGGGCTGCCGATCACGGTGACGCCGGAAGACAATACTCGGCAACAAGAAAGGACAAATAGATGAAAGAGGTCCTGCTCGACATCATCAAGACCGGTCTGCCGCTCTCGATAATGGCCATCACGTTTTCCCAGGGGCTGAGGCTCGCCCCGGGGCAGCAGCTGGCGTTTTTCAAGGAGCGTCCGCTGGTAATGGTGCGCTCGCTGGTGGTGGTTCTTGTTCTGGTCCCTATAGCCGCGCTGGCCGTCATTCTGCTACTCAAGCCCTCGCCGGCCGTCGGCATCGGGCTGGCGATCCTGGCGGCGTCACCGGCGGCGCCGATGCAGCTCCGGAATATTGCCAATAAGGGAGGAAGCCTCGTCTATCTGGGCACCCTGCACGTGAGCCTCGCGTTGCTGGCGATCATCACCGTGCCGGCCACCCTGTCCCTGCTCTCGAACGCGCTGGGTTTCCGGGCCGAAGTCGGCGTGTCTGCAGTGGCCAAGACGGTAGGGACAGCGATCCTCATTCCGGTGGTTCTCGGTTTCGTGGTGCGTTTCTTCTTCCCCAAGGTTGCCGATAAGATCGGCCCGGTGCTGGGCAAGGTTGGCGAAGTCGCGCTGTATGTCTTGGCAATTCCTGTTTTGGTGAAGACCTTCGGCACGCTCGTGAAGATGGATCCCTGGTCTTATGTTGTCATGGCCGTTTTCATCATCGTCAACCTTGCCATCGGTCACGTGCTCGGCCCGCGCGACGCGCAAGAGCGTACCACGCTGGCGATGGAAAGCGGGGCCCGAAACTTCGGATTGGCAGTGACGATTGGTGTGCTGAACTTCAGCCAGGAGAAAGCGCTGCCGGTGTTTGTTCCCTACATTATCCTCTTCGTGGTTATCAGCACGATCTATCTGAAATGGCGCAAGCGGCAGACGGCTAAGGAAGTCGTCATGGTGCGGCAGTAGAAGAAAGGGGCGAGTGTCGAGCGAAGAGGGAAGGAAAGATGGGGAGATAGGGTGACGCGGTGAGAGGGAGCGTAAAAAACTGTTAATCGGTAACCGGTAAATAAGTCATAAATGCTGGGGCCTTCTAACGGGGTAAATCACATTGATCTGCGATTAAGGCATTAAAAAAATCGAAAGGAGAGAAGACTATGGCTACAAAAACTTTTAAAGGCGTGATCAAACTCGATGTTCGCGATTCAAAGCCCGACTGGGCACCGTACACCCCGACCAGAGCGCCCAAGGGCGCGCCGAACATTCTGTTCGTCCTGTACGACGACACGGGTCTTGCCGCCTGGTCGCCGTTCGGCGGCCGGATCAACATGCCGACGATGCAGAAGCTGGCCGACCGCGGCCTGATGTACTCGCAATGGCACACCACGGCGCTGTGCTCGCCGACCCGCTCCACGCTCCTCACCGGACGCAACCATCACCTTACCGGCAATGCCTGCATCACAGAGGCGGCGCTCGGATTTCCCGGCCATCACGGCCGCATCCCCGAGCAGTGCGCCACCATCGGCCAGATCCTGCAGGACGGTGGCTGGAGCACGTTCTGGCTGGGCAAGAACCACAACGTTCCGGAAACCGACGTGACCCCGGGCGCCAGCCGCAAGCAATGGCCGCTGCAGATGGGCTTCGACCGCTACTACGGTTTCATCGGCGGCGAGACGAACCAGTGGTATCCCGACCTCATCGAAGACAACCGGTTCATCGAACAGCCGTACACGCCGGAGGAGGGATATCACCTTTCCAAGGACCTGGCCGACCAGGCGTTGCAGATGATCCGCGACCAGAAGGCGAGCAACCCCTCGAAGCCGTGGTACATGTGGTTCTGTCCGGGAGCTAATCACGCTCCGCATCATTCTCCAAAGGATTATATTGAAAAGTACAAGGGCAAGTTCGACGACGGCTACGAGGCGTACCGCGAGTGGGTCCTGCCGCGCATGATCGCCAAGGGCATCCTGCCGAAGGGCACCCAGCTCACCCCGTTCAATCCGATGCCGGACGACATCGCGACGCCGGCCGATCAGGTGCGCCCCTGGAATTCACTCAATGCCGACGAAAAGAAATTGTTCTCGCGCCTGGCCGAGGTCTATGCCGGATTCTCGGAATACACCGACGCGCAGGTGGGCCGCATCATCGACTACCTGGAGCAAACCGGCCAGCTCGACAACACCATCGTCATCTACACCGCGGACAACGGCGCCTCCGGCGAGGGCAGTCCCAGCGGCTCGGTCAACGAGAACAAGCTGTTCAACAGTTATCCCGATGAGTTGTCCGAGAACCTGAAGCTCCTGAACGTCCTGGGTGGACCGGACACCTATGAACACTATCCGACCGGCTGGGCGGCCGCCTTCTCGACGCCGTTCAAGATGTTCAAGCGCTACTCGGAATACGCGGGCGGCACCTGCGACCCGCTGGTGATCTCCTGGCCCAAGGGCATCAAGGCGCGCGGCGAAGTGCGGAACCAGTATCACCATTCCACCGACATCGTGGCGACGATCCTGGACGTCTGCGGGCTGGAGATGCCCAAGGTCTACAAGGGCGTGAAGCAGTATCCGCTCTCCGGTGTCTCGATGCGCTACAGCTTCAGTGCGAAGCCGGATGCCAAGACGAAGAAAAAGCGGCAGTACTACGCGATGCTGGGAACGCGCGGCATCTGGCAGGACGGCTGGAAGGCCTCCGCCGTCCATCCGCCGGCCCCGTCCAACCTCGGCAACTTCGACCAGGACCGGTGGGAGCTCTACCACGTGGACAAGGACCGCTCCGAGTCCACTGACCTGGCCGAGAAGCATCCCGAGAAGCTCAAGGCGCTCGTCAAGGCCTGGTTCGAGGAGGCGAAGAAGAACTTCGTGCTGCCGCTTGACGACCGCACTGTCGTGGAAGTGCTCACCACTCCGCGGCCCGCCGAAGAAGAGCCTCGCGAGAGGTACGTCTACTATCCGGGCACGTCTGCCGTGCCGGAAAGCGTAGCTGCCAACGTGCGCGGCCGCTCGTACAAGATCCTCGCCGATGTCGAGATCACCGATGCGAACTGTTCCGGCGTGATCTTCGCCCACGGCTCGCGCTTCGGCGGTCACTCGTTGTTCATGAAGGACAAGAAGCTGCACTACGTGTACAACTTCCTCGGCATCAAGCCCGAGCAGAAGTTCGTCTCGCCTGAGCTCAGGCCCGGCAAGTACACGCTCGGCATGGAGTTCATCCGGGAGAAGGCGGGCCCGAACCACGAATCGGTAGGCAAGACGAAGCTGTATGTCGACAAGAACGTCGTCGCGGAAGGCCCGATGCGCGCGCAGGTGGGCAAGTTCACGCTGTGCGGCGACGGCCTGTGCGTCGGCTTCGACAGCGCGGATGCCGTCAGCCAGGAATACAAAGGCTCCAACCCGTTCAAGGGCGGAACGATCCTCGGCGTCGGCATCACGGTCGAGAAGAAGCAGTACCTCGATCTCGAGACGGAGGCGGCAGGAGCGTTCGCACGGGACTAAAGAACAATAGTAACCAGTAATCGGTAATCAGTGATCAGTCATCCCTGAACACTAAACCGATTACTGGCTACTGATAACTGACAACTGGTTACTGATCACTGATCACTGATTACTGGTTACCGATTACTAATCACTGGTTACTGATCACTGAAAACAAAGGAGAAAAAACATGAGTTCACAAGACAAGATTCAACGCACAGTTCTTCCCATCCCGGATCAGCCGCACGTGGGTCTAACGACCTACGACGCGAAGGATCCGGACACGAAGTATCCGCCGATCCGGGAATTGCGGCCGCCGCAGGGCGCGCCCAACGTCCTCATCGTCCTGATCGACGACACCGGTTTCGGCGCCACCAGCGCCTTTGGCGGCCCGTGCCAGACGCCGAACTTCGCGAAGCTCGCGAAGAACGGCATCAAGTACAACCGCTTCCACACCACCGCGCTCTGCTCGCCGACGCGCCAGGCGCTTCTCACCGGCCGCAACCATCATTCGTGCGGCATGGCCTCGATCACCGAGCTCGCGACCTCGGCGCCGGGTGCGAACTCGGTCCTGTCCAATACCATCTCGCCCCTCGCGCGCACGCTCAAACTCAACGGCTACAGCACCTCGCAGTTCGGCAAGTGCCATGAGGTGCCGGTCTGGCAGAACAGCGCCATCGGCCCGTTCGACGCCTGGCCCACCGGCGGCGGCGGGTTCGAGTATTTCTACGGCTTCATCGGTGGCGAGACGAGCCAATGGTATCCCGCGCTCTACGAAGGCACCACGCCGATCGAGCCTGAGAAGACACCCGAGCAGGGCTATCACCTCACCGAGGACATCGCTACCAAGGCGATCAAGTGGATCCGCCAGCAGAAGTCGCTCGCGCCCGACAAGCCTTTCTTCACCTACTTCGCCCCTGGCGCCACGCACGCGCCGCACCACGTACCCAAGGAATGGGCGGACAAGTACAAGGGCAAGTTTGACCAGGGCTGGGACAAGTTGCGCAAGGAGACCTTTGCCCGCCAGCTCAAACTCGGCGTCATTCCCAAGGACTGTGTGCTGACCGAGCGCCATCCCGAGATCCCGGCCTGGGACACCATCACGCCGGTGATGCAGAAGGTGATGGCGCGCCAGATGGAGGTGTACGCCGGCTTCATGGAGCATACGGATCATCAGGTCGGGCGGCTGGTCGATGCGCTCCAGGACCTCGGCATCCTGGACGACACGCTGATCTACGTGATCCTGGGCGACAACGGCGCCTCGGCCGAAGGCTCACTCCAGGGCACCTTCAACGAGATGATTCCTCTGCTCGGCTTCCCGGAACTGGAGTCGGCCGAATTCCTCACCGAGCGCATGGACAAGCTCGGCGGAGTTGAGGCGTACAACCACTACGCCGTGGGTTGGGCGCACGCCATGGACACGCCCTACCAGTGGACCAAGCAGGTGGCCTCGCATTTCGGCGGCACCCGCAACGGCACGATCGTGCACTGGCCCAACGGGATCAAGGCCAAGGGCGAGCTCCGCAGCCAGTTCCACCATGTAATCGACGTGGCGCCGACCATCCTGGAAGCCGCGGGCCTGCCCCAGCCGGTGTTCGTCAACGGCGTCCAGCAGCGCCCGATCGAAGGCGTCAGCATGGCGTATTCGTTCGACAACGCCAAGGCAGCCGAGCGGCACGAAACCCAATACTTCGAGATGTCGGGCAACCGCGGCATCTACCACAAGGGCTGGACGGCGGTGACCCGGCACCGCACGCCGTGGCTGACCGGGGCCGTCGCGCTGCCGGCCTTCGACGACGACGTGTGGGAGCTGTACGACACCAACACCGACTGGAGTCAGTCCAAGGACCTCGCCAAAGCGATGCCGGGGAAGCTTCGCGATCTCCAGCGGCTATGGCTGATCGAAGCGGTCAAGTACAACGTGTTGCCGCTCGACGACCGCTTCGTCGAACGTGCCAACGCCGAGATGGCCGGCCGGCCGCAACTGATCAAGGGCAACCGGCAGTTGCTGTTCGGAGGTATGGGACGGCTGACCGAGGCCTCGATCGTCAACTACAAGAACAAGTCGCACGCCGTCACGGCCGAAGTGGTCGTGCCCGAGTCCGGCGCATCGGGTGTCATCGCCGCTGTGGGCGGGATCATTGGCGGCTGGAGCCTATACGCCAAGGACGGCAAGCTGAAGTACTGCTACAACTTCTTCGGCGTCCATCGCTACACGGTCGAGGGCACCTCGAAGATCCCCGCCGGGACACACCAGGTGCGGATGGAGTTCAAGTACGACGGCGGCGGCGTCGCGAAGGGCGGCCTGGTGACGTTGTACGTGGACGGGAAACAGGCCGGTGAAGGTCGTGTCGATCGGACTGAGCCGGCCGTCTTCTCCGGCGACGAAACGCTGGACATCGGCGACGAATTCGGCTCGCCGGTGACCCCGGACTACCCGAAGGACAAGAAGTTCAGCGGCGATGTGGAATGGGTCGAGATCGACGTCGACAAGGACGCCGAGGACTTCGATCACCTCATCACGCCTGAGGAACGCCTGCGCATCGCGATGGCTATTCAGTAAGCGCATTCAGGGCCGGCAGTCCGAACGGGCTGCCGGCCAACGCTCGATAGTCGACTTCGAATCGTCAACTACGGAGAAGAATGACAATGAAACAAGTAACCGTTGACCCGCTTCCATCGTGGAACGACGGAAAAGCCAGGCATTCCATTGAGGCGTTTGTCCAACGCGTGACTGCGGCTGGTGGCAAGGACTTCGTGCCGCCGGCCGAACGTATCGCCGTGTTCGATAACGACGGCACGCTGTGGCCGGAGAATCCGGTGCCGTTTCAGATCGCCTTCCTTTTGGACGAACTGAAGCGCCGCGTGCCCACGGAGCCCGAGCTCGCCGCAGACCCCATGGTTCAAGCCGCACTGGCGGGCGATTTGGCGAAACTCCTGGAAGGGGGACGCTACGCCGGCCTGCTGCGAGTCGTCGCGCTCACCCATGCCGGTATGACCACCGACGAGTTCCGTGTCGCCGTGGAGGATTGGCTCGCATCGGCCAAACATCCGAAATACGGCAAGCCCTATGACCAACTCACCTTCCAGCCGATGCAGGAACTCCTCAGCTACCTGCGGGCGAACGGCTTCAAGACCTTTATCGTTTCCGGTGGTGGCGCGGATTTCATGCGCATCTGGGTGGAGCGCGTTTACGGCATCCCGCCGGAGCAGGTTGTCGGCTCCACCTCGCGGACGATATTCGAGCTGCGCGGCAGTGGGCCGGTGCTGACGAAAACGATGGACTACCTGTTCGTGGACGACAAAGAAGGCAAGCCCGTCGGTATTCATCAGTTCATCGGCCGCAGGCCCATCGCCTGTTTCGGCAACAGCGACGGCGACCAGGCGATGCTGCAATACACCACCATCAACAACCCGCGCCCCAGTTTCGGCCTGATCGTCCACCATACCGACGGCTACCGGGAATACGCCTACGACGCCACGCCCAAGAGCAGCGGCAAGCTCGTCGAAGCACTGAAAGAAGCACCTCAGCGCGGCTGGAGTGTTGTGGACATGAAAAACGATTGGAAGCGCATCTTCGCGTTCGACCAATAGTCAGATTCAACTTGCGGGCAAAGGCGTCCAGACAATAAGCTGACAAGGGCCGGCAGCCCGAGACGGGTTGCCGGTCACGGCAGGAAAAACAGAAGGAGAAAGAACATGTCACTGAAAGAATACAAACCCGGATCTGCTTTTAGCGGAGTCATCGGCAGAACGGCTGATGTATCGCAGCCCGCATGGCCACAACCACTGCGCGCCAAGGAAGGCGCACCCAACGTCCTGTTCATCGTGCAGGACGACACCGGCTTCGGCCAGATGGGGTGCTACGGCAGCCCGATCAAGACGCCGAATATAGACGAGCTTGCCGCCAACGGCCTGCGCTTTAACAACATGCACACGACAGCGCTCTGCTCGCCGACTCGCTCGTGCGTTCTGACAGGGCGCAATCATCACTCCAACGCGATGTCTTGCATCACTGAAGGCTCGACCGGTTATCCCGGCGGCAACGGCAACATCCCGTTCGAAAACGGCATGCTCTCCGAGATGCTGCTCCAGAAGGGTTACAACACATTCGCGATCGGGAAGTGGCACCTCACGCCAGCGGACCAGATATCGGCGGCCGGCCCGTACGATCGCTGGCCACTGGGGCGAGGGTTCGAGCGCTATTACGGCTTCCTCGGCGGGGATACACACCAATACTACCCGGAGCTGGTTTACGACAATCACAGCGTGGAACCCGAAAAAACTCCGGAAGAGGGCTACCACCTGACTGAGGATCTGACAGACAAGGCGATCAGCTTCATCGCCGACGCCAAGCAGGTCGCGCCGGACAAGCCCTTCTTTATGTACTTCTGTCCGGGCGCGGCTCATGCGCCGCATCAAGCTCCGAAGGAGTGGGCGGATCAATACAAGGGCCAGTTCGACGATGGCTGGGATGCTTACCGCGAGAAGACGTTTGCGCGGCAAAAAGAGCTGGGCCTCATCCCGCAAGACGCCGAACTATCGCGCCACGATCCGGACGTACAGGACTGGAACACGCTCTCGGCCGACGAGAAGAAGCTGTATGCCCGCATGATGGAGATGTTCGCCGGCTTCGTGACCCAAACGGACTACCACTATGGCCGCCTGTTCAACTTCCTGAAGACCATCGGCGAGTTCGACAATACGCTGATCATGTTTATCTCCGACAATGGCGCCAGCGCCGAAGGCGGACCGAGCGGATCGGTCAACGAGAACAAGTTCTTCAACCTGGTGCCAGACTCGCTGGAACAAAACCTGGCAATGATCGACGAGCTGGGTGGTCCGAAGACCTTCAATCACTACCCCTGGGGTTGGACCCATGCCGGCAACACGCCGTTTCGCCGCTGGAAGCGCGAAACGTACAGGGGCGGCATCAGCGACCCGTTCATCGTCCATTGGCCGAAGGGCATCAAGGCGAAGGGCGAAATCCGCGCTCAGTATGCCCACGCCGTGGACATGGTGCCGAGCGTGCTCGAAGCGCTGGGCATCGAGTCGCCTACCTCCATCAAGGGCGTGACCCAATCGCCCATCGAGGGGAAGAGCTTTGCCCACGCACTCGATGACCCGAAGGCGCCCACCAAGCACATCACCCAGTACTTCGAGATGATGGGGCACCGCTCGATTTATCACGATGGCTGGCGCGCGGTCTGCCCGTGGCCTGGACCGTCATTTACCGAAGCAGGCAAAGGGTTCGGCGAACCCATTCCGGCGGATACCCTGACCGAGCTGGACGCGAAGCATTGGGAGCTGTATCACATCGAGACAGACTTCGCCGAGAACCATAACGTCGCCGCCGAGAACCGGCCGAAGCTGATCGAGATGATCGCCCAATGGTACGTCGAGGCGGGCAAGTACAACGTCCTGCCGGTAGATGGCCGTGGCTCCACGAGGGCTGCTGACGAGCGGCCGCAGATCGCGGTTGCCAGAACCAGCTACACCTACTACCCCGGCACGCAGACGGTGCCGGCCAATGCCGCCGTCAATGTGATGCACCGGCCCCACAGCATCACCGCGGATGTCGATATCCCCAAGGGTGGCGCGGAAGGAGTGCTGCTTTCCCACGGCGATGTCCAGGGGGGCTATGCCTTCTACGTGCAGAACGGCAAGCTGCACTATGTCTACAACTACGTCGGCGTCCATTTCTCGCACGTGGAATCGACCGTCCCTGTTCCAGAGGGGCGTCACAAGCTACGCTTCGAGTTCGAGCTGACCGGCAAACCCGACGTCAGGGGCGGCAAGGGCGCGCCGGGCCGCGGCCAGCTCTACATTGACGGGAAGCTGGCCGGGCAGGCCGACATTCCTCTCACTATGGCCGTCATGATCGGTATTTGTGGGGGCGTCACCTGCGGCGCCGACACCGGCTCGCCGGTTTGGGACAAATACCAACCGCCGTTCAAGTTCACCGGCACGCTCTACAGCACAACCGTGGACGTGAGCGGAGATCTGATCGTGGACGACGAACAGGTCATGAAAGTGATCATGGCGCGGCAGTAGTCGCAACTCAGGACCGGCAGCCCGAACCGGGCTGCCGGTCGTTGGCGAATCGCCGACAGTAAGAACGTCACCAAATCCAAAACAGAAGGAGTAGCGAACTATGGCAACAAAGCAACCGAACATCCTGATCATCTGGGGCGACGACGTCGGCATGTGGAACATCAGCGCCTACCATCGCGGCATGATGGGCGGCAGCACGCCGAACATCGACCGGATTGGCAAGGAAGGCATGATCTTCATGGATCATTACGGCCAGGCTTCCTGCACCGCTGGCCGTGCGGCGTTCATCACGGGGCAGTATCCGATTCGGGTGGGCCTGGCCACCGTTGGCCTGCCCGGCGCGGAGCAGGGCCTGAACAAGGCTGACCCGACACTGGCCAACCTGCTCAAGCCGCTGGGCTACGCCACCGGCCAGTTTGGCAAGAACCATCTCGGCGACCGCGATGAGCACCTGCCCACTGCGCACGGCTTCGATGAGTTCTTCGGCATTCTCTATCACCTCAACGCCGGTGAATACCCCGAGCAGTATGATTTTCCGAAAGACCCCGTTGTGGCCAAGCGGTTGGCGCAGCGCGGGGTCATTCATTCGTGGGTGAAGCCGGACGGCACACAGAAGATCGAGGACAAGGGCCCGTTCGGGCAGGAGCGCCAGCGAACGCTGGACGCGGAAATCCTCGTTGAATCCAAGCGCT
>Ga0315287_10006917_pt1 | contig 11331 bp, 7 predicted proteins | sample YL17G11_0_MG_FD_205037 | JGI IMG/M metagenome (GOLD analysis project Ga0315287, IMG submission 205037) | Sediment microbial communities from Yellowstone Lake, YNP, Wyoming, USA - YL17G11_0 | ecosystem: Environmental > Aquatic > Freshwater > Lake > Sediment | place: USA: Wyoming | collected...
TGCGGATTGCCGAGCTGGGCGCTGCCGTTGGACGGTAGCGGTTCAAAGGCTAACCAAATGAAATTAGGGTGCGACCTAATACTGCCGCCAGTCCATTCGCCGCCGATGACGTCACCAGCAGCGTTTAGCTCGAGTATATAGGTCAAATCGCTAACTCCCAGGGTCCGTGTCTTAAGCACCTCCCTGGCCAACGCTTCAATAAAGAAAATTTTTGCGTGAACATCTACAAACTTAACTGCAGCTGGATTGAACTTGTAGTCTCCCGCTCCCACGATAGCTTTGGCAGCCTGCTGCGCTGAGACATAGGTACTAGACAGCACTGAATAGCTTACCGCCGGATAATTCCACACTTCATCGCCAGAGTAGACATCAATGATAAACGCATGCTGCATCCTGCCAATCCAATTGGCCATAGCTACATGTAGAGTGCCGGGATTCATACCTTGACACTGGTCCATAATCGTTGGATCAGCGCGACTGCCAGGTCCAAGAATACTGCCCTGCGGCGTAACACAGCCACGCGAACCGCCGAGAAACTGGAAATCCGCACTCATATAGATTTCTGCAAGTAGCGCCTTGATATCCTGCGGTGCAAAGGTGACGCTACCACGCACCACGTTTTTCTTAGGCTCGCTCGGACGGCGTTGGCCTGCTGCGGCGAAGCCATTGCAGTGCCCTGCCCAGGAAATATTGGAGGTATGATTGGCCTCCTCCCACGCGCTAGAGGTATTGGTGCCACCATAAAACGCCGCGTCATACTTCTGCAGCGCAGACTGCCCACCAATCATGACCTTATTTGTGCCGTGATCGACCTGCGGATAGTAGCTGCCGGTCATCGGCTGCTTTTCCTTCGGAATTTCTGCACTTTTCGCTAGATCGTCGAATCGCGCAGTAAAGCTCTGATTCCACACTCCGTAAAAGAAGTCACCGGTCTGCTGAATTTCGGCGGCACTAGCCGCGTAATAGCTCGCCTGATTCGACTTGCGCGCGGCGGGCACCTGGTCGCTGCGGTCGCTGCTATGGGTCGTTTCCTTGCAGGCGACCAACATAGCAAAGGCCAAGCCTAAAGACAGCATGGTGCGCGATGTACCAGGTGAAGCCTGCGGCAAACCAAACGGGAGGTACACTGGCAAGCGGAGCTGCATATTCATTGAAACCTCTAAGTTAGGATATGATTATTTTACCTGGGCGGCGCCTGCAACGCCATCGTGGGACGAGCCCATGCGGTTTGCCCTAAGGAGAATTACAGCACTAATCTCCAATATCATCAGGTCGTTCGATATTTATCTCAAGTTTTGCCTCGGAATGCCGATATAGAGGCGACCCATTAGCGTTACCTAGGTCTGGGAAATTTGCACTGCAGGTGAATTTGATGTTCGCGTGAAAACAGTGCGGAGTGAGCGCATCATTTAAACAAGGAATAAGTATGTCACTTCGAATATCGGTCCTGCTTTTTTCGGCACTTGCGCTATCGCTGGCGGCCGGATGCAAGATGATGCGAGCAGACAGCGGCGCCGCGACGCTAGAGGCGGCGCCGTCCGCCCTGTTTTTCACGGCTCCAGACAACAGCGCGATGCGAGACCTGGCAGCGATGGGTGGTAGTGATCAAGCGGATGCTAAGTTGATGAGACATATTGCTGTTAACTCAGTGGCGGTTTGGTATGTCGGAGGGGACATAGGCAGCGTCGGCCAGAGGGTGAAACAGCAGGCCGACGCCGCGCTGGCAGCCGGCAAAATCGCAGTGATGGTGGTATATAATATTCCGCATCGCGACTGCGGATCCTATTCCGCTGGTGGCGCCGAAGCGAGCAACTACCTACAATGGATTTCGACCTTCGCTAGCAATATCGGCGCTGCCAAGGCGCTAATCATCTTAGAACCAGACGCTACGGTACTAACTGATTGCTTAAGCCAAGCCCTGCAAAGCGAACGCGCCAATTTGTTGAAGTCTGCCATCGAAAAACTGAAGACGGCTGCTAACGCCAAGGTCTACCTTGATGTTGGTCATGCCAATTGGTTGGCGGCTGACGTCGCCGCCAGTAAACTGCTTGCTGCAGGGGTTGCACAGGCCGATGGCTTTTCAATCAACGTATCAAACTTTGTCGACGACCAAGCATCCATCAGCTACGGGCAAAAAATTCGCGCGATCGTCGGCAAAAATTTTATTATCGACAGCAGTCGCAATGGCAAAGGCGCCGCCTCCGGTCAGGAATGGTGTAACCCTAAAGGTCGTGCCTTAGGTCGAGTCTCAACCGTCTCAACCGGAGTAGATGGCCTTGATGCCTTTGTCTGGGTTAAGCTTCCCGGCGAGTCTGATGGTAGCTGCAACGGTGGACCCGGCGCTGGCCAATTCAGTCGAGCCCTAGCCCTTGAATTAGCCCGGAACGCGACCATCTCCCCGCAGGAACCCGGCGCGACATCGTCTTCCCCGGCCGATCAGGCGACACCGACGCCGCCCACCAGCCTCCCACCTGTGCTACCGCAGCCGGGGCCAACACCAGCCACGCCGCAACCGGGGCTACCGTCTACCCAAGGCAGCGGCAATCTAGTGGCCACCCTTAAGGTAAAAGCCGAGTGGGATGGCGGCTACTGTGCCGATTTAGTGATCACCAACCATGCTGCGACTGCGACCAAATCCTGGACGATTACCCTGGCTAAGAATGGCTCAGTCCTGAGCCAAATGTGGAATTTAAGCAGCACCGATCAGGGCACCACGGTCATCGTCAAGCCAGTCGCTGAATGGAATCGGGTCATCGCTCCTGGCCAGAGCAACTCTGCGCATGGGATCTGTACGAATGGCTCGCCAGCCACCGCTGCTAAAGTCAGCATCAGCGCTGTCGTCGCCGAGTAGCTCGACGTTTAATAGCAGTCAAGCCTGCGCTTCAGGTTTCTGTTGCTTCTTAGGGCCCGTCAGGAAATAATTTGCACAGTTGGGTGTCAGATGATGGTTGGCTGTGGTCGATTTCAAAGCGAAAAACCGGAGGAATACCTTGGGTATTTCGAGGATTTTTCGCTTTGAAATCGGCCGCAGACGGCCGTCAGCTGGCGCCCAAATGTGCAAGTTATTTCCTGACGGGCCCTTAGGTCGTGCAAAGATAGGCCTAAGCAAGTGCCCTACTGATAGTCTCTGCACAGGAGGCGGCGTTGGATACATCAAAGCATCATGATCACAAAGGCGACCTAAGCGCAGCCTTGCAGGTCGGCGTAGCCGCCGGCATGGACAAAGATCCGGTTTGTGGTATGACGGCGACACCCAATTGGACCCGGCAGGCAGAATTCGCAGGCAAAACGTATCGTTTCTGTGGTCCACGCTGCCTGGAGCGGTTTCAAGCTGCGCCAACGACCTTTTTAGCAAGCGCCCTAACCAACGCACCGAGCAAGCCGCCGCCAAAGGCTGGGACATATACCTGTCCGATGGATCCTCAGATCATTCGCGACAAGCCTGGTAACTGTCCTATCTGCGGTATGGCGCTTGAGCCGATGACGCCAAGCCTCGCGGCACCAAGTGAAGACCTCGAGTTCATCGCCATGCGGCGGCGATTTTGGCTTAGCCTACCAATGTCATTGGCCGTGCTGATCCTAGCCATGGGGCCGATGCTGATGCCGTCGTTGATGCCCGCTTCAGCGCAAATGGCGCTGCTGACCCGCTGGGCGCAGGTGGTGCTGGCCAGTCCGGTTGTGTTATGGGCGGGTTGGCCGTTCTTTATGCGTGGCTGGCAGTCGCTAGCCTATCGGCACCTCAACATGTTTACGCTGATCTCGCTCGGTGTCAGCGTCGCTTACGTCTATAGTTTGGTCGCCACCATCGCCCCTGGTATTTTCCCGGCCTCGTTCCGCACGATGGCTGGGCAGGTCGAGGTCTATTTTGAAGCCGCTGCCTTGATCGTGACGCTGGTGCTTTTGGGCCAGGTGATGGAGCTGCGTGCGCGCACTCAAACCGGTGCTGCGATTAAGGCTCTGCTCAGCCTATCGGCAAAGACCGCTCGCCGCATCGGTACGGGCGGCCAGGATGAAGATGTGTCTTTAGAGCTTATACAGGTCGGTGACCGCCTAAGAGTGCGGCCTGGCGAGAAGATCCCCGTCGATGGCGTGGTGCTCGAAGGAAGTAGCGCCGTCGACGAATCGATGATCACGGGCGAACCAATCCCAAATGCGAAAACCGTAGGTGAGAAGGTCATTGGCAGTACATTGAATGGAACCGGAACCTTTATCATGCGCACAGAGCGTGTCGGTGCTGAGACCTTACTGGCACAAATCGTCAACATGGTGGCACAAGCCCAACGCAGCCGCGCCCAGGTGCAGAGACTAGCTGACCTGGTGTCGGGGTACTTCGTCCCGGCAGTAATCGGGGTGTCCCTGCTGACGCTGTTTGCGTGGGGCCTATTTGGTCCAGAACCCCGCATGTCCTACGCCATCATCAATGCAGTTGCGGTGCTGATCATCGCTTGTCCGTGCGCTTTGGGACTAGCGACTCCGATGTCGATTATGGTGGCGACCGGACGGGCGGCGACTATAGGGATCCTGTTTAGGAACGCTGAAGCGATTGAAATCCTACGTCAGGTCGACACGCTGGTCGTCGATAAAACCGGTACTCTGACCATGGGGCGACCGAAATTGGCGCAGGTGATGGTACAGGCTGGGGGCGCAAGATCGGAAGTGTTAGGCTTGGCTGCGAGCCTGGAACGCGGCAGCGAGCACCCGCTCGCCGCCGCGATTGTACAGGGCGCCGAGGACGAAGGCTTAACGCTTAGCACTGTCGATCAATTCACCTCGATAACCGGTAAAGGCGTCAAGGGCACCGTGTCTGGGCGCAGAGTGATACTGGGAAACAGCCGGCTCATCCAGGATGAAGGCATCGACCTCAGCACCTTGGCTGGATCAGCCGAAGCTGCGCGAGCCGCAGGTCAGACGGTGATGTTTGTCGCCATCGACGACCAGCTTGCCGGCTTTCTCACCGTCGCCGATCCAATCAAAGAAACCACCGTCGCAGCCCTCGTAGCCCTGCATCAAGAGGGGCTGAAGATCATCATGCTGACTGGCGACAGTAAGACCACTGCTGAAGCGGTGGCTAAGCGCCTTGGCATTGACCGAGTCATCGCCGAGGTCCTACCTGCCGGCAAGGCTGAGGCGATCAAGCAGTTGCAAGGCGCCGGACACATCGTCGCCATGGCGGGAGATGGGATCAATGATGCACCCGCCTTAGCGCAGGCTCATGTCGGTATTGCCATGGGTACCGGGACGGATGTCGCCATGCAGTCAGCGGGCGTCACCTTAGTGAAGGGCGACCTTCTAGGCATCGTCAAAGCCCGCCGTCTTAGCCGCCAGACGATGCGCAACATTCACCAGAACTTGTTTTTTGCCTTCGCTTACAATGCCATAGGCATTCCGGTGGCAGCGGGCGTGCTTTACCCACATTGGGGCCTACTACTCAATCCGGTGTTAGCTGCAGCGGCGATGAGCTTTAGTTCTGTGTCGGTCATTGCTAACGCCTTGCGTCTTCGGGCCGCAAAATTCTGACTCTTTTAGATTTTTGCATCAGAGTCAAAGTCAAAAGTTGATATTGGCAACGATGAGGTCTGGTCCATAAATAACTTGAACGGGCCCTTAGCCCATGAGTAGGCGCATGAGTCGCAGGCGCTTCCTATAAGGTGGGTATTTTAGCGGGAGGTCAAACATAAAGGGCGATTTCAAAATCGATTTCATATGGGAAAACGCCTGAAAACTATGCTCGCCGTGGCTGCTGCCCATACCGCTGCTACCAGTGCCACCAAAGGGCAAGCCCGGAACGCCTAGGTGAATCAGAGCGTTATTGATACAACCGCCGCCGAACGGTAGATCTTCAACAATACGATCAGCGAAAGCGGAACGCTTGGTGAAGGCATAGCAAGCGAGTGGATTGGGCCGCTGCCGAGCGATGTCAAGGGCGCCAGCTAGGGTGTCAAAGGTCAGCATCGGTAATAGCGGGCCAAAGATTTCTTCGGCCATAATACTATCGCCCAACTTAACGTCATCGATCAGTGTCGGTGCGATATACAAGCGCGAACGGTCGCTTTGACCACCACAGACGACGGTGCCACCACGCAATGCCATCAAGCGGTCGAAATGGTGCAGATTAATGATCCGTCCGTAATCCGGGCTGCCCATGGGATCGGCCCCATATAGCGCAGCGAGCTGCAGCTTCATCGCCGCCACCAGCTCATTTTTGATAGCGCGATCGACCAATAGATAGTCCGGGGCGACGCAGGTTTGGCCAGCGTTGGTGAACTTCCCCCAAACGATGCGCCGCGCGGTTACGTTGACATCGATGTCTTTATCGACAAAACAGGGACTCTTGCCGCCTAGCTCCAGTGTCACCGGTGTTAGATGCTCAGCGGCAGCGCGCATGACCACCTTACCTATGGGGATACTACCAGTGAAGAAGATGTGGTCGTAGGGCTCCTTGAGCAGCAGCGTCGTTTCTGGGACACCGCCGGTGATGACCGTGCAGAACTCTGGAGAGTATACCTGCTTTATCAGCTGCTCGAGCACGGCAGCAGTTCGCGGTGCCATCTCAGATGGCTTTAGCAGAGCACAATTCCCGGCGGCAATAGCTCCGATCAAAGGCGCTATCAACAGTTGAAAGGGATAGTTCCACGGACCGATGAGCAGCACCACGCCCTTGGGCTGCGGATAGATTTTGCTGAGCGCCGGTTGATAGATCAAAGGGGTTGGCACCGAGCGCGGCTGCATCCATTCATGGATGTGGACCAGAGCGTGATTGATCTCTTCGTAGATAAAGCCGACTTCGGTGCCGTAGGCTTCAAAACCGGACTTACCCAAATCCAGGCGCAAGGCCGCCAAAATATCGGCTTCGAGCGCCTTGATGCCGTGTTTTAGCTTTTGCAGTTGAGCGACGCGAAAAGCTGCACCCCGGGTCTGGCCAGTGGCAAAGAATTGGCGCTGGCGTTGGATGATCAGCTGAATTTCTGATGGCTGCATCAAGCGTTCCTTAGGGCGGTGCACAACGTGAGTTCGTTTCATGCCTGCTGAGACTGGCGCAGGCCTCGCCCACTTGTCAACCTCCATACTGTCCAAATCGCCCAACCCTACCAAAGCTACAAGCGGGGATGCGTGCCGCAGCAACACACCCCCGCCCAGGTAATCGTAGGACCATCTGAAAGACTGATTAAGGTGTGCAGGCAACCGTGCTAGTACTAACCAAGCTGTTTAGCGCACCGGTCAAAGCTGCAGCATTCTGCACGCTGATGACGCTGCCGCTTGAGGTCATCGATACTGCCAACGCAGGTTTACTAGCCGTTCCCAATAGGGCGGCGATGTAGTCGTTAAAGGAAGCATATGCCGCAGTGTACCAGTGATTGCCGTTGGGCTGACCGGTCCGTGGATCGGTCGAGAACGAGGCCTCAAAGGCTTGCATCTGCTTGGTATCGTCGGCGACGCTACTGGCCGGAGAGCCGTTGTAGTCGAGGACGATGACGGTAACACCTTGCTTCTTCAATACTTCGGCTTGCGCCAGCACAGCAGCTGGATCACGGTCAGTTGGTTGACCATCAGAGACAAGTATGGCGACATTGCGGCGACCATCGTTGGGCACGTTCTTAAAGACGCTGGTCGCGGCGGTCATCGCTGCACCGTAGGGCGTCGCGCCGACCGGCGCGCGGGCGAACTTCATCAATTCGGCGATGCCACTGCGATTTCCACTGTTAATCGCGGCCCAGCCTACCGTTTGTTCGCGGTAGCCAGCATATTGGTCCGTGCTGGTCGGAAAGGAGCTAATGCTCAGCTGGGACACGCCGAGGGGATCTGTGCTGTGCGCCGCAGCGAACTTGGTAAGGATATCGTAGGCCGACAAAACGGCTAGCTCACGGTTGGTCTGGCTGCCGCAGGTGTATATGGCCTGACCCAAGCTGGAGCCATTGGCTGCCTTGTTTGGGCAGTCGGTGGTGGCGTTAGATCCCGAATTATCGACGAGGAAGGCCAGTCGAGCACCAAGAGCATGCTGACCAGGCGCACACGTCGGGCCAGTCGGCGTTTGCGTTGCTGGAATACTCGCCGTGCTTGGAGTCGCAGGTGCGGCTGGAGTCGCAGGTGCGGCTGGAGTCGCAGGTGCGGCTGGAGTCGCTGCTGGTGGTGTTGCGGCGCTATTGGTTGCCATGTCGGTGCTGGCATTTGGGTTAGCGCCAGGTGTGGCTGCGGGCGGGTTCGCCGCAGTGGTCGCACCAGGCGTGGTATTAGCGATACTGTCAGGTGTTGCGGCAGTTGCTGTCGGCGTCGAGCCATCGGCAGTTGGCGCCGGTGCTGGTTCGGAAGATCCGCGGGCCTTGGTGGAACCGCTAAACTCCGCGGTCTTACAAGCGCCGAGCATGGAGGTAAGAAGAGCGATACAGACGATGGGATGTAACAACATGGTGATCCTCTGAAGCAGTGGGAGGGAAGGCAGATCAGCTGGGAGTAGGATGGGTTTAAACCCTAACCAACTTATAAATGATTTATTATGAGAAGTCAATAAAATTATATAAAAAATCATTAAATTATATTAATAATATTAACAACAATGATATCATTGGACTTTATGCGGGTCCGAGGCAACGGACAACTCCTGCCAAAACCCCTTAAATCCCTCTAGCCCCCCGGCGGCAAAGGCCTGCAACGAGGCCGTGCCGATGATGGCATAGTCAGCGTGCCCGATCAGCTGCCGCACGTCCTGAGCGCTACGCACACCAAAGCCTACTGCCACCGGCAAAGCTGTCAACGACCTAATATGAGAAACAAAAGTATGCACTTGCCGTAAATCACTGGAAGCGCCCGTGACGCCGGCCCGCGCCACCGCGTAGAGGATACCTCGGGCTCCGCACACCAATTCACTAAGGCGCTGGGCGGGCGCATTTGGGGCAAGGATGCGGATATTAGCAAAATCCACGGCAGCGCCTGCCGCCTCTAGCTGCGCTGCGTATTCCAAAGGTAGGTCAGGGATGATGGCACCGGCCGCACCGTGGGTGACCGCCTCGGTGACGAAGTTGCCGTAGCCGCGCTGGAAAACGACATTTAAGTAGGACATAAAGACGAAAGCAACTTGAGGGTAAGCACTGCTGACTTCTGCCATCAACCGCAAACTCGCCGCGTAGGTCACACCTTGAGCCAACGCCTGGTGATTTGCCGCTAAAAAGAACGGACCGTCAGCCATCGGCTCGGAGAACGGAATCTGAATCTCGATTACCGTAGCACCAGCGCTCACCATCGTTTGGATCATCTGCCGCACCGCGACTGGCGATGGATAATCGGCAATGACATGCCCCATCAAGCCTATGGCGCGTGCCGGTTTTACTCGACCGATCAAGCTAGACATGGGGCACCTTCGCAGTCTTTGTCGCCGCCAGCATAGCTGCGGCTTTGTGCTGCAAAAAAGCCGCCCAGGAGTCATCACCCAGGGCCGAGGCCATGGTGAAGATGTCTTTGTCGCCACGCCCAGACAGATTGACCAACAGCTGATCTTGCGGCCCCAGCCGACCTGCCGCACGGATGGCAGCAGCTACGGCGTGGGCGGACTCGAGCGCAGGAATGACGCCCTCCAAACGCATCAACAGTTTGACCGCGTCGACCACCTCGGCGTCGCTAGCCTGCTCCATGATCAGGCGACCCTGTTGATGCAGATGGGCGATCATCGGCGATACGCCGACGTAATCAAGACCAGCTGCCACCGAGTAGGTATCGACCATCTGGCCTTCCGATGTCTGCAAAAACAAGGTTTCGTAACCTTGGGCAATGCCTCGTCTACCTTGGCCACCGGCGAGGCGCGAGGCATGATCACCGCTGGCATCACCACGACCGCCGGCCTCGACGCCAATCAGCTGCACCCCTGCGTCAGCAAGAAAGCCTTGGTAAATACCTAAGGCATTGGACCCGCCACCGACGCAGGCGTAGACTCGCGATGGCAAGCGTCCTGTCAGCTCAAGCATTTGCACCCTTGCTTCCGTGCCGGCAATGCTTTGAAGCCAGGCTACCAACGCTGGGAACGGATGCGGTCCGCAGGCGGTGCCGAGCAGGTAGTGGGTGCCTTCGTAGTTGGTCGCCCAGTCGCGCAGCGCCTCATTGATCGCATCCTTCAGCGTCCGTGCACCGGCTTCAACCGCGATGACTTTGGCGCCCATTTGCTGCATCCAAAAGACGTTGGGCCGCTGCCGCTCTACATCTTCTGCGCCCATATATATGACCGCTTCCATACCGAAACGTGCCGCCACTGTCGCTGTGGCGATGCCATGTTGACCGGCACCAGTCTCGGCGATCAAGCGGCGCTTGCCAAGGCGCCTGGCAATGATAGCCTGACCGATGGCGTTGTTGATTTTGTGCGCGCCGGTCTGGCCGAGATCCTCGCGCTTTAGAAACAACTGCGCCCCGCCGAGGTGCTGACTCAACCGTGGCAGCGGCGTGACCGGCGTGGGTCGACCGCTAAACAAGATGAGCTCTCGCATATACTCGGCCCAAAAAGTCGGATCGCTGCGGGCTTCGGCAAAGGCCTGATCTAGCTGCAGCAGATTGGGGCGGAGGATCTCCGGCACATAGGCACCGCCAAAGTCACCGAAATAGCCGCGGCTATCTGGCAACAGCGCCCGCTCGGGCGGCCCCGCCAAAGACTCCATAATACGGTGCTCTGGTACTTCTGACATCGTAAAAATCCCCGGGCGTCGGTTGCTGGACGGCTGCTGCTGCCAGCCAGAAAATGGGGGGCCTTCTAGCGACAACCAGCAGTTAGTAACTCGGTTCGTGTGCCTTGCTGGCAGTGCTGGCAGTGTCACCTTCAAAATTAGACGAAAACGAATAACTATTCACTGTGCCATCCGGATTCCAATAAAACTTTAGCTCTTTTTGATGGCTTGCGCCGACCAGCCGGTAACGATAGTAACCGTAGGTCCATGTCGGCTGGCCACTAGAGTTACCGACGGCATAGGGTTCCCTGAGCACCATCTGAACATCACCTTGCGTCGTCTTCTTCTCTTTGATCCAACTGGTATCAGAGCGGAAATCCCTCCCCTCAGTAACGCAACCTGCCATGACTCCCAGGGATCCCGCCACCAGCACCAAGTGTTTCATCGACATCATTTCCTGACTCCTTTGCCATCATGCAAGTTTAAGTCGAAGTTCTACCACAACAGCTCAGCGTAGATCGAGCGAGTTACAAACTGTGGCGCTAAAGTTGCCGCTAACCCAGTTACTATCAGAAAATCGGCCATAGAGCTTGCCGACGACCTTGTCCTGCCCCATCGTGAGCAGCTTTAGTTTGCCTTTTTTCGCGCTCTTCGCTATCTGAACACCGTTTTTATCTTCGTATTGGAACAC
>Ga0315287_10006918_pt1 | contig 11331 bp, 9 predicted proteins | sample YL17G11_0_MG_FD_205037 | JGI IMG/M metagenome (GOLD analysis project Ga0315287, IMG submission 205037) | Sediment microbial communities from Yellowstone Lake, YNP, Wyoming, USA - YL17G11_0 | ecosystem: Environmental > Aquatic > Freshwater > Lake > Sediment | place: USA: Wyoming | collected...
CGACCTGATCGCCGTCTACGACGCGGACAACTCCCCCGAGCCGCCGGCGCTCCGCTACCTGGTGGCGGAGTTGCTGGCCGACCCGAGGCTGGCGGCGACGGTGGGCAAGGTGCGGACCCTCAACCACTACACGAACTTCCTGACGCGGTGCATCGCCATCGAGTTCATGAGTTTCCAGTGGATCGTCCAGGGCGGACGGTGGCTGCTTTTCCGGCTCGCCTCCCTCCCGGGGACGAACTTCGTGATCCGCCGGGAGGCCCTGGAGCGCACCGGGAGCTGGGACCCGGGGGCCATCGCGGACGACGCGGAACTGACCGTGAGGCTGCAGCAGGAGGGCTACGACATCAAGTTCGTGCCCTACGCGGTCACGTGGGAGCCGGAGCCGCAGGACTGGGGGGTGTGGATGCGGCAGCGACTGCGGTGGGCGCGCGGGGGAACCTATGTGGTGCGCAAGTTCCTCCCCCGGCTCTACCGGCTCCGCAGTCGCGACGTGCTGCTCGAGGTGGTGCACCTCGTGACCATCTACCACGTCTTCTTCGCGGTCCTGGTGCTGTCCGACCTGATCCTGTGCGGGGGGTTGCTCGCCGGCTATGCCGGCAGCGCCACGAAGGGGCCGCTGATGGCGCTGTGGTTGCTGGCGATAGGGCTGTTTCTCCTCCAGATGGCGATGGCCCTGGCCCTGGAGAAGGAGAACTCTCTGCCGAACCTCCTGACGGCGGCCGCCATGTATTTCACCTACTGCCAGGCGTGGGTGTATATCTGCGCCAAGGCGCACTATCTGGATGTGGTAAAACGTAAGAAGCTGGAGTGGGACAAGACGGTTCGGTCGCCGAGACCGACGTAGCACGCATTGGAGTCTGCATGGTCGTTGAGATCACCCTTCTGGAGACCATCGCCACGGCGCTGGGGATCATCTTGGGCACATGGTTCCTTGCGTACGCGTACCTTCGCGGGCGGTACGCCACCGCCCTGGGGCGGGCCCGCGCCCTGGCAGAGCGCATCCGCCGACCGGAACAGACCTTCGCGGGGATGGAGGACCAGTCCGCGGCGCTGGAGGAGCTCTCACAGTTCGGCGATACCGAGGCCGCCATCCTCGCGGCGCGGGAACTGCTCGGCGAGATGGACGCCGCGGTGCGATCCGCCGCGCTGGAAGTGCTGCGCCGGACGCGGGCCTTGGACCGCTGGGCGCGGGAGGTGCGCCGCGGCCGCTTCAAGGTCAGGATTCGCGCCATCGAGGCCCTGGGAGACGTGGGCGACGAGCGCGCGGTGGAGGAGTTGATCGGGGCTTTGGGCGACGACGACCCGGATGTCGTCCGCGCGGCCTCTCAAGCAGTGCTGGCGCGCGATCCCGATTACGCCTCGGACCGCCTGGCGGACACCCTCGCCTCCCCGGATCGCCGCCTCGCCGAGACCGCCGCCGCGGTGCTGGTGAGCATGGGGCCGGAGGCGGTGGAGCCGTTGATGAGCCAACTCAACAGCCTGAGCGTCCAGGCGCGCCGGTTGGCCGTGGAATCGCTGGGTGCGACCGGCGATGACACGGTGACCGCCGCGCTGCTCCCCCTGGTCGAGACCGACCCTCACGCCGACGTGCGCGTGGCGGCCCTGGAGTCAGCCGTTCGCCTCGGCGGCGGAGCCGTCTCCACGGCGCTGCGGCGCGCCACTCAGACTGACCCGGACTGGTTCGTGCGGGCGCGGGCCTATGCACTGCTCGCGGAGAGCGCGGCGCCGGAGGCGGTCGAGTTCCTGCTCGAGGCGCTGGCAGCGCAGGAGTCGCATATCACCGGTGGCCCGGAGGATCGGGACGATCTCGAGGTCGTGCTGGAGGGCGAGGCGCGGGTGCGGAGCGCGATCATCAGCGGGCTGAGGGCCTTGGGAGTGAGCGAAGAGGATCTCCTCGCGGCGCGGCGCGCCAACCTACCCGCGCCGGACGAACTGCCGCGCGACGGCGACGCTCCGGAGGTCACCGACTGGTCCACTCTCGCCGCCGGACTCAGGTCCCACGATCCGGTGGAACGGGCCGGGGCGGCGAAGGAGTTGGTCGAGGCGGGCCCCCAGGCCCTGCCGCATCTGCATCATGCGCTCCGCGACCCCGACCCGCTGGTGCGATCGGAAGCGGCGCGCTCCATCGGGCGCATCGGCCGCATCGAGTGCCTCCAGCCGCTCTCCGCGTGCCTGCAGGACCCCGACCAGAGCGTCCGCCTGGCCGCAGCCGCGGCGGTACGCGCCATCGTCACGCGCGACGCGGCGCGGGCCGATCTATAGGCGGGCCGCAGGCGACATCTAGCTGCAGCCCTGCCGTCCTCCAGCAATCCCCAATTCGACCGAGATCAGGTCAGATTCGAGAACTTTTCGCGGCTGCGTCGCGTCTAATAGTCACCACAGTCGAGGAGGCACGTATGAACCGGACCTTGCTACTTGGACGGTACGCCGCGATTTGGGGAGGCTGGGGCGTATTGACGCTGCTGCTGTGTCTGGCCGCACCCGCACCCGCCGCGGTCACCGAGCGGGTGAACGTGAGTAGCGACGGGCGCAGGAGTTGTTCGCGACCTCCGCCTCCGATAGGAACGCGGCGATCAGCGGAGACGGGGCCTATGTCGCGTTCACCAGCTACGCCCCCCTGGTGCCAGGCGACACCAACGGCATGACGGACGTGTACGTTCGAAACCGGGTGACCAACACCACCGAACTGGTGAGCATCAGCGGCGCCGGAGAGCAGGGGAACTGGCATAGCGGGCCGCATGAGAACTGCATCGACATCAGCTACGATGGACGCTATGTGATCTTCGTCTCGGACGCCAGCAACTTGGTCCCCGGCGACGCGAACAACTGTGCGGATGCCTTTCTGCGAGACCGACTGACGGGCGCCACTGAGCTGATCAGCGTAAGCCCCACCGGAGCGCCCGGGGACCATGGAGGTGCGTGCTCCGCGATCAGTGACGATGGCCGCTATGTGCTCTTCCACTCAATGTCCACCAACCTGGTGCCTGATGCTATCGGAGAGGAGGACGCTCTATTCCTACGGGACCGCGTCAGTGGCACCACCGAGATCATCACCAGTACCTCGTCGTACACTAGCTTTGGCTGGCCTTCGGCCATAAGCGGAGACGGCAGGTACGTCACGTGGTACGAGTGGCATCACGGGCAAGACTACGACGGCCTCATTGGCGCCTTCCTCAAAGATCGGCTCACAGGGGTTACCGAGACAGTGAGTGTGCGCCTTGACGGATACGATCTGATACTAGGCGCCGTCTCAGATGTCAGTCCCGGAGGCCGGTATGTGGCTTTCTACGCCCAAGCCGCGCTCTCGGGGTCCGATAGATGGTACTGGCAGACGTTCCTTAGGGATCGTGCCACAGGTGTGACCGAGCAGGTCAGCGTGAGCAGCAATGAAACCCAGGGATGGGGGGACCCCTGGGACGAGGGCGGCGGCAATGGAGGGGGCACCGCGGACCCCGGCGCAAGCAGTACTGCGGCCGCAGGCGGCCCCGGGCTGAGCGCAGACGGCCGTTTCGTCTGCTTCAGCTCATCGCTCTACGGCCTGATTGCAGAGTCCTGGCAGAACCCCGTCCTGGAGGCGTACGCGCATGTGTATCTGCGGGATCGGTCGGCGGGCACGACAGAACTCGTAGATGTGACCAGGAGCGGCGGTTTCGAGCCGCTGCAGACGGCATGTGCCCGTCCTGGCAATCCCATCAGCCGCGACGGGAGGTGCATCGTGTTCATGGGATACTCCAGCGAGTTGGTTCCTGGGGACACGAATGGGTGGCCAGACATCTTCGTCCGCGACCTAGACGCCCGTTTCCACGATGTCTCCAGCCGCTACTGGACCTTCCCTCACATCGAGGCCTGTGTCGCCGCCGGCCTCGTGGGAGGCTACCCGGACAATACCTATCGCCCCAAGCTCGCAGTGACCCGCGACCAGATGGCCGTCTACATCTCCCGCGCTCTGGCGGGCGGTGACGCGCTGGTCCCACCGGGCCCGGCCACTGCCACCTTCGCCGATGTGCCCAACGACCAGTGGGCCTACAAGTACGTCGAGTACGCGGTGGGGCAAGGCGTGATCGGCGGGTATCCCGATGGGACGTATCAGCCGACGCTCACGGTGACGCGCGATCAGATGGCCGTGTTCGTGGCGCGGGCGATGGCGGGCGGAGACGCCTCCGTGCCCACTGGGCCGGCCACGGCGTTCTTCCCGGACGTGCCGACGGATCACTGGGCTTTCAGGTGCGTGGAGTACATCCGCGGGGAAGGCGTGACCGGCGGGTATCCGGATGGCACGTATCGGCCGACGGAGGCCTGCACGAGAGATCAAATGGCGGTGTACGTGCAGCGGGCGTTCGCGCTGCCGATGTAGGGTCTGGTTGCTGGACAGCAGCGTCACGGCTACCATTGCCGACAGCGGCGAGATAATCCTTCGCTCCGCGCAGGCAATCCGGGTGCTGGCCCCGAATCACGGCTGCATGGAATTCCCGCGTTTCCTCGAGATCGAGCAGAAGCTCTACGCCCGTCGCGTCGGTGACATTCCCACCGCGGTCTCCCGCGCCTGCGCCGCGGCCGGCCTGGCCGCGGGGGTGAAGCGCGGGGATCGCGTCGCTATCACCGTCGGCAGCCGCGGCATTGCCAGCATCGCCGAGATCACGCGCGCGGTGGTGGCGGAGGCGAAGGCGCTCGGCGGTAAGCCCTTCATTCTCCCTGCGATGGGCAGCCACGGCGGGGCGACCGCGGAGGGGCAGACCGAACTGTTGGCGTCGCTGGGCGTCACGCCGGAGTCGGTGGGCGCGCCGATCCGCGCCTCCATGGCGACGGAGAAGTTGGGCGAGACGAGCAGCGGCGTCGCGGTTCTCACCAGCCGCGAGGCCTTAGGCGCCGACGGGCTGATCGTGATGAACCGCATCAAGCAGCATACCGACTTCGACGGCGCGTATGAGAGCGGGCTGATGAAGATGCTCGCCATCGGGGTGGGCAAACGCGAGGGCGCGGCGGCGATGCACTCCCGGCTCTGCCCGGGCCTGCGGGAGGACGTGCCGGAGGCGGCGCGGAGGCTGCTGGATCGTCTGCCCGTCGTGGCGGGAATCGCCCTCCTGGAGAACGGCTACAACGAGATCGCCGACATCGTCGGCCTCGCGCCGAAGGACATCCCGACCCGTGAGAAAGAGCTGATGCGTCGAGTCCGGCGCACCGCGGCGGGACTCCCCTTCCCGGAACTGGACCTGCTGATCGTGGACTGGATCGGGAAGAACATCAGCGGCATCGGCATGGATACCCACGTCGTGGCACGGCGGATGCTGTGGGAGGAGCCGAACTTCAAGGGGCCGCAGATTCGCCTCATCGCCGCGCTCGACCTCACAGAGGCCTCGCATGGCAACGCGCTGGGGATCGGGATCGCGGACCTGATGACCGACCGGCTGTGGGACAAGATTGATCTGGAGGTGATGAGGACCAACGTGCTGCACACCGGCTGGCTGAATCGGGCCAAGCTCCCGCTCTCTTTCGCCAATGATCGCGAGGTGCTCCGCGCCGCGTGCATCGCCTTGGGCGAGCCGGACCCGCGGGAGGTGCGGGTTCTGCGGATTCGCGACACGCTCCACCTGAGCCGGATGTGGATCTCGGAGGGGTTGCTGGAGGCGGCGGAGGGGCATCCGAGGATCACTGTGCTCGGCGAGCCAGCGCCAGTGCGATTCAATCGCGCGGGGAACCTGCCTGCCACCCCATCAGCCGCCTGAGCGCCTCCCCCACCGCGCTCTCGTTGTTCGTGAGCGGAGATACCCAGTCCGCCGCCGCCTTCGCCTCCTCCCGCGCGTTCGCCACGGCGACGCCGCAGCCCGCCCATTGCATCATGGAGACGTCGTTGTGGTTGTCACCGAAGGCGAGGGTGAGCGACCGGTCGACGCCGTAGTGCGCCGCCAACGCCTCCAGCGCTCGGCCCTTGCCGGCCTCGCGGTGGAAGAACTCCAGGTACTCCGGGTTGGTCCGCATCACCGTCACCTCCGCTCCCCAGCGCTTCCGCCACACCTCGTACAGCGCGTCGCGCTGTGGCGGGTCGGCAACGATGAGCAGCTTTGTCGGCTCGCGGCCCCGGAAGCGTTCCAGGTCCGGCAGAAAATGGAACACCGCGCCCGTTTGCCGCGAGTAGAGGTCGGCATAGGGCCGCAGGGCGGGGTCGTCGCGGCTGTAGAGCGTCTCGTCCAGGTAGTAGTTGAGTTGCAGCCGCGCCGCGCGGGTGTAGTCGAGCAGCGCGTCGGCGTAGCGCACGGGAAGCGGTGTGTGGAGGATAATGCCGCCCCCCTCCCGCTGCGATTCCCGCACCATGGCGCCGTTGTAGGCGATGGTGGGACCGTCCAGCCCGAGCGCGTCGTAGAACGGCCGGATGTTATCCGTCATCCGGCCGGAGGCCAGCACCAGGATTCCGCCGGCCAGGGCGAAGCGCGCCAGCGCCGCGGCATCCTCGCGTGAGACCTCCCCCGCGTCGTTCAGCAGCGTCCCGTCGAGATCGAGGGCGACGAGACGGTAGTTGCGGCGTGGCACTTCGGGCCTCATAGCACTTGTTGGGTTCGTGTCCTCCCGGTTCTATCCCTTCCCACCCGGAACCGGGAAGGCGCGCGGCCATCGTCTGGGTTGCCGGGCGTTGACTCGCTTTCCTAGCAGCTCTGTCGCGTTATTTGGACAACGCCGGAAGCATGGTCGTTTATCCGAATTGACCCTCCCCGCGGCCCGGGGTATGTTGCCACTACCAACTGTGTTCCGCCTCCGGCAGAGGGTGCGGCGTAAGGGCGGGGGAGCATCCTGCGCGGGCTCACCGAGGGCCGGGCTGGCGAGGAGTATGGGGACAATGAGGGACAATGGACGGGCTTTGGACGTGGCTTGGGCGCCTCTGAGGGGATCCTATGAGGAGGCCGTTCTAAACTGGTACGAGCAGATCGAGAGCTCCTTTCGCCGCCGCCGTCTGGAGGCTGACAAGTCGCAGGCGGAGGCCAAGCCCCGCCGCGAGGCGCTGGTAACCACGGAGCAGGCGGTATTCGACTAGCGGGATCGGCCCGGCGGCATGAAGATGTCGGGGGCCATGGGGTGGGGTAGACGGGAAGAGCGGAGGCGACTCCGCTCTTCCTGACGTTTCGGGGAGGGGCGGGCGCGGGCGGCGTGGAATCCCGTTAACAGATCTCTGGGCTAACCACCGCTATGGTTCGTGCCATCATTGCCGTTGCCGCGATCACCTATGCGCTCGCCGTCGCGCAGACTACGCTCGGCGGGCGAATCGCCGTCTGGGGCGTCTCCCCCGACCTGCTCCTGGTCTGGACCGTGTGCGTGGGGCTGCTGGCCGGGCCGGAAGCGGGAGCGGTGGTGGGGTTCGCCTCCGGCGCGCTCCAGGGGAGCCTGGAGCAGCGGTTAGTCGGCGCTCTGGGGATCAGCAAGACCCTCAGCGGTCTCGCCGCCGGGCTGCTGGCCTCCCGCGTCTATCGGGACAACTGGCTGGTCCCGGCGGTGGGTGCGTTCGGTGTCACGGTGCTGAACGAGACGCTCTTCCTCGCCTTCTCCGGGTTTGTGGCGGTTCACCACGCCGGGCGGATCATCGGGCTGCGGGCGCTCTACCACGCCGCCCTGGCCCCGGTGCTGTATGCCTTTGCCGCGCGGGCCCAGCGCGCGCTGCTCGCCCCGCGCGCGCCGGTGGCGTGACCGCGATGGCCCGCCGACTGATGCTGTTTCGCGCGGTGATGGCCTTGGCCTTCGCGCTGATCCTGCTGCGTCTACTCCAACTTCAAGTACTCGAGGGCCGGCAGAACCGCCGGTTCGCGGAGGAGAACCGCATCCGCGTCCTGCCGCGCACTGCGCCGCGCGGCCCTATCTATGACCGCCGGGGCCGCTTGCTGGCCGGCAGCCGGCTCTCCTTCACCGTGCGCGTCGTGCCGGAGGAACTGCGTGTGGTCGGGTCGTCCGACGCCGTCGGCGCGCTGGCCGATCTGCTCGGCCTGGCGCGGCGAGAGGTGGAGACCGCGCTCGAACGCGGGAAGGGAAGGCGGGCCGAGATCGGGCTACTTTCCCACGCCGACCCGGAGATCGTGGCCCGCCTCGAGGAGCACGCGCTTTACCTGACCGGGGTGAGCGTGGTGGCCGACGCGGCGCGGCACTACCCGCACGGCTCGCTGGCCGCGCACGCGCTCGGCTACGTGCGCGAGATCGGCCCGGAGGACTTGGGGCGGCAGGAGAGTGCAGACCGGCAACCGGGCGACCTGATCGGCAAGGAGGGGATCGAGAAGATGTGCGAGGCCGCGCTGCGCGGGACCGACGGCGGCGATCAGATCGAGGTGGACGCTACCGGCCGCGTCGTCAGAACCCTCGGTACGGCCCCGCCGACGAGCGGCCGCCGCGTCCGGCTCGCGCTGGACCTCGACCTCCAGTGCGCCGCAGAGCAAGCGCTAGGAAGCAGGGTCGGCGCGGTGGTGGCGATGGACCCCCGGACCGGCGAGGTGCTCGCCCTCGCCAGCCACCCCTGCTACGATCCCAACCTGTTCACCAGACCTCTTAGTCACAACGACTGGCAGCGGCTCAACGGCCCCGGCCGGCCCCAGCAGAACCGCGCCACGAGCGGCCTCTACGCGCCCGGGTCGGTGTTCAAGATCGTCACCGCCGCGGCCGCGTTGGAGCAGGGAGCGTGCAAAGAGGAGACGCGCTTCTTTTGCGGCGGCCGCATCTCCCTGGGCAAGTGGAGCCTGCGGTGCTGGAAGCGGGAAGGGCACGGGTCGCTCAGCTTCCTCCAGGGATTCGCGCAGTCCTGCAACGTGATGTTCGCCACCCTGGGCGGGCGCGTGGGGGCGGAGAAGCTGGCGGAGATGGCGCGCCGTTTTGGGTTGGGGGAGCGGACGGGTATAGATGTACCTGAGGAATCGCGCGGGTTGATCCCGACCGAAGCGTGGAAGCGCAACCGCCGTCACGAGCCCTGGTACGCCGGCGACACCTATCAAGTGGCCATCGGCCAGGGCGATACCCTCGTTACTCCGCTTCAGGTGGCGCGAGAAGTGGCCGTCGTCGCCAACGGCGGTTGGCTGGTCCAACCCCACCTGCTGGTGAGCATCGAGGGTGAGACCGAGCGGCGCTGGGAGAGGCGGAGCGTGGGCTTGCGCCCGGAGACGCTCGCGGCCCTGCGCGCGGGGATGGAGGCGGTGGTGGCGCCGGGAGGAACGGCGCATAGCATCGCCAGTTCGGAGTACGCCATCGCCGGCAAGACCGGAACCGCGGAGGCGACCGGGGGCGACCCGCACGCGTGGTTCGCCGGATATGCGCCCGCGGAGGACCCGAGGCTCGTGGTAGTGGCCCTGGTAGAGCATGGCGGTCACGGCGGCGCGACGGCCGCCCCGATCGCCCGCCGGGTGTTCGATGCGGCGCTCGCGCCGGCCTTCGCGGGCCCGCACGCCGGAGTACAGGAGTAGGAATGAGGACCAGGAAGCACCCGCTCGCATTCATCGTCGCGCTGGCCGTCTCGGCCGCGCCCGCTCTGGCCGCGGAGACGCTGGCCGACCGCGCCGAAGTCGGCCGCGTGACCGAGTACCGCGTGACCACCAAGACCACGGGGCAGCAGGTCAGTCTGGGCGAGCGTCGTCCCATCAACGTGGAGGCCGAGTACCAGGTGCGAGAGGAAGTGCTCTCCACCGACCCGGACGGCAACGCGCGCGTTCGGGTGACGGGTCGTACGGTTAGCGTGAAGGACGCGACCCGCGCCTTCGGCGGGCCGCGCCTCGATCTCCCGCCGGTGGAACTGCGCGTGTCGCCGCGCGGTGAGATCCTCGGCGCCGGCGCCATCACCCCGGAGGGAGCGGCCGGGATGCGGGAGAACGCCACCGCGGCCCTGCTGGCGCAGTCCCTGCCGGTGATCATGCCCTCCGGCCCGGTCGAGGCCGGGATGAAATGGGACTGGGTGAAGGGCGACGCTACCCAGACCAACCACCTCGTGGAGACGACGGGAGAGAACCCGCGGGTGGCCCACATCGCGAGCGTGGCCCGCTCCCCGGTGGTGTTCGAAGAGCGCAGCGAGGCGCTGGGGATGACCGCGCGTCTCACCGGCCTGGAGACGCAAGTATCCACCCTCGACTTGGCATTGGACACCGGCGTGACCTTGCGGCACAAGGGGAACCTGGTGATGGAGACGAAAACAGAGGTGCAGATGGAGTCGGCGGAGGGGCCGCGGACGTTCCAGATCGAGCTACGCCTCCGCGTGGAATTCGACAGCCGACTGGTGAAGCTCGACGGCAAGCCGGTCTGACCTCTCTGAAGGAGGGGAAACGCGCGATGTCCGGTGGGATGGTGGGGACGGCGGCGATCCTCCTGATGAAAGTGGCGCTGGTCTCCTTCCTGGCCGGGGGCGGCGCGTACTGGATCCTCTCCGCCTGGATGAACCGCGCGCTCTCCGCCACCGAGGCCGTGATGCTGATGATCGGCCTGATCCTGGTCACGTTCTTCCTGGTGTCGTACGCGTTGAATCAGGGTTTCGGGGCGATCTTCGCGATGCTGCTGCTCATCGCCGCGGCGGTGGTGGGCATGTCGCATTACTCGCGGGTCGCGGACCGGAAGCTCAGTGAGCGTTTCGATGACGAGGACATTGCCACGTACCGGGAGGCGCTTGAGCTCGACCCGACCAACGCGGCCGCGCACTCGCTGCTCGCCGACCTTTACCGCCGGCGCGAGCAATACGAGCTCGCCCTTCAGGAGTACGAGGAGGCGGTGCGGATCGCACCCACCCTCCAGGAGGAGCGCTACTGGGTCGGCCGGCTCAAGGACAAGCTCTCCGGGATCGAGCGCGGCGGGAAGATCCCTGGCGAGGAAATGGACACCCCCTGTCCGGTTTGTCGAGCGATTGTCCCAGCTTACGCCGAAAGATGCCAGGAGTGCGGCGAGTATCTCGGAAAGGCGTAGGGGCGAGAGACGAGAGGCGAAAGGCGAAGAGGCGCATGGATAATACACGGAGGGCGAACATGAGTGATCTCATCGTTGTGGTCGGGGTGGCCGCTTTGGTCGCACTTGGCGCTCTTCCCGCCTTCTCGGCGCCGTCCGCGTCGGGCGCGGGAGTTCTCCCCACCACCGGCCAGGTGCAGCGGCGCACCCTCGACAACGGGCTCCAGGTGCTGGTGATGGAGGAGCACAGCGCGCCATTGATGTGCTCGTTCATTTGGTACCGGGTGGGGATGCGGAGCGAGGGGCCGGGCGAGGCGGGCTTGAGCCATTTCCTTGAGCACATGCTCTTCAAGGGCACGGAAAAGTACAGCGGCCGCGAGATGGACAAGCTGATCACCGAGCGCGGCGGATACTACAACGGCTTCACCAGTATGGACACTACGGCCTACG
>Ga0315287_10006919_pt1 | contig 11331 bp, 12 predicted proteins | sample YL17G11_0_MG_FD_205037 | JGI IMG/M metagenome (GOLD analysis project Ga0315287, IMG submission 205037) | Sediment microbial communities from Yellowstone Lake, YNP, Wyoming, USA - YL17G11_0 | ecosystem: Environmental > Aquatic > Freshwater > Lake > Sediment | place: USA: Wyoming | collected...
CGGGCCGGTCTTCGCGTCTCTCGGGGGCTGGGAGGCGAAGTGAGAGGCAGAAGAACGACTGGAGCGTCCCTTTCTGCGCTGGTCGCGGCCGTGGTCCTGCTGCTCACGACCTCCGGCTGCGGCGACGTGAGCAGCGCCGCGGAGCCGGGTCCGACCCCGTCCCCGGGTGGCACATACGTCGTCCCGCTCGAGGAGGACCCGCCGGGCCTGGAGCCTTCCAGCGCCTATGACTCCACGAGCATGCTGGTGAACCACCAGATCTTCCAGGGGCTGGTGCGCTGGGAGACAGGGGACGACGGCATCATGCGTGGCGTCCCATGCCTCGCCGAGAGCTGGAACGCGAGTGACGACGCCATGGTCTGGACGTTCACGCTGCGCAAGGACGTCACCTTCCAGCCGCCGGTGAGCCGCGAGGTGACGGCCGAGGACGTGGTCGCCGACTGGCGCTACCTCACCGACCCCGCCAACGAATCGGTGGTGTCGTACCTGCTGGCGGACGTCAAGGGGACCGACACCAACGGTTACGCGGCGAAGGGCCTGAGCGGTGTCGAGGCTCTGGACCGATACACCGTGCGGGTCACCCTGAAGCACCCGTTCGCCGACTTCCCCCTCCTGCTCGGCAACCCGGCCACCGGTATCTGGCCGGTCGACTACATGCGGAAGGTCAGTCCCGAGGCCTTCCGCGTCAAGCCCGTGGGCACAGGCCCCTACATGGTCGAGCGCTGGGCGCAAGGCAAGTACATCGACCTTGTCAAGAACCCGGACTACTGGGACGAGGCGACCGCCGGCCACGTCGACAAGGTCCACATGCCGATCATGGACATGCCGATGCAGTGGCAGGCGTTCCAGAAGGGGGCTCTCGACATCGCATGGGTGCCGGGCGACGAGATCGACGCGGCGAGCGAGGCCGCGAAGGCAAAGAACGGCGCCTGGACGGCACGCGCCTGGCCCACGCTCGCCGTCATCATGGTGAGCATCAATCAGAAGAGCCCCCTGGTGGGCGGGAGCGCCAATCTCTCCCGCCGCCAGGCGCTGAGCTACGCCGTCGACCGCGATGCGGTGATGGCCGTCAAGGGCGATGTGTGGGCACCGCCCGGCTCCGGCGCGCCGGCGACGGGCATCGTCCCGGACGGCATCCTGCACGCCGGCGCCGGCGGCCTCGTCTACCCGTCCGACCTCGAGAAGGCGAAGCAGCTCGTCCAGCAGCTCTCCCCCTTGCCCACATTCCTCTACCTCTCGTGGGGAGTGCTGCCCCGGGCGACGCACGGACTGTCCGTGCTCGACTCGCCGCTCCTCACCGGTTGGAGGGCTGCGGGCCTGGACGTCGCGCGCAAGGGTTACGAGTGGAGCACCTACCTCCGCAAGGTCACGGGGGGGACCGAAGGCGATCTGTCCCTCACGGGCTGGGCCGCCGACTACCCCTCGCCCGACGACTTCCTCTACCTGCTCTTCCACAGCAAGAACTCGGGAGCCGGGAGCGTCTGGACCTACTACGACAGGCCCGAAGTCGACCGCCTGCTCGAGGAGGCAAGGGCGACGCTCGACGAGGGGAAGCGGCTGGACCTGTACGCGCGGGTGGAGAACACCGTCCTCGCCGACGCCCCCGTGATCCCGCTGTACTTCTGCGGGTGCTTCTGCGTGGCCAACGAGCGTGTGCAGGGGCAGGTCGTGGACCCCATGGGGAACGTCGACGCGTGGAAGGTGTGGGTGAAGTAGACGCCGTCTGATTCTCTCGCGGTCGCCGAGCATCTCAAGGGCAGGCGACGCGAGGAGTCGCAGTGCTGGCGCGTGCGGTGACGATGAAGAGAGGCCTTCGGCCGGTGTGGCGACCGAAGGCGGGCGCCGCCGTTGGGGGTACGGTGGGAGACGGCGAACCGGTCGCTCCGGGGAAGTACCGTGAGATCGACCCCTTCACGCTGGATGCCGCCCAGCGAGGGGATCGCGCGGCGTTCGACGCGATCGTCGACCTGTACGACGAACGCCTTCGTCTTCTGGCCTTCCACCTGTTGCACGACGCCGACCTGGCCGACGACGCCTTGCAGGACACCTTCTTCAACGCGTTCCGCGGGCTGCCGGCGTTCCATCGCCGCTCGCAGCTCGGCACCTGGCTGTACCGCATCACCTACACCGTGTGCATGGGGTACTTGCGGCGGAAGCGCGACGCGACCGTCAGCTACGAGGAGTCCGAGGAGTTCGTCGGCGCGGACAGCGATCCGGCCGACGCTTACGTCGCGCGGAGTGAGGTGGCGGCGGCACTGGCGCGCCTGAGCCCGGAGCAGCGCCTCATCGTCCTGCTGGTCGACCGCGACGGCTTCGACTACCGCTCGGTCGCGGAGGTGCTCGACGTGCCCAAAGGCACCGTCTGCTCGCGTCTCGTCACGGCGCGCGCGGCGCTGCGCGAGGCGTTGACGTCGGCCCGGACCGTCCCCCAGATCATGCAGGCGCACCTTCCGCCCCCGCTCACGGGGGAGCCGCTATGAGCGACAGGGCCGACCGCGACCTGGTGCTGGAGCAGGCGCTCGCGACGCTGACCCCGCCGCCGGTGAGGGCGCGCTTCCACGAGCGCCTCTGGGAGCGGGTCGACGCCGTGGAGCAGGTCGACGCCGTCGAGACGCCGCTGCTGATGCGGTCGCTTGAGGCGCCCGCGCCCGGGGAGCGCTTCCACGAGCGGCTGTGGGATCGGATCGACGCGGCCGAGCAGGTCGAGTCGATCGAGGCGCGGCCGGTCGAGCATCCGGGCGCAGGCCACTCGCGCCGGTGGGCGTTTCGGCGGCCGCGGCTCGCGGCGGGGGTCCTCGCCGCGGCCGCCGTCGCGGTCTGGTTGGCGGTCTCGCTGATCGGCCTGCCGGCGGGCCGCGAGGAAGGCATCCTCTCGGGTCCCCCGCCGGCGGTGGCACAGGTCATCGAGAACGTGCGGCTGCGCCTGGACTCCGTTCGTTCGCTGAGTGCGGCCTTCATCTATCAGCGTGCCGGGGCGCCGGTGTACCGGGCCCGCATGGTGGCGACGAGTGACGGCCGCACGAAGATGGCATCGATCGCCGGTGCCGACGGCTCGTGGAAGCTTCCGGCCGCCGATGCGACCCTGGCCGACACCCCCGGGCTCCGCGTCGAGGTCACGAGCATGCCCGACGGGACGCGGACCGAGGCATGGAACTCCGGGAAGGGGCTGACGGTGGCGCGCATGACCGGTCTGGCTCCCGGCCCGCCGGATGCCCTAGGCACCGGCCTCTTCCCCGCCGAGTACGCGGGCCAGATGAGCGCGCTCGCCATCGCCGGTTCCAAGGTCACCTCCTCGACCTACGGAGGCCGGCCGGTGCTCGTGGTGAGCGCCCCGGCCGGCCCAGCCGCCGGGCGGTCCGCCGCCTCAGATGCGGCCCCGCGCTTCGACCGTGTCTCCATGACCATCGACCGCCAGACGTGGCTGCCCGTCAGGGTCGTCAGGACCTACCGGGGCGACACGGTCGAGTCGTGGGCGTTCAGGGACGTCGAGCTCGATCCGCCGCTGACCACCGCGGACTTCGCCGTCCAGCTCCCCAGCAGCGCCCAGGTCACGACGGGGACCGACCAGGGCTTCCGCCGGCTCAGCCTGCAGAAGGCGGGTGCGGCGGTGAAGGGACGTCTCTACGTCCCCGAGACGCTGCCCGAAGGCTTCGAGCTCTCGCTGGCCGCCGTCAAGACTCCGGAGGCCGCGTCGCAGCCGCTCGCGCCTGGGAACGGGTCTTCCGTCGTCTCGCTCGTCTACCGCCGCGGCTTCCGCAGCGTCGTGATCACTACGCGATCCGTGGGCGGCGCTGCCATCGACCCGGCGGACGATCCCTTCGCCGGGTCATCAACGTACGGGACGGCGGGGACCCGTCACGTCGTGCTGCACTCCGGCGGGCTGGCGGGGGGCCGCGCCTTCGTGAGCACACACCCGCTCGAGCTGCCCCACCTCTGGCTGGGGCGGGACGGCCTGCTCGTCACGGTGGCGGGCGACGTCACGCGCAGGGAGCTCCTGCAGATCGCCGGCTCGCTCGAGACGTACGGCGCGTGGCGCACTCGCCAGGTCTTCACCGCCTACGCCAACGCGACGCGGGCCTACGACCTCAGCGCCCTGAGCGACCTGTACTCGGCCGGGATCACGATCGGTGGCAGGCCCTATCCCCCGAGCGAGATGAAGGAAGCGCTGATCGCGAACAGCGAGTGGACGGACTACTTCGTCTCGGGGAAGGCGACGGCCCCCTTCATCGGCGACGGGACGGGGGTGTGGGAGGCGTGGCCCGGCCCGTATCCCTCCTCCGACGGGCAGTATGAACCGGAGGCGATCGCCGAGGTGGTGACGACGCGTGGGGACAAGGTCGTCCGCGAGGACTTCTACTTGGTGTCGGGACCGAGCCGGCCTGCGAACGAGCCGATCCTGCATCCGACCCGCGTGAGCACGCCGCTCGGACCATCCGACACGGCGGCGGCGGCGAAACGCATCGCGCTCGCCTACGCCGCCGCCCTGAGGGCAAAGGACGCGGCGCGGCTCGCCGGGATGAGCGCCCGGCGGGTCGCCTTCCTCGATATCGACTACGGCGACGGAGGCGGGCGGGCGGCGCTGCTACGGCGGTACGAGCGGATGTTCGGCTTCCCCGCCGACCTCGCCTTCGCGCGCCCGGTCATCGCCTCGGGGCCCGGCTGGGCCGCGCTCAGATGGACCGCCTCGAGCAGGTCACTCGGCTACCAGAAGGCGCCTGGGCTGACCGTCCTCGAGATCAGAGACGGCAAGGTGGTCCGCGAGACGCTGTACTGCGCGAGGGACCGCATGCCGTTCCGCTGAGCCGGAAGCCGTCGAAGGCCCTGCTTCCCGCCGGCCGCCGAAGGCTCAGTCCCTGACGGGCCCTCTCACCTCCGTCATCGTCTTCAGCGTCCTCGTCACCGCGCCGTTCCCTCGCGTGGCAGGTTCCGGGACCCGGGTCGATTCATCGCGCCCTCCCCTGCATCAAAAGGACATCACGGAGCAGCAGACCGCTTTGCAGGAGCGGCGCACCGTTTCCTTCGCGCTTCCTGCTGCGATCGCTGCGGGGGAGCCGCACATGGGGGTGTCTATGGCGTACGGGAGGGGGCGCACACCGCAGGTAGGCGGAGTGCGGCCTGATCCGATTCGTTCAGCCTTCGCGACGCGATAAGGGGGACCAAAGATGAAGCGCTTCGCACTCGTACTGATCGTGGCGGTCGTCGCCACACTGGTGGTCGTCGCACCTGCTTCGGCAGAGACCTTGCACGGCCAGTGGACGGGAGGTGTGGCCAGCGGAACGGGAGGGACCTGGGATCTTGATGGGCTGAAGCTGCAGGCCGATCCGACGGAGAACGTTGTGGCGAGCGGCCTCGTGAACATCACGACGTACTCGACGTACACGGACGTGGCCAGCCTGATGATCGTCACGGCGGACCCGTACGTGCCGCCCTTCCCCGCGAAGATGAACTCGCAGGCCATCTTCGCCTGGGGTCCTGCCACGCAGAAGGGCGCCGTCTGGACGGTGAGCGGAGTCGTCAAGTCGCCCACGTTCGTGAAGTTCGGCCTGGAGTGGGGTGCGGTCCTTGTGGCGGATACCGACAAGCACACCGTGACCATGACGCTCACCACCACGGGGAGCTACTGGGGCTGGAAGACCTGGACCCTCAACGGCGAGCTGTTCTAGTCCCGGCGCCACTCATCGACAGCGTGGAAAGAAGACGATCGCCATGAAGAGATTCCTGATTGCGTTCTTGCTCGTCATCACCGTGCTGGGCGTGCTGGCCGCACCGGCGTTCGCCGACCTGCGCCCCGCGGTCAAGACGGCGTACCTCGTGCCGAAGATGGGCGTGTGGCTCGAGGTCAAAGGCGACGTGAACGTACCCGTGAAGGCGGGCCACCCGATCAGCGCCCCCATCCCGGCCGACTACGACGTGATCGTCGACGTGCCCTGGCGCGGCATCACCTACGGTCTTGTCGAGACCGTCCCGCTGGCGCTGAAATACCAGGTCAGCATCCCGGCGGCCGGCTTGGAGATGTCCCAGGCCCAGGCGATGGCTTACTGGAGCGGCGCGGTGTTGTGGGACCAGTACTGGAAGGACCTCCTGGGCACGACGATCCCGGCCTTCAACTCGAACATCGGGGCCCAGGCCTACGCCAACCACTGGTGGGGGGCGGTGACCGGAGCGTCGAGCATCGCCACGAAGCTCACGGCCGACAAGAAGCTCGCTCAGGGCACCTACGCCGGCCTGCTCACAGAGACGGTGGTGCGGACGATCATCGATCTGAAGCTCAACGCCGCGGGGCAGACGACTCCGGTGAAGCTCCTGCCGGGCGCGAAGTCGTATCCGTTCACCTTCGTCGTGGGTCCGGTCGTGCCGTGACCCGAGGCCCTGCTTTCGGCTGGGGGCCCGCCGTGTGGAGTATCGCCGCCGGTACGTACACCGTGGACGGGACCGTCCGCTCAATGCCCCCAGCCAAGGCCGGCCTGACCTTCACCGCGACCTTGGTGGCAAAGCCCGCGACCGGTGACCTGACCACGACGATCTACACCGGCGGAAGTGCGTGGGGCTGGGAGGACTGGGTCCTCGACGGCGAGTTGCTGTAGTCCCGGGGCCATCGCTCCGTCGTGACGACGCAAGTCGGGCGGAAGGGGGCCGGTGGCGCAAAGCCACCGGCCCCCCCTTTCGCCTGCCGCCACCAGATGTCCTCGGCACGCGGGCCCGCGGCGTAGAGCCACGGGGGCCTGCTGGCCTCATCCTCCACACGGCGTTCTCCCCGCAGGCCGCGCCGGGCACCTGTGCGGACCCCGTCGCGGGCGTACTTCGGCGGCCGCCCGGTGCAGCGGGTCGCCGGGCGACGGCCGAACGGTCCACTCCGAACTTCCGTTCCTCGAGGACGAAGAAATCGTCGCGTCGGCCGTCTAAGTGCTCTCGCGGGCCCATAGCGGTCTGCCGCGGGGGCACCTGGAAGTTCCGCCCGCCTGGGAATGGATCACGGGGGCCTCCGGGGGTCTGAGGGGTTCTGGACAGAGGAGGCGAGATGAAGAAGGTGGTCTTCATACTGATGGTCTGTGGTCTGGTGCTTCTGGCCTTCACGGCGACGGCCAGTGCCGCGTCGAAGGCGCGCCCGTTCCAGGGCTACGTGACCGGGCAGGTGTGGTTCACGTACGATCTCGCGAGCCCGAGCCCACTGGACCTGTGGTCGGACTCGTCCGGGGTCGGGGACGTCTCGCACCTGGGCGCGACGGTGATGACCAGCCGGCATCCCACGCCGACGGGCGACGCCATCACCGGCGGCAACATGAAGCTGGTGGTGGCCAACGGTGATGAGGTCTGGGCCACGTACAGCGGCTCCGCTCCGTTCCCGGTGATCGGGGTCCCGAGCACGATCGTCGCCCACACCGCCTTCGCGATCTACGGCGGCACCGGGCGCTTCGTCGATGCCTCGGGGGGCGGAGACATGACCGGGTACGTGCAGTTCCCCGGGGAGCTCAACCCGGGGCCGTGGCCCGTCGTCTGGACCTGGCGCTGCACGATCAGCTACTGACCCACCGGGGCCACTACCGCACAGGGGGACGGGCGCGTGTCGCAGGCACTGCCGTTTGAGGCGTGTATGGTGGCGTTGCTTCTGACGGCCGAAGGCCGGGCGACGAGTCGCGGGAGCATTGCCTGGCCTTCTCCCGTCCGTCCTCGGTTCGGTGGCCATGCGCCGGGGGGCGCCGCGGTGGCGGTAGCTGAAGATGCCGATAGGGGCCGAGACGAGCTGGACGCGGGCGTCCTGCGACGCGCGACGAGCGGCGACCGGGACGCGTTCGTCCAGCTGATGGGCCACTTCGACCGACGTCTGCGGTCGCTCGCCTACCGGCTGCTCGACGACCGCGAAGCCGCCGTCGAGGCCATGCAAGACGTGTACGTCAAGGCCTTCGCCGCACTGCCGGGGTTCGAAGGGCGCTCCTCGGTCGGCACTTGGCTCTACCGCATCACCTACACGACCTGCCTCGACCACCTTGAGCGGAGGAAGCGGCGCGCGGCGGCCTACGTCGACGCGGATCCGCCTTCTCTCCACCTTGTGCGGGACCCCGCCGACGAGGCCGCCCTCCATGCCGACCTGGCGGCGGCGCTGCGGTCGCTCAGCAGCGACGCACGCGCCGCCGTGCTGATGGTGGACCGCGATGGCTACGACTACCGCACAGCCTCCGCCGTGCTCGGCATCCCGATGGGCACGCTCGCCTCGCGCCTGTCGGCGGCGCGCGCCGCACTGCGGAGCGCGCTCGCGGGTGAGGAGGCCGTCCCATGAGGCGCCGACACGATGACGAGCGTCCGCGCGAGGAGCGCGACCTCGTGCTTGGCAAGGCGCTCGACGAGCTCGACTCGCCGGAGTACCCGCCGGACTTTCTCGCCAGCGTGTGGGAGCGCGTCGACGCGGCGGAAGGGACGGCCGTTGGCGGCCGGCTCGGCGGGCCGCGCCCCCTCCGCTTCCGCCGCCCCGCCATGGCGGCGGCGGTCGCCGTCGGCATCGCCGCCGCCGTCCTCGCGGCCGTCCTCACCGGCTTGCCGGGGGTCTCGCGGTTGACCGGACCCGAGCCTGTGTCCGCCGCCGAGGTGGTCCAGAAGGCGCTGCACGCGCTTTCGTCGGGCAGGACCATCCAGGCGGACGCCACGGAGAAGTACGCGACCGCCCTCCTGTCGGGGCCGGTCGCCGAGTACGCCGTCGTGCGGTCTCGCGTCCTCATGCGTTCGGACGGGAGCTTCCGTTTCACCCGGACGGACCCGCCGGATACGTCGGGGACGGCCATGCCGGACGCCTACGCTCCGGGTCCTCTGCCCATCGACCCCAACGACTTCGACGCCGCCTACGACGCAGTCAACGGAGTCGTCCGGGACTACTACCTCTCCTCGGAATGGCCGGGGCCTCGCGTGGACGTGACGACCGGTTACGCCCTCGGTCCGCCCGACCGCTGGGCGAACTTCCAGGCCGACCTCAGCGCCGTCGCGCTGGCCCTGCAGGCCGGCCATGTGGGGACGCTCACGACGACGACGTACGACGGCCGGCCGGCTTGGGTGGTCTCCATGTCCGGGTCGCTCGCCCTGCGTCGCCCGGGCGAGACCTACTCGATCACCATCGACCAGAAGACATGCCTGCCGGTGCGGTTCCAGATCGCGGGCAGCGGCGTCATTCTGCTCGACTACAGCTGGCACAACGTCCGCGCCGATGAGCCCCTTCCCGAGACGGTCTTCACCTTCGCCCCGCCCGGAGGCGTGAGGGTCTACCGTGACGACGACGGTTTTCGTCGCGTATCGATTGACCGGATCGACACGGCGGCGGGCTACGTCCTGCTGCAGCCTGCCTGGCTCCCGGCCGGCTACGAAGAGACGTGGGTGGCGATCGCGAGCAGGGCGACCACGGCGAACGGGATGACCGAGGGTCGGCACGTGGTCGACGTCCAGTACACGCGCGGGTTCGACGCCCTGACCGTGACCACGCGCGTCGTGTCAGACGCGCGGACCGCAGCGACGGTCGATCCAATCGAGCCCGACACGGTCTGGGCCGGCGTCGTGGCCAAGGACGTGCGCCTGACAGGAGGCGCGTTCGCGGGCGTCACCGCCCGGGTCGTCGTGGCGCCGCAGACGACGATCCCCCATCTCTACGCGGTGAAGGACGACGTCCTGTTGACGGTGGCCGGCAGCGCGACCGCCAAGGAGCTGATCGCCATCGCCGAGTCTCTGCAGTCATGACACCTCAGGAGAGGCATATGAAGGAGCGACACACGGGCGCGTTTCGCGTCCTGCTGTACCTCGTCATCCCGACAGTGCTCGTCGTGATCGCCGTCGCTGTGGGCCTGTCCGCGTGCGGCGGGTCCGAGGGACCGTCCGCGAACGCGACGCCCTCGACCGCCTCGCCGTCGGGCAGTCCGATCTCGGTCGTCGGCCGCACGACCGCTCAGGGCGCGCGTCTTCCGTCGGACGCGGTGGTCGCCGCGCTCGAGGGCCGCATCGCGGCGATGAACCAGCGTGACGGAGAGGCGGCGGCGGCCATCTACGCCGAAGACGGCGTCCTGGAAGAGACGGATCTGTCGCCACACGGCTTCGCTCGAGGGCGCAAAGGGTTGGCGACTCGGTTCAACGAGCTCTACGACCTGGGTCTGCGACTTGCGCCGGCGGGCGCCCCGATCGCCAACGGCAGGTACGTGGCCGAGCCGACGCGGTTCTACCACGGCACCATGCCGGGGCGGGGCGCCGGGATGCTCGTGTTCGAGATCGACGCCCAGAACAAGTTCGCGTACCAGTGGGAGATCGGGTGGGCCGGTGGTCCGGAGAAGACCTTCGGCCTCGTGAAGTCGCCGTCCGTGGACCGGCCCAATCTGCCGCCACGAGAGATCGAGAAGATCCTCGACGCTCACATGGCGGCCGTGAACGGCGGCGACGGCCGGACGGCGGCCGCGCTCTACGCGCAGCGCGGTGTGCTGGAGGAGACGAGCCGGCACCCGGGCCTGGAGACCAAGGGACAGGAGAACATCGCCGTCCGACTCGGCGAGCTCCACGACGCGGGCCTGCGGCTCGCGCCGGCCGGCGCTTCGATCGCCTACGACAAGTACGTGGCCGAGCCGGTGGGCTTCGTCGACGACGACGGAAACGAGACGGGCGCCGGGATGCTCGTGTTCGAGTTCGACCCGGCGTTCAAGATCGCCCACGAGTGGGTGATCGGTTGGGCCGACTGATCGCCAGGCCAGTCCCGAGCCACGAAGAGAATGCCCGATGGCTCGCGGTGGTGGCGCATCAGCACTGCCTCGCCTGCCGGCGCAAGCTGGGCGGCTTCTTCTGCGACGAGCGCGATGTGCTCGAGTGCGACCTGCGGGCGCTGCAGCGGACGCTCGGCGACCGCATCTTCGGCGCGCAGGTGGAATGCTTCGTCGTGCCGTGTCGGGTAGAGCTCCTGAGTGGCGGCTTCGGACTGGCCGAAGCGGTCGACTAGCCCTGGCAGAACGAAAAAGAGGCGCCGGGCGGCGCGGCCGAAGCCGCGCCGCCCGACGCCTCAGTGCGGGTGAAGGTCAGACAGGCCTGACGTTGGAGGCCTGCGGGCCCTTCTGGCCCTGGGTCACTTCGTACTCCACGGCCTGACCCTCGGACAGGGTGCTCGTGCCCGGGGCGAGCTCGTTGACGTGCACGAACACGTCCTTGCTGCCGTCGGCCTGCTCGATGAAGCCGTAGCCCTTCTGACCGTTGAACCACTTCACTGTACCTTGAGCCACAATGACTCCTCTGATGAATGAGCGGGTCTACGTGGCCACTTGGTATGCCGACGTCGCGCGCTCGTGTATATGGCGCTGCTCACGGCATCCAAGGCGAAGGGTT
>Ga0315287_10006920_pt1 | contig 11329 bp, 8 predicted proteins | sample YL17G11_0_MG_FD_205037 | JGI IMG/M metagenome (GOLD analysis project Ga0315287, IMG submission 205037) | Sediment microbial communities from Yellowstone Lake, YNP, Wyoming, USA - YL17G11_0 | ecosystem: Environmental > Aquatic > Freshwater > Lake > Sediment | place: USA: Wyoming | collected...
GGCGTCTACGCGGCCGGCGACGTGGCTGAATCCACCGACTGTCTCACCGGGAAGCGGCAACTGAACGCCATCCAGCCGAATGCCGTGGAGCAGGGCCGGATCGCGGCGCTGAACATGGCCGGCCGGCGGGCCCGTTTCAAGGGCAGCTTCGTGTTCAATGTGCTCACGACCCTCGGTCTGGTCTCCTCATCGTTCGGGGAGTGGCAGGGCGTCTCGGGCGGAGAATCCGCCGAGGTGCTGGACGAGTCCCGGTACCGCTACCTGAACCTGCAGTTCGAGGGCGAGCGCCTGATTGGCGCCAACTGCGTGGGCTTTTCCGAGCACATCGGCGCGCTCAGGGGGCTCATCGAAGGACGGCATAGGCTCGGGGTCTGGAAGCGGCGGTTGATGGACGATCCCGCGCGGATCATGCCCGCGTATCTCTCGGCGGCCAGCGCGGTATGAAGATCACGCTCAAGCTGTTCGCCTCCCTCGTGGCGCACCTCCCGGCCGAGGCGCGGTCGAGCCACAGGGTCGATCTCGACGTCGAGCCGGGCACCACGCTCCTGGACGTGATCCGGCGCCAGGGCATTCCGGAGGCCCTGTGCGCCATCGTACTGATCGATGGCATGTGGGTGGCCCGGCCAGACCGCGCGAGGCGTGCGATGTCGGAAGGCCAGGTGCTGGCCATCTGGCCTCCCGTGGCCGGCGGCTGAATGGACTTCCACCGGAGCCTGGAGATGAGTGTCAGCCGGGAAGAGTTCTTCCGCTTCCTGCCGGCGGCAGTGGGAGCGTTCGACGTGGACGGGGCGTTGATCCGGGGGTTCGACGGGGAGCGCGGCTGGGCCATCCGTCTGGTTCCCCTGGCGGACCGCCGGTTGGGCAACGTCGCCATTCCCCGCCACCGCGTCGAGATTGCCGTCAAGGCGTGCTCGGAGGCGGAAGGCGAGGCCTTCATGGATCGCTTCCACCGCGGCTTCCTGCGCGCAGGCGGGTAGTCGTTCCCCGGTCATTCCGGGGCCGTCCTCCGCTGTCCACCCACCTCGTCGAAACGGCCGGAGCGGGTGTCACGTTCTTTCCCGGGCATTGGCCGTCATTGTCAGGCGAAGGCTGTCCCGCCGAAGCAACCTGATGGTCGCGCCGACGCTCCATCATTCTTGGCAGGCCGGCCACCCCCCACGAGCGTTCAACCCTACCCTGCTGTCACTGCGACGGCCATTGGCGCGCCTCGTCCAGCCCGCGCCGATTTCGGTGTCCGATTTCTTTCGCTCACACGCTGCGACTGAGGTAGACTCGGCCATCCGTCACAACGCACAGTAGACCTCGGCACACAGACAGAGAGGGAATCATGCAGGCAAGAATCCGGCAGACGTGTCTTTTCGCGGTGGTCGCACTTGGGTTGGTGGTCATGCTCGCAGGCACGACACTCGCGCAGTCCAGTGCTTCAAATATCGGCACCTGGAAGCTGAACGTCGCGAAGACGAAAGTCAGCACTGGCTCGGCAGCCGCATCCAAGAGCGCCACCTTCACAGTCGAGGCGGCGGGCGCGGGCGCCAAGGTTTCGGTTGATTCGGTGAGTGCCGACGACACGGTGAGGCACTGGGCATACAGCGCGAACTACGACGGGAAGGACAACCCCATCACGGGCAACAGTCCGTACGGCGATGTCGTGGCTATCACCCGTGTCGATGCAAGTACGACGAGAAACGTCTACAAGAAGGGTGGGAAGGTCACCATCACTCAGAACGCTGTCGTGTCCAGCGATGGGAAGACGATGACAATCACGGTCACAGGCACGAATGCCCTGGGCCAAACCGTCAACGCTGTGGCGGTCTACGACAAACAGTAGGCGACACTGACCCTTGTTTGCGGGAATCGTCAGGTAGGAGCGTGTCGGTGAATACTCGGACACGCTCCTAGCGCAACGACGCCATATCGATCACGAAACGGTATTTCACGTCGCTCTTGAGCATGCGCTCGTAGGCGACGTTGATGTCCTGCATCCTGATCATCTCGACGTCCGACGTGATGCCGTGTTCGCCGCAGAAGTCGAGCATCTCCTGGGTCTCGCGGATGCCGCCGATCAGCGAGCCCGCAATCCGCCGGCGCTGGAATAGCAGGTTGAAGACGGCCGGAGACGGATGCGGCTGAGCCGGCGCGCCCACCAGGCACAGCGTCGCGTCACGCTTGAGCAGCGCGGTGAGGGCGTCCAGGTCGTGCGGGGCGGCGACGGTGTCCAGGATGAAATCGAAACTGCCGGCGTGGCGCTTCAGCTCGTCAGGGTTCGTTGAAATCACCACCTCGTCCGCGCCGAGCCGGCGGGCGTCGGCCGTCTTGCCGGGAGAGGTCGTGAACAGCACGACGTGGGCGCCGAACGCGTGCGCGAACTTCAGGCCCATGTGACCAAGGCCGCCGAGCCCGACGATCCCGACCTTCTTTCCGCGGTCCACGCCCCAGTGGCGCAAGGGTGAGTAGGTGGTAATCCCCGCGCAGAGCAGCGGTGCCACGCCGGGGAGGCTCAACGCAGCCGGGACACGCAACACGAATCGTTCATCGACGACAATGCGCTTCGAGTAGCCGCCGTAGGTCATCGCCCCCGAATGCTTGTCGGGGCTGTTGTAGGTGAGGATGGGGAAACTCCGGCAGTACTGGTCCAGGCCCTCGAGGCAGTCCGGGCAGGTGCCGCAGGAATCGACCATGCAGCCCACGCCCACCAGGTCGTCGATCGCGAAGCGCGTCACGCCACCGCCAACGCGGCTGACCCGGCCCACGATTTCGTGACCGGGGATCACCGGATAGACGGTGTTCATCCACTCGTTGCGCGCCGTGTGCAAGTCGGAATGGCAGACTCCGCAGTACTGAATCTCGACCTCCACGTCGCTCGATCCAGGTTCGCGGCGATCGAATGACCATGATTCAAGGGGCGTCGCCGCGCTCTGCGCTGCGTATCCAATCGTCCTGTTCGCCATGTATGCCTCGCATTGTCGTTGCCGGGTCCGCCGATGTTGTGGTGAATCCTTATCCTGACTGAGATCGCTGAGGATGTGCAACTTCGCCCATCGTCACTGTTGCGGTCGTTATCTCCCGCGACATCCCCGGGGGTTGAGCGGCCACGGTTCGTGAAGCGCCGGGCCATGACGTCAGCGGGCGGGCAAGCGCGGAATTCCCGAGATGTGTGGCAGCCACAAATGCCAGAGCACGTGCTTCATCTCTCCGCGCGCTGCTCCGGGCGTCTGCGAATGTGTGCGAAAGAAGTCGTGACGGGCGACAGGGCGCCCCAAGAGGGCGTCTTGTCGCGGATTGTGCGAATCCGGCTGGAGCGCCGCCAGCACTTCAGGATCGAAGGCGGCGGCGCTTGACCCGCGCGGGGCCGCGGCGATACTGTGGCCGGAGTGGCCGGACCCTCGCTTGAGGTCACTACCCGCGCATGCTCATCCGTCCTGGGACCCGTCTCGGTTCGTACGAAATCGTCGGCGCCATCGGCGCCCGTCGACTGCGCTCCCTTCGACTGCGCCCAGGGCAGGCCGGCGGGCCCGCCTGCGCTCGTGGGCGGAATACGAGCGAGCTACGGCGTGGTCTCGCCGTAGCCAGCCCGGGATTCGATCATGCTTGCTGAAACGCTCGGGCCGTATCGAATCCTCGGCAAGCTTGGCGAAGGCGGAATGGGGGAAGTGTACCGCGCCCGCGATTCGCGGCTCGACCGCGACGTCGCGATCAAGGTGCTCCCCATCGAGGTGTCCGCCACCGAGGACGTGCGCCTGCGTTTCGAGCGCGAGGCGCGGACGATCTCGAAGCTCGCCCATCCACACATCTGCGCGATCTTCGACGTTGGCCGCGAGGGTGACATCGACTACCTCGTGATGGAGCTGCTCGAGGGCGAGACGCTCGCGGCGCGGCTCGCCAGGAGCCGGCTGCCGATGGACCAGGTGCTGCGCCGCGGCGCGGAGATCGCGTCGGCCCTCGGCGCGGCGCACGCCCGCGGCATCGTCCACCGCGACCTGAAGCCGGCGAACATCATGCTCACCAGCTCGGGGATCAAACTGCTCGACTTCGGACTCGCGAAGGCTTTCGCGCAGCCCGACGACGAATCGCCGGCGAGCACGATGGGCGTCTCGGTCGGGCTCACCCGGAACGGCATGCTGCTCGGCACCGTCCCGTACATGGCGCCGGAGCAGATCGAGGGCAGGCCCGTCGACGCGAAGACCGACATCTTCGCGTTGGGCGCCGTGCTCTTCGAGATGGCGACCGGCGTGCGCGCGTTCGGCGGCACGAGCCAGGCCGCGGTGATGACGGCGATCCTCACGCACGAGCCGCCGTCCCTGTTCGCGATCGCGCCGGCCGCGCCACCGCCGCTGGACCGCCTGGTGCGCCGCTGCCTCGCCAAGGACCCTGTCGCGCGGTGGAGCTCGGCCGCGGACCTCGAGCTGCAGTTGCGCGAGATCGCGGAGGTGGCCGCCTCGGGCGCCGCGCCCGCGCACGCGAGCGCCGCAACGGCGGCGTGGCGCGCGGCGTGGATGCCGTGGGCGATCGCGGGCGTCGTGGCCGCCGCCAGCCTCGCCTCGCTCTGGCTCGCGCGCGGGCCCGCGCCGGCGTTGCCGGCCGCGATGCCGATCCGCTTCCAGTTCCGCCCAACGCCAGGGACGGCATTCTCGTACAAGGTTGAGAATCCGTACCTGGCCGTCTCGCCCGACGGCTCGCAGATCGCCTACCTCGGGACCGACGCCCAGGGCCAGCCTGGCGTCTGGTTGCGTCCGCTCGCCGCGCTCGAAGCGCGATTGATCGCCGGCACCACGGGGGCCAGTTCGCTCTTCTGGTCCCCGGACGGCGAGTCGATCGGATTCCTCGCGGACGGCAAGCTCCAACGCATCGCCATCGCGGGTGGCGCGCCCGTTCCGATCTGCGCCGTGTCAGGGCAGACCGGAATTACGGCCACTTGGGGAAGCGCGGGGGAGATCCTGTTCAGTTCGATTCTCGGCCGCGCCATCTACCGCGTACCGGCGAGCGGCGGGACGCCCGTCTTCGAGATCGAGGTGGGCAGCACCCAAGGGGCTTGGCGGCCTGTGTGGCCCTGGTTCCTGCCGGACGGCAAGCGGTTCCTCTACTGGCTGAACAAGTATGACGGCAGCGGTTCGATCATGTATTCGGCGCCGGGGTCGGCGCCGCGTGAGCTGCTCAGCGCTTCCTCCAGCATCGCGTTTACCGAGCCCGACCTGCTGGTCTACGTGCAGGAGGGAACGCTATTCGGTCAGCGCTTCGACTGGCGGGCCGGTCGCCTTGCGGGTGGGCCGTTCGCGGTGGCCGACACGGTGCGCTACTTCCGGTCCACCGGCGGTGCAGCGTATGCCACGTCGGCCGGCGGCACACTCGTCTACCAGTCGTCGGGTCACGTCACGCAGATCGCGTGGCTGGACCGGACGGGCCACGAATTGGGCACGCTGGGTTCGCCGGGGGACTACCTCGACCTCTGCCTCGCGCCGGATGGACGCAAGTTGCTCTTCTCGCGGACGTTGCCGCGGTTCGGCACCTACGACGTCTGGTCGTACGACATCGCGCGCGGAACGGAGACCCGGATCACGCCGAACACCAACAGCGACTTCAAGGGCACGTGGCTGCCCGGGGGACGCCAGATCGTCTACTCGGCCGTCGAAGGGGGATGGCCGCGGCTCCACCGCCTGGATCTCGAGACCGGTAAGGCCGAGGTGATGCTCGGGCCGACGGGATTCCAGACGGCCGCCGACCTGTCACCCGACGGACGAACCCTCGCCTACGTCGAGCGGACCCCCGCGGGTGACCTCGCCGCATGGACGCTGCCGCTGGCGAGCGGGGGAGCGCCTACGCGCCTGACCCCTCCGGGCTTCCACGCCAGCGTCGCGCGCTTCTCCCCGGATGGGCGTTTCGTCGCCTTCGTCTCGGACGAGTCCGGGACGTTCGAGGTCTACGTCGCTCCGTTCCCCGGGCCGGGCGAGCGCGTCCGGCTCTCGACAGCCGGCGCGAAGGCGCTGCGCTGGCCGCGAGCCGGAAACGAGATCCTGTACCTGTCGCTGGACCGCAAGGTCGTGTCCGTGCCGGTGCGCACCGCGCCCGTGCTTCAGTTGGGCACACCGAAGGTGCTCTTCACGCTTGCCGGCGACGGCGTGTGGCCGGAGTTCGACGTGACGCCGGACGGCCAGCGGATCCTCGCGATCGTCCCGCGCGTCGACGCGGACCAGTTGCCGCTGACGGTCGTGGCCCACTGGCCACGGGAGATAAGGCAGTAGCGGCCCGGCGCATCGCGCGCCCCACACCGCGGTCCCACGGGACCGCCACAAGTCCAGCCTTGTGAATGGACGCCCCCTGAGCGATTGGAGGCGGAGGATGGGCTGGACGCGATCCTGCCGCCTGCGTTGTGGGGAACGCCCCGGGCCGGGATAGAATCAGGGCGTTCAAGGAGGCCGGTCATGATCGATCGAGCGAGCAGGAGACAATTTCTACAGGTTGCGGGTGCGAGCGCCGTGGCGTGCGCAACAACCACGCGCGCCCGGCTGGCGGCTGCCCCTGCGGCGTCCGTGCCGTATCAGCTCGGCATGGCGTCCTACACGCTTCGTGCGTTCCCCATGGAGCAGGCCATCGAGATGACGAAGCGCCTGGGCCTGACCCGGATCGCGTTCAAGGACTTCCATCTCAAGATCGACGCCACGCCCGCCCAGATCGCCGAGACGGTGGCCAGGGTGAAGGACGCCGGCCTGGAACTCTACGGCGGAGGCGTCATCTACATGAAGAGCGAGGCCCAGGTCGATCGCGCGTTCGAGTACGCGAAGGCCGCGGGCATGAAGCTCATCATCGGCGTCCCGAACTATGACCTCCTCGCCTACACGAGCAAGAAGGTCCAGGAATACGACATCCCTGTCGCCATCCATAACCATGGACCCGACAACCCGCTCTTCCCCACGCCTCAGAGTGCCTACGAGAGGATCGCCGGCCTTGACCGGCGGATCGGCCTCTGTATAGATGCGGGGCACACTCAGCGCTCGGGGATCGATCCGTCCGAATCGGCAGAGCGGTACGCCGATCGCCTGCTCGACGTGCACATCAAGGACGTGTCGGCAGCCACGGCGCAGGGCCGAACGGTCGAAATCGGGCGCGGGGTCATCGACATCCCGAAGCTCCTGCGAACACTGAAACGCATCAACTTCGCAGGAACTCTCGCGCTCGAGTACGAGAAGGACGAGAAGGACCCGTTGCCGGGTGCCGCAGAATCGATCGGCTACCTCCGGGGCGTTCTCGCCGCGATGGCGTGAACGCCCGGCCGTCAGCCGGCCTGCATCATCGAGGCCGACACGCCTACTTGCGCGTGACCTTTGTCGCCTTGACTGACCCGTCCGCCTGGCGTGCGCCCTCGACCTCGACCTTCGTGCCGCTCTTGAGCGCCGCGCACACGCCGGTCCCCGGGCCGAAGGTGGTGTCGATGGTCGTGAAGATCGAGTACCCGTTCACGCCGAAGCTGAGCGTCGGGCAGGTGCCCTTCAGGCCGCCCATCGATCCCTCGATGACAAACGCCCCGTCTGTTGCATCGTCCTTGATCTGCAACATGCGCGCGACGATTGAGCTGTCGCTCATGCGCGTGCCCACGGCGTGCACGGTCTGCCCGATCGCGAGGGCGGCAAACGTCTGCACGTCGCCGCGCCGCTGGACCTCGGTCGCACCGGTGGTCGTGACGGTCGTGGTGCCGATCGTGAGCGTCAGCGCGGGCGCGGTCCCGGCCAAGGCGTTGAGACGGCCCTCCACCGACGCCGAGTCATCCTGCGGCGGCTGGGGCGTGGCCGGACCGTTGATGTGGATGCGCACCGCGAAGACGAAGGCGTCACGCTGCTCGCCCTTCACCTCGACCCGCGACCCATTCGTGAGCGCGCTGAAGGTGAGGGGCACGTCGTTGTCGCCGTAGAACACCGTGGTGGCGTCGCCCCGGATCTCGCGACCGCTCACGAAGAAGGTGAAGGCGGCCGCAGTGCCGGTGAGCGTCTCGACCGTGCCATTGACGTTGACCGGGATCGACGTATTCGTGTTCTGGATGGTGATGCTGTCTGCCGCGATCGCGCTGTCGACCAGCTTGCCCTTGACGTGCACGCGCTGGCCGATGGCGAGGTCGGCGAACGTCCGCGTGACATTGTTGCCATCGCGGATCACCGTCTGTGGCCCGGCCGTCACCGTCCGGCCCGCGACGACGAGGGTATTGGCCGCCTGCGTCGGCGGCAGCGACTCGATGCGGCCTTCAAGCTCGACCTGGCCTCCCGCGTTGCGCGACTCGCTCTCGATAACCGCCGCCGCTCCCGAAATGCCAACCAGTAAGCTGACCGCGTCGCCGGACTTGACCGGGTTCAGCGCGACCGACGCATCCACGCCCGACCCGACGAAGCGCAACTGGACGCCGCCCTCGGGGACGCGGGTCAGGGAGAAGTCGCCTCCCGTCCCAACGGGCGACGAAATGGAGGTGCCAACCACCTGTGCCGACATCGCCGCCAGCGGTGCGCCGGCGGTGACGTTTCCCATGATGGTGGCTCCCTGAGCCCCCGAACCGCCCGTGGCACCCGTGGCACCCGTGGCACCCGTGGCGCTAGGGCCGCCGGGAGACTGGGGGCTCTCTCCGCCGCACGCCACACACCCCAACGCAACCAATACCAGAACGCCGATCCACCGTGACATGGGCACGCCTCCCTCTGAACTGGGTTTGACCAGACGGGTAATGCTATGCAATAACAATACCCAGCCATCTGCCCCGGACATCCTCGGAAATCCGACGGAATCCTGCGCGGGATTCCCTACGTTAATGTAAGAGTTACGCCCGGTACGTGTTGCACGCGCCAGGGTACGCTACCGAGGGACTACCTCTTGCTCCGCTGCTCGAACGCGTCGGTCCACTCCTGGATGCGCTCCTGACGCCTGGCCACCTGGGCGGGTGTCATCTGCGCCGCAAGGTCACCCAGCGCCTCGGAGTAGTTCGCCTGTTGTTCTCCGGACGATCGCGAGACCGCCAGGTGCACCCACCAGTACGCCTCGACGAGGTCCTGCGCGACACCATCGCCGTGGGCGTATCGCACGCCGAGGTTGAACTGCGCCGCCGTATGCCCCTGATCGGCTGCCTGGCGATACCACCAGACCGCCAGGCGGTCGTCCTGCACGACACCTCGGCCCTGGCCGTACCTGACGCCGAGATTGAACTGCGCCGCGGCGTGGCCGCGTTCCCCGGCCTTGCGGTACCAGGACATGGCCTGGCCATCGTCCTGCGCCACGCCATGGCCATTGGCGTACCTCGCGCCGAGTTCGAACTGCGCAGCCGCATGCCCCTGCTCCGCGGCCTGGCGATACCACGACACCGCCAACCCGTCGTCCTGCGCGACACCCCGGCCGAGAGCGCAGCTGACGCCGAGGTTGTACTGCGCTTCCGGCAGGCCCTGCTCTGCGGCTTTGCGGCACCACTCCAACGCCTGCGCAGCGTCCCGAGGCACGGGGCCTCCGCTGGCGTACGTCACGGCGAGGGAGTACTGCGCCAGCGCGTGCCCCTGTTCGGCGGCCCGGCGATACCATGCCGCTGCGTGCGTGTGGTCCTGGGGCACGCCGGCGCCGTTCGCGGACATGACGCCGAGCGCGTACTGCGCCGCGACGTGGCCCTGCTCCGCCGCATGGCGGTACCAGACCGCCGCCTGCGTCTCGTCCTGAACCACCGCGTCGCCGCTGGCGTACATCTCACCGAGGGTGTACTGCGCCGCCGCGTGGCCCTGCTGGGCGGCCTGGCGAAACCACGACACGGCCAGCGTGTCATCCTGGGCGACGCCCTGGCCGAGATCGTAGCTCCCGCCGAGCGCGTATTGCGCCTCCGCATTCCCCTGTTCGGCGGCTCTGGCCCACCACGCCACCGCCTGGACGTCATCCTGCGCCACGCCTCGGCCCCGGGCGTACATCACGCCGAGGGTATGCTGCGCCGCGGCGTGCTCCTGCTCTGCAGCCTTGCGATACCAGTCTGCCGCCACCACGTCGTCCTGCGCCACGCCCTGGCCGAGGTCGTAGTTCATGCCCAGGGCGTACTGGGCGTTCGCATCCCCCTGTTCGGCGGCATTGCCGCGCCACAGCGCCGCCTTGGCGTCGACGTCCGCGCGCCCATCTTCGTTCGCCGACACTCCGCTGGCATAAAGGAGGCCGAGGTTGTTCTGCGCGTCCTCGACTCCCTGATCGGCAGCTTTCCGGTACCATGAGGCGGCCTTCACATAGTCCTGCGGCACGCCGCGGCCCTCGGCGTAAAGGAGACCGAGGAAAAGCTGCGCTGTCGGATGACCCTGCTCGGCAGCGCGGCGGTACCACGTCTCGGCCTGGAGGTCGTCCTGCGGGACACCATCCCCGTTCGCGTATGCGCGGGCCAGGCCGAACTGTGCCCCGGCGTGTCCCTGCTCGGCGGCCTGGCGATGCCACATGACCGCCTGCGCGTCGTCCTGCACCACACCGTCACCGTTCGCGTACATGGTGCCGAGGGTGTACTGCGCCTCCGGATGGCCGTGCGCCGCGGCCCTGCGGCACCACGCCATGGCTTGCCAGCCGTCGCGCGGCACCCCGTGGCCTTTGGCGTACATCACGCCGAGGGTGTACTGGGCCTCCGGGTGTCCGTGCGCCGCGGCCTTGCGGCACCACGCCACCGCCTGTACGTTGTCCTGGGGTACGCCGCGGCCCCTGGTGTGCATCACGCCGAGGGTGTACTGCGCCTCTGGCTGGCCCAGTTCGGCGGCCTTCTGATACCACGTCACGGCCGCTTCGTCGTCCTGCGGCACGTCGCGGCCGTCGGAGTAGTAGAGGCCCAGATTGAACTGCGCCAGCGCATGCCCCTGTTCGGCGGCCTGGCGGTACCACGCCAGTGCCTGTCCGGCGTCGTTCGCTCCAGCCTGGCCGTTCGCGCAGCACCATCCCAGGTTGAACTGCGCCGCCGCCTCGCCCCGAGCCGCCCGCGCGCGGAGGTCCGCCGCGCGGTCATGCTGCGGGCCCGCGTGTGCTGAGTCGGGTTGCACGATTCCTCCATCTCGAAAGGACGACACGAAACAGAGTGTACCCGATGTATGCCGCGAGGGCGTCGGCCTCGGCGCATGCGGAGCCGCCCGGCGTTCGTCCCGGCCGCCCCGGGTCGTCTTTGCTGCACGGAAAATCCCAAAACGTGATAGGCTGACAGCGAGCATGCGCGACTATGCGCCGAAAGTCTGTGCGTTACTGCACAGCCCGCGTGCCCTCACCGTCTCTATCGTGTCCCAGTAGAGTGGTGCAGCATCGGAAGCGGACACACGAGGAGACGACATGTCGACGGCAAACGGCACGATCAAGCGGAAGGTCAGTGACA
>Ga0315287_10006921_pt1 | contig 11329 bp, 10 predicted proteins | sample YL17G11_0_MG_FD_205037 | JGI IMG/M metagenome (GOLD analysis project Ga0315287, IMG submission 205037) | Sediment microbial communities from Yellowstone Lake, YNP, Wyoming, USA - YL17G11_0 | ecosystem: Environmental > Aquatic > Freshwater > Lake > Sediment | place: USA: Wyoming | collected...
GCACGATGAAAGCCAGGCCCGCGGTCATGCCGATGACCACGGCCAGGTCCGTGCCCACGATCCACAGCCCCAGGCTGTACATGATCCCCAGGAGCACGCACACCAGGAGTTGTCCGCGGATGAAAGCGCCCATCACATCGTCGATCTGTCCGAACTTGGCGATCAGGTAGTCGCGGTAAGCGAGCGGGATGTATTCCTTGACCTTGTTTTTCAGGTCGGTCCAGTCGCGGAGGAAATAGAACAGAAACACGGGGATGATGATCAGGTTGAACAACCAGAAAATATAGTGCAGGGTTTTGGAAGTGACCTTGCTGATCAAGGCGCTCAAGGGCTTGAACGCAGTAGCGTCAAGTTTGGATAGTTGGCTGGTGATCTGCTCCTGAAAGTCGTCGATGCTCTTGGGCATCTCCACGCCCAGGTATTGCTGGGCAAGCGGGTCGAGCTTTTCCTGCATTCTCTCCAGGTATTGAGGAAGGTCTTTGGTGAGCTCGATGACCTCTTTCTGCACCTGCACCACCAGGATGGTCCCGGTCAGGCCGACCACCAAAATTGAAAGCGTGGCCAGTATGAAAATGGCCACGGACCGGCCGACATATTTCGATTCCAACTTCGTTACCAGGGGGTCAAGCAGATAGGCGAGCAGGAGCGCGACAAAAACCGGGATCAGGGCGTCGCTCAAGAGATACAGCAGGGCGATGAAAACCGCCGCAACCGCAACGACAATCCCGATCCTCCAGAGCCGCTTCGGGTCCATGATTATGCTCCCGCTCGTCCCGGCAAAACATTTTCGGGCATGAATTCAAGCTATCATATCCGGCTGAATTTGCCAAATATTTTTTGGGGCGGTCATTCCCGGGTGTGATGCTCGTGGATTTTGCCCTGCTTCTTCAGCCGGAAGTAATGACGCCAGCCGGTGATCAGGATGACGGGCCGCTCCCAGGCCGGTATTTCTATTTTGATCCCGTAGGTGCGGTCGAGCTTGGCCAGGAGCTGGTCCAGCCAGTTGTCCACGGTGATGATCATCTTGGGCCAGCGCGCCTTGAAGCGCTTGCGGCTCGTGACCAAAAACTCGTCAACCTCCCTTCTTGACCAGGGTATTTTTGCGCCGACCGCGCGCAACAAGAGCGCGCGGCTTTCTCCCTCCGGCCTGACCATCCCTTGAGAGACGATGTCGTTCAAAATCCTGCCGTAGATCGAGCGGTAAAATAGCTCGTGGGCGGCATAGAGCGAATCCACTTTTCGCTCGTCTTCCAGGCGCGTCTCCGCCAGGTAGCTCAGGCGCATGACCGCCTTGATGAATTTTTCCAGGTCAAAGACATCGAGCAGCGCCAGCGAGATCTCCGCGGCCCCGCGCATGGCCCGGGCCTGCGCCTGTGCGATCAGTTCCAGACTCTCCCGGTCCCGGTGGTAAATGACCGCGATGCGTTTTGAGAGCCGGCCCAGGAGATAGAGGTCTTTCGCGCCCGGGCCCGCGGCATCCATCAATTGCCGGGTTGAGATGAGGTAGTATTTGCATTCATGACCGCTGCCGCCTTTTTGCAGTGAGAGGTGGAACAAGTCAGGAGGCAAAATCCAATGGCTGAGCCATTTGACCGGGTTATTTCCGGTCTTGCGGTATTTGTCCACCACCACGATGAAGTCCTTGAAGCTGGTGGCGGACCTGCTTTTTTCCGAAAGGCAGGACCCGAAAAAAATCACTGCGGCCAGGTTTTGCCCGTATCTTTGTGCAAACCAGTTGCGGAAGAGAAAAGTCTCTTCATCATCCGGATATTGCTGGATGAACCCGGCGATCAGTTCCGGGATCGATGGGGCTGGTTCTTTTAATTCAGGACCGGCCATTTCAGCTGATCGATATGAATTTAAGCGCAGGCCCGAGCGTGATTTTGATGGAAAGCTTTTTATCCACTCCGAAAACTTCTCCGTCCAGGATATAGCCGCCGTCGCTTTCCACCTCCACCTCGCCGGTCTGACCCACGCTGTGGGATGGATGATTGGTCCTGCCGTTGAACAAATCCCACATGTTCCAAGCCAGTTCATATGTGGCCATGGAATTAACCAGGTAATGAAACACGGGCTGGCCGTTCAACTCGTTGCCAAAGGGTTTCCACCAAAGAGTAGGGTTCTCAAGAACGCTTGCCACCACCACCCGGAATTTGCCTTCCCGCTCTATCCGGCCCGGGATCCGGACCTTCATGTCCACAGGCGCAAGCACTCCCTGGCCATAACCCAGGCTGACCATGCCGGTGACGAATATTTTCATTATGATCCTGACCGCTGCTCCGAAACCGGGATTTTTCGACTTGTAATACTCGTCATAAGCCCGCACCAGCGCCCCGTTGGCAAAGCTGAATCCATACCGGAGTCCCGGATCTCCAACCCCGCCTTCTTCAACTCGGATCAAATGCTTGTAAGTCTGGAAATGGTGCGACGGAGTGATCCTTAAAAATTTTTTGAGCGTGTCCTCAGGAGCGTCCTTGTTGCCCAGGTTGTTGCACAGAGCATTGATGGTCCCGCCCCGGAGCGGGAGGACCGCGGGAAGCGGAGAGACTTTCATTTTTAACAGTTCGGTCAGCACCAGGTTGACGGTGCCGTCTCCGCCGAAGATGCCAAGAGTGCCGATGCCGCGGTCGACCTGGCGGGCAATGGCGTCTTTGACCTTGTCCATGCCGTCCGGAAGCGCACATTCCTCGGGCCTGAGCAAGGCCTCCCAGAAGAGCCGGTTGCCGTCGATGTAGCGATTCTTGATCTGCTTGGCGTAAGGATTAATGATCAGACCGAATTTTTGCTCGCTCATTTTGACCTCCCAAGCTTTGAGTGGAATATGGGCGAGTCAACTTCAACTACCTCGCTGTGAAAAAACAACCGAGCCCTCCCCTACCCTTGATCCGGTTTGAATTCATTCCTGGACCTTAAACCTGAAAATATCAGCGCCAGCATTTCTTCCATGCTTTTTGTTATTTCCAGGGGACTTAATCCGCCGGGCAAAGTCTTGGCCATGGCTGAGACAATGCTCACCAGGTTTTGGGCGATCTTGGTGACATCCTCTATGGCAAACAGGCCCTTGCTTTTGCCCTCTTCCAGGATTTCTTCGACCAGTTTCTGCTCTTTTTGCGCCAAATCGATGGTTTCTTTTTCCAAGCTGGACCACCTATTAATATCTAAATAATCGTATAGCCAGCGAAGGTTGACCAATTCTGCAAGGCCGGTGAGTTTTTCAATAAACAGATCGATCAACTTCTGTTCGGGACTATTGGATTCTTTGGCCGCCCGGGAAAGTCTTTTTAAAAGCTGGTCAGATTCATCCTTGACAACCCGGGCAAATATGGCTTCTTTGTCAGCGAAATAATAGTAAATTGTGCCCTTCCCTATCCCGGCATTTGCGGCAATTTCATCAATTGTGGTCTTTTTTGGGCCAAATTTGCTAAAAAGCTTGGTCGCAGACTCTAATATGCTCTCTTTCATCTTTTCTTCGTTTCTTTTTGCCATTTCCCTGCTCCTCTTGTTTTTACGACCCACTCCATTTCGACCAAATTGGTCGAATATTCGAATGCTATTGTAATGCTCCTTGAAAACTTTGTCAAGTGCAAACATGGTGATTGGCTTTTGAAGATTTCCGGCTGCGTGGCAAATGTCATTCTATTGGCAAGGCCACCTTATTTCCAAGGAAGAATTTTAAGAATTACCTCAAAGCATAAGGTCGGATAGGAATGGAAAAACCGAATTGTTCCGGGAAAAATCAGGGCTATGCGTTTTTCGGGATTGAATATCAACATTAGACCGGCACTTGCAAATTTTTTTTTCTATGATAATTTTATTAACTTACAGCGCACGGCAATAATTTGGAGGTCGAGAATTATGAGTCAGAAGCTAAATAAAAAACAACTGGAGTTTTTTCGGAAGATCCTGCTCACTCAGCTCAAGGAAGTCGAGGACAAGCTAAAAAGCGCGGTTGAAGAGTTGGGCGGCGCGCCCGCCGAGGTAATGCCCGACCTTTCCGACCGGGCCACGGCCGAGACCGAGCTGAATTTCGGACTGCGCGTCAAAGACCGCGAGCAAAAACTGATCGAGAAGGTAAAGGAAGCCCTGGAAAGAATTGACGCCGGCAGCTTCGGGGTCTGTGAGCGTTGCGGGGATTTAATCGAGGTCGAGCGGCTCAAGGCCCGGCCGGTCGCCACTTTGTGCATTGATTGCAAAACCGAGCAGGAGCGTGATGAGCGGAGCCGCGGGGAATGATCCGGCGCCGCCTGGTTGTTGCCGCTCTCTTTTTTTTATTCCCGGTCTTTTGCGCCCAGAGCCAGCCCACCCGCTATGAATCTCCCTTTTACGAGGAGCCGAGCCGGGTTAAAAAAATAAAAGACCTGTTCCGCCTTCCCACCAAAGCGCCGGTCGCCGAAGAGGAGTTGTATCAGAAGGCGCTCGCATACTTTGAAGGCAAGCCCACCTCGCTCGCCAAAAGAAACCCGGACCGCGCGAAAAAATACGCAAACAACAAATATTATAAATATTATTACTATCGGGTGGACTATGAAAGATGCATCGAGCTGCTGCAGAAATTGATCTACGACTATCCTTTCACCAGGCACCTGGCGGACGCCGACTATTACATTGCCGAGAGCCATTTCCGGATGAAGGATTACGAGGTCGCCATTCAGGCTTACCAGGATTTCCTGGTCCGCCATCCCCGGGACGCGCGCGTTGAGTATGCTTATTTCCAGATCGCCATGTGCCATTGGAACAACCGCAGAAAAAATGCGCTTAAGGACCAGACCGAAACCCAGGCCGCGGTGGAGTCCTTCAAGCTGATCCCGGTTTTGTTCCCGGGCGGGAAATACCTGGCCGACACGGAAAAATATCTCAGGGAAGGCAATCAAAACCTGGCCAAGCGCGAAATAAAAATCGGGGACTTTTATTACAAGAAAAAGGAATTCTGGTCAGCCAGCCTGAGATACCATAACGCCTGGAGCAGTTTCCCGGAAAGCCCGAAGGCCGACTATGCACAGTACCGCGAGGCTTTATGCTTCTCGAGAATGGGCAGGAAAGAGGATATGGCCAAGCTCTTGCAGGACCTGATCGCCACCTACCCGCATAGCAAATATTTAAATGATGCCCAAAAAAGAGTGCAAGGATTTGAAAAAGTCGAAAAAACAGATAAAAATGCGGAAAACAAGCAAGAATAGCCTATTTTTCCCTTTTTTAGTCTTTTTTCTCGCCTTTTTTGTTTCCTGCACCGCAAAAGAAAAAAAAGAAGTCAATGCCTTTTTGGATGGATGCGCCAACGCGCTTGTTGCCCAGGACGCCCAAAAATTCCTGGACTGCTACGATCCCTCTTATACCGATTCATTTTTCCCGCCCGCAGCAGCGAAAAAAATGATCAAAGAAGAATTGAGCCGGAACCTGGCCCCTTCATACCAGGTGCTGAACCGGGAGATCCAGGTAAAAAATGTCGCGGATATCGTGAACCAGGAGTTCAGGCTGGAGGGCGTGATCGGAGGCCAGAAGCGCACCTATCAGGAGAAAGAGGAAATAATCGTGCGCAGGACTCCTATGGGTCTGAAGATTTATTCCGGGAGCGCGCTTTACCAGATCCTGGCGGGCCGGGCCAAAGAGGAAGACGGGATCAAGCAGGTTTTGGAAAAACGGGTGCTGGCCCTGAAGCAGCGTGACATCGGCTTGTTCTCGCAGGCCATTGACCCCGAATATGATTTCAAGAACAAGGACTTCAAAAAGCTGCTGGCGGAGATGCAGGACAACTTCAAGAGTTACGACAGCATCGAGCTGGAACTGGACTCTCCCAAAATCCGTTTCTACGGGGACCGGGCCGAGGCCGTGGAGGGCTACCGGCTGAAGGTCATCTACAAGGGCCAGAAGCAGGAGTTCAACGACAACGAGCGGCTGGAGTTCAGGAAGACCGCCGAGGGCTGGAAGATCAGCAAGGGCATTTAATAGGGTTCCAAAGTCTCAAGGTTTCAAAGTTCCATCACTCTCAAGTTGCCGACTCTTACCGTGAACCTACCAATAATGTTTCACATGAAACATACGGGTTTTTCCCCGGCAAGAGGCTTTAAGCTTGACCTGTTTCACGTGAAACATCCGGCATAATATGCTTAAAGCCGGAAAAGCTTCCCCCGCGAAGCCGCCAGCACCGGCGAGATCATCTGTTTCCCGCTCCTTTTCAGGCCCCAGCAGTCCTTGAAAGTGAAGCCGCCCCGGATGAGCCTGAAGACCGTGAACTCCGCGGTCCCCCCTTCCGCGATCTCGTTTTTTACGCCCAGAATCCGCGCCGGTCTGCCCGCGGCCCTGTCCATTACCGATTCCAGGCTCATGCCCGCGGCCAGGAATTTGCTCAGGACATTTGCGAAGCTGCGGGCGCGGTAGGGGACGCTGAGCAGGTAGAGGTCGGAGGAGATGGTGAATTCATCAAACCCCTGCTCGAGCGCGGCTTCAAGCACCTGGAAGCTGAAGCTGGCCACGCCGTGTCCGATGTCGAAAAGCACGCCCCGCTCCCGGGCGAGCAGGACCGATTTCCGGATCTTGCCCGTGCCGTCAAGGATATGGTGGTCCCCGTTCCGAAAACAATGGGTCAGGATGTCCCCGGGCCGCATCAGCGGCAGGATTTCTTCCAGCTCCGGTGGGGTCCTCCCGATATGGACCATGACCGGGAGCTTCAATCTCCTTCCCGCCTCGATCGCCTTGCGCACATAATACATGGGGTCGTCCCGGTCCATGTGTTCCTTGCTGGCGGTGACCTTGACCCCCTTGATCAACTCCGGATATTTAGCGGCCATTTGAGCCATCAGGTCGATGTTGTCCTGGCCGGCGCTGGTCGCCAGGCTCCAGAAGCGGATGCCCCGGGACTTGATGTTCAAAAACGCGAGCACCCGGGTCTCGGCCCGGTCGATGACCACGGACTTGTAATCCTCGAAGTCCTCGGCGCCCACAGTCCCGACATCGAGCAGGGTGGTGACCCCGGTGGACAAACCGATCCGGCTTTCCCGGGTGCCGACCCCGCCCCGGCGCAACGGGTAGAGATGGGTGTGGAGGTCGGTCCAGCCCGGAGAAACATGGCAATCGGAAAGGGGGAGCGATTCCCCGGCTTTCAACCCCGCCCCCGCATCCTTGATCGCGCTGATAATTCCATTGGTTACAAGCAGGTCCACCGGCTTCCATTCCCGGTCAAGATAGCACCTCAGACCCTTGAGCAAAATTTCCGAGCTGCTTATTTTTTCCATGAAGCAATGGTATCTGATCCAGGCCGGATAGTCAAAATATTTAATGGAGGTTTAAGATTTTTTAATAATCATCTAATCTGCTCAAAGGCCCGGAAATGCGATTTCCGGGTTGCAACCAGGGTAACTATCTAAATTGATGGGCTTATATCTGCCCCGCCCAAATAATTCATGCGCAACTTTTATCAATAATTATTAAAAATGCTTGACAATTCAAATCCATTAGTTATTCTCTAAACTTAAGACTTTTTATTTTGGGGACCAGGAAGGGAGGTGAGAGAAGAATGCCGGAAGTTAAAGTAAAAGATGGCGAGCATTTCGAAGGCGCGATCCGCCGTTTTAAAAAACAGTGCGAAAAGGCAGGGATCCTTTCCGAAGTCCGCAAACGTGAGCATTTCGAAAAGCCAAGCGTGAAACGCAAGAAAAAGGAACTGGCGGCGCGAAAAAGGCTGATGAAAAAAATGAGGAAAGTGAACCGGGGGCCGGGCTGAGCAATGGGGATCAAAAGCAGACTTGAAGATGAACTTAAAAAAGCGATGAAGGCCAAGGACGGCCCCCGCCTTTCTGCCAGCAGGGAAATTTTGGGTGTTATTAAATATGCCGAACTGAATAAGGGGGAGGGCCAGGACAAGGACTTGTGCGAGGCGGAAGAGATCCAGATCCTGAGCAAGCTCAAGAAGCGTCATCTCGAGTCGATCGAGGCTTTTGAAAAAGGCAACCGGCCGGAGCTGGCCCAAAAAGAGCGCGCGGAGTTGAAAGTCATTGAAGAGTTTCTGCCCGCGATGATGAGTCCCTCGGAGATCGAGCATATGGTCAGGAAATCGATCGAGGAACTGGCCGCGCAGGGCCTTAAGGACATGGGCAAGGTGATGGCCAATCTCAAGGACAAATACACCGGTCGCGCGGACGGCAAGGCGGTAAGCGAGGAGGTCAAGCGCCAGCTTTCAGAGCTGGCGGTTTCGTAATTGGCTGGAAACGGCCGGATTGGGGACGGCCGTTCTTAAAATGGAAAAAGGAATCGGGGCCTAGATGGCGATTTATTTGCCTCAGGAGCTGATCGAAGAAATTAAGGCCAGGGTTAGTATCCGAGAGGTGGTCTCAGACTACCTGAGCCTGACCAAGGACGGCGCCAACTACAAGGCGCTCTGCCCGTTCCACAAAGAAAAAACCCCCTCGTTCAAAGTGCACGAAGGCAAGGCGATCTTCCATTGCTTCGGCTGCGGGGAAAGCGGGAACATCTTCACCTTTCTGATGAAAATGGAGGGGATCAGCTTTCCCGAGGCCATTGAGCGGCTTTCGAAAAGGGCGGGCGTGGAACTTCCCAAGCCGGAACGGGGTCCCAGGACCAAGGAACAGGATGAAAATGCGCGCTTGTTTCGGGTCAACGAGCTTGCCCAGGAGTTTTATAAAGAGAAACTTTTTTCGCCGGAAGGCAAAAAGGCTCTCGAATATCTTCTTTTCCGGGGCATGGATAATAGCCAGATCGAGCGCTTCGGCCTGGGCTACGCGCCTTCGGGCTGGGACAACCTCATCAAACATCTGGAGGGCAGGGGAGTGCCCCGGAATTTGGTCCTGGCCGCGGGCCTGATCATCCCCCGAGAAGGCGGCGAAGGGCATTACGACCGCTTCCGCGACCGCGTGATCTTCCCGATCCGGGACCTGCTCTCCCGGGTGCGCGGGTTCGGCGCCCGTTACATGGACGACTCGCTCAAGGACACCCAGCCCAAATACATCAATTCTCCGGAAACCCCGGTTTACAAAAAGGGCGAGATGCTCTACGGCCTGGACCTGGCAAAAGAGGCGGTGCGCAAAAAAGACCGCGCCATCATCGTGGAAGGATACTTTGACCGGATCAGCCTGGCGCTGTTCGGGTTCGATGAGGCGGTCGCCAGCCTGGGCACCGCGTTCACGGAAGCGCAGGCGCACATCGTTGGCCGCTACACTCGAAATGTTTATCTGGTGTTTGATTCCGACGACGCGGGAAGGAAAGCGAGCTTCCGGGCGCTGCCCATATTCTTGTCCGCGGGCCAGATGCCCTTTCTGGTGTCAATGCCCGAAGGGTTTGACCCGGACGACATGGTCAGGAAGCAGGGCGCTGAAGCCTTCGAAAAACTGCTGGCCCGGGCGCCCAGGCTGCTCGACCATTACCTCGAACTCCAGATCGGTTCCGCGGGCGCGGACCTCGCCAAAAAGGGCGAACGAGTCCGCGAACTGGTGAACATGATTTCATACATCCCAAACGCGCTCGACCGCGAGTTGTATCTTAAAAAACTCGCGGAGATGAGCGGGGTGAGCGCGGGCCAGCTCCAGAAGATCATGCTCAAGGAGCGGGTGTCGGCGCCTTCGGAAAAAGAGGCGGGCGATGTGGAAAAAGCCGGTCCCGCGACCAACTGGCTGGCCGCGGAAGAGGTAATTTTATCCTGCCTGGTCAGCCATCCCATCCCGGGCCTGGCCCAACTCATGATCGACGAGAAGGTCTCGGAAAAAATTTCAGACCCCGCGCTCTCGCAATATATCGCCAGGCTGAGCGAGGAAATAATCAGCAAAAATAAATGCGACCCCTCGGATTACTTCCAGCTCTTGAACGGCACCAAGTGGGAGCGCGTTGTGGGAAAAGCCCTGAGCGAGCAAAGCCCTTATCAGGACGACAACCTGTTCAAGGCGGTCCAGGACGGTCTGGCCATGCTCAAGAAACGGGCGCTGGAACAAAAAGACCAGGAATTGACCCAGAAGCTAAACCTTGCCAAACAGCAGGGCAACGAAGATCTGATCCGCGAACTGCTTGCTGAGAAGAACCGGCTGATCCAGTTGAAACGGGAACAAGCTGCGGGAAGGGTGGCCTGATGCGAAAACAATCTCGGGAGGAAAAGATGCCAAGAGGAAGAAAAAAGCTGAGGGAGCTGGATGAGGTGATCGCCCGGGGCAAGCGCCAGGGCTTTGTCACCCTCGAAGACCTCAACGACCATCTCCCGGAGGATATGCTCAACTCCGACCAGCTCGATGACCTTTTGATGATGTTCGGGGAAATGGACATCAAGGTGGTTGATGTGGCTCCCGATGCCCCGCTGGGCGAAGGCGAGACGGTTGTTTTCGAGGAGCCGGTTGAGGAGCCGGAAGTTGAGACGCCCCCGATCGGCATTGAGGAAGCGCATCCCGAGGTTGACCCGGTGCGCATGTATCTCAAGGAGATGGGCTCCTATCAACTGCTGGACCGGGACGGCGAGGTCGAGATCGCCAAGCGCATAGAGGACGGCCGGAGCAAGCTCCTTCGGGCCTTGGTCTGCTGCCCGGTCACGATCAAGGAAGTGATCCAGTGGGGCGAGATCTTCAAGCAGCAGGAAGAGGAACGGGCGCTGATGGAAGGGCAGGGCAACGGCGACGGCGAGCTGCTGGAGGAATTTGAGGATGACCTGGACGAGATCGACGACGAGTTCGAGCTGGAGCCGGGCCAGAGCAAAAAGGAGCTGATCAAGATCATAGAAAAAATCGCCAAGCTCGACTCCAAGCTGCGCGACGACCAGAAAAAAATCCGGCGCGGCAAATTCACCAGGGAACAAAAAAGAAGGCTGGACCGCAAGATCAACAAGCGCCAGGACGAGCTGCTGAAACGTATGCGCGAGATCAACCTCTCCGACCGCCAGCGCAGCCAGATGGCGGAAAAGATCCGGGAAATGGTCAAGCAGGTCGAGAACGCGGAAGACCATATCCGCCGGATCGAAAACAAGTTCCGCTTGAGCGCGGGCCAGATCCACTCCCTGGGCGGAAAGGCCAAGGAGAACCCGCACGCGCGCAAGGAGGTCGAGTCCCAGACCGGGCGCAGCCTGGAAGAGTTGCTGGCGGCCAAGCGCTCCCTCCAGAAATGCCGCAAGGACATCCATTTTGTGGAGGAGGAAACCCAGCTCACTTTAAAGGAACTGCGCGAAGTGCTGCGCGACATCGCAGAGGGCGAGGCCAAGCTCCGCCAGGCCAAGAACGAGTTGATCCGGGCCAACCTCCGCCTGGTGGTCAACATCGCCAAGAAATACACCAACCGCGGACTCCAGTTCCTGGACCTGATCCAGGAAGGCAACATCGGCCTGATGAAGGCGGTGGAAAAATTCGAA
>Ga0315287_10006922_pt1 | contig 11328 bp, 15 predicted proteins | sample YL17G11_0_MG_FD_205037 | JGI IMG/M metagenome (GOLD analysis project Ga0315287, IMG submission 205037) | Sediment microbial communities from Yellowstone Lake, YNP, Wyoming, USA - YL17G11_0 | ecosystem: Environmental > Aquatic > Freshwater > Lake > Sediment | place: USA: Wyoming | collected...
CCGCCCGTTCGGGGTGAACATCGCCCAGAACCTGGTCCGCGACGACTCGGTCATCGACGTCGTGGTCGACGCCGGCGTCCGCTTCGTCACCACCTCCGCCGGGGACCCCAACCGGTTCACGACCCGGCTGAAGGCGGCCGGCCTCACGGTCTTCCACGTCGTGCCCACCCTGCGGGGCGCCCTCAAGGCCGTCGACGCCGGCGTCGACGGCCTGGTCGTGGAGGGCATCGAGGGCGGTGGCTTCAAGACACCGGAAGGGGCCTCCACCATGGTCCTCCTCCCGCTGATCCGCTCCCACGTCGACGTCCCCCTCATCGCCGCGGGCGGCATCATCGACGGCCCGACCATGGCGGCGGCGTTCATCCTCGGCGCCGAGGGCGTCCAACTCGGCACCCGCTTCGTGGCCTCGGTCGAGTCGCCGGTCCACGACAACTGGAAGCAGGCCATCGTGGACTCGGCGGAGACGGGGACGGTGCTGCTCAACCGGTTCGCCAAGCCGGGGATGCGGGCGCTGCGCACCGAGCGCACCAGCCGTCTGGAGCAGGAGCCGGGCAACGTCTGGGGCCAGTTCGGCTCCCCGGCGGACCTTTACTTCGGCGGCGACATGGAGGCGGCCATCCCCATGGCCGGCCAGGTGGCCGGGCGGATCGACGGCGTGCTGCCGGTGGCGGAGATCATGGCCGACCTCGTCGACGGCTTCGCCGACGCGCTGAGGGCCGCAGCCGAGCACTACCTGCGAGGCTGACGGCGGTGCTGCACCACCTCCACCACATCATGACCCTCGAGGACTGGGACCGGTTCGAGGCCGACGGCCTCTCCGTCCAGTCGACCCGGGACCGCACCCTGGCCGAGGAGGGGTTCATCCACTGCTCGTACACCGACCAGGTGGAAGCCACGCTGCACCGCTCCTACGGCGACCTGGACGACGTGGTCGTCATCACCCTCGACCCCGAGCGCCTCGACGCCCACGTGGTGGACGAGCCGGCCGAAGACGGGACCCTCTTCCCCCACGTCTACGGGCCGCTCACCATCGGTGCGGTGATGGAGGTCGTCCGCCGCAAGCCGGGGTAGGACCCGGTCATGGCGGCCACCGCGAAAAGGCTGGAGCTGGAGGTCGGCGGACGCGAGCTGTCCATCACCAACCCGGACAAGGTGCTGTTCCCCGACGACGGGATCACCAAGGCCAGGGGCCCGAGGCGCTCGCAGTACCGCGCCATTCTGTGATCGAGGTCCTCCCGCTTGCGATGAACTTCTTGTTCACCGGGTACTCGGGGTCGTACTGACCGGTTCGGTCACGTCTCCCGGAGTGCCTCGGTGACGACGGCCATCAGATCGGCAGGTCGCCCGTCGCCGCCTTGGTCGTGCCGAAGTCCTTGTAGGCGGCGATGGTGCGCTGGGCGATGCGCATCTGGTGGATCTCATCGGCGCCGTCGGCGAAGCGGGCCCAGCGGGCGTGCTGGAACATGCCCGCCAGCGGGGTGTCGGTCGAGTAGCCGAGGGCCCCGTGGACCTGGATGGCCCGGTCGATGATCCGGTTCAGGCTGTTGGCCACGAAGTGCTTGGCCATGGACACCTCGGACTTGAAGTCGTCGCCCCGGTCGATCTTGTAGGCGGCGTGCAGGACCATCAGCTTGGCCTGGTAGAGCTCCATGGCCGAGTCGGCGATCATCCACTGGACACCCTGCTTCTCGGCCAGGATCGACCCGTGGGAGAACCGGTTCAACGACCGGTCGACCATCATGTCCAGGGCCGTCTCGGCCTGGGCGATCCAACGCATGCAGTGGGCCAGTCGGGCCGGGCCGAGGCGGGACTGGCCGAGCAGGTGCCCCTCCCCCCGACCGCCGAGCATCTGGTCGTTGTGGACCCGCAGGTCCTCGATGAGGATCTCGGAGTGGCCGGTGGAGCCGTGCATGGTCTCGACCTGGCGGACCTCGGTCCAGCCCTCGCTGGGGATGTCCACCAGGAACGCGCTGTTGGCCGCCTGGGGCAGGTCGGGGTCGTCCTCGGTCCGGGCGATGAGGATGGCGAAGCTGGCCCGGTGGGCGTTGGAGATGAACCACTTGTGGCCGTTGATGACCCACTCCTCGCCGTCCTGGTAGGCCCGGGTCTGGATGAGGGTCGGGTCCGACCCCGCCACCTCGGGCTCGGTCATGGCGAAGCAGGACCACGCCTTGCCGTCACAGAGCGGCCGGAGGTACTTCTCGGCCTGGTCCGGGGTGGCCCAGGTCAGCAGGGTGTGCATGTTGCCCTCGTCGGGGGCCTGGCAGTTCAGCACCCACGGGCCGTAGTAGGTCTTGGCCGCCTCAGCCTGGACCATGGCCATCTCCACGTGGCTGAGGCCCATCCCCCCCCACCGCTCGGGCATGTGCGGGCACCAGAGCCCGGCCTCGAAGGCCGCCTTCCGCATGCCCAGCAGGGCCGTGATGTAGGCGTCGCGGTCGTTCTCGTCGAGGGTCTTCTCGGTCGGGACCACCACCTCGTCGAGGAAGGCCCGGACCTTGGTCCGCAGGTCCTCCAGCTCGGGCGTCAGGGTGAAGTCGATGGCCATGTCAGCCCTCTCGGGACGGGGTGGGTTCGATGCACTGGACGTCGAACCAGATGGGCAGCAGGTGCCGCACGTAGAAGGCGTGGACGGTCGTGGATCCGGTGACCAGGTCGTCGTACTCCTTGATGCGGACCCGATCGTCCTTCTCCTGCCAGCGTCGGACCTGCTCGAGGCGGTCGTCGACCTCCTCCCGCGTCCCGTACAGGAAGCCCAAGTGGTCGTAGCCGGGCGCGTCCAGCGGACGGTCCGACTCCATGAGCAGGAGGAACTGGCTGGTGGCCTCGTCGGTGCGCAGGAGGAGCCCGAGCTGGTCGAAGATGGGCACGTCGAGGGCCGCGAAGTCGAAGACCTCCCCATAGAAGGCCTTGATGTCGGCCCGACCGTCGTCGTCGAGGGCGCCGGCGGGCAGCGTGAGCTCCATGTGGTTGAAACGGAGGGTCCCCATGGGGTCAGCTTGGCAGACTCCACGACATGGACCATCCGCTGCTCGACGAGGCCGTTTGCTCGGCCACCGCGTTCCTCGAATCGCTGCCCGAGCGTCCCGTCGGCCGTCCGGCCGATGTCGACGCGTTGCGGGCGGCACTGGGGACGCCCCTGACCGACGGAGGTGACGGTGACCTCGCTGCCCTCCGGGCGCTCGTCACGGGCGCCGAGGACGGCCTCGTGGCCACGGCCGGGCCCCGGTACTTCGGCTTCGTGACCGGTGGCTCGCTCCCGGTCGGCCTGGCCGCCGACTGGCTGGTGTCGGCCTGGGACCAGAACGCCGCCATGCACGTCATGACCCCCGCCGTCGCCGTGATCGAAGAGGTCGTCCTGGGCTGGCTGCGCGAGCTGCTCCGGCTGCCGGCCGAGGGTTCCGGGGCCTTCGTCACCGGCGGGCAGATGGCCAACGTGGTCGGCCTGATGGCCGCCCGGCACCAGGTGCTGGAGCTGGACGGCTGGGACGTCGAAGCCGACGGCCTGATCGGGGCGCCCCCGATCACCGTGGTCGTCGGCGGCGAGCGCCATGCCGCCGTCGACCGGGCTCTGCGCTACCTCGGCCTGGGCACGAACTGCATCATCGAGCTCACCGTCGACGCCCAGGGGGCAATGGACCCAGCGGGCCTCGCCGCCGTCCTCGGCGCCGGCCCGGCGATCGTCTGCACCCAGGCCGGCAACGTGAACACCGGGGCCTTCGACCCGATCGGCCAGGTGTGCGCCATCGCCCACGAGCACGCGGCGTGGGTCCACGTGGACGGCGCCTTCGGCCTCTGGGCCGCGGCCAGCGACCGGCTCCACCCGCTCCTCGACGGCTACGAGGCGGCCGACAGCTGGGCCGTGGACATGCACAAGTGGCTCAACGCCCCCTACGACTGCTCGGTGGCGCTCACCGCGCACCCCGAGGCCCACCGGGCCGCCATGGCCACCATCGCCGCCTACCTGACCCCCGGTGAGCACCGGGAGCCGATCGACTGGAACCCGGAGATGAGCCGCCGGGCGCGAGCCGTGCCGGCCTGGGCCGTGCTCCGCTCCCTGGGCCGCAACGGTGTCGCCGACCTCGTCGACCGGTGCTGTGCCCTGGCCGGCCGTTTCGCCGATCAGTTGGCGGCCGTCGAGGGGGTCGAGGTCCTCAACGACGTCGTGCTCAACCAGGTCCTGGTCCGCTTCGGGGACGACGACGCCATGACGACCGACGTCATCCGCCGCGTCCAGGAGGACGGCACCTGCTGGATGGGGGGCACGGTCTGGCAGGGCCGCACCGCCATGCGCATCTCGGTGTCGAACTGGTCGACGACCGAGGACGACGTCGACCGCTCGGTCGCCGCCATCCTCACCTGCTTCGCTACGTGAAGATGATCTGGCCGCCGGCGGCCATGTCGTAGAACTCGCCGACGGTGATGATGTCCTCGACCTGCTCGACGAAGTCGTCCTTGTCCATGTCGAACATGTCGACCGAGGCCTTGCAGGCGTACAGGCCCGCGCCGGTGTCCCCGATGAGCTCGATGAACTCCGGGATGTCCGGGATGTCCAGCGCCGTCATCTTCTTCTCCATCATGTGGGTGGCGATCGCCGACATGCCGGGGAGGGCGCCCAAGACGGTGGGCACGTGCATCCCGGGGTTGCCGACCGTGGCCACCTTGATGTGCTCGTAGCGCTTCTTGTGGATGGCGTCGAGCCCGAAGAACGTGAAGAAGAGGTTCACCTCGATGCCCTCGGCCCGGGCCCCGTTGGCCATGATCAGGCCGGGATACACCCCTTCGAGCGATCCCTTCGAGATGATGATCGAGACCTTGGTGATCGGTTCATCGCCCATTGTCGTCTCCTAGATGCAGCCGCGGGGTTTGGGGATACCGGCCACCTTCGCGGCGATCTTGGCCGGACCCTTGGGGAACAGTTGGTAGAGCTCCTTGACCGGCACGCCGGAGGTCTTGCCCAGGACCCGGACCGTGGGCCCGGTGCCCTTGGCGAAGTACTCCTCGCGCATGAAACGCAGGACCTGCCAGTGGCGCTCGGTCAGCTCGTCGATGCCCTCGGCCCGGGCCAGGTCCGGGGCCATCGCCTCGGTCCACTGCTCCGGGTCCTCCAGGAAGCCTTCGTCGTTCACGTCGACCTCGACACCGGCGATGGTGGTCGTGCTCATGGTTGCTCCTTGCCCGACATCGACAGCTCGGCGCCCACGCCGGGCAGGTCCCGGCCAGGGAGGAGGACGTGCCAGTAGAGCCACTGGAACATCAGCTTGCCGAGATGGTTGAGCCTCGACTCCCGCAGGAGCGGAAGGGGTCCGGCCGCCGTCGGGAAGTGGCCGGGGAGGGGCTCGGTGTCGTAGTTGAAGTCGATCAGCAGGGCCTTGTGGAAACCGGTCTCGATGAAGCAGTTGGCGTGGCCGTCGAAGCCCGCCACCAGCTCCTCACCGGCCAGGAAGCGCCGGACGTTCTCGGTCAGGACCTCACCCTCGAAGTGGGTGACGCTGCCCGCCTTCGAGGCGGGCACGGCGGTGGCGTCACCGATGGCGAAGACATTCGCCCGGGCTTTGGACTGCAGGGTGCGCTCGTCGGTGGGCACGAAGTCCAGGTCGTCACCCAGGCCCGGAGAGCGGCCGACGTACGCCGCCCCGCTGTGCACGGGGACGGTGACCAGCAGGTCGAAGGGAACCTCCCGCTCGTCGTAGCTGACCAGCCGTCCACCGGCGCCGTCCACCTCACCCGTGTTGAACTCGGTGACCAGCTCCACGCCCTTCTCGGCCAGCAGGCTGCCGAGCGTGGCCGAGGCCACCGGTTTGGTGAAGGCCCCGTCGAGGGGGGTCACGTAGACCAACTCGATCTGATCCCGGATTCCCCGATCGGTGAAGTACCAGTCGGCCAGGAAGGCGAACTCGAGGGGGGCCACCGGGCACTTGATGGGCATGTCCACGAGGTTGATCACCAGGCGACCGCCCTCGAAGGACTCGAGGGCGTCGGCCAAGGCGGCCGCGCCTTCAGGCGTGTAGAAGGTGAAGACCTTCTCCATCCACCCCTCCCCCAGCATGCCCTCGGTCTCCTCGGGGACGAGCCGGGCACCGGTGGCCACGATCAGCACGTCGTAGTCGAGGACCGTCCCGTCCAGGAGGTGGACCCGATCGAGGTCGACGTCGACCCGGTCGATCTCGGCCCGCAGGAAGTCGACGCCCGAGTGGAACTGGCGATGGCGGGTCCGGGTGATCTCCTCGGGGTCGGCCAGGCCGAAGGGGACGAAGAGCAGACCGGGCTGGTAGACGTGGTGATCGTCCTGGTCGACGACCGTGATCGACAAGGCCTCGTCGGCGTACTCGCCGCGGAGCCGGTTGGCCATGATCGTCCCGCCGGTGCCGCCACCCAGGATCACCAGTCGTCGCATGGGTCGAACCTATGGCCGGCCCGAGGTCCAGCAGAGGGCCAGAGGTCCCGATCTGGTGGGCCGCGAGACCCTGGTTCTCGGCTCTAGAGGTCGGGGACGCTGGGAGCGGCGCTGGGCGGCGGCGGCGTCGGGTCGACCGGCTCGAGCCCGGCCTGCCTGCGCTGCAGCTCGGGCGGGAGCTTGGCCGTCTGGCCGATCAGGGTCCCCCGAGCGGCGAAGGAGGCCGCACCGTCGGCCATGACCGTGTGGCCCGACATCCACCGGGCGGCGTCGGTGCAGAGGAGGGCCACCACCTCGGCGATGTCCTCCGGGGTGGCCGCCGTGCGCAGGGGGTGGCTGCGCTCGTGGATGCCGAGCATCACGTCGTAGAGGTCACCCAGCATGAGCTTCAGTGAGTCCCCGAAGAAGGCGTCGGGGTTCACGCCCACGGCGGTGATGTTGCGCTTGCCCAGCTCGATGGTCAGGTAGGTGACGAGCATCTCCATCGATGCCTTGGCGGCCGCCAGCAGCCCGTGCGCCGGCGCCCAGGAGACCGTGTCGATGCCGGACACGGCCACGATCCGGCCGCCGCCCCGGGCCTCCATGAGCGGAACCGCTCGCTGGACGGCGTGCAGGAACCCGGTCACGGTGATGGCGAAGGTGCGTTCGACGTTGTGCGGCGCCTGCTCCAGCAGCGGCTTGAGGCTGGTGGCGGCGGCGTTGGCCACGAGGATGTCCAGCCCACCCGGCCCGTCGGCCTCGATCCAGTCGAAGAGGGCGTCGATGGATCCGATGTCGCCCGCGTCGAGGGGCTGCACGTGGGCCCGACCCCCGGCCTCCGCAATGGCCGCCGCGACCTCGGCGGCCGCCTCGGCCTGCTTGCGGTAGGTCACGACGACCTCAGCCCCCATGGCCGCCAGGCGCCGGGCAGTGGCCGCGCCGAGACCCCGGGACGAGCCGGTGACAAGTGCGGTGCGGCCACTGAGGTCGATGCGGGGCCGGAGGTCCTCGTCCATCAGTCCACCCTCAGTCCGCGAACAGGTCGGGACGACGGACTTCGACCATGCGGCGCATTCCCTCGCGCCACCGCACCCCGGCGGGGCCGACCATCTCGTGCATCCGGGTGGTGTCCACCCGCACGCTCTCGATGGTGGCCGTGGTGGGGGCGAAGGTGGGCACGATCCCGGTCAGCTCGCCCAGGTAGAGGCACCAGTCCTCGATGCTCACGGCGTCGGGCCCGGCCCAGTTGACGACCGTGGCGGGTACCGAGGCCACCTCCAGCAGGCGGGGCACCTGGACCACGATGTCGTCCTCGTGGATGGGGTTGAACTCGCTGGGGGCGTCCTCGTGCACGGGTACCGCCTGGCCGGCCAGCATCATCTCGAAGTGGAAGGCGGGCCAGCCTCCGTTGTCCCCATAGGGCACCGACAGGCGGGCGATGGTGGTGGGCAGGTCCCACTGGCGGGCGCCGTAACGAGCCATGGCCTCCGCCGCGATCTTGGTGATCGAGTAAGTGGGCAGGAACCCGAACGGACGGTGGTTGTCGCCCAGCGGGTCGCCCTCGGCGAAGTCGTGGTGCCCCGCCGGTTGGTACACGGCCGTGGACGAGCAGTGCAGGAAGGAGGTCGCCTCCCGGCAGTGGTGCATGAGCAGGCCCAGCGACTCGACGTTGGCGGCCAGGTCCGCCTCGAAGTCGCCCGTCTTGGCCACGGCGAAGTTGGCGACGTGGTCGACGTCGGCGGGTACCGCCGAGAAGTCGCCCGACACCAGGTCGGTGGTGATGCAGGTCACGCCGGCCGCCTCGAGCTGCTCCCGGGCCCGAGCGTCACCGAAGCGGGCCACGCCGATGACGTCATTGCGTTCGGCCAGGGCGAGGGCCACGGGGAGGCCGACCTGACCGGTCGGGCCGGTGATCAGGATGCGGGCGCCGTCCAACTCGGTCATCGCCGTTCGTTCTACTCGCTGGGGAGCTGGGCCTCGATACGGCCGTCGACCTCCCGGCACGGGTAGACGGCGATGTCGGCCTTCGGATCACGGCGGCCGGTCATCCCGACCTTCGTCCCCACGCCGTCGGTGGTGAACCGCCAGAAGTGGGCCGAGCACACGATCTCGGGCCCGTCGACCACGCCCTCGGCCCCCAGGTGGGACCACTCATGGGGGCAACGGGCCTCCATCACACAGGCCTCGCCCTCGAAGGTCCGCCAGACCACCAGGTCGAGGTCCCCGTGGGCCGCGTCGACGACCTGCCCAGGGGCGACCTCGGCCGCCACCTCCACCCAGTCGCTCACCTCGACGTGTGGGCCATGGCGAGGAGATGAGGGTCGACCCCCCGGACGGCGACCTGGTGGGTCACGAGCCCTTGGCCAGCCACTCATCCAGATGAGCGGCCTCGGCCCCGATGGTCGTGCTGTCGCCGTGGCCGGGGTGGACCACGGTGGCCGGGTCCAGGACCAGGAGCCGGTCCCGGATGCTGGCCACGATGGTGCCGTAGTCCGAGAAGCTGCGCCCGGTCGCCCCCGGCCCACCGTTGAAGAGGGTGTCCCCCGAGAAGACCACGCGATCGGAGGAGGCACGGAGGCAGCAGCCGCCCGGCGAGTGGCCCGGCGTGTGCAGCACCTCGAGGCTCGAGCCCCCGACCTCGACGACCTGACCGTCGGCCAGGTCGGCGTCGGGAGCCCGCTCGGGCCAGACCACGTCCCACAGCATCCGGTCGTCGGGATGGACCCAGATGGGGGCCCCGACGACCTCGGCCAGGGGCACCGCAGCGTTGATGTGGTCGTTGTGGCCGTGCGTGCACATCACCGCCACCACCCGCCGGGAGCCGACGCCGGCGACGATCGGTCGGTGGTCGTGGGCGGCGTCGACCACGATCACCTCGTCGTCGTCGCCGACCAGCCAGACGTTGTTGTCGACCTCGAAGTCCTCACCGTCCAGGGTGAAGATGCCCGAGGTGACGACGTTGTCGATGCGCAGCGCCATCAGAGGACGACGACCGAGCGCAGCACCTCACCGCGCTCCATCTTGTGGAACGCCTCCTCGACCCCGTCCAGCGGGATGGTCTCGCTCACGAACAGGCCGAGGTCGATCCGGCCGCTGAGGTGCATGTCGATGAGGAGCGGGAAGTCCCGGGTGGGCAGGCAGTCGCCGTACCAGCTCGACTTGGTGGAGCCGCCCCTTCCGAAGATCTCGATCATGGCCAGCTCGACCTTGGCGTCGGGCGACGGCACCCCGACCAGCACCAGGCGACCGGCCAGGTCCCGCGCGTTGAAGGCCTGGATGAAGGTCTGGGGCAGGCCGATGGCCTCGATGGCCAGGTCCACGCCGAGACCGCCGGTCAGGGCCTGGATGGCCTCGACCGGATCGCCCGCCGAGGCGTTGACCGTGTCGGTGGCCCCGAAGCCCTTGGCCCACGCCAACTTCCGGTCGTCGAGGTCCACCGCGATGATCTGGCGGGCCCCCGCCACCGACGCGCCGAGGATGGCGGCGTTGCCCACGCCGCCGCAACCGAAGACGGCCACCGTCTCGCCCCGGCGCACTTCGCCGGTGTTCACGGCGGCACCGAAGCCGGCCATGACCCCGCAGCCGATGAGGCCGGCGGCCTCAGGCGGGGCGGCGGGATCGACCTTCACGGCCTGCTTGGCGTGGACCAGGGTCTTCTCGGCGAAGGCCCCGATGCCCAGGGCGGGGCTGAGCGGCGTCCCGTCGAGGGTCATGGGCTGGGCCGCGTTCTTGGAGTCGAAGCAGTACCAGGGCTTGCCCCGGGCACAGGAACGGCACGTGCCGCAGGGGGCCCGCCAGGCCAGGATCACGTAGTCACCGGGGGTGAGGTCCGCGACCCCGTCGCCCACGGACTCCACGACCCCCGCGGCCTCATGGCCGAGCAGGAACGGGAACTCGTCGTTGATGGCCCCTTCCCGGTAGTGCAGGTCGGTGTGACAGACCCCACAGGCCTGCACAACGACCACCGCCTCGCCGGGGCCGGGGTCGGGGACCTCGATGGTCTCGATGGTTACCGGCTCGCCCTTGGCGCGGGACACGACTCCCCGGACCTGCTGACCCATGTCTGACTCTCCTCCGCTCGTGACTGCGCCGGATCGTAGGCTGCGGCCCATGCCGCCCACCGCCGACTCCGTCATCCGGACCGTCGAGGAGCTGCGGGAGATGCTCGACCAGCCGAATGACGCGGTCCGCCTGAAGGTCGGCGACCAGCTGGACGACCACGCCCGGGACTTCATCGCCGAGGCGCCCTTCCTGATCCTGGCCACCGCCGACGCCGAGGGCCACACCGATGCCTCGCCCAAGGGCGACGCCCCCGGCTTCGTGGTCGTGGAGGACGAGCACACGCTGGTCCTCCCCGACCGCCCCGGCAACAACCTGGCCTTCGGCCTGACCAACATCCTGGAGAACCCCCACGTCGGCCTGCTCTTCCTGATCCCGGGCACCACCGAGACGCTGCGGGTCAACGGCCGGGCCGAGCTGACCCGGGACCCCGACCTCCTGGAGCGTCTGGCCGCCCGGGGCAAGCCCGCCGTGCTCGGCATCCGTGTCCACGTGGACGAGGTCTTCTTCCACTGTGCCAAGGCCTTCATCCGCTCCCAGATCTGGAAGCACGAGCAGTGGCCGCCCAGGAAGAAGGTCAGCTTCGGCGCCATGCTCGCCCCCAGGATCGATCCCTCGGGCGACCCGGCCCTCGTGGCGATGATCGACGACTACGTCGCCGAGGACGAGCGGACCAACCTCTGATGATCGTGGCCTTCCTCCTCCTGGCTTTCGCAGCCGTGCTCGCCGCTGGTGCGGCCTACGAGTGGCACATCAAGCGCCACCTGCCGAACGACCTCCGCCAGGTCGGTACCGAGGGCTTGCCGTCCGACGCCAGCATCCGGTCCGGCGAGCTCGGCCGTGGGGCGGCCAGCCAGTACTTCCGGAACCTGCCCCCCGGGTATTAGCGGAAC
>Ga0315287_10006927_pt1 | contig 11324 bp, 8 predicted proteins | sample YL17G11_0_MG_FD_205037 | JGI IMG/M metagenome (GOLD analysis project Ga0315287, IMG submission 205037) | Sediment microbial communities from Yellowstone Lake, YNP, Wyoming, USA - YL17G11_0 | ecosystem: Environmental > Aquatic > Freshwater > Lake > Sediment | place: USA: Wyoming | collected...
GACCTGTTCGATCCAGGCGCGCTCGCGCACGTCCGCCACGTCGCCCCGATGCCGGTGTGCTCGGGAGAGAACCTGTACGGGAGCCGCGACTTCCGACCGTACCTCGAGGCGGGCGGCATGGACGTCGCGTCCGTCGACGTCATCTGGAACGGGTTCCACCAGGCCAAGAAGATCGCCGATCTCGCCGAGACCTTCGAGGTGAACTGCGCGCCGCACAACTATTACTCCCACCTCGCGACGTTCATCTCCGCTCAGTGGTGCGCGGCGATCCCGAACGCCCGAATCCTCGAGTACGACGTCGACGACGTCCCTTGGCGCGACGACCTCGTGTCGACCGTGCCGGAAGTCGTCGCGGGTGAGCTGCGCGTCCCGCCGGGGCCCGGCTGGGGGGTCGAGCTCGACGAGGACGTTCTGCGTGCCCACCCGTGGCCGAAGTCATGAGCGGGCTTTACGGCTTCGCGAGACGTGCGGCGTGGTCGGCCGCAGTTCGGCTCGGGCTCCAGGTCTACGAACCGAGCCCGGAGAATCTGCCCCGACTCGACGAGCTCACCCAGTACGTCGAGGATCCGCGGCCAGTGAGCGACGATCGAGCGACGACGGCCACGGACGACCTTCCCGATCTCACGTTGCTCCCCGACGCGCTCGGCGAGGTTCTCGAGATCGACAGGTTTCGCGGGCTACGGATCTTGGAAGTAGGGCCGAAGTACGGCGTCCACGCACGCTGGATCGACGCGAAGCTCGAGCCCTCCGAGCTCGTGTTCTCCGACTTCGACTCGGACCGACATCTGCACGCGAAGTGGGTCGACACCCTTCGCGGCCCCCACCGGTTCGTCTATGGCGATCTCCGCGAGGCGCGGGAGCTGCTCGAGCTCGAGCAGTTCGACCTCGTCTTCTTCCTCGGCGTCCTCTACCACTCGATCCACCATCTCCCGCTGCTCGGCATGTTGAATCGGGTAACGAAGCCCGGCGGCACGATGCTCTTCGAGACGACGATCGATCCTCGTCCCGACGCCGTCGTGCGCCTGCGCTGGCATCCGGACACGGGGAAGGCAAAGGCCGTCCCGTCGGTGCAGGCCGTTCGGCTCGAGCTCGCCTGGACGGGCTGGAGGAAGGTGCGCCGATTCACGGGCTACCGGCCGGGGACGAGCGAAGCGCTCTTCCTGTGCGAGAAGACGGACGAGCTCCGCGAGGGCGCGGATCTGGCCGATGTCGTCACGCCGCACCGTGCTCGATAGCTGCGCAAGACCGGAATCCGCTCGCGCAGATTCCGATCGCGCGAACATCCCTGAAGGCGCCCGCTTCGCGGCCGCGGCGCTCCTCTTTTGATCGAGCCTTAGCTAGCGTCCCCGGATGTCGTGACCCAGCTCTCGCTGATCCCGAAGTCCGAGTTCGATCGCGTCCGGGCGGCGGACATAGATCGAGACGACGGTCTCGCAGCGCTGGCGGACATGTGCCGCCTCAACGCCCTCGTCGCCGTCAAGCGCGCCGGGTCAGGTCATCTCGGATCGAGCTTCAGCGCGATGGACGTCGTGGCATTCCTTCTCTTCGACGAGCTCGACACCGCCAACCTCGGTTGGGAGCACCCCGATCGAGACGTCTACTTCTCGTCCAAGGGCCATGACGTGCCCGGTCTTTACGCCGCGCTGTTCGCGCTCGGCGTGATTCCGCGGGAGCGATTCCTGCGGCTGCGACGGTTGGGCGGCCTCGACGGCCACCCGGATATCGGCGTCCCGGGGATCGAGGCCAACTCGGGCTCGCTCGGCATGGGGATCTCGAAGGGTCGCGGAATTGCGTGGGCGAAGCGCCACCTCGGCCGAGGCGGTCGCGTCGTCGTCATGACCGGGGACGGCGAGCTGCAGGAGGGCCAGAACTACGAGGGGCTCCAGGCAGCCGCTCAGGAGCGGCTCGCCGGTCTGACCGTCGTGGTCGACTGCAACGCGCTCCAGTCGGACAAGCCCACCGACGAGATCGTCTCGCTCGGTGAGCTCGAGGAGCGATTCCGAGTGTTCGGCTGGCATGTCGAGACGTGCGACGGACACGACACGCGCGCGCTCCGTGAGGCATTCGCGTCGTTTCGAGATGTCCAGGATCGGCCGCAGGCGCTCGTGGCGCGAACGATCAAAGGGAAGGGCGTCTCGTTCATGGAGCATCCCGTTGCGCTCGTCGAAGGCGGTGGCACGTACCGCTGGCACGCAGGCGCTCCGGATGACGAGTCGTTCGAGCGGGCGTTCGCAGAGCTCGTCGAGCGAATCGGGGCGCGGCTTGCGACTCGAGGACTCGAGCCGCTCGTCCTCGAGGCCGTCGAACTCGCGGAGGAGCGGTCGGGAGGCACGCTCGAAGGCGAGCCCGAGTCCGGCGCTGGCACTCGGCCGCGGGTGACTGTCGAGTACGTCGTCGAGGCCTACGGGGACGAGCTCGTTCGGCTCGGCGCCGAGCACGAGCACCTCGTGGTTCTCGACGCCGACCTCGCCTCGGACTGTCGGGTGCGCGCGTTCGAGCTCGCGTTCCCGGAGCGCTTCCTCGAGTGCGGCATCGCGGAGCAGGACATGGTCTCGGCGGCAGCTGGGCTAGCACGGCAAGGGCTTCTGCCAGTCGTCAACTCCTTCGCCTCGTTTCTCGCCTCGCGCGCGAACGAGCAGATCTACAACCAGGCGGGTGAGGGCGTGAAGGTCATCTACGCCCTTCACTACGCAGGCCTCATCCCTGCCGGGCCGGGAAAGTCACACCAGTCTCTTCGCGATATCTCGCTTCTCGGTGCGTTGCCTAACGTGGCTGTCGTGCAGCCTGCCAACTCGGAGGAGACGCGCATGCTGCTTTGCTGGGCAGTCGAAGAAGCCGTTGAGAACGTCGCGATCCGGCTAGCGATCGGTCCCTCGCCGCGGCGAATCGAGCTGCCAAGTGGGCTCGAGCCAGGGCGGGGCTCGCTGCTGCGCGAGGGGTCGGAAGCGATCCTGTTCGCGTACGGGCCCGTGATGCTGCACGAGGCTCTCACGGCGTCCGAGCGCCTCGCTGAACAGGGAATCGAGCTTGCGGTAGCCAACATGCCCTGGCTCAACCGCATCGATCTCGATTGGCTCCTAGAGACGGTGGGCCGGTACGAGCACGTCTTGGTGCTCGAGGACCACGCCCCGGTTGGCGGGCTCGGAGATGCGATTCGCCGAGAGCTCGCCGGCCGCTCTGTGGCGGTGTTCGGCGTCGAGGGCTGGCCGGCGTGCGGGACACCTGCCGAGGCCCTTCGCGCGCATGGGCTGGACGGAGAGTCGCTCGCAGACCGGATTGCCGGACTGCTCAGCGATCGAGTGGCCTAGTGGCGACGCGCCTCTGGCTGGTGCTGCCCGACCCGTTCCCAACCCGCGTCTTCGTGGATTGCGGAATCGCCGCCGGTCTCGCCGAACGGCTGGCGGGTCGTCTGGAAGTCGTGCTTGCACTGCCACGAGACGAAGCTCAGAGCTGGACTTCGCGACTCGGAGACGCACCCTGGACGCTCGGGGCGGATCTCTTCCCTCCCGATGTAGGCCTCCGCGACCGGATCGCACGAAGAGTCGATCTTGCGATCGATCGTAACGCGGGCTACTACCCGCTCTCGATCCGGCAGAGCCTGCGGCACGGCTTCAACGCCGAACGCATGCGGCCAGGCCATCCGAACCTCTTTCTCGATTCGTCGCTCACGGGCCGCCTGCCCGAGTCCGAGACGCTCGACCGCGGTATGCGCCGGTGGCTCTTCTCGAGACATCGCTACGTCTCGAATGAGCTCTTGTCACGGATGCGCGAGTCGTGCTCGGGACTCGTCGTCGCCAATGTCCAGAGCCTCCAGGCCGTGCCGTTCCTGCTCGCTGCCCGCAGGCTCGAGATCCCCGTCGTCGGCTACGTCGCGAGCTGGGATCACACCGTAGGGAAGGGGCTCGTCTCACCGCACGTGGCGCGCTACGTCGTGCAGAACGAGCTGATGTCGAGCGATCTCGTTCGCTACCACGGGATCGGTCCGGATCGAGTCGTCGTCACGGGATGGCCGCAGACCGACCTGTTCCACGAGCAACGACCACGAGCTGCGTTCGATGCGATCGTGCGGAGGCTCGGGCTCGATCCTGGCCGGCCGGTTGTGCTCGTGGCCGGCAATACGCCCACGAACGCGCCGTACGAGGGCCGCTTCGTCGAGCGACTCGTGGTGTGGTTGCGCTCCATGTCGTCGAGCGACCGCCCGCAGCTCTTGTTTCGCCCTCATCCGCGGGACCGCGACTGGCAAGAGCGCTTCGCCGCCGCGCTGGGTGCGGACGACGTTGCCACCCAGGAGCCGTCCTACTCGGATCTCGAGGTTCTCGCGACCTTGCTCCAGCACGTGGACTGCGTCGTCGCGAACGCCGGCACCATCCTGCTCGACAGCCTCGTCAACGACCGGCCTGCGGTCTGCGTCCTCTACGACGAGGGTGCGCCACCGGGCGAGCGCCACGCGGAGCTCAACGTCACCGGCCAGCACTACGAGGAGCTCGTTCGCTCCGATGCGTTCCTTCGCGCGAGCACGTTCGAAGAGGTCGTCTCTGGGATCGAGCGAGCGCTTGCAGACCCAGCTGAGCTAGCGGTCGAGCGTCGCAGAGTCGCCGCGGAGGTCGTGGGAAAGGTCGACGGCAAGGCCTCCGTACGTGTGGTCGACGCGATCGTCGAAGTCGTTTGCTCGGAGAGCTCAGGAAGCTGAGAACGCGGCTCCGCGCGTGCCGAGCAGCGCCCCGGCTCCGAAGAGCACGAACGCGGGTGCAACCGGGAGCACGAAATGCAGGTCGGCGAAGAGCCCGAGCGCATTGAGCACGACAACCGCCAGCGCTGATAGGGCGATCGCAACCAGTGTCGCGGAGCCGCGGGGCCGGCGGATCACGATGGCGACGAGCCCTAGCGCGATCCACATCCAGAGGCGTGGAAACCACCGGGAGAGTTGATCGAGACGGAGTGCTAGCGAAGCGTTCCCGCTTCGGTCTGGAAGCGCCGAGAAGAGCTCGTCGCGCTCACGTTCGATCTCCCGCAACCTGGCTCGATCCGGGGGGTTGTCGAACTCGAAGTGCCAGTCGGTTCCCGACGTCCAGACCTGGCGGATGCTCTGGTCCGGACGCGAGATCCACACCACCTGCCCGGGCGGGATCGGCTCTCCTTCGCTCGGCCGAGGAAGACCTTTCGCGACGTCGGGTTTCGGCTCGCCGCTCGCTTGCCGACCGTCGTCTCGAGCAGGAACAGGTCGGAAGTACGCATTCGCGAGCTCGTCCCAAACCGTGCCGAGAACTCCCGACGCGTACTCGCGTGGATGTGCACGCACCCCCTCGATCCCGGCCTTGCGCAGGATCTCGTAGTCCGAGTCCCAGCCGAAGACCTGGTCGGAAAGCAGGTAGAGGTCCTCGTGCACGCGGAAGCTCCCCTTGCGGAAGAGCTCGTTCGTCGTGACGCCGTACGACCGATACGGCTCTCGCGTGAGCAAGTGACGCTGCATGGCCACCGTGAGGCGTCGCGAAGACTCGCCGTTCTCGGGCGAGATGATGTGGTCCGTGATGAACGCGCGGTAGAAGGGGATGATCGCGTTCCCTCCGCGCGCGAGCGCGTAGGTGTCGAATCGCAACCCGTTGTGCACGGTCCAGGCGCCGAGGGGGATGACCGCCGCGAGCGCGAATGCCCCCGCCCATTGCAGACGCTTCCGCCACGCGCCCGCGAGGAGAAGCGGAAAGACAGCAAACGCTAAGAGGATGACGTTTCCGGGGCGAACGAGCGCCAGTGCTGCGACGCCCAGGCCGACGAGCGCGAAGCGCGCAGTCGAGGGTCGGAACGCAGCTCGCGTCACCAGCAACGCCCACCCGGCGAACACCGCAGAAAAAACGGTCTCGCTGGAAAGCTCGTGGTACATGAGACCGTAGCCCGGGTAGATGAGCAGTGCAGCTGCAACGACGAGCGCGACCCGCGAACCGAAGGCGAGAGCGGCGCGGCTCCAGGCGACGACGGAGGCGGCGAAGAGGATCGCTGCTGCGGGTTCGGCGAACGCGCCTCCGGCAAAATCGAGGGAGAGTCCGGCCACGACCGGCGTCAGTGGCGTGCGAAACAGCATCGACCACGGCAGGAGCACGTCGTGGTCGAAGAGCTGGAGGTAGGCATACACGTACTCGTCGAGGTCGCGACCCGCCTTCAACGGCCAGGCGATCGCACGGAAGGAGAAGACAGCGAGCCCGAGGCCGAAGACGATCAGGGCTCCCAGGCGTCTCGCAGCGAGCCGCTCGAGCCATCCGAGTACGCGTACGAGCGGGTTCCCTCTGCTGGCCGCCATGGACGTCCGCCGGAGGCTAGCCTGTCGCGTAGTGCGCTGGCTCGGCGAGGTATCGCGACTGGCCGACCGTGCCGCGCTCGCGGCGGAGACGCGACGGGCCGTCGTAGCCGTCTTCCTCGGATCCGTAGCCGTCTGGTGGCTTCAGGCTGTCGCGATGCCGCTCACGGGCGGTCGCGACTTCGGCACGTATCTCGGCGGATATGTCGAGCTCTTCCAGTCCGATCCGATCGATCTCGGCTACGTGCTTGGCCGCACTCCGATCGCCCCGATCGTTGTCGGCGCGCTGCTCGATCCGCTGGGCGGCGCGCTCGCCGAGCCCGGGGTGTCGGTGCTCTACGCGCTGTCGATCACCGCGTGGTTCCTGGCTGCACGCTCCTTCGGGGGGCGAGCCGCGCTGCTCACGGTTGCCGTCCTCCTCCTCTACCCCGGGTACGGAATCCTCTTTCACGAGATCGCGTCCGACGCTGTGTTCGCGGTCGCGTTCGCAGGCTGGTCGTTGCTGGCGATCCGGGTGCTGCTTGCGCCTACACCGGCGCGGTTCGCGCTGGTCGGAGCCGGAGTCGCGCTCCTCGTGCTCGTGCGACCGGGAAATCAGGCCCTGCTCGTGCTGGCTCTACTCCCGCTTGCGCTACGCATGCCCTGGAAAGTGCGTGTTATGTCCTCGGCGGCGTTCCTCGCGGCTTCCGTCGCGCTTCTCGGCGCGTGGACGGTGAACAACGGGCTCCGTTACGGCGACTACACGATTGCTCGTGGCGGCAATTCGAGGTTGCCGTTCGAACGCGTCTTCCTCACCGAGCGCATCGTCTCACCCGAGAACGGGCCGGCGTCCCGCGAGCTCGCCGGTGCCGTTGCGCGTGACCTCTTGCCCGAGGAGCCGTATCGCTCGTACGGGATCGGCCTCGAGGACTTCTTCTCCGATCCGAGCCCGCGCATGAAGGACGACCTCGGCGTACTCGCCAACCGGCTGCGGGGATGGGACAGCGACGAGCGCCTCCTGCGCGATGCCGGTGTCGAGGCCGTTCGCGCTCACCCGGGAACTTACGCGCGCGGTGTTGCGACAACCGTCTGGGACCTGCTTCACCTCGCCGTCTTCCGGCCTTTGCCGCCTGCGGGGGAAGGAGCGAGCACGGAGGCGGATTCGACTCCAAGTGTGGACGCAACCGCCGCTGACGACGGGCCTGGGCTACCGCAGCCCACCGAAGGCGAGCGGATCCCCGCGCCTCGCGAGGGCGGGCCGACAACTCCCGACGGAAGCATCTACACGGTCTGGACGTCTCCGACCGAGCATCACCTCGTGTTCGTCCACGCGGGCGACCGGGCGCGCTACGAGACTCTCCATCGGCAGGTCGACGAGCTCTGGAGCAACCTGCCCGACAGGAGCGGGAACGCTCCTCTCGCTCTGCGCTTCAACCAGGCATCTCGCTGGTTCCCGCCGGCCGTGTTTTGGCTCGCGCTCGGTCTCGTCGGGCTCGTCTTGCGTCGGCCCGCGAACGCGCTCGCGCTGGGGACACCGGCAATTGCGGCTGTCGTCATGATCGTGCTGAGCGCGCTGGCCATTGCGGCGGTGCCCCATTACGCGGCACCCATGACACCCGGGTTCGTGCTTCTGGCCGGAGCCTGTCTTTTCGGACCTCGTGCTCGGGACGGTGATGCAGCCGGTTCCGCCGGGCGGCCGAGCTAGTCGCTCTTTCTAACGGCCAGCTGGCCCCCTCGGAAGACCACCTCGCCGTGGCCAGCAATCAGTTGAAGGAAAGCGTCGATTGCGGGTCCGGGGCGACTCAGCGAGTCGTCTCCGAATGCTGTCCACTCGTAGTCGTCGAAGATCATCAGCGCGCGCGGTGCCAGTAAGTGCCACGAGAGGGCGGCGTCGACGATGACGTCCAGTCCCATGTGCGAGCCGTCGACGTATACGAGATCGAATCGCTGAGACTCCTTGGCAAGCTCAACCAAGATCGAGCGCGAGTCGCCGACGAGCTTGCGTACGCGAGAAGCATCGACGAGTGCGACGTTCCGGTCAAAGAGTTCTTGCAGCTGGGAGAGCGGGAGTCCATCTGCGACGTGCTCTACGCCACCCTCGAATGTATCGACACACGTGACATGCGCCTGCGGGAGCCGCCAGAGCAGGTAGCACGCCGAGAGCCCCTCGAACGAGCCGATCTCGAGAACACTCGACACGCGCGCGTCGAACTGCTGGAGGATGAGCTCCCAGTTCGAGATGTGCGACGTGAACCAGTCTCGCGTGAAGGTCCCGTGTGCAACGACCTCATCGTGGAAGCGCTGCAGTGACGGGTCAGTGGCCGCGACAGTCGGCTCGACCGTGCGTGCAGAGAACTCCCTTTGCCAGTCGGCTTCGCCAGCTGGCTCGGCGGTGTGTCGGAGCTTCCGCGAGAGCAGTCGTGGGTGAAGACGCCACCACCGGCTCGACTCGAAAGCGGCGATCTGCTGGCGGAGCTTCGCGACTTCCTTGCGAAGTCGCCGGTTCTCACTAGTAATGAGGTCGACGTCGGTCACCGAGTCAGGGGGCCAGTCTGCCGGATCCTTGCGCAGGGAGTCGCTCATTGCCAGCGGTTGCGGCCCGCCGTGTTGTACGAGGCAGTCGTTCCTGCGTGAACGCGTTCGGCGGCAGTGGCCTACCGGAACTGCCGTCTCGGTGCGACCTCGATGCTCGAGCCACATGAGTGGGCGGTGACATGCTCGCTAGGCTTGCCCGGATGAGGCTGGAGCTCGGGCTCGGGCGACTTCGAGGGCGACGATGAGCGACGGTTGGCGGCGACGCGTGCCAGCTCCTGTCCGTGCGAGGGTCGCCAGGGTACGAGCACGGTGGCGCCCGCCTGGTCGCGTCGAGCTCGGCGATCTCCGTCGTACAGAGCCGATCAACTCCGATTGGGGCCGCGGCCGTGGGAGGCCCATCGACCGCATCTACATCGAGCGATTCCTCGATCGACATCGTGCCGACATCCGCGGGCGTGCTCTCGAGGCCGAAAACGATCGTTACGTTCGCCGGTTCGGCTCGGCCGTTGCACACGTCGAAGTGCTCGATGTGCTGCCCGGAAACCCCCGGGCGACGATCGTCGCAGATCTCCAGAATGCTCCTCAGATACCTGACGGCTCGTTTGACTGCATCATCCTGACACAGGTTCTTCTGTACGTGTTCGACGTCCAGGCTGCGTATCGAACGATCTACCGAATCCTCGCACCCGGCGGAGTGCTACTTGCGACTGTGCCCGGAATCTTGAAGCGATCGAAGGATGAGTCGGAGCTCTACGGAGACTGGTGGAGGTTTACCACCCAGTCTGCAAACCGGCTCGCGTCCGATGTCTTCGGCGAGGTCAACGTCGAAGTCGAGACATTTGGCAACGTGCTGGCCGCGACCGCCTTTCTCTACGGGCTGGGGTCTGACGACCTCGAGCCCCGAGAGCTCGATGTTCACGATCCCGACTACGAGGTCATCATCGGCACTCGGGCTGTAAAGCGATCGTGACCGAGCTTGCGGGGCGGGTGGTCGTTCTCTCGCCGCACCTGGACGACGCCGTCCTCTCGCTCGGTGCTTTGATCGCTCGGTCGGTGAGGTCGGGAGCGAACGTCGAGGTCGTGACCGTGTTCGCGGGCGATCCCGAATCGACAGCGCCCGCAGGAGACTGGGATTCCCGTTCCGGGTTTCGGAGTGCCGGCGAGGCGGCTCGGGCGCGCCGAGACGAGGATCGTCAGGCCTGTCGCATCCTCGGGGCGACCCCGGTCTGGCTCACGTTTCAAGACGATCAGTACGGCGCACATGCAGATGAAACGGCTGTGTATTGCGCGATCGCCTCCGTTGCCGCCGGGGCCGATGCCGTTCTCGTGCCTGGCTTTCCGTTGATGCACTCCGATCACGCGTTGCTCGCCGAACTCGTAGTGCGCGAGAGCCTTCCGAGCAGTCGAACGGCGCTCTACGTCGAGTGGCCCTACGCTCATGCGGCCCTCGCCGCGGGATCCACACCGATCGTACCCGAGGTGCTTCGTGAGCTCGTGCCCGGGGAAACGCTGTTCGCGTCCGCGACCGCGCACCGGCGCGACCTCGTCGGCAAGTGGAGGGCCGTCCGTCGCTACCGGTCGCAACTGCCTTTGCTCGGGCGGCTTGTCGCGCGGTCGCGGCCGGGCGCCGCCGGGCTGATCTGGGCCGAGACTCGCGCAGGGGGTGAGACGATTGCCTGGTTACCCTGATCGCTCTCGTCCCGTGGATATGGTCGTTCGCGGATGAAGCTCGTGATGACGTTGCTCGCTCACGACGAGGCCGACGTCGTCGACGCTCAGGTGGCCTTCCATCTCAACGCCGGCGTCGATCTCGTCATCGCCACCGATCACCGCTCGAGCGACGAGACGACTGAGATCCTCGAGCGGTACGCGCGCGAGGGTCATGTCCTTCTCATCCGGGAGCAACGCGAGGAGTTCCTCGAATCGGAGTTCATCACGCGAATGGCGCGTCTGGCCGCCAGAGAACACGGCGCGGACTGGGTGATCAACAGTGCCGCAGACGAGTTCTGGTGGCCGCGGGGCGGCGATCTCAAGAGCGTCCTCGCGCTGATGCCGAGCAGATACAGCGTCGTGCAGGCGGCCATTCGCAACTTCGTGCCTCGGCCCGACGACCGCGGTTTCTTCTCGGAGCGCATGACTGTGAGGCTCACAATGCAGGCACCCATCAACGATCCGGCCAGCCCCTGGCGTCCATACTCCAAGATGATCCACCGCGGGGATCCGAGCGTCACAGTCGGTCGAGGAGATCATCACGTCGCGTTCGAGGGCAGCGTGGTTCCGCTTCGAGGCTGGTACCCGGTCGAGGTGCTCCACTTCGGCGTGCGCTCGGTCGCGCAGTGTGCGAAAAAGGCGGCCTCGATGCAGCGCGCCTTCAGCTCCCGAGGCTCGGGGCCCGGCACCGGCTACCACGCGAACGCCTATCGAGCGCTCGCGGAGGGAAGAGTCGACGACTACTACGCCGCTCTCGCAGTCGACGACGACGACGTCGCGCGCGGAATTGCCGACGGCACGCTCACGGTCG
>Ga0315287_10006928_pt1 | contig 11324 bp, 9 predicted proteins | sample YL17G11_0_MG_FD_205037 | JGI IMG/M metagenome (GOLD analysis project Ga0315287, IMG submission 205037) | Sediment microbial communities from Yellowstone Lake, YNP, Wyoming, USA - YL17G11_0 | ecosystem: Environmental > Aquatic > Freshwater > Lake > Sediment | place: USA: Wyoming | collected...
ACATTTTGCTGGCGATTTCTGCTTTGATTCGTTGTTCTACCGTTGCGTTCCAGAGGATACGGAGTTTTTAAGGTCCCTGACGGCCTGAATTTTTTTTATATTTTAATTCTTTGAAGCTGTATCCTCCTATGCTGGTTCGATTTCCCATGGTATGTTTTAAAAAAATAATGACATATTCTTTTATCTTTCCTGACATGAATTGTTACTTATGCCAACCATGAAAATCCGCGGCGGAGACCTCGATCTTGTAGAGTATGAATTCAATTCATTTCCCCCTGGACAGAATCTCAAGACCCTTGGGTATGAAAAGAAGAAGTACACGTTAAAACCCGTGAAAGGAAAGATTGCCGTAAAAGCCCCGGCGCGAATACATCTGACCGTGCTGGATATGAACCGGTTTGCACCTGATCATCCCGGTGGGGGGGGGATCGGATTTGCGATACAGTGCTATTGCATGGCAGAAGTGGAATGTACAAAAAAAGGTGTCGAGATCGATTATAGTCGCTCTTCCATAATTGAAAATTTTGTCGCAGTCTTCAAAAAAATCGTAGGATATACCGGCGGTTTCAAGATCAAGGCGACCGACCATCAGCACAAACATGTAGGGCTTGGTTCAACCAGTACGGTCATGATCGCGGTCGCTACGGCAATGAATGAAGCACTCGGCAGGCCGCTGACAAACGACCAGTTAAGAAAACTGATAGGGCATAATTATGTTGAAGAGACTGCTGACGGGAACATCGCTTTTGGTTTTGAGACCGGTGTCGGTCCTGCGGTAAGCACGTTTGGGGGTATGGCAGTGCTTGGTGATGAACTCACCCTCGTCTACCATCATGCATTCGCCGAAGGAAAAAAGGTGTATATCATTATACCCCCTACGGATATATCCTCTGCCGGAACACAGGAATTTGAGCTTCTGATGAACAAGGCGCGGACACTCGATTACCGGGATCGTGAACTCAAAGCATATCTCTTCTTAATGGATCTCGTCCCGGCGCTTGAACAGGATGACTTAAAAAAAGCAGGAGATGTTATCTGGGAAATCGAATTCCGGGGATCAAAACGAGCTGAAGTCGAACACCATAGTTTTGAGATTTATCACTATATGAGTAAGCTCCGCGAAGCAAAACTTGAATTCGTGGGTATGAGTTCAGTAGGTCCATCTATTGCGGTTGTTACCAGACTTGACCAAAAAGCACTGGAAAAAATCCTCAAACCCCTGGAACTTACCATCGCGATTGTCACAAGGGTTGATAACGAAGGCTTGAAAATTATCCGTAAAAAATAATTTCCCCCCATTTTCCACTATCCCTCGTTTATGGTGGTACAGCCTGCATTGAAAAAAATACCCTCTCCCGTGATTTTTATCGGGAACAGGCAGGTGACTCACCTATGGTGAAGTATGCCCCGTGTGGAGGGAGAAGAGTTCCTGTATTCCCTGCTGCAATGTTTCTCCCCTGCATCTTTATTTTGTGAAGGTCGCCTGTATTTCTGATCGTACCAAGGTGCTTCCCAAAACCCGCATCGGCCACTGGTACATTCTGATAGACACCGGCGTGAGTTTTGAAAAAAGATCAGTGACCTCATCCCGGGTAAAGTAATGGGTTATAATACCTTGACCACGACGGAATGTCGCTGGTTCAGTTTCATGCCCCTTACCAAATCTGAAATCATCGGTAGAAAAATCAGAAAAGAACAGGATCCCGCCGGGTTTGAGGATATGCAGCAGTGAACTGGCAATCCGGTCTCTCTCCGGTTTATTCATATGACCTATAACATGGATTGCAAAAACCGCATCAAACGACTCATTCTTAAACGGGGGAAAGCGGGCATCTGCAATCATAACGTGTCCGCGAGAAGCACCTCCGGTTACCCCCCTGCTCAACGTAACCGCCTGGGAAGCAAAATCAATTGCAGTCACATCCCACTCACGCTGAATCATTGTAAAAAGTGTTTTTCCATTGCCACACCCAAGTTCAAGCACACGAGAGCTTGGAGGAAGGTCCGGTAGATTATGAGTCAAACCCCCCCAGAGCATACCCCTGCGGGTATAATCCTCATCCCATGGTCCCGAGTCCGGCACTGTTACCCATCTCCAAATAGTTATCTTATAATCCGCTTCGTTCGTTTCTCCTGGCAGGGTATCAGGTATCTTCATCTCACAGGAAAAAAATCCTTTGATTCCCTGCTACGGTTTCGGGTTCAGTAAAATCCATGAGAGAATGAATACGACAATCCGGTTCTTCCCGCTGACCATCAAACTGCTCGGTAATGTTACTATTCAAATGCCCTAAGACAGGGAAAAGTCAGTAACTCAAGATTCCAGGATCGCGATTCTGTACAGATAATTTTTTATCAAGAGCCTTGGATCCTCTTGTATGTGCTTCGCTATCATAAACAAGAATAAGCGGGTTTCTGCACTCTTCGGTAATTATCAAAACGAGGATCACGCAAGGAATTGTTTAAGTCTCTGCGTTACAAGACCGATAAGAACATCTGTTGAATCAATGCGGTTGATTTCATCAGCATTAATCAGCTCATGAAAGGACTTTCCTGACTGGATATAAACAGCAGGGACAGAAAGTTTCTGCGTCCCGCATAACTGAAAAAATTCATCGCGATGGAGAAACCTTGATGAAAAGCCAAGATCATTGATGAAGCGTTTCCATGTTTTTTTCACGCCAACCGGACTGGAGATCAATGCAAAAAGATTGCACCGGGGTGTCTTGGCAGATGTCATGCTATGCTGGTAATCCGACATGCCTGACAGGTTGCCTCTGTCAAGGTTATACACAAACAACAAGACCATACCGGACTGCATAGTACATTCCAATTTCTTTCCGATGATTTAAGGGTTGGGATTATCTAGCAGAGGGTTTTTTGTAACCGGCAGCCCAAAAGAGCACCGGGAGGCGAGCAACATTCATCAATAGAGAGTACCAGGGCTCTGCACTTTTTCAGGATACATGCAAAAGCGATAAAGTATGATGCAGGTTCATTCTATAGTAAACAGATACACATTCACGAGAAGGGAGAATTAAATGTTAGACCTAAGGTTTGTTCGATCCAGCCCGGATGTGATCAGGGCAGATCTTAAAAAACGCAATGATACAGAAAAGATCGCGTGGGTAGATGACCTGCTGAAAAAAGATGTCCGGTCGCGCGAACTCAAAATAGAGACCGATCTTCTGCGCCAGCGCCGCAACACGATAGCCCGTGATATTAACACAGCACGAAAAGCCGGACAGGAGGCAAACGTTCTGTTAGCTGAAGCTGCTAATCTTCCCCAGAAGATCAAGGATCGGGATTCGGAACAAGAAGAGATTGCAAAAGCGATTCACCACTACCTGATGCGACTGCCCAATATCCTGCACGAGAGTGTTCCGGTGGGGAAAGACGATACCGAAAACGTTGAGATACGGTGCGTGGGCACGCAACGGGTATTCGATTTTGAGCTGAAGAACCACGGGCAGCTGGCTGCTGAACATGGATGGGCTGATTTCGAACGGGCGACTAAAATTTCAGGTGCAGGTTTTTATTTCCTGAAAGGCAGCCTTGTCCTCCTTGATATGGCGCTCCAGCGGTTTTCGATTGATCTGCTGGCACATAAAGGCTACACACCAATAATTCCCCCGTATATGATCAACCGGTCATCGTATGAAGGGGTTACCGATCTCGATGATTTCGAAAAAGTAATGTATAAAATTGACGGGGACGAGATGTACCTTATCGCCACGAGTGAGCACCCAATCGGTGCAATGTACAAGGATGAAATCTTTGAAGAGAAGGATCTCCCGCTCCGTCTTGCCGGTATCTCTCCCTGCTTCCGTCGGGAAATCGGTGCACACGGGCTTGATACCAAAGGTCTGTTCCGCGTCCACCAGTTCACGAAAGTCGAGCAGTTCGTATTCTGCAGACCTGAAGATTCATGGCAGATTCATGAGGAATTGCTGGCAAATGCTGAAGAGGTGTTCCAGAAGCTCCTGATTCCGTACCGCGTTGTATCTATATGTACTGGTGATATCGGAACGGTTGCAGCGAAAAAATATGATATTGAAGCATGGATGCCCCGCGAACACACCTACAAGGAAGTCGTATCCTGCTCCAACTGTACATCCTACCAGGCAGTCCGGCTCAATATCAAGGTGCGGGACAAGGGTGATTTTGAATCCAAGTACCACGTTCATACCCTCAATTCAACAGCCATTGCCACATCACGGGTTATACGTGCCATCCTTGAAAACTGCCAGAACGAGGATGGTTCAGTAGAAATTCCCCCCGTACTCAGACCTTACATGAACGACAGGGAATACCTCTGACCTTTTTTTATATAGCCGTAGATCGAACGGGACTGGGAATAAATACTTATTTTGCTGTTGATAACGCAACAATAGGTAAGGGTGTGGTACTATAAGTTATCCTGAACTGGACCGGGATGAGTCCGTAATCCTGGAAACGCGGAACATTAAATTCAAATCCATCTCGTTCGATGCGGTACTTACCAACAAGCGCATTATTCTTAAAGACCGCAAGAGGGATGTCATTCCTTCTCAGGATATAGCTCTCTCAACTATCAGGAATGTCGATGCCGGAGAAAATGCGATACGGGACCACTTTTTGATCCTCGCTATCATCACCGATACTGGTGAAAAGCACCAGACGGTTCTCACGTTTGTACGCCAGGCTGGTGGAGAAAGAAAACGGGAATGCATTGAATGGGCAAAGACACTCAAAAGTCTGATACCCTCACCAATTATAGAAACAACTCCTGATAACATTTCGGTCTCATATGGAGAACCTGGGATAAAAGGTGAAGCCCAGAATCCGGTACAAGGTGGAGCTACGACCACCCGTCCGGCAAAAAAGAAGATCGAAACCGCCCTCCCTCTGGGTAAGATTACTGAAAAAACTCCCGTTGCCCCGATACCCAAAGAGAGCTCATCTCTTCCCACAGGTTCATTCTGTTCACGATGTGGGAATCGGGTTCCTTTCAAATCAACATTCTGCAACCACTGCGGGACACCTGTTAAGAATCCTTCCGAGCGTTCATCAGTATCCACGCCTGTCATAACCAGAGATTCGGTTCCTCCTTCGACACCGACGATACCTGTAACCAGGGTACCGGTTCCCCCTTTAACTCCTCTGCCTTCAGGTACCAGAGTAACGGTTCCTCCCCAGGCACCACAACCGGTTATTATCGAAAAACAGGTACCGGTTCCCCCTTCGGCCGGTTCAAGGGGAGAAGACCAGAGTAGTCAAATCAACCAGATCATTCATTCAATTGAACCTTTAATCGAAGACTCCGTACCCCGGTCCCAGCAATCCTCATCGTTTACTCAAAAACACGATTACCAGCAAAAGACTGAACCAGCTGCTCCTGAACCCCCGGCAGTGTCACCCCCCCAGGTACTTTGGCCCGTATTACCCAACGCGGAATCTCCTGTGGCATCAACCCAGGAATCAACAGCCGGAGAACCAGAGTCTCCCCCGCCTCATACGGTTCCTGGACCTGCAGGAAAAAAACCCAATTATCTTACGATAGGGATCCTTATCATCGCAATCCTCCCCATTTTAGCCGGACTGGTAATCGTAGCAAATATCATGTCAGGACCCTCCGGCGGGCTTACGACAACAATCCCGGTAACCACCGTTGTAACTACAATAACCGTTCCTCCAACGCAATCCACACGTACTCCCGTGGTTACTGAATCCACTCCACCTGGACCCACGCAAGTGATGGTTCCTCCTAATGGCGTGTGGGTACGGGCATCGTACCCGGGTTCGTATATCGGGTTGATTGGTACCCCCGGGAACCAGCTTGAGGTATCCGGCACCGGAGACAAGTTTTACCCTATATCGACAAGTGACGGGATCGTCGCGGCAGCTCTCCAGAAAAAGGATGGTTCCGGGGATAAAATCCTTCTGGAGGTTTATAGAAACGGCGTTATGCTCAAACGTGAATCAACAGTCACCCCAAGGGGTATCGTTGAAGTTCAGCTGGATTTAAAACTCTTCCCGGTACCGTAAATTCCACTCCCTGAAAAATTATAATATCCTCTTTCAATTTCCCAGTCCGAAAAAAGTATGTAGTCCAAAGGGATGGCATCTCTCTGTTAGGAGACAAATGGATCTCATAATATTCGTCAATGAAAGTCACGGTTGTTTTTTTAAATAACATAACAGACCGATTAAAAATAACAGACCGATTAAAAAAAATCGTAAAGGATCGATCGACGAGTTAATCTTTAAAAAATGCCAAAAGCGTCTTTTGTAACGAGGAATGCCTCCTCAAAACAGGATGCTGCTATGGGGATTCGAACCCCAGTCGCGGGCGTGAAAGGCCCGCATGATTGGCCGGACTACACTATAGCAGCGCATTGTTGCTCTATCTAATTTCTCGGCACCTCATAAATAGATTATGGAATAAGAAAAAATTGGGATGCTTGCGGGGTTTTGTAAGTATTTCAGGTTAAAGTATCTTATTCTGGTTATTTTTTATTGATAGGGTAACCTTCCGTCTCCGTTACTGTTTTGAATGCGGCCATCAGCTGCCGGGTGACCGGTCCGGGTTTACCGGTCCCGATTGTTCTGCCGTCCACCCAGGTAATCGGGGCAACTTCGGCAGCAGTGCCAGTACAGATCATCTCATCCGCGGAATAGAGATCGAAGTATCCTATGTTCTGCTCCTTCACGGTAATACCGAGAGATTTTGCAAGTTCAATGAGGACCATGCGGGTGATGCCCCTTAGATTGTTAAGGGTCGGGGGTGTGATAATCTCACCGTTTTTCACAACGTAGAGGTTGTCTCCCGAACCTTCAGATACGTAACCATTTGTGTCAAAGAAGATTGCCTCATCACCGCCCTTATAATTTGCCTCAATCTTGGCAAGGATATTGTTGAGGTAATTTAAGCTTTTTACATTCGGAGGGAGTGCATCTGCGGGATTCCTTCGGATAGAGACTGTCACTGCCCTGAGACCCTTGTCATACAGATCGCCATACATCGCGCCCCAGCTGGTAGCAATCACAATAACGGAAGGTTTCGGGCACTTGCGCGGATCGAGACCCAGATCTCCGACCCCACGGCTGATGATTGGCCGGATATAAGCATTGGTTAATTTGTTCTTGCGCAGCACTTCGCAGATTACTTCGGTCATCTCCTCTTTTGATAAGGGAGGCTGCAGGTCGATTGTTTTGGCTGAATCGTAGAGACGATCAAGATGTTCTTTCAGACGGAAAATTCTTCCATTGTAAGCGCGGATGCCCTCAAACACGCCGTCTCCGTACAGAAAACCGTGATCAAAAACTGATATTTTTGCCTGGTCATCAGGAAGGTACTTACCATCAATGTAAATGATCATAGCTTTTATGGGGTGTACTGGGTTTTGTAGTTTTTTCTTTTATCTCCCCTGCCAAAAATGCCCATCCGATTCAACTGCTCCATCGTATCTCCATGACCCCCTACAAGGTTTTTTTCCTGATCAGAATCGGCCATTCCTAATCCCCCAAGTTATTTTTTTTGTTTAGAGAAAAAGGACCGTATCAGGTGCTCCTTTCGTATATGAGAACCTCTCCAGAAACCATTGCGCAATTAAAAAACCGGTCAATACTCTGGAAAAAATAATCTCTCTCTCAATGTAATTGTTTTTGCAACAGAAACGCATTGAATGAAATGCAGTACAATTACTCACGAATTTTTCCGGCACAATTCGACAAAATGCCGGAACATACCAGCACTTGCCACCGGGTGCAGGTGGGTGTAACTCCCCAGTGTATTGTCGATCACCGCACCGTCGAGATTTTCATGAATGCCGATACCACGGGAAAGCTGGTACGCAAAGAGTGTACCTGGGGAGAGCACGACATCTGAGTAATGGAATTCATGGCCCCGGAATGCTGCAGCACCCACCGGCGAATCGCTCCTGCTCGTACCTTCGACATAACTGACAACTCTTTTTGCCGGCATCCGGGTCTCTCCTGAAAAAACTTTGCACATCTCATATGCCGTATCTTTGTGCGCGCCTTGCCAGCCTTTTTTTAAGGTCATGCGTTCTGTGAGATACATAAGCCCACCGCACTCCGCATAGACCGGAGAACCATTCCGTGATACCTCAAGGATCGCTTCGCGCATGGAATCGTTTGCTTCCAGTTCTTTAACAAAGAGTTCCGGATACCCTCCTCCGATAATGTACCCATCCACTTCGGGAAGCTTGTCATGCACAGGACTGAAAGGAACATACTCTGCCCCGGCAGCAGGGAGAATATCAAAAAGATCGGCATAGTAAAAATTGAAAGCCTCGTCAAGGGCGACACCAATTTTTACATCCTGCTCCCCCCTTGTGTCAAAGAGTGTCTTTGCCAGAGGGTGCTGCACGGTTTCCCTCATGAGTTTCTGGAACCGCTCAAGATTCACATACTGCCCAATCATGTCCGTGATAGTGGCGATACGGGTATCAAAGTCGCCGCGCCCGGAACCTTCCCGGTACGGTACAAGCCCGAGATGTCGCATGGCAAGCTGCATCTCTTCCATGCGGGGGATCACCCCGATAACCGGAATACCACAATAGTGCTCAATTGCCTTTAGCGCTTTTTCCTTGTGCGAATCACCTTTGACATTGTTCAGGATGACCCCGGCGATATGAACGTCCTGATCAAATACCTGGAATCCCTTAACAAGGGCTGCTGCACTCCGGGTGATACTCTGGGCAGAAACAACCAGCACCACCGGGATATCAAGCAATTTTGCGATAGACGCGGTGCTGCCAGTATCGGTAAGTGCCTCGGCACCTTCATACAACCCGCGGACTCCTTCGATAAGCGCGATATCTGCACCGCGACAACCATACTGAAAAATTTCGTGAATCTGTTCATCCGAGAGCGTGAAACTGTCAAGGTTCCGGCAGGGGCGCCCGGAGACTGCGGACAGGTAGGAGGGATCAATATAGTCCATTCCCACCTTGAAGGTCTGGACCTTGTTGTTCCGGGAAAGAAGCGCAGCGAGGGCAAGGGTAATGCTCGTTTTGCCGCTTCCTGATCGATCGCCGGTTATCAGGATTTTTTTCATGAAAGGCTCCGCAGGATGGCACCGAATTCACTCTCGACAATAGTGCAGACCCCCAGCGTCTTTGGGTGAAGGTCGATTTCCACAATCACATGCTGGTGCCCGATGGCGTGGAGCGGACCTACCTGGCGGGGGCCGTTCGTCACCGAGAAACACTCGATACCCTGCGTGTACTCCGGAGGAATTGCATGAGGAACACCGGTAATCAGGGCAAATTCGGGTGCGATCTCCTGTAACTTCCTGCCCAGCAGATCACCATTCGCCCCATACTCGTCAAGTGCACCAATTATTTCAAGATTCAGACCGCGTTTTGTCATCTCTTCGTATATCCGCTCTGCATCCAGCCGGGTCTTGGGTAATCCGCGCTGATCGAGATTGGCAATATACGTGATATCTGCATCCGGGCAGGTGTCATGCAGAGCGACCAGCTCATCAGCGAACATATAGGCTGTCTCTTTTTTTGCATTCAGGATTGCTGCACCCCGTTTCCCGCTCCGTGCAAGATCGAGCAGGCGCTGTGCAGCGATATGTTTCAGATCACCCCGTGAGGGTTCAATATATGGCTGGCTCGCCGCACCTCTCATCCGTTCCACTTCGTTTGCCTTCTCCATTAAGAACCGCTGGCGGGTGAGTTCATCCGGAGAAATCCATCCTGCTTCACAGGCTGCTTCAAGCGTAGCAAGTACCCCGGCAATATTTTCGAGATATCCCGCATGGATATCGATTGCTATCGTGGGGGTTGTTATTCCGGCTCCATCAATGGCAGACTGGAGATCTTCACCAATAATCATCGCAACACAGGTCCCAATCACTGCCATCCGTACTGGGGAGAAATGATCTTCGGCATAGCGCAGGACATCTTCAAGCGGTTTCTGACCGCCAAAGATGAATTCGTTGTCAGCAAGGGATGTCGTGAGCACCCGCATGCCATCTTCCTCAAGCAGCCGGGCATGTTTGAACGAACAGCCGGAAGGACCGTGGAGAATAGCAACATCAACTTTGAGATCCCGTGCTGTATACAGCGCAGCAACAATCGAACTGGGACGCGGGTGCATGAATTTCATGATACTTCAGTTATCTCCAGGTTTTCACGGCAAGTATAATAGATCCAACGTCTGTCAAATGCAGAGCCGAGGTATAGCCTTCTGCAAGCGTGGCCGTATACGCTGATAGCAGAGGTGACATCTTATCAAACTCACAGGTTCCCGATATCGGGAGTGCTCCCACCCCCACTACACACACAGGATGGATCTGGTCTATTGCTGCCCGTATCTGGTCGATGGCAAATCCTTCACAGACTGCCCCGTCGCCTTCAGACTGCCCGATGACCAGCGTAATGGCATCTTTTCCGGAAATGCTCCGGGCATACCGGGCAGCTTCGACCGTGGTTGAAAGGTTGGTACCGCTGTTGGAATTGTCTACGACAAGCACTCCCTGGTCATATGACACGGACATCCTGCCCGGAAGCGCGCTGAATGAGGACAACGGCTCCGGGTCTTTCCCCAGCAGCATCGCTGCGGCAGCTGCAAGCATCAACGGCGAACGGTATCCGGGAAGTGTAAGAAGCGGATTGGAAAACCTGCAGGTTTTCCCGGCGATCGTGAGGGAGCATTCTGTGCCCTCACTGGCTGCAATGTCCTCGATATGGACAACCCTTTCAAGGTAGTCTCCAGGTATATTTTTTGCAAGAAGGAGGAGTTTGCATTGTTGTGCCGAGGCGACTTTTATACCCAGGGCAGATTTTTTCCCGGCAGCAAAAAAATAATCTTCATCCGAAGTAATAATCCCCAGCGTGCCTGAGCAGGTGATCCCCAGGGATTCCTCAACGATCAGCCATCCCTGAATCCCGCATGCCATCCTCGCAGCAGCGAGCACCGATCCCGGGGTAATGCTGGACTGTGACAGCCACTTCTTTTCAGGGTAACGGTATGTCCCTGTTGAGGTGTGCAGGATACCTGTTCCCCCCATCAGGAAAGCAAGAGCATGTGCGGTGGTTGTCTTCCCCCGTGCCCCCGTGATCTCAATCATAGTTTCCGGGGTTTTGTTACCCAGCAGCTGGCGAACGGCTTCATGATGGGAAATGACCGGAACCCTGGAGAAGTGTAAGAGAGGGTGATTGGGATCGAGATGCACCGGTGCGACAATCAGATCATAATTCCTTGTCAGTGCTGTTGTTACGTCAGGGTTGCTCTCCCCCCGGTACACATCCACGCAATCAACACGATCTCCCCGGGCTGCAAACTCCTCCCCAATAACTTTTCCG
>Ga0315287_10006929_pt1 | contig 11324 bp, 10 predicted proteins | sample YL17G11_0_MG_FD_205037 | JGI IMG/M metagenome (GOLD analysis project Ga0315287, IMG submission 205037) | Sediment microbial communities from Yellowstone Lake, YNP, Wyoming, USA - YL17G11_0 | ecosystem: Environmental > Aquatic > Freshwater > Lake > Sediment | place: USA: Wyoming | collected...
GAAAAAACGCTGGTAACGTTCAACTACGGACCAATGTTATAGAATCTCCATTGGTCCCCCCGGCCTTTGACGGTTTTATCATCCTCCAACTGAGTGATTTGCATGCCGATATGAGCGAGACAGCGATGACGCGCGTGCGCGAATTGGTGCAGGGCCTGCACTACGATATCTGCGTATTGACTGGCGACTATCGCGGAAAGACCTGGGGTCCCCATGAAGCCGCCCTGCAGGGCGTGGCTCGTGTGCAAGCCAGCCTTCGAAGTCAGACTTACGCTGTATTGGGTAACCATGACACAATTCGCATGGTTCCTGGGCTGGATGCAATGGGTATCAGGACGTTGCTAAATGAACATGTACTCATCGAGCGAGGAGGTGATTTTATTCACTTGGCGGGAATTGACGACGCGCACTACTTCCGTGTGGATAATATTGAGAAAGCGGCTTCATCTATCCCGCGCGATGATTTTTCCATTTTACTCTCGCACACGCCCGAGATCTTTCGCCAGGCAGCGCACGCCGATTTCGATGTTCTGCTCAGCGGGCACACGCATGGTGGCCAAATCTGTCTGCCCGGCGGCATTGCAATTACATTGGATTCTATCCTGCCGAGGAAAATGGGCGCCGGTCCATGGCGTTACGCAAACATGATTGGATACACATCTGTTGGCGCTGGAACCTCTGTTGTATCCGTCCGCTTCAACTGTCCACCAGAGATTACGTTGCATCGGCTTAGTCGGGACAACTCAAATGACACTCAATAGGGCCTGTCTCTGATCTTAAGCTTGAATAGAATTCGCGACAGCAGCAGTTCCCCCACAAAGAAGATGATGGTCGTTAGTAGAACGTCCCATACCGTGAGAGGCAGGAACCATGTCGCGAGGACTGCTGGAAGCAAGGATTCCGGAATCTGGTCGATACCAAGAGCCATACTGCTAGGCGCCAGCTTCATACGTCGCTTTGTAAAACTGGACATAAGGTCCCCCGCCATGGCGCTGGCACCTATTGTAGCGCCGGCCTGCCATGACAGTCCGATGAGGGAACCAACAACTGACGTTGCTGCTATGGCAAGCACCACACCTCGAAACGTCTTCGATTGACCAAATAGACGCTGTCCGTCAGCAAGGTTGAGGCCATGGTCCAAGGCACAATCCAAGCGATTTCCGATGAGCCATTTGGCGATCACGGGGGTGCCGTTTGCAACGTGCAGGCATATGAGCAAAAGTATAATCGAATGTGGATTCATTTGCACAGTTTAACATTAGTTGTGCCTGGATCAATGCAGGCTCCGGCAACCACTGACAGTTGACTCCCTGGGGAAATTTCCCCCCGGGGAGGGGGTCGACTTCCCCTCAAGTCTGGCCCTCCTGCCTGCTCGCACGCGCCCAAAATTATCGCCAAGTCGCTGTGGATTTGTTCCGGCGTTGACACCTGTGACAGTGATTCAGAAAACTGCGTCAGTTTCAATAACGTAAGGCACTAGCAGTGGCGCGAGCTGAATGGCAGACTCTGTGAGACAATAAATTGCACTCTGCTTGTGACGTGGTCATCGACCTTGGATAGCATTCCAGCTGCGAACAGACGCTCTAAACGATCCGCCAACATGTTGGAGGCGATCCCTTCTTCGGACTGGATCAACAATTCGCGACAACGCCGACGACTACCGAACATAACGTCTGGAACGACAATCAAGCTCCAACGATCGCCGAGCAGATTGAGCATTAGATTTATCTGACAGCCCGATCGATGTGCATTTCGCCATACCGCCTCCTTTTGCTTGCAGAGTAAAATCAGTTTTGGTAACTGACAACTGATTGTATATTGCAAGCAGAAGGGGATGGGCCAATGTCACTTACACTCTACTCCCACCCTTTTTCGTCCTATTGTCAGAAGGTTCTGATTGCACTTTGGGAGAATGACATATCCTTCACGTACCGTCATCTGGAAGATCCAGGAGCGGCCGATGAGCGAGCGCTATTGTGGCCACTGGGTCGCTTTCCTGTGCTCGTAGACAATGGGAAGACGATTGTGGAATCGAGCATCATCATCGAGTATATCGACGTTCATTATCCTGGGCCCGTAAGATTCTTGCCAGACAGTCGCGACGCGGCGTTGGAAGTCCGGTTCATGGACCGCTTCTTCGACAACTATATTATGACCGAGATGCAGAAGCCAGTATTCGAGGCGATCAAGGCGGAAGGGGAGCGCAAAGATGAAGCGATGGCTGTGGCTCGCAAAGCACTCGACATAGCATATGCTTGGTTGGAAGCGAGATTGAAAGGCCGGACCTGGGCAGCAGGCGTGGATTTCAGCATGGCGGACTGCGCTGCAGCTCCGTCTCTCTTCTATGCTGATTGGGTGCACCATATCGGGCCGATGTTCCCGACACTGCGGGACTATCGGTCCCGATTGCTGGCAAGACCGTCGTTTGCGCGCGCGGTCGACGAAGGGCGTCCCTACCGACATTATTTTCCGCTCGGTGCTCCAGACCGCGATTGAACCACAGGACGATGCCATCACGTTGGTAAAGTCCATTTCCGGATACCACCTACTCCGACACGCAAGTATATGCGCGCAGATCTATCTTCGACAGTTCAACGAGGTGGAACGCACCTCACCAGAATCATCTGGCGTGTCGCTCGTGCATTTGCACTGAAACGGTCAAGCCTTCGCTGGACTCACGACCATTGCTGCCCGATTGAATGGCAAAACCACGTGAGTATTCTTAGAGTCATATCTATTGACAACGGTCAGCCCCGATCATTAGTATCGCATGCGTTGTGATCACAAAACTCATGTTGTGCCGTTTACATTTGACGGTATTCTTGAAGCTCGGATTACAAAGAAGGCTTTTTTGGTCTCATTTTCGGAGACGGGTGGTGGCCTTTGGACTGCGCAATCATCACTCGATCTTCACAACAAAAACAGGGAGAGTCACATGATCGAACGAGTTAAACTGAATCGCCGTATGTTTCTCACGACGGCCTGCGCAGCGGGTGGCATGTTGTCGATTGGTCCTGCCCTCGCAGATACACTCGACGACATTCGCGCCAAGGGTTCGATTACCATCGGTGTGGGAGTTATGGGGACCAAGCCCTGGGTGTACAAGAACGATGATGGAACCTATGGCGGCCTGGAATACGAGATGATGCAATACGTCATCGCCAAACTGGGCATCCCTAAATTCGAATATGTGGCGACCGAATGGGATTCCCTCATTCCCGGGCTCAAGGCGAAACGGTGGGATATCATCTGGTCCGGCATGACAGTGACGGAGGAGCGCCGCCAGGGCGCCGGCATCGACTTCACGCGGCCCTACTACTTCGAGAGTGACCGTCTTGCGGTCAAGGGTGACGGGCCAATCCAGTCTCCCGATGACCTCAAGGACAAAATCATCGGCGCCGCCACGGGAACTGTCGAAGAAATTCAGGCGCGCTCATTGCTTGAAAAGGGTGCCGTCAAGGATGTCAAGTTCTTCGCCGATTTCGCGACACCTTTCCTGGCCTTGGAGAACGGTCAAATCGACGCCTATGTCGTCGACAACACCACATATGGAGAGCAGAAGAAGATTACGGCCAACCTCCGCACCGTAGGTCCGGCGCTCTTCCTCGCGGTCGATGCGAAATGGAAGGAGCAGCAGGACAAGGTTCCCTACATTTATGGAGGTGATGGCATTGGTGTGCGAAAGGAAGATACGGCTTTGCTAGCTGCACTCAACGAGGCGCTCAATGCCATGGACGCCGATGGCACGCGGCAGAAGATTCTTGAAAAATATGGCCTGTGGGACGACTCCCTGTTGCTCAAGAACATGATGAAGGGCTGAGACCCAAATCCATACCGATCGCCTTCACGGGCCCGTCCTGGCATAGGGTGGGCCCGAGCCATTTGTGCCAGATGACTGGCTCTGACACCATTGCGGAGAGGACACGCATGATCGAGTTTTTTGTTGATTTTGTACCCCATTATCTTCCGCAACTATTGAAGGGTGCACTGGTGACGATCGAGTTGTCGATTGTCAGCATGATCTGCTCAATTTTTGTTGGCGTGGTTTGCGCTGTCGGTATGCTTTCGGGCTATCGGATTGCAACCATCCCTATCAGGATCTATGTCGAAATTTGCCGTGGCGTTCCGCTCATTGTTATCCTGCTTACAATCTTCTTTATCCTTCCGCACATTGGTATCAGACTGCCCGCCTTTGGGGCAGCGGTTGTCGGCTTGACCTTTAATCTCGGCGCCTATTTGAGCGAAGTCTTTCGTGCCGCAATCATGGCGGTGGATCCCGGCCAGCGGCAGGCTGGACTAGCCTTGGGCATGACCAGATTTATTGTCTTTCGGAAGATCATCTTGCCGCAGGCAGCTATAATAGCGATCCCGACGGTCGGTGGTTATTTCATTTCACTTCTTAAGGATTGCTCGTTGGTGTTCTTCGTTACGGTTGAGGAGTTGATGCAAGAAGGGCGCTACGTCATATCGGCAACGTTCCGAACGGAGGAAACGTATTTCCTCGTTGGCAGCATCTACTTCACCATGAGCTTTTTTGCCGCTCGCCTTATAAAATTCCTGGAAGTTCAGTTGCGGCCGAAATATTTGCGGGTGGGAACATGAAGCTTCACGGGAGGCTTTGTCGAACAAAAGTACGTAAGGCACCGCGTTTGTATTAGGAACTACCAGCGATTGCATTTGCGTTTTTTGTGATCACTCATTACAAGAAACTGAGTTTCCCTGAAAGGGAAACAGTAAAGAGGCAGGTAAGACAAGTGGCAGCATTTTTACCCGATACCCAGGTTGTTTCTGATGAATCAGAAACATTGTTCGACGTTCCAAAAATAAGCCGCAGCACGCTCAACGAAGAAGTCTACGAGCAGCTTAAGGTGGCGCTTATGTCCGGTAAGATCGCGCCAGGTTCCACCATGACGATCCGGTCGCTGGCGAGCTCCTTCGGTATCAGCGTGATGCCGGTGCGCGAGGCGCTGCGCCGGCTGGTGGCAGAACATGTGCTGATCCTTCTGCCCAACCGCAGTGTCGCTCTACCGGTGTTTACCCGGGAGCGTTTCGACGAAATCACACGCATCCGTACCTCGCTTGAAGGCCTGGCGGCCGAGGCAGGCGCTCCCCAAGTGACGCCTGTCATGCTGGAGCACATGGCCAAAATGACCCGCTTGATGGAGTCGAAGTCTGCAGGAAATCATGCAGCGACACTGACGTGGAACCGCGAATTCCACTTTACCCTCTATCGTGCCTCGAACATGCCGATGCTGGTCAAGATGATTGAGTCGCTATGGCTGCAGGCTGGTCCATTGCTTCACCTGCAGCAGCGCGTATTCGCTGAGAAGAAATCACCTGTCTATGTTCGCCATCATCGTGCTCTGCAGGCGATCAAGGTCAACAAGCCCACGCAAGTGCGCGATGCAATTGTGGGCGACATTGAAGACGCGGCAAAAATCATCAGCGCAGCCCTGTAGCAGCCTTACCAACTGAAAACAGATTGAAACAGGCCTTTTCGGCTTGCCAGAAACTCGTCCACTGCTGCCACGAGCCTGTCAGTTTCTGCCTCGGTCGTTTCGAGCGATAGATTTCCCATGATGCGACGGGAGATGTACATACCGCTCTCAATCATGTCGAGGTGGTATAGTTTCTTGAGGTCGGCGACTTCACCTGCGCGCCCCTCCTCACCACGGTCGAGATCGTCGATATTGCACAGCTTGCCCTCATGAAAGTGTATGCCAAAGATCGATCCGAATCCAGTCGCAACGACGGGCAAGGCATGTTTCGAGGCAAGTCCATTGAGCTTAGCCCGCAGGCGATCGCCAAGTGCATTCATTTTGTCAGTCGCCTCACGGGTCAAGATCCTGGTCAGCGCCACGTACCCTGCGGCCATCGCTACCACATTGTTGTTGAATGTGCCGCCATGGGGGAACGCTCCGGGCTTTGAGGGGTCAAAGCGGCGCATGATATCGCTGTGGCCACCAAACGCACCGATGGTGAGTCCCCCTGCAATGTATTTGCCCAGCGTCACAAAGTCCGGCTTCACGCCAAAATGTGCCTGCAATCCGCCAAAATGAACCCGCGATGTCATAACTTCATCGAATATGAGAAACACGCCATGCTTTTCGGTTGCCTCACGGATGGCTGTGATGAATGCCGCACTGGCAGGTAAGGCGCCTGCGCCACCCTGCATGGGCTCTACAATGACTGCCGCAATTCGGGATGCGTGCGTGGCAATATCGGAAGCAGCCTTATCCGGATCGTTGAAGGTTGAGGTGATGACGGGGAATGGCATGTTGAGCGGCGATGGGCCATGGCTGAAGTAGAAGATGCTGCCATGGTAGGCACCGTTGAAGATCATGATGGCGTCCTTGCCGGAAACTGCCCTTGCGGTGGCCATGGCGAGAAGATTTGCCTCTGTCCCGGAATTGCAGAATCGCAAGAGCTCCATTGCAGGGAAGCGCTTGCGCAATTCCGATGAAAGCTTCACCTCATGCTCGGTTGGTGCACCGAAGTTCAGGCCCTGCGCAATTGTCTGGATAATCGCCTCGGCAATGATTGGATTGGAGTGGCCAAAAACTCCCGCGGTATATTCGTTGATGAAGTCAATGTAGGCGTGACCATCTACATCAGTCAGCCGACTTCCCTCACCCTTTGCAATATAGATCGGAAAGGGCGAATAATGAACCGTGGTCCTTGTGTTACCACCCGGCAAATGGACCTGGGCTTCGGCATTGAGCTTTGCGCTCTTCGGATTGGCCGACAGGTAACGGGTTTCCGCATCCTGAAGCACGGACGCCATCTCCTGGTTTCTCAATGCACTTGCCAAAGAAGATTGGGTCATGGCTACTCCATTTAGAGATTGAAAGACCGCGAAGTCAGGATGGCCCTCTAGTGACGGTCGCGCATCAGCAACCATTGACAGTCCAAGACCAATTGTTAACTTGTGATCACACAGTTTGTGATGCTACACTTGGATAGATAAGTTTGTCAAACGATCGCAAGGAGGGAGGACAACATGCCTGAAGGAAAGCCCCCAGCTTCCATATCAAAGCGCAGAAAAGTAATCATAACATGCGCGGTTACGGGTTCGATCCACACGCCCAGCATGACTCCCTATCTTCCAATCACGCCAGATCAAATTGCAGCGGAATCTATCGCAGCCGCGGAAGCAGGCGCGTCCGTCATACATTTGCATGCGCGTGACCCCGAGAATGGTCGCCCCACCCCCGACCCAGCAGTGTTCATGCAGTTCCTCCCACGCATCAAACAGAACTGTGATGCTGTCATCAACATCACCACGGGCGGTTCGCTTGGCATGAGCATTGAGGATCGGATTGCGGCCCCGCTGCTTGCACAGCCCGAGCTCTGTTCTCTGAACATGGGATCAATGAACTTTGGACTTTTTCATGCCGGCGCAAAGGTCAAAGATTGGAAATATGATTGGGAAAAACCTTACCTCGAAAAGACCCGCGACAGTATCGTCTCCAACACTTTTGGGCAGATCGAGGCCTTCATCGAGCGGCTCGGCAAGGGTTGTGGCACCCGCTTCGAATGCGAATGCTATGATGTTGGCCACCTCTATACCCTGGCGCACTATTTGGACCGCAAGCTGCTGGAACCGCCAATCTTCGTCCAGACCATTTTCGGCGTCATGGGGGGCATCGGGACACATCCGGAAGACCTCATGCATATGCGTCGCACCGCCGATCGGCTGTTTGGTTCCGACTATCTGTGGTCCATACTGGCGGCTGGCCGGCATCAGATGAACATGATAACCATTGGCGCCACAATGGGTGGCAATGTGCGTGTGGGCCTAGAGGACAGCATCTACTTAGGCGCAGGCACGCTGGCCAAGAGCAACGCCGAACAAGTGTCTAAGATTGGGCGCATTCTTGCAGAATTGTCACTGGATGTCGCAACCCCACAGGAGGCACGCCACATGCTGAAGCTCAAGGGCGGTGATCGCGTAGCCTTCTAGTAAAACCGAGGATGGTCGAATGCCTACATTGAAGAAGGTCGAGACATTTAGAGGTGTTGCCTATCCTTGGCTTTGCGATTCCATGGGACACATGAACACCCAGCACTATTGTGCGCTGTTTGATGGTGCAACATTTCACTACCTGGCGCGGATGGGTGGCCCGCGACACTTGAAGGAGACCAAGCGCGGCTGGGTCGATGCAAAACAGACAATCGAATATCGCCGCGAAATCCTCTCGGGCGATCTCCTGGTGATTTCCACGACAATGACCCGTGTCGGCCGCACGTCGGTGGGTTTCCGCCATGAACTGACAGATCTGGAAGATGGGGCGCTGCGTGCAACCAGCGATCATGTGGTCGTCCACTTTGATCTCGAAAACCGCGTGTCCCTGATCCTGCCCGAAGCGATGGTGGCAATAGCAAGAGAATACATCGATGAGCACACCAACGCGCAGTAAAGGCCGCTGTATATGGCTGCGCCAGGCCATTCAGCCGGGTGAAGTTGATGCACCCGTTCTCGAAGGAGATCAAAGCGCAGATATTTGCATCGTCGGAGGAGGCCTAGCCGGCCTGTGGACAGCACTTGATCTCAAGGCGCGTGATCCATCCTGCGACGTGGCAATCATCGAAGCTGATATCTGCGGCGGCGGGGCGTCGGGACGGAATTCCGGCATGGTGCTGTCGCAGTGGGCCAAATTCGCAGCGCTGAAAGCGTATTGCGGCGAAGCCGGCGCCATTGCCCTGGGCCGCGCCTTTGCTGCTTCGGCTGAAAACATCCGGGCCTTTTGCATGGCGAATGCGATTGATGCGGAGTTCCGTCCCGATGGCTGGGTTTGGGGTGCAACCTGCAGTAAGCATGTGGGATCGTGGGACAGTATCTTAGAGAACCTCGAAGTTAGCGGATTATACCCATTCAGGCGCGTGAGTGGCGCAGAGATCAAGGCCCTCTGTGGTACGGATCGTTTTCTTGCGGGCATCCATGACCCAACTGCAGCCACCCTTCATCCCGGCAAACTGGTGCGAGGCCTGCGCCGCGTGGCCCTGACCAAGGGTATTCGTATCTTCGAGAATTCGAGGATGGTGAAATTGGATAGGAAGAGCCCGGCCATTGTTCATACAATAAGGGGAATGATGCAGGCTCCAGTTTGCATCCTCACACTTAACGCGTGGTCAACATCGGTGCCCGAGCTCAGACCATCGATCCTAGTGATCGCAAGTGATGATTCCGTAACAGAGCCTGTGCCAGAGCTTCTCAAAAAAATGGGGTATATGCAGCGCCCGCTAATGGGCGATAGTCAAACCTTCGTAACCGGATTCAGGACCACTGCCGATCACCGCTTTCAGCCCGGAATAACGGGCGGCATCATTGGATTTGGCAGCCTCGGCAACAACCGGTTCGAGGGGCGCTCCATACGTGAGACGGATATTCGGAAATGTGTCAGCCGCGGTTTCCCGGCTTTCGCCGATCTGCCTTATATTGACAGTTGGTGTGGGCCAATTGACCGCACGCGCAGCGGCCTGCCACTCTTTGGACCCCTGCCTGGCGCACCAAATATCTTTTACGGATATGGCTTTTCGGGAAATGGCGTTGCGACAACACCAATAACGGCTCGCATTCTGGCAAGCCTTGCGCTTGGCGAAAAGGATGAATGGTCATCCTGCGGGCTTGTGCGGCCACCTAATAATTGGTTGCCGCCAGAGCCTATCCGCTACATAGGCGCGCACATGGTGCGCCAGGCAATCCGCCGTAAGGATAGACTTGAACAGGAAAACCGGATTCCTGGCCCGTTGGTCCGCGCCCTGGCAGCCATGGCACCAGGCGGCATCACCACATCAACAGTTATCAGTCCCAGGAGGTAATTATGCCCGAAGCCAGATTGTTCAAGCGTGCTGAACTTCCGTTCAAGGACTGCAAGACACCATCAGGGGTGACCCAGACCGCCAGGACCATCACTGCACTTTTCAGTAAACACATGGGAGGTGGCATGGAGATTGGCGAGGACGTGTGCATAAACTGGACAACCCTCTATGACGAAATCCTTTTCATTCATGCAGGTTCGATGATCGTGCGGACCAGTTCTGGTGAACTGGAATGTCACCCTGGCGATATCGTCTGGCTGCCTGAGGGTGTGACACTGGACTATGACATGACCGGCAGGCGTTGCGAGTATTTCTACGCGCTCTTTCCCATCGACTGGGCAAAACGAAACAATATGGAAGAGCCATGATGCGTGATGCTCGGTTGGCGAACTTATTTTCAGCGAACTCAACCATGGATGCAATGTCGCCTATGAGTTCGACCTCAAGGCCATCACCGGCCTTCTTGACTTCCACCCGTTCGAACAATGACCGCAGTATGGCAAAGGCTTCATCGCGCCGATCAGCCTGGCTGAGTGCTGCCTGCAAGGCCTGAACCTTCTACTGGTACATTTCGGCAAGGTTGGGATGAAGGAGCACGAGGACAGTCTGCGGATTTTGCAGTTCCAGGCGCAGGGCTGCCTTCTCGGCCTCCAGGGCGTCTAACCGGCCCTGGATACCCGACCCCCCCCCGCAGGCCTTCCGAAATAGCGGTGATGAGGTCCTCCAATTATTGCTCAACTTTCTTGAGAAGGGCCTCGAGGAGTGCCTTATCGGTATGCACCCGACTGCGCTGATGGTTGACTTCGACGTGCACTTCCCGAATCGACTCGGCAACAAGGTCAGAGGCCATGAGGTTGGCGCATCAAGTCGTCCCATAGAACTCGCGCTTTCGGCGGTTCATGTAGTCTCTCAAGGCATCGTCAATTGCTTCATCAATCGGCGGCTGTTCATATTCAGCCAGCATTTTCTTCCATATTTGATTGGCGCGTTGATAGGCATTGATTTTGCCTTTCTCAACCCATGCGTCATGATTATCCCAGTTGGAGAGCAGAGGCGTATAGAATGCGGTTTCATATCTTTTCATAGTATGGGCGGTTCCAAAAAAATGACCAGCTGGGCCTACGTCTCGAATGGCATCAAGTGCGAGCGTCGCATCTGAGACCTCGAAGGGTTCAAAATAAGCACTCATCATTTGCAACATCTCGGCATCCACAATGAGTTTTTCAAACGACGCTGTCAGTCCGCCGCCGAGCCAGCCTGCCGCGTGAAGTACTAAATTGGCTCCACCCATGAGGCAACCCCAAAGTGACATGGCGCTTTCATAGGCTGACTGCGCGTCCACATCATTGGCAGCCGTTGCGTTGCTCGACCGGAACGGAACACCAATGAGCCTTGCCAGCTGTCCGGATGCCTGTGCGGCTTGCGTATACTCTGGTGTCCCGAATGCCGGTGCCCCAGATTTCATGTCAACATTTGATGTAAAGCCACCATACATGACGGGG
>Ga0315287_10006930_pt1 | contig 11323 bp, 8 predicted proteins | sample YL17G11_0_MG_FD_205037 | JGI IMG/M metagenome (GOLD analysis project Ga0315287, IMG submission 205037) | Sediment microbial communities from Yellowstone Lake, YNP, Wyoming, USA - YL17G11_0 | ecosystem: Environmental > Aquatic > Freshwater > Lake > Sediment | place: USA: Wyoming | collected...
GAACCTGTGCTCGGCCCGGAGTTGCCCGTTGACCAGAATCCGCGCCGTCACCGGCTCGCGTATGGTGATCGTTTGAACGGGGATCTTGTCGTTGGCCCTATGGCGGCCCACATACAGCGTTTGGTGAGCGCCCTTGCTGTCAAGCAGCTCCACCGTCACGTCCACCTCTCCCGCCCCCACGTCGGCCGGCACCGTGAACTCCAGCTTCTCTTCACGCTCGGGTCCAGGGGGATTGGGCAACGGCGGCCCGGGTGGCATCGGCGGCCGCGGCCCCTTGCTGACTACCAGATCGACGGCCATGCCGCGCACCACCCGCGAGCCTGGCGGGGGAAGGCTGCTTGCAACATATGTGGCGGGGACGTGGTCATCATACGCCTCTTGCACGAGGCCCGGCTCGAGGCCGCTGAGCTGGAGCTGCTTCTTCGCCTGCGCCACCGACATCTGCGTCACGTTCGGCACCACAGCGCTCTTCGGCCCCTCGCTCAACACGACTTTCACCACGCTCCCCGACGGCACTTCCTCGTTCGCCGCCGGATCCTGCGACAAGATCGCCCCCGCGGCCGTGTCTTCGCTTTCCCGCTGACCGAGGACGCGGTAGTCGAGCCCCGCCTGTCTGAGATGCTGCTCTCCCGCGCTGCCGCTCATGCCGACCACATCCGGCACCCGGATCATCGATCCCCGCCCATGCGATCCCGCCCACAGCGTGACCGCAATCAGCGCCACCGCCATCAGCCCAACCAGGAACGCAGTGACCAGCGCTCGCCTTCGCACCCGCCACGTCGCGCCGAGCCACTGGAACGACAGGGCGCGCCGCCACCGCTCGCGCCTCATCCCCGGGCGCCACACCTGCGTCTCCTCCCGCGGGCACGCAGCGAGACAGTTCAGCACCTCTCCCGCCGACGCGAATCGCCTAGAGAGTTCCTTCTCCAGGCACTGCGCGATCAGCGAATCGACTTCGTGCGGGAGTCCAGGCCGGAGTTCACTCGCCCGCGGCGCCCTGTCGTAGATGTGCTTGTGGACGATCGCCAGCCGTTCGCCGCCGTCAAAAGGCGGCCGGCCAGTCAGCATCTCGAAGAGCATGATGCCGAGCGAATACACGTCGCTCTGAGGGCCGACTGCATCACCCCTCGCTTGTTCGGGCGAAACGTAGTTCACCGAGCCGAGGATGATGCCGGTTTCGGTGTTGCCGGTGGCCGACATCGCCCGCGCGATGCCGAAATCAGTAACCTTGACCTGCCCCTCGCTGCCAAGCAGGATATTATGGGGTTTGATATCCCGGTGGATGACGCCGGCGGAATGCGCGGCCTCCAGCGCCTCGGCGGTCGCAGTGGCGAAATTGAGCGCCGCATCCAGCGACAGCGGTCCCTCGCGCTGCAGCCGCGCCTTCAGGCTCTCGCCGGGGACGTACTCCATCACTATGTAATGATAGGGCCCGTCCTTTCCAGTGTCGTAGACCGCGGCGATATGCTCGTGGATGATACCGGCCGCGGCCCGCGCCTCCCGTCGGAAGCGAGCCAGGAACTCCGCGTCCGCGGCCAGCTCCGGCCGCATCACCTTCACCGCGACCGCGCGCCCCAGGACGCGGTCGCGGCCGCGATAGGCGACGGCCATGCCGCCTTCGCCGATCTTCTCCAGAATCTCGTAGCGGTCGCTGAGGACCTGGCCGATCATCATCGCAGAATCGTCACCCTACCTGCGAAACCCTCGCCATAGTATCACTGCCATACTCAGGGCGAGAAGCGCAATCGAGGCGACAATGAGTGCCGAGGGATAGGCGGGCGGTATCCGTGCCGGCCAAGGGTAGAGGCTAGCGGTCACGAACGCCACGGCCGCGCTGGCGAACAGCAGAATCGCCAGACCGATGCTCCGGCCGCGCCGACGGGCCTGGTAATAGGCCGTTCCGAGCACCCATGCCAGGAGAGCCCCACCGAGAGCGAACCGCCACCAACGCACCTAGTCTCCTCCTCCAGCGCGATATCATAGGCGGATACGGCAACCGCTCGCCCGCCTCCTGCTCCGCCCCCCTGACTGCCATCGAAGAGCCGCCTCTGTGTGGCGCGGATATCCGGGCAGTTCGCACGCCGGCCACGCCCTACCCCGACGTATCGCCCATTCCTGTTGCGCCGCCCCTCTGCGGCTCCCCTGCCTGCCTGCGGATAGCCGCCTGCTCGCCACGGGATAGGTGCCGCTTGTCCCCCGTCGCGTACACATGGATGGCGCGCTGCGGCGCCACCGGACAGGCGCTCTCGCACAGCCCGCACCCCACACAGATCCGCTCATCAATCACCGGCCGTCCCAACCCGTCGATCTGCTTCTGCAAGATCGCGATATACGAGCACGCCTCCTGGCAGACCAGACACTGTTTATCGTTCGCCCAGGCGATGCACATGCTGCGGTCGACGATTGCCGTGCCCAGGTAGAGATGCGGCTTCTCCTCGACTGTGAATGGCTCGATCGCTCGCGTCGGGCAGACGCTTCCGCACAGCGTGCATGGCTGCGCGCATGGACCTACCTGCGGCACCAGGATCGGCGTCTCGAGCGCCTCCAGCCCACCTTCGCCAAAGGCCGGCTGAAGCGCATTCTCCGGGCAGATCCGCATGCATTCCCCGCAGCGAACGCACACCGTGACGAATGACTCCTCGGGAAGCGCGCCCGGCGGCCGGATCAGCTTCGACCCCGCAAACTTCATAGTCGACGACGCCGCAAGCCGCTGTCCCCAATCGATCTTCGGTAGCACGATCGCCGCGACACCCACGCCCGCCGCCTGCAGCAGCCTTCGCCGATCGAGTTCGAGCCGGTCGTCCCGGTGCGTCTGCGCGCGGCCCGCTGTGATCGAGATGGCACTGACCGGGCAGACGGCGACGCAGCTATAGCATTCGATGCATTCGACTCCCCGATAGGCGTGCGGGTCATCGGTGATCGCCCCAACCTTGCACTCGTTTACGCATCGCATGCATCGCGTGCACGCGTCGGAAACCGCGAATCGGATAGGGGAGGCCTTGCCGAGAAAGCCCAGCAAAGCCCCGAGTGGGCAGAGGTTGCGGCACCAGAAACGCCGCGCGAGCCGGCCCAGCGCGATGATGCCTGCAGACGCGGCGAACGTGAATACCCCGAGGCGGAAATACACCGGCCGCGAAACTACACTGAGCCCCGTCTGCACCGGAGCAATCGCCCGCGCCAACCAGTCATGCCGGCCCACGAAGTCCGTATACCCGAATCCCATGAGGCTGTCGTTCGCCAGACCCACGAACCACTGCACGACCGGAAGCACGACCAGGGCGAACGTTCGGGTCAGGAACGCGATCGGATCGAGCCAGTAGACGGCAGACAGCCCGACCGTCTGCGCGATCCCGAGTTCCCCCGCGGAACGGTGCGCCGCCGGAAGGATGATCGTCAGCACCACCGCGACAAGGATGTAGAACTTCACCCGCCGCAGTTGTGGCGCTCTCGAGGGCCGCTGCCCGCGCATGTGAAACAGGCGCTCGGCAAGATCGATGGATGTGCCCATCGGGCAAACCCAGCCGCAGAACACGCGGCCCAGGGCCAGGCTGAGCGCGAGGACTGGGATCGCGAACCACAGCAACGGCAATATCACGCGGCGCGCCGATGCCATGCCCGAAAACGCAATCAGCGGATCGGCGCGGAGAAAGGCGTCCGGCGGGATCGGCGTTGCGACCAGGTACGCGGCAAGACCGAACAGCACTACGAAGGCGGCGAGGAAGACGAGCTGGCTCGTCCTCCTCAGTCCGCGCAGACGTCTAGACATGCTTGACCTTGATCCGATCCAATCGCATCTCGCCCACCCCGGCGGCGAACGCCAGCTTGATATGGCCGATATCCTGCGGCTTGAAGTTCAGCAGCGTCGCCCCGTATGCGTCGACAGCCACCGGGTCAACGCCGGCCACAACCACTCCCGGCGTCCCGACCTTCCCGGGGCCCTTTGGGCCGTTGGTCAGCAGTGTCCTCACGCCGTCCAGAATCGTCAGCTTCGGCCTGAACTGGACGGCGAAATCGGCGATGCACTGATCCAGGCTCGCGCTCTGATGCCACGCGCCGCGGTCCCATACCACACCCATCAGATTCTTGATGCCCAGCGTCACTTTCGTCGAGCCGTGCACTTTCGCGATGGGAAGGTTGATGCAAACATCGGCACGCATCAGATCACGCAGCACGTCCGCGGACTTCAACACCTTCCCCCGCGACAGGTTCACTCGTTGGTACATGCCCTGGGAGCGCGCCGAGATCACCCGCGCCCCGGCCTTCTCGGCCGCGTCCTGGATGCCGCTCATCTTGAACGCGGCGGTGTCGAGGTCGATCGCGTGGTCGATCACCTTGATCTCGCGCGCCCCCGCGGCCTTGCACAGCCGCACGACCTCTGCCACCACCTCGGGGTTCGTGTTCGCCGCCTGCTCGGGCTTGCGCGCCCAGGCTACGTTCGGCTTGAGAACCACCGTGTTGCCAGGTTTCACGAACTGCTTCATCCCGCCGAGCGCGTTGACCGCCGCCTGCACCAACTGCGCGGGGCTCTTCTTGGAGGCCACGGCGATGGTCGGCGGGCCGGCGGCCTCGGCCGCTCCGTCAAGTCCGGCGAGTTCGCCAATGCCGTACACGGCCAGTCCGGCCGCGGCCGCTCGCCTCAGGAAATCACGGCGCGAAATCTCATCCTGGGTCATCGTCTTCGTCCCCTTCGAACTGTTCGACGTGCCGGACCGTCAGCCAGGCGGGCCGACGGTCAGTGCTAGCCACCCCTTTTCATTGGCTGCGGCGCGGTCTGCGCGGAAGGTTTGGGTGTGGCCGGCGCCTTCGTTGTCGGCGGCGCCTGCGCGGGCGTCGGTCCTCCCTGCCTGGATGCGGCCGGCTTGGGCGGCGTCGGAGCCTGCGCTGCCGGCTTGCCCTGAGAAGGCGCCTGGCCTGCTGGCGGCTGCGCCGCCTTCGGCGCGCTCGCGGCCGTCTGCTGCTCCAGCATCGCCTTCTGCTTCTCCGCCTGCTGCTGCTCGTACTGGGCGAGCCATTCCTGCTCTTTCTTCGCCAGGTCCGCCTTGCCGAGTCGCCGGTAGACACCGATCAGTTGGCTGTGAACCCCTGGCGTATCCGCCCAGTTGCTTGCCTCCTGGTACATGTTCAGGGATTCGTCTTTCTTCCCGAGCTTCTCATCGGCTTGTGCGAGACCCAGCAGCGCCTGCGCTCGCGCATCCGGCAGCGACTGCTTCTGGTCCTGCGTCACCGTGTCGGCCGCGTTGCTGAAGTTGTCGGCCGCTTCCTTCCACTGGTTATTCGCTGCGTACATCATCGCGAGATTGTAGTAGATAATCGCGCCGACCAGGCCTCTCTGCTTGCCTGCCTCGGTCGCCGCTTTCTGCATCTCTGTGAGAGCATCTCTCTGCTTGTTCTGCTCGATCGCTTGATAGGCGAGTATCTCCGGATCGGTGACCTCAACCTTGGCCGATTGCCGCAGATTCTGCTGATACATGTCCCACGCCTGAGACTGTCGGCGCTGCACAAAGCTGGCGAGGAGCTGCGGCTTGTTCTTCTCGAAATCCTTCGGCAGCTCGCGGGTCCGCGCCTCGACCTTCACGACCGCGTAGCCCGCCCCCGTTTTCACCGGCTGGGATACCTCGCCGGGCTTCAGGTTCGCCATCGCCTGCTGCATCTCGGCCGGATAGCCGGACAGCATCATGATCGGCTGAGCGCCTCCGCTCTTCTTCGCAGCCGGATCATCCGATTCGGCTGTCGCGAGCGCGGCAAAATCCGCGCCCTGCTTCGCCTTCGCCGCGATCTCCTCGGCCCGCTTGCGCGCCTCGTCATCGCTGCGCGCCGGCTTACCAGCGGGGTGGAGGCTAACGAGGATCTCGCGAATATGCATTCTGTCGTACGACGCCATCAGATCCTGCTCGTTGCCGGCGACGCCTCCAGTTACCTTCTCCCGCAGCTTCTGGGTGGTCAGTTCATCCCGGATTTCATCGCTGGACTGGTCGGTCAGGCGGTTGATCATCCACTTTCGAAACGACCGCGCGCTCATGCCCTTCACGGACTGCTTCTTCTCGACGGTGGCTACGATCCGGCCCAACGCCGGCTCCAGATCAGGTCCCTTGTACTGCCCTCGGAGCTGTTCGAGCTGCTGGTCAGCGATCTTTTCGGCCTGCGTCTGCACATCACGGCCCGAGACTTTGATCCCCTCCGTCGCGGCCTGCTTCAGCAGCAACTCGTCCATTACCGCCTGGTTGAACGCCTGCAGCCGGAACCGAGCCAACTGCTCCAGCCCGACTGTCTGACCGAATGCCTGGTACATGGCGACTTGCGCCATCCCCTGGTCGAACTTCAGATCGAGGCGATCTCGCTGCACGGGCTGGCCATTCACGCGAGCGATGACCTCCTTGGTTTCCTTTGTCCCCTGATCCTCGTTCCGGCGCGTGAGGCCCGGTGTAAACACGAAGGGCAGACCGACAATGAACACACCGATGATGACGTAGAGTACATATCGGAGGTGTACAGCGAACCGCTGTCGCATCCGCTGAATAGACATATCCGGTGATACCTTTCCTGTCCCGGGGCGGCTCCGTGCAGTTCGGAACGCCCCGCACAAGACACCGCTAGCACCGGGGCGGCTTCCCGCAGTTGGAAACGCCCCGAATGTACAGCGGCGTCGTCCCTTCCGGCTGCTGCCTGGTGTTTCGGGACTTCAGTCCCGAAACCAACCCGTCCGGCGCGCCCCCTTAGGTCTCTTCGGGCGCCTCTTCCGGCTGCGCGCTCAGCCGCTCCCGCGCCGATCGCACCGCGCTCAGCACCCGCGTGACATACTCCTCAAGATTGGCCAGCGCGCGCGTCGCGTACTCCTCAGCGCTCCGCCTGATCTCGTTGGACTCGGCGGTGGCGCGCTGGATGATCTCCTCCGCGCGTTCCGTCGCGCGTCTCACGACCTCGTCGTTCGAGACCAGCAGCGCCGCCTGCTCCCGCGCTTCCTCTAGCAGGCGCTCGCGCTCGGCCTCTGCGCTCTCCAGGATTCGCTGTCGCTCCTGGACAACGCGCGTTGCCGTCTTGATCTCCTCCGGCAGCGCAGATCGAATTCGGTTTACCTGGGTGAAGAACCGGTCCAGATCGAACCCCCATGCGCGATGCAAAACCTGCGGCCGATGCTCCTCGCCCATGCGCTCCAACTCTTCCAGCCGCTTGAGGATTTCTATGGGGATCTCTCCTTTCACGACTTCCCGGATGTGCCCGCAAACCGCTCCGCGAGCTTGCGCCCCACGTGCGGAGGCACGAACTGCGATACCGAACCCCCGAAGAGGGCAATGTCGCAGACAGTGCTCGAACTCAGGTAATGATATTCCGGCGCGGGGGTAAAGAACACCGTCTCCACCTCCGGCGCCAGCGCGCGATTCGTCGAGGCCATCTGGAGCTCGAACTCGAAGTCCGAAACCGCCCGCAACCCTCGCACGATGACCCGCGCCCCTACCGCACGCGCGAACTCGACGACCAGGCCGGGCACCACGTCGATCTGCACGTTGGGGATGTCCGCACACGCCTCGCGGAGCATCTCCACCCGATCCTCGGTCGTGAAAAAGGGCGCCTTCCTCGGATTCACCGAAACGCCCACGATCACCTTGTCGAACAGCACGGCCGCACGCCGCACGACGTCGATGTGGCCATATGTCACCGGGTCAAATGTTCCCGCGTAGAGCGCGATCATCAATCTCCCCGCCTCCTCGACTCCCCCACTCATCGCTTCATCGCCTTTTCTACTCCTCACATTCTCGCCCCACCCTGTCATCCGAGGCCTGCCCGCCTCCGGCGGGGAGAGAGAGTCCGCCTCGGCGGACTCGACGACATCGGCTGCGGCTGCGCAGCAACGCAGCCTCCGGTGTGGGAATCTGGCCGTTCCCTCCGCCTCCTCGACTCTCCGCCTCCTCTACTCTTCGACTCCTCGCCTCTCGTAGATATCAACTATAGTTTCTCCAAATCTCGTCCGTCTCATTCTCCCGAACGGCCCGATCTGCTCCGGCACCTCCTCGTGTCGGGAATGCTGGCAGATCAGCAGTCCGTCCCCGGCGAGCATCTCCGCATGCTGTGCCAGTCGCCCCAACGCCCCTGGGGCCTCGTTTCGCTCGTATGGCGGGTCGATGAAGATTAGGTCGAATTGCCTGCCCTGCTTCCTCAGCCGCGCCAGCCCCCGCTCGACCGGAGCGTGGATCACCTCAGCCCGATCCGCCAGGCCGCACAGCGCCGCGTTCTCCTTGATCACCCGTGCTGCCGGCCCGTGCGACTCCACGAACACCGCCTCCGCCGCGCCCCGGCTGAGCGCCTCCAGGCCCACCGTGCCGACACCCGCGTACAAGTCCAGGAATCGCGCTCCGCCGACGCGCGGCGCCAGTATGGAAAACAGAGACTCCCGAACTCGGTCCGCCGTCGGCCGCAGGCCGCCCTTCAGAGATCTCAGTTGCCGCCCCCGGGCACTGCCCGCGATGATCCGCATCAGCCCGCTACGCTGTCCATGCGCGCTCGAAGAGCAGCCACCTGCTGTCGCAGCGCGCCATGCTCCTGCGCGCACAACTCGGGATCGCGCTCAACCAGCCAGAATGCCGCCTCCCGCGCCTCCTCCAGCACGCCGAGCTCGCGCGCCATCCGCGCCAGTCGGAAATCTGGCAGCCCATGCTGCCTCGTGCCGTAGAACTCCCCCGGGCCCCGCAGCAGCAGATCCTCCTCGGCGATCTTGAACCCGTCCGACTCCTGGATCATCACCCTCAGTCGGCGACGAACGCCCTCCAGAGTTTCATCACCCGCAGGCGTGATCCGGCCGGTCGGATCATGCCGGCGGTCGGAAAGCAGGATGCAGTGCGACTCATGCGCGCCCCGGCCGACGCGCCCTCGAAGCTGGTGAAGCTGCGCCAGCCCAAAGCGTTCCGCGTTCACGATGAGCATCACCGTCGCATTCGGCACATCTACGCCCACCTCGATCACCGTCGTCGTCGTCAGCACCTGAAGCTCGCCGGACCGGAACGCCTCCATCGCCGAGCCCTTCTCCGCCACCTTCATCCCGCCGTGGAGCAGCCCGACGCGCAAATCGGCGAAGACCTCCTGCTGAAGATGCTCCGCCAGTTTCGTCGCCGCCTCCGCCTGGAGGTTCTCCGACTCCTCGATCAGCGGGCACACGATGTATGCCTGCCGTCCCGCGCTCACCTGCCCGCGCACGAACTCATAGGCTTCCCGCTGATGCGACAGCGAAAGCCATGAAGTGTTGATCGTCTGCCGGCCCGGCGGCATCTCGTCCAGCACCGAGATCTCGAGGTCGCCATACAGCGTCAACGCGAGCGTACGCGGAATCGGCGTCGCCGTCATCACCAGCGTATCGGGCTGTCGCCCTTTGCTCCTCAGCGAAGCCCTCTGCCTCACCCCGAAACGATGCTGCTCGTCAACCACCACCAGCCCGAGCTGGTGGAACTCAACCGCTTCCTGGATCAGCGCGTGGGTGCCGACGACTACCTGCGCGTGCCCCGTGGCAACCCGATGCAGCGCCCGCTGCCTCTCCTGCGCGCGCATTGAGCCGGTCAGCAGTTCTACCTGCACTCCGAGCGGCTCCAGCATCTTCGAGAGCACCAGGTAATGCTGCTCCGCCAGCAACTCCGTCGGCGCCATCAGCGCGCCCTGGTAGCCGTTCTGCAGCGCGACCATCAGCGCGGCCGCCGCCACCACCGTCTTCCCGGAGCCGACATCGCCCTGGAGCAGCCGGTACATCGCCTGGTCGGAACTCATGTCGGCGATGATCTCGGAGATCACGCGCTGTTGCGCTCGCGTCAGGGAAAAGGGGAGGACCTCTTCGAGAATCGCCACCAGATCGCCGCGTGGCCGCATCGCGATGCCCGTGCCCGGCTGCTGCTGCTCGCGCTTCCGCTGTGCCAGCGCTGCCTGCAGCGTCAGCAACTCCTCGAACGCGAGCCGCCGCGTCGCCGCGTTCTTCGCCTCCTCGGACGGCGGCAGGTGCATGTCCCGGAGCGCCTGCGACAGCGGCAGCAGGCCGTGTCGCTCTCGCAGCGACAGCGGCAACGGGTCAGGTAGGTCGTCCGGCAACTCCGCCAGCAGCCGTCGCACTCCCGGGCGAATATGGTTCTGGTAGACGCCATCGGTCAGCGGGTAGATCGGCAGCAATCGGCCCGGCGCCAGGCTCTCGCTCATTTCCGCGCGCTCCGACCCGGCGTAGGAGATCTCGATGAAGCGGCCCGCTCGTTTGACCGTGCCCTCGATCAGCAGCCTCGTCCCCGGCTCATAGTTCAGGGCGAGCGGGGAGCCCATGATCGCCGCCGCGCGCGCTCCCCGCCGCGGCACCCTCGCGATCGAGGTGACCCAAGCGCGGCCGGTGCCATCGGTGACATCCAGCGCGAATCGCATCAGCCGGAAGCCGCGCCCCTCGCGAACCACGCTCTCCTCGCGTTCCACCGCCTCGACCACCACCGCCGCCCGTTCGCCATCCGCCAGTTCCGACAGCGTCTTCAGCGGAACGTAGTCCCGAGGGAAGTAGTAGAGTAGGTCGCGGTTTGTCTCGATGCCCAGCAGCGCCACCCGCTTCGTCCACGCCGGCGGCGACTTCCGCTCTCCCCCCACCGGCGCATCCAGCAGGCCCGCGGGTTGCCTCGGTACTCCTGCTCCACGAAGCCTCGGCGAAGTGGAGTCAGTGCCGAGGCGCTTCAGTTCATTTTGGCGTTCCGGGACTTCCAGCCCCGAAACCACCCCGCCATCGTTGGGCAGAGGCTTGCCCCTGCCATCCCGCGGTTCCGTTGCTTCGGTAGCTTGCTGCCGAAGCGCCTGCCGTTGCCTCGGTACTTCAGTGACGAGGCCCCTCCGTTCAGTCTGCCGCGCCCCTCCATCCAAGCTCCCCAGCAGCCGCAGCGCCTCCGACGCGCGCTTCTCCCTGCCCCTGGCATCGCACGCGCCGTAATCCGCGAGCGCGCGGCATATCTCATCACAGTGCGCCGCGCCTACCGCTTCACCCGCGCGCCGCGCCCACTCGCGCGCGTACGCGCCGATGCTCATGCCGATCACGGCCACGTCGGTGTATCCGCGGCGAGCTTCGAGTTCGAGCGGGCCGGCGAGCGAACGCACCCAGCCCACAATATCACCGGGAGGCATACAGCTATCTTACACAACTCACCCGCGCCGGACAACCCGACGTAGCTTTCGGTGTGGCCGCAGAGCCTGGGCGAACAAGAAGGCACAAAGTTGTCATCCTGAGCGACTCGCCGCCCGAAGGGGCGAGTTATGCGAGGGATCAAGACCGACGGAGCCGACCGGAGGGAGGCGACTCCCTCGGGATGACAATGATGGCACCGTCCCG
>Ga0315287_10006931_pt1 | contig 11322 bp, 9 predicted proteins | sample YL17G11_0_MG_FD_205037 | JGI IMG/M metagenome (GOLD analysis project Ga0315287, IMG submission 205037) | Sediment microbial communities from Yellowstone Lake, YNP, Wyoming, USA - YL17G11_0 | ecosystem: Environmental > Aquatic > Freshwater > Lake > Sediment | place: USA: Wyoming | collected...
TGCCGCGCTGAGCGACGACGACCGGCTGAGCAAGTACCTTCACAACCGCCCCGGATGCGCGTTCATCCGCCGCCCCAAGCTCTCCAAACTACCCGCCGAAATTCGCAAAAGCTGAAATGCACCCCGGAATTACCCCCGGAATTACCCGCCTCTTGCCCCGCTATTCCGTGGGGATCGCTGCTCCTTCTCGTCTGTTATAAAGACTCCCTGGACCAGGACACCGTCGTGTAGGGCGACGGATCACCGGACAAAGTTAAAATTGAAAGTCTGACCCCGATGTTCTTCGAAATGCTGGGGCAGGTTGTTGTCCTTCAACCATTGAAGCGTGTAGTGCTTGCTCAGGATGTGGGCCACGGTCTCCTCGGCGAGCGCGGGGGTAGGCGACCTCTTTCTCCTCCACGCCATGGACGTTCTGTATGAGAAGACCGACTTGTCCCACCGGCTGCCCCGTCATCTTGTCCAGGGCCAGCCAGAGCCCGTGCCCGTGCCGCGCGTAGCGTCGCATCTGCCGCTCGATCCACGTCGCTGCCTCCTCCCGAGAGTAGCACTTCGGGTAGAACTGCATGACCTCGGGATCGGCGAGCATCGTGGCGACGAAGTCCAAGTCGTCCGGCGACATCTCGCGGAGAATGAGACGGGGTGTGTCGAGAATCTGTTTCTGCATGGTCTCCTTACCCTAGCCAGGGAACATGGTACTCGAACTTATGCACCTCAGTGGAGTCGGGCACCTCCAGCTTCTCAGCCAGCCGGCGAACTACTTGATCGTCACGAAGATTGGCGAGGCGTGGGCGATGGCCGATTGAGGGTAGGCAGAGTCGGCCTCAGCGGTGACCACGTACCAGTGACGGCCAGGCGCGGCCGTCTTGTCTTCAAGAGTCAACATGGTGGTCTTGGCGCCTACAGCAGTCCAGGGGAGCAGTTCGCCGTCGCGGATTAGTGTGACCCGCCGGATCGGCCGGGCCGCAGCCAAGGCCACCTGGAAACGCAGCGGACCGGCGGCGGCCACTTCCTCGCCGATCCCCTTGCCCTCCAGCGTCGCCCAGATCGCCACCTTGGCGTTGGAAACCGCCAAGGTACGACGGTTGCGCAACGCCTCCCACACGCCGGCTGCGGAGTGCTCGCGTACCCAGAAGCCGGTCAGGCAGTAGCGGTTAGCGGCCTCGGTCTCGCGGAAGTGATCCGAGCCGCCCACGAGGCCGATCTTGAAATTGTGGTTGAGGTAAATGGCGGGAAAGCCGGCCTTGCCGTCTTTGCCCAGCAGGTTGTTGCCGCGACCCTGCATCGCCTCCATGGCGACCTCCAGACGCGGCTCGAACGATGTGGCGGATTCGGCGTCATCGGCAGCCACGCCGCCGTGGAAGTGACGAAGGGCAACGGTTTCACCTGGGGGAAGAGCCTCCAGCAGGGTGCGGTACGAGGCGGCGCGCTGGCCGCCGTTCTTGGCCTGGAACAGGGCGCAGATGCGATCGAAAGCGCCCCGGGAAGCGGCATAAATGTTCGTGTGGCGGCCCGGGTGGATCGAGGGCTCCGTGCCGTAAAGGACGATCCGCCCGCCGGCCTCGGTTTCGAGATGGTCAAAGTTCCACAGGTTCTCGGCCGGACTCATGAAGTTGGTGTGCTCCAGCAGGGAGATGACATCCAGCTTGAGCACGTCGCGCTCGTAGCGAATCATCTCGTCGGGCATGCCGTTGGCCGCGGGGACGCACTTGGAATAGACGGTGTGGGCGTGCAGGTCGCCCCAAAGCAGCGTGAGGCCGGCCGGGGCCGAGGGCAGAGCGGGTGGGGCGGGAGCGATGTCGAGGAAACGCTGCGGCGTGCGCCAAACGGCGTCACGTTGACCCTCCGGGATGGGCGGAACCGGCAGCCCGTGATCGGCCGGGATGTTGACCAGGGCAACCCGATGGGCGTAGCTTGGGGAACTACGGCCGGCGTTCTCCAGTTCGGGGAAGATGCCCAGGAAACCGGCGCCGTCCGGCAAGAGCGCATAGCCGGTATCGGCGGAGCCAACCTGTTCGGTCAGTCGCACGGGGGCCGACCAGGCCTGGCCCGTGCTGCGGGTCAGGTAGACATCCCAACCGAAATCCTTGGTGGTGCGGCAACGAAACTCGCGGAAGGCTACCAGCGGCCGGCCGCCGACGCATAGGATGATCGGGCGGATGGGCGGCGTGTTTTCCGTCGAGACGCCCATGCCGGTTCTGAAGGCGCGCCGCGCGATGGGAAGGAGCGCGCGATCGGGGGCGGGATACGGCCGGGCTTCGGACGCGCCGGGGGCCAGAAGCCAGGCGCGCAATTCACGGTCCAGCCCAAGCTGGCAGTGTGCGCCGAAGGCGACGGCGCACTCCGCCACGATGAATGCGGCGCCGCTGGCCGTATCGACCGCAAGATCAGCATTGAAGGTGTAATCACGCGGACCCCGGATCGTGACGGGCGGCTGAGGCTTGCCATCCTTGATGACGGTGGCCTCCAGCCAGATCGCGTTGGCAGTGTCGCGCTCGGCCAGCAGGCACAGGCCGGCCGGGAAGGCGGCCAAGCGGCCATGGCGCCCGGAGATGTGCAGTATCCGGGTGCCGGTTTCATCGTACAGTGTGATTACTGGCTCGCCTTGGTCATTATCGGTTTCGCAGCCGGCAATCAAGCCGTTCCCGGCGGACAGTGCGATGAGCGGACGCCGCAGCACCTGGCCGGCGGAGGCGATGGTCCTCGCCTTGCCATCGCGGTAAACGCACAATTCCCATTGCGTGCCTTGGCGCTGCGTCCAGGCCAGGATCGGACCCGGGGTGGTTTCCTTCGGGCAAACGGGGCCGTTAATGCGGTTGGCACGGGCGATTTCGGCATGTTGCCATCGGCCCCCCTGGCGTGTTGCCAGCACGAGACGGCGCGGGGCGTCAAGGGCCGCAGCGACCGGGGGTGATTGTCGTAAATCGGACGCGGGCGGGGTCTTGGGCTGGGTGGGTGACTTTCTTCTTGCTCGGGCCGCTGGAGCCGTCGCGGGGGCTGCCTCGTCATCGGGTGGTGTGGGCGAAGCAATGGGCAAATCATACACCAGCATGGCGGCATACGGGCCGGCTGTGCTCAGCCCGCCGGCAGCGGCGAATCCGCCCCGAATCACGGCGGCATCGGAGGAAGCATCCGCGGCGTGAGCCGGTGCGGTCGCCGAAGCCTGTGCGCACAGAGACAACACGACCAAGAACACGGGGAGACGACAGGGTCGGTAGTGACTGTTCATTCGTGCCGGTTTCCCTTCGAGGGAGAAAAGGGGATAAGTCCAATTATTTGTATTTCCTTGGTCTTCCACGAGGTTGAAAGGTGGATTCGAGTCCTAATTTCTTGGCAGTCATTTCCTGCCAGATTGTGCTGCCGAAGGGACGACCACGTTGCACTGCTGTTTGAAGCGTTTCCAACTCGGGTTTGTTTTGCGGTCGATTTACCTGGAGCATCCATTGTCGTGGTCGCTGGACCGGCCAAGCCGTCAACGGTGGCACGTCCTCCGTAACCTCGGGATGCCGCCAGCGCCACAAACTCGACCATCGCCACTGCTCCGCTCGCTCGACCAGCCCGGCCCGCAAGGCGTTTCGCTCCACGTAACAGAGGACCGTCAGCAAATGCTGGTCGGCCTCGATCGGAAAGGACTTGTAGGTTCCCTGATACAGATGCCCGCAACCCACGGTTCGCCGATGCAGATGCCAACGGCGGACGTGCGTCGTGGTGAGCCGCTGCATGAACGCCGCCAACTCGCCGTCGTGCTCTGGCCAAAGTACGAGGTGCCAATGGTTCGGCATAATCAGATAGCCCAGAACTCGCATGGGCTTTCTTGCCAATGTTTCGCGCAGCACCCGCTCGAAAGCTGCATAGTCGGCGTCCTTGGCGAAAATCCGCGTCCGGGCGTTCGCGCGGTTGAGCACGTGGAAAACCATTCCCCCAGGAGCTACGCGGGCTGTTCGCGGCATGGTCTGAATCTACCACCCCCACCCTTTCGTGTCAATAATTGGACTTATCCCCTTTTCTCCAGTCCCAAGCACCAGACGGGGTTGGGGTGGCAGTTGCACTGCCGCCCCGAGTCGCCCATCCACAGGGGTGGCAGTACAACTGCCACCCCAACGAAACCTATCAAAGCATGGCTGACACAGCACAAGTTCAACGCCGCGCGTTTTGGCCCCCCCCTGCTCCTGGTTGACGACCGGGCATAACGACAGGTAAGATAAGGTGTTAAGATAAATTCTTGGGTTCCGAAAGGATTTCGGCCAGCACATGCCGCCCGTGGTGATCGATTTACGCAGCGCGGAGGACTGGCGCGACGTGGTACACCGCGCCGTGCAGACAATTGCCAAGGGGGGGGTTGTCGCCTTTCCGACCGAGACCGTCTATGGTTTGGCGGCCAGCGCGTTGGACGAGAAAGCCGTGGGGCGGCTGCTGGCACTGAAGGCGCGGGAGGCCGCCAAGCCGCTGACCTTGGCGATCAAGAGTGCCGACGAGGCTCGGGACTATGTTCCCGATCTCTGCCGCCTGGCCCAACGGCTTGCCCGGCGGTGCTGGCCGGGACCGGTGACCCTGGTGGTCGACGATTCGCACCCGGAGAGCCTGGTGCGGCAACTGCCGCCGCGAGTGCAGCAGGCCGTCTCGCCCCAGCAAGCCATCGGGCTGCGCGTTCCCGGGCATGAGGTGGTTCTCGACGTGCTGCGGATGCTGGCCGGGCCGATGACGCTCAGCAGCGCCAATCGTTCCGGCAAGCCGGAGGCGGTTACCGCCACGGAGGTCCTTGAAACATTCGGCGACGAGTTGGACCTGGTGTTGGACGACGGGCCATGCCGCTTTGGCCAACCGTCGTCGGTCGTGCGCATTAGAAACGGACGGTTCGAGATTCTCCGAGCGGGCGTCGTGCCCGAGCGTACCTTGCAGCGGCTGTCCAGCCTCTTGATACTGTTCGTTTGCACGGGCAATACGTGCCGGAGTCCCATGGCCGAGGCCCTCGGTCGCGACATGATCGCCAAGCGGCTGGGGTGCGGCATCGGCGAGCTTGAAGACCGTGGCGTGCTGTTAATGTCGGCGGGCATCGCGGCGATGTCCGGCGGCCGGGCGGCCGCGGAGGCCGTGGAAACCATGGACGAACTGGGCCTGGACCTCGCCGGCCACGAAACCCAACCCTTGACGGAGCCTTTGGTGCGGCACGCCGACGCGATCTACGCCATGACCCGCGCGCACCGCGAGACCATCGTGGCCCAATGGCCCTCGGCGGCCGAACGCACCCGCCTGTTATCCGCCGACGGCTCCGACATCAGCGACCCGATCGGCGGGCAGATCGACCGTTATCGCCGCTGCGCGGCGGAACTTCACGAGGAACTAAAGCGACAACTCAACGAACTGGAACTGTAAAATGCGTGTTGCCATCGGCACTGATCACCGCGGTTTTGAGATCCACGCGAAGGTCGTCGAACTGGTGAAGCGGCTGGGGCATGAGGTGGTTGACGCGGGCACGTTTTCGCCCGACGCCGTCGACTATCCCGACATCGCCGCCGCCGTGGCGTGGAAGGTCAGCCGCGCGGAAGTGGATCGCGGGATTCTCGTTTGCGGCACCGGTTTGGGGATGTGCATCGCCGCCAACAAGGTGCCCGGGGTACGGGCGGCCCCGTGCCACGACGACATCACCGCCGAGATGAGTCGCCGCCACAACGACTCCAACGTCCTCTGCCTCTCGGCCGATCTGTTGGGCGAGCGGCTGATCGACCGCATGATCGAGTTGTGGCTTGTCGCGCCGTTCGAGGGCGGCCGCCACGCCCGGCGGGTCGACAAAATCACTGCCCTGGAACGTCAGGTCGAAGCGGAGCGGCAGGAAAAGCCATAGATGTTCCGGCTGTGCCGGTTTTGCGGGCCGGCTTGACGCAAGTGGTCCGGTGGTAACGATTTCCGCCGGAAAGAGACTCAAGAAATCTCGCTTTGGCGGCTTACGGCGCTTGGAAAAAAAGCAGTTTCCGATTACACTCGATTCTTGGGGCAGCAGTGATTGGCTGTTGATGTACACCACAGATCGGTGCTTCCCATGCCCAGTTCACGCCCACAACCGGACGAAGTCGATCAGTTGCTCCGCAATGCCGAGCTGCGCGACGAGTTGGAGCGCTATTTCGACGAATCGATCAGCCGTGTGAACGTCCAGCACTTTTCGCTGGCCGCCGAGAACGAGTTCCTGGCGGCAATGCTCGCCTGGGAACAAGCGCCGGTGCTGCCGATCTACCGCTGGTTCGAGCCCGAGTTGCGCCCGCCTCGTCCCGAGTCGCTCAAGGACGGAGACCTCCACAGAATCCTTTGGGACGTGATCGGCAAGCTGTTCCACAAGCGGATCGTGCTGGACTTTACCGACCATCTGAACGACCGCGAGTTGTACTGCCTGATCTACCGCGACATTCTCCCGGCTCGCGAGAAGAAGATCGACTGGCCGAACAACTATTTGCACTGGGACTGCACGGGCGCGGACTGCGACCCGGAAGTCTGGCTCCGCTACTACGCCACGGAGGAGGAGCGGGAAGACTGGGCCGAGACGTACGACCAGCCGCTGCCGCCGACCCTGCCGTTGCCCTACCCGCGCGATTTGCCGCACGAGCCGGAGTAGGGGATCCAGGCTTCAGTTGCCCACGTACTTCGCATACACGGCCCTTGCGGCGGCGATGTCGTCGGTGCCGGAAATGATCGCCCGGGCGTCGGGGAAGATCGTCAGTTCGTAGCTTTCCACCTTCAGCCGCAGGAGAAATTGGTTGCGGGTGAGGCGGCCAACGCCTTCGAGTCTCGCCGCAAGTTCATCGAGCGAGATGGTCGAGCCGGGGTGGCGCAGTTGCACGGCGTTGCGGCCGCAGAGGACGGCCGTGCGGCTGCCGCAACGGCCTGAAAGCCACGGATATTCGCCGTGCTTGCAAGTGGGGCAATCCACCTGCTCGCGCAACCCTGACACGTCGATTTGCCGGAACATCGGCTGCGCCTCCGGCACAAAGCCGCGACCGGCGGTCGCGCCCGAAAGCGCGACCACCGGTCGCGGCTTTATGTCGGGCCAGAGATCGACGACCGTGAGGCTGCGGGAGATGGCGGCGCGGTTGCCGCTGAGAATCTTGATGGCCTCGGCGGCCTCGATCGCCGCAATCGCGCCGACGATCGGGCCAAGGATGCCGGCCACGTCGCAAGTGGGCGTGCTGCCGGGCGGGGGGCAATCGGGCATCAAGCAGCGGAGGCACGCAGTTTCGCCGGGTAAGATGGTCATCGATTGCCCTTCGGCCCCCACGCAGCCCCCGTAGACCCACGGCAAACCTAGTTTCACCGCCGCATCGTTGATGAGAAACCGCGTTTCGAAGTTGTCGGTCCCGTCGAGGATCACATCGACGGCTTCGCAAAATCCTTCGATGTTCGTCGGATCGATGTCGGCCACGACCGGCTCGACGTTCACGGTGGAGTTGACCAGCCGCAGCTTTTCGGCGGCGGCGACGGCCTTGGGCACGCCGGCCGCCGCGTCGGCCTCGTCAAAGAGCATTTGCCGCTGAAGGTTGCTGATCTCGACGAAATCCCGATCGACAATGCGCAGATGGCCCACTCCGGCGCGAACCAGCGTGTTGGCGATCGCGCTTCCCAGCGCCCCGCAGCCGCACAACAGTGCCCGCGACACGGCCAGCCGCCGCTGTCCCTCTTCACCCAGCGGCGGAAACCGCACTTGGCGGGCATACCGGGTAAGATCGTATAATGACAGGGCATCGCACGACATGAAAGTATCGCCCGAAACATCAAACTTGGCAGGGATTGCACTGTCTAGGGATTTGTCGGCTTCTGGCCAAGCATCGCGATCACTTCGGCCTTCAACACCGGGATGTCCTTCTCCACCATTAGCCATACCTCATCGAGACTGACGCCAAAGTAATGGTGGATCAACTTGTCGCGGGTTCCAGCGATGTAACGATTTCATCTCGTTTCATAGATCGTCTGAACTTCGCCCAATATGCGTTCTCGCAAATAGGGACTAATGGCGTCTTTCGTAAGCAGGTCAACCTTGCGGCCTAGCGCCGTGGACAGCTCTCGTTCCAATTTCACCAAGTCGAGCAGACTCTTGCGCTCTCCAAACTCCACGAGCAAGTCGATATCGCTTTGTTCCGTAGCCTCGCCACGGACCATGGAACCAAATACTCCGACCGATGTCACCGCGTGGTTGTGGCAGACATCTGCCAGCCTGCTCGTATCAAAAGCAAATTTTTGCACGGCCGTCTCCACAAGACCCAATCTCACAATCATTCTACCACGCAGGCGACAGCTTTCAACCACAGATTAGGGTTCTTCCGGATTCTCTTTCAGCACTTTCGCCAAGAACCCTGCCGTGACGGAGCCCGACGCCCGGGCAACCTTCTCCGGCGTGCCTTTGGCGACGACCCGGCCGCCTTCGTCGGCCGCCCCCGGGCCGAGGTCGATGATGTAGTCGGCGGCCTTCATCATTTGCAGATTGTGCTCGACGACCAGCAAGGAATGGCCCACGGCCAGCAGGGCATCGAAACAATCCAGCAATTGCACGATGTCGGAGAAGTGCAGGCCGGTGGTCGGTTCGTCGAGGATGAACAGGCAGCGGCCGCGTTTGGCGCTGCTCATGTAGCCGGCCAGTTTCAGCCGCTGGGCCTCGCCGCCGGAGAGCGTGTTGGCGGGCTGGCCCAGCCGCACGTAGTCCAGCCCCACGTCGATCAGCCGCTTCAGCCGCGCCTGCACCTTCGGCTGCCCGCGGAAGAACGTGAACGCCTCGCGCACGGTCATTTCCAGCACGTCGGCGATGTTTCGGCCGCGGTAAGTCACGTCGAGAATCTCGTCGCGGTAGCGGGCGCCGTTGCACTGGCCGCATCGCATGTAAACATCGGCCAGAAACTGCATGTCGATCTGAATATGGCCTTCGCCGTGGCAGCCGTTGCACCGCCCGCCGTCCACGTTGAAACTGAAATGGCCGGCGTGGTAGCCGCGCGTACGGGCTTCCACCGTGTCGGCAAACACGGCCCGAATCTCGTCGAACGCCTTCAGGTACGTCACCGGGTTGGATCGCGGCGAGCGGCCGATGGGGCTCTGGTCAACCATAATCACGTCGTCGAGCTGGCCGTCGCCGAAGACGTCGTCGTGCGGATACGGCTTGGGGGCGTCCTTGCGGATCCGGCGGCAGAGGGCCGGGTAGAGCGTGTCCTGCACCAGCGAGCTCTTGCCCGAACCGCTCACGCCCGTCACCAGGCACAACACGCCCAGCGGAATTTCGACGGTGACGTTCTGGAGGTTGTTGCCTCGCGCGCCGGCCAGGCGAATCCAGCCGTGGTTGGGCTGCCGGCGTCGGCCGTTGCCGCCGAAGCCCCGCCGCCCCGCCAGGTAATCGCCCGTAAGGCTCTCCGGCGATTGCTCCATCATGGCGGGCGTGCCCTGAAAGACCACCTTCCCGCCGCGTTCGCCCGCCCCGGGGCCAACCTCGATCACCTGATCGGCCGCGCGGATGATGGACTCTTCGTGCTCCACCACGACCACCGTGTTGCCGCGGTCGCGGAGTTGCCGGATGGCGCCGAGCAGTTGGTTGATGTCGCGCGGATGCAGCCCGATCGACGGCTCATCGAGCACGTAGAGCATATTGACGAGGCTGGAACCAAGGGCCGAGGTCAGCGCCACGCGACGCGCCTCGCCGCCGCTGAGGGTGCGCAGCGTCCGGTCGAGGGTCAGATAGCCGAGCCCAACCGCTTCCAGATAGCCCAGCCGAGCCTGCACCTGTTCCAGCATCATGCGGCCGATCTGATGTTCCCAGTCGGGCAATCTCAATTCGCGGAAGAAGGCGACGGCGTCGCGGACCTTCATCGCACAGATTTCGGCAATGTTTTTGCCGCCGATCCGCGCCGCGAGGGCCTCGGGCCGAAGCCGCGAGCCGCCGCAGGCCGTGCAAGGTCGATAACTCCGCCAGCGGCTGAGGAACACGCGAATGTGCATCTTGTACTTCCGCCGCTCCAGCCAGGCGAAGAAACCCTCCAGGCCGCCAAACTTCCGTTGCGGCGCCCCGTGGATAATCAGATCGATGTGGCCTTGCGACAACTCGCGGAACGGCACGTCCACCGGAATGCCATAATCGGGCGCCAGCGCGAGCAATTCTTCCAACTCGTGCGCGTACGCCGGGCTGTTCCACGGCGCCACGGCCCCCTCGCGCAGCGATTTGCCCGGATCGGGCACGATTAGCTCCATGTCGATGCCGATGACGTTGCCGAACCCCTCGCACTCCGGGCACGCCCCTAACGGGCTGTTGAAACTGTACAGCCGCGGCTCCGGCACGGGATACTCGATGCCGCAATCCTCGCAGGCCAATTGCGTACTGAATCCCATGCGCCGCCACGGCCGGTCGTCGATCTGAACGAGGGGAGAAGGGTGAGGAGAGGGATTAGAGATTAGGGATTGGAGATTTCTGATTTCTGACCCCTGACCCCTGACCCCTGACCCCTCTTCCACAAACGCATAGCACCGTCCGCGGCCCTTCGTGAACGCCGTCTCCAGTGAATCGCGAAGCCGGCTGTCGCTGGCGCTTCCGGCCACGAGGCGATCCACCACCGCATAGATTCCGAGGGAAGAGGGGAGTGGGGAGTGGGGAGGGGGGGAGGGGGAAGAGCGTTTAGCAGCCGACGGCACGTCGGCTTCGATCTCCGGCGCATCCAGGCTTACCATCCGCCCGTCCACGATCACCCGAACAAATCCATCCTCGCGCAGCCCGGCGGTGAGTTGTTCAAACGTGTCCCCTTTTTCCTCGGGCAACTCGCAGCGGAACGCGACCAGGTAGCGCGTGCCGGCGGGCAGCGCGGCCAAGGCTTCCGCAGTGCTCTGCGGACTGTCGCAATGCACTTCCTGCCCGCATTGCCGGCAGAAGACGTGGCCAATCTTGGCCATCAACAGCCGCAGGTAGTCGGCGGTTTCCGTGGCCGTGCCGACCGTCGAGCGGCTCGACCGGCTCGTGTTCTTGCTGGTAACGGCGATGGCCGGCGGGATGCCGTCGATCCGGTCGGCCTCGGGCTTCTCCAGCCGCTGGAGGAATTGCCGCGTGTAGGCCGAGAAGCTCTCGATATAGCGGCGCTGCCCCTCGGCATAAAGCGTATCCAGCGCCAAGCTGCTCTTGCCGCTGCCGCTGAGTCCGCAGAGTACAACCAGCTTGCGGTGCGGGATGTCCAGGTCGATCGACTTCAGGTTGTGAACCCGCACGCCTCGCAGTGCGATGTGATCTGCGGCACTCATGGCGTTGCCCAGCCAACTATTCCGACAACAAGCCAAACTGACAGTATACCACCCGATCGGGCTGGCGTCCACAAAGCCGCG
>Ga0315287_10006932_pt1 | contig 11322 bp, 11 predicted proteins | sample YL17G11_0_MG_FD_205037 | JGI IMG/M metagenome (GOLD analysis project Ga0315287, IMG submission 205037) | Sediment microbial communities from Yellowstone Lake, YNP, Wyoming, USA - YL17G11_0 | ecosystem: Environmental > Aquatic > Freshwater > Lake > Sediment | place: USA: Wyoming | collected...
TATTTTGATCAGGCGATCAGCACTTCAAAATCTCTTTATGATTTACCATCCCGGGCGGTCGGCCAGAAATTGCGCGACGTCGTATTGCTCAACACGCAGGGGCGCGAAGTCTCGCTCCCGCGGCTCGAGGCCGATCAATTGAAGCACCAATGGTTTTTAGGAAATTATTCTCTCTATATGAATAGACGCGGATTTTATTTTCAAGACGGTTACGTCACTCTGTTCCCGGACGCGACCGCGCTCGGCGCCTATCGGTTGCGGATGAAATACTATCGTCGCCCGAATAACATTTGTCAGACGACCGAAGCCGGGCAAGTTTTTATCATCGATTTTCCCAACAACACGGTCACGCTCAATAATGTCCCCTCGTCGTGGCTGGTCACGGACACTTTTGACGTCATTAAGGGTCAGCCCGGGTTTAAATCTCTGGGCGACGACTTAACGATCACGGCCGTCGATCCTGTTTTGCGGACGGTCACGTTCACAGCTCTCCCGACAGACATTGCGGTCGGCGACTGGGTTTGCCCGGCGGGATTCAGCCCGATCACTCAAATTCCGTATGAAGTTTTTAACATCCTCGAGCAACGATGCACGATCAAATTGCTCGAAGATATGAAGGACTCCGAAGGCCTTAAAAATGCGGCCGACACTTACACCGATATGGTCGATAAATTCCGCACTCTCGTCTCGCCCCGGGCGGACGGTTCTCCGAAACGAATTGTCCGATCCTCGACTCTATTTGGCGATCGCCGTTATCGCGGGAATTGGTGGTAAAATGCAATCGTTGAATTTGCAACTCCGCGGCTTATACACTCACCCGAATCCGCTCTCCGAGGTTCCCCCCGGCGCGCTTTTGACGGCAAAAAATTGCGTGATGGATAAAGAAGGGATCATCGAAAACCGCCGCGGGTTTAAAAAATACGGGATCGACGGCGTCACGAAAGCCGATCAGCTTTTTAATTTCAAAGACAAATTATTAAAAGCTTACGATTCAAAAATGGCCTACGACTCAGATGATGCCGGGACGTGGGTTGACTATACGGGATCATTCGCGGCGCCGACCGGGGCGATCAATATCCGCGGGCTGGAAGCGAGCAAAAATTTCTTTTTTACAACGACGGCCGGGATTTATAAGCTCGACGCCGTGACAGGGACTCCCGGGCTGGCCGGGATGGTCAAAGCTCTGGACGGATCAGGAGCGATCACGGCTCTCGGGACTGGTTTTTTTACAAACAATAATCAAGTCGCATATCGAATCGTTTGGGGGATCACGGACGCCAACAACAATTTAATCCTCGGATCGCCGAGTTCGCGGATCACGGTCGTCAATGCTGGGGCGACCCCGGAAGACGTCATCCTCACTTTCACGATCCCGGCTGGAATCACGGTCAATCATTTCTATCAAATTTATCGCTCCGGGCTCTCTGGCGGATCAGCGATCACGGCGAACGACGAGCTCGGCCTCGTCATCGAAGACAATCCGACCGCGGGCGAGATCACGGCCGGGACGATCACTCTCACCGACAGCACCCCGGACAATTTGCGCGGCGCCACGCTTTACACTTCACCGAGCCAGCAGGGAATCGCTCAGTCAAACGATCAGCCGCCGCTCGCGCAAGACATCGCCTTTTATAAAAATTTGACACTCTACGCCAACACAAAAACAAAGCAGAGATATACGATCACTTTGATCGCAGTCAACGCTTCCGGGATGGTCGCAAACGACACGGTCACGATTGGCGGGATCACTTACACCGCCAAAGCGGCCGAAAACGTGGCCGCGGCTCAGTTCAAAGTCACGACAGCACTCACCCCGGCCGAAAACATTGATGCGACCGCTCAGAGCTTAGTCAAAGTCATAAATCTCTACGCTGGCAATACGCTTTACTACGCCTACTATTTATCGGGATATAATGATTTGCCCGGGAAAATTTTACTTGAAGAGCGAGCGATCGGAGGCGCGGTGTTCTCGATCACGGCCTCAAACGGCGCCGCGTTTAATCCGACGCTCCCCGCGTCCGGGACGACGATTTCGTCCACGAATGAAGAGTCAAAAAATCGGATTTATGTTTCAAAATTTCAACAGCCGGAAGCCGTGCCAACCGCGAATTATATCGACGTTGGATCAGCCGATAAAAATATTTACCGCGTCATTGCGCTCCGCGACTCGGTTTTTATTTTCAAAGAGGACGGAGTCTTCCGGCTCACGGGCGAATCGCTGGAAAATTTCGCCGTGTCTCTCTTTGACGTGACGGTCATCCTCACCGCCCCGGAGACCGCCGTTCCGTTCAACAATCAGATTTATGCCTACACCACGCAAGGCGTCGTCGCCATCTCCGACACCGGGTCGGCTATTATGTCGCGCCCGATTGAGGTCGACTTGCTCCCGATCACGACATATCCGAATTTTTCATCGGTCACTTTCGGCGTCGCTTATAATTCAGACAGAAAATATATTCTCTTCGTTCAAACAAAATCGACCGACACTTATCCGACGCAGGCCTACGTTTACAATGCAATCTCGAATCAATGGACGACGTGGGTGATGAACAGAGGGTGCGGAATCGTCAACTCAGCCGATGACAAGCTTTATTTAGGCGATGCGACGAGCGGGTTCGTATATCAAGAGCGCAAGAGCTATACACTTGATGATTATGTCGACGGCGAAGCTTTCGTCACGATCGTCAGCTCGTCCGGGACGACAGTCACTTTGACGTCGACCGCGGACGCGGTTGTCGGCTTCCAGCTTTATCAAGCGGTCGGAATTTCAAACATCGTGGAAATTGTAGACGCGGTGACTATCACAGTCGCAGACGTCATCGCTTGGGCGCCGGGCTCCGCGGCCGTGCTCGAGCCGATCCCGACGACGTTTCAAACAATTCAGCAGACCGCAGGCAATCCCGGGATTTTGAAACATTTCCGCGACATCACAATTTTTTTCCGAAAGGCAAATTTCAAACAGCTCGCGGTCGGAGTGACGTCGGACATTTCATCGTCGATAGAACGGACAGACATCGAGCCGTTTGTCGAGGGGCTTTGGGGTCAATTTCAATGGGGCGCGCTGGGTTGGGGCGGCGGTGAAATAACATTTCAAGCGATTCGCACTTTGATCCCGCGAAATAAAAATCGCGCCCATTGGATTAATATTTCGGTTGATCACAGTTACGCCCGGGACTATTTCGCAATCGCCGGGCTCTCATTGATGTATGCGCCTATGAGCGAGAGGGTCAAATAATGTCAACGCTTCCGCCGATAAATAGAATCTCAAAGGAAGACTTAAAAGATGCTCCGCAATGGATTGATCGCCTTTTGTACCCCCTTAATTTATTTTTCGATAGTGTATATCGCGGACTTAATCATTCGCTCACGTTTCAAGATAATATCGACAGTCAGGAAATTTCGTTTCAAGTGACGGCCGGGGCGGCCGCCGTAAACAACACGGCAAAGTTTACCGTGACAATGAAAAACAAACCGACGGGCGTGATTATGAAAAGCGCGACGCTGGTGGCGGGAAATTACACTCCGATCGGGGCGCCAGTTTTTATCGAATGGTTTTTCGAGGACGGTTACATAAATATCACGGCAATTTCCGGGCTCACGAACGGCAAAGTCTACGATTTTATAATTTTATTGATTTAAGGGGGCGTTATGGCGTATGCACAGAGCATTCTCGACGAAGAGCAAAAAAGGAATCAGGCCGCACAAAGCGGAAACGCGCCCGCCCCGGCGTCGGTTGGCGGTGCGGCTCTTTTGGGCGGCGGCGGATCGGCGCCAGCTTCGGGCGGTGCTCAGACTCCCTCGAGCTCCGGGAGCTGGACGAATCTAAAATCATACATTAATGCGAATCAGCCGCAGACGATGGATTTGGCCGGGAAGGTAAGCCAGAACGTTGTCGGCACCGGGGAAGCGGCAAAACAGGCGATGTCGAATTTGCAAGGCGGCTATGAGTCGCAGTTAAAATCGAGCGCCGTCCCGTCAAATTACGAAGAGATGATCAAGTCGGCAAATGAAAATCCGCAAGCGTTCGCGGCCAACCCTCAACAAGTCGAATCGTTCTCGAAATTGAGACAGGGGCTTTATAACGCACCGTCATCTTTTGTAGAACAGCCGGGATATGGCGAGGCGGCAACAAAGGCGACCGCGGCGGGGGCTTTGTCTTCGCAAGCGCAGACGCCGAGCGGTCAGCAGGAAATGATCAAAGCTTTAAACCCGAATATGACAGCGGGCAATTTGCGATTTAATCAATTACTTTTGGGCGGAAACTTGGGAGCCCGGGAGAGCGTGGTCAATGCGGCCAAACCTTATGGCGATTTGAGAAAAAATCTCGAAGACGTCGCGGCGCAGGAAGAGCAAAAGCGGCAAGAAAACATCGCCGCGATCGAGCCCGCAAAGAAAGCGGTGCAAGAAAAATTTGTCACTCCGCAAACCGAGTCATTAAAAAAATTCGAGGAGCAAGTCAATCAGCGCATTAAAGACTCGGCGCAAGACTTCAACAAAAATAACGTCATTAGAAATTTACAAAATTATCTTACGGGCGACACGTCAAATTTGACGTTAGACGAATTGAAAAACTTCGGAATCGACACACCGATCCCGTTTGGCGAGACGTGGTTGCAAGCGCCCGGCGAAGCTCCCGTCAAAGAATATAAACAGACGATCGATCCGAACAAGGACACGTCATTGACTCCATTGCGGATGGTCAACAATCCATTGACGGGATTGAAAAAACAAGGTTCCGCCGCGACTGGGTCAGAATGGCTCTCGAAATATTTCCCCGGGACGAAGTATTCAGAGGGAGAGGCGAATCGCGCAAGCGTTTCGACGAGAGATGAAATTGCGCGGACGCTTGCATTGCAACAACTTCTCGGCGAAGGCATCGCCCCGTTTTATAATTACAATGATCAATTTCAGGCCGGGACATACAATCCCGCCGCGTACGGAAAAACGAGCGTTCAATTTACATAAGAAACAAAAGGAGAAAATTTATGATCCCAGCATTAATTGGTGCGGGTTTAGCGACGGCTGGAGCGATGGGAGCTTTTGATAAAGGCGATCCCGGTTCGAAGTTCAATAACGCGGCTTATAACGAATTTGGGAATATAACGACGCCGTCGGTTGCGGAGCTTCAGTATCAAATCCAACAGCTTCAACTTCAGGGGATCATTACGCCTGAAGAAGCTGACACGATAATGCAAGACCCCTCGCTTTTGGCAAAGATTACCGGGAGCCCGGAGGCAAAATCCGCACAGATGACGGCGCTCGGTCAATTGCAGGATATCGGAGCGCAAGGCGGGATGACGGTCGGAGACAAAGCGACCCTCGCAGAGATCAATGCGGCCAACGCCGCCAAACAGCGCGGAAGCCGGGAAGCTCTGGCGATGAATGCCCGGGAGCGCGGCGTCGGAGGTTCCGGGGTGGACTTAGTTTCGCAGATGATCAATCAGCAGTCCTCAGCCGGGAATGAAAATTTGCAGGGGCTCGAGGTTGCTAAACAGGCGCAACAGCGGGCGCTCGAAGCAATATCTCAGAGTGGACAGCTTGGCGGACAGATCGAGAGCCAGCAATTCGGCGAAGAGGCCACGAAAGCGGCCGCGGCCGATGCGATCAACAAATTCAATGCGGCAAATAAACAAGGTGTCGAAATGACAAACGTCGCCGCCCGCAACACGGCGCAAGGTCAAAACCTCGCAGAAAAACAAAGAGTTTCGGACGTGAACGTCGGGCTCACCAATCAAAAGGCCGCCGCGGACGCCGCGACAAAACAGCAAGTTTTTGAAAACAAACTGAAAATCGCGTCCGGCAAAACTGGCCAGCTTTCAAATATGGCGCAGGGAGCCCGCGAAACGCAGGCCGGGAATGAAGCGATGAGCGGCGCGCTTGTTGGCGCTGGCGGTCAAATTCTGGGTCGGGCGTTGCAAAAAAAATGGAATCCAGTCACGGAAAAATACGAATAAGGAGCGACTAAAATGGCAACCGATCCACGAACGATAGAATTTTTAAAAAGAGCAGGATATAAATTCCCCGAAGTTCCAGCGGTTTCGGCGATGAATTTGATCCCCAAAAATCAGCCGTTGACGATGGATCAGTTTGTCCCCACAACTCCGCCAGCCGCCGAAGTGGAGGCGACTCCGCCCGTCGACAATACAATTCCGCCAGTCCCTCAACGTCCGCCGCTCGGCTGGGGCGATGCTCTGGGGCAGGCGCTCGCAGGATATGGCGACGCAATGCTGGCGCGCACCGGGAGACCCGGGTCAGCTCTCAAGAGCACGATCGCGGCAAAACAAATTTCAGATCAGCAATCAATGGAAGATCAACAGAGAGGAATCGATCGGCAACAAAAAACCGTTGAAAAACAGCAGGCGGATCGCAGAAATAAAGCCGTCGCCCGGATGGCAAACTCAGTCACGGGGAAACCCGACGTTTTCAAAGATATGAATGCGGACGACATTTTGAAGGCGCTCTCGACAGTTATGAAACCCGAGGATTTGAACAACTATTTTAAAGCCGAGCTTTTGAAGCTCAAAAAAGAGGAGCTGGGATTAAAGGGCGGGGAGCTGGAATTGAAAAAAGAAAAGGAAATGAAAAAGCCCCCGGTTCTTACGAAAGGGCAAGAGGCAGTCGACCGAGATTTCGCCAAAGATTACAACGATTTCGTGACGGCCGGAGGGTACGCCGACGTGCAAAAGAGCGTCAGCCAATTGAAGGGTGTTTCGGAAGATCTCGGGAAGACCGACACGGCGAGCGGCGGGATGATCGGAATGATGCCAAAATTTGCCCGCGATATTGTCGTCCCAAAGGGGGCGGCGCTTCAAGACACGGTCGAGGAAATAGTTCAAAGAAATTTAAAGCTCGTTTTGGGCGGGCAGTTTACTCAAAGAGAGGGCGAGTTATTGATGGAGCGGACATTTAACCCTCGCCAAAGCGAAAAAGAAAACAGGCGAAGAGTCGATCGGCTTGTTAAGCAAATTGATGAGGCGGCAAAGGCAAAGTCGGAGGCCGGGGCTTATTACGAAGAGCACGGCACTCTCGCCGGGTTCAAGGGCAAATTATACAGATCGGCAAACGATTTTCTCTCTGATGAAAAGCCGGGCGGAAAGTCGGCACCGAGGCCTCTCGGGGTCAATGCGATGACGGATGACGATTTAATTGCTCAGGCAAGAGGAAAATAAAATGGAAAATATAACCCGGGCGGAATTTATAAAAAAAGCCGTTGATGCTGGGGTCGAAGATGACAAGATCAAAGAGCTTTTGAATAAGCGCCGGGAACAGATCGGAGCGTTCGCGGATGAGGCGCCAGCCGTCCGGGAGCCGGATCAGGTCATCCCGAAATGGGAGTCTGGCACAATGGGATTTGCGCAGGGAGCAACGGCCAATTTTGCGGATGAAGGGGCGGCGGCCTTGCAGGCAATCGCCCGAAAGGCATCCTCAGTCATCCCGGGGGCAACCGAGGCGATGGGATTCAACCCGGCGCCGGAGCCAGCCGTTGACACTTACCGCAAGGCGCGGGGCGTGTACCGGGACAAGTTCAAGGCGGCCGAAGAGGCCAACCCCAAAACATACGCAGGCGGGGAGATTGGCGGATCGGTGGCGCAGATGGCCATCCCGGGAGCCGGGGCGGCTATGACTTACCCGAAATTGGTCGCTCTGGGTGGACTTCAAGGGCTGGGCGGGTCAGAGGCCGACTTGACACGCGGAGACTATGAAGGTGCGGGCTGGGACACCGCAAAAGGCGCCGGAACAGCGGCAGTTTTGGGCAAAGTCGTCCCGGGGGTGCTCAAGGGCGCCGGGAAACTCATTTCGCCCGAATTTTGGGACAAAATAGCGACATCCCGAGCGGCAAAGTCGCTCGGTTTCACAAAACGATTTTTAAATACCCCGGAAAAGGCCGAAAAGGCGATGAGCACGTCCCGGACGATGCTCGATGAGGGCGTTATTACCCCAACAGCCAGCCCGGAAGAGATGGCCGGGAAGGTCGGCGGGCTCATTCAGCAGACAGGCGGCCGGATAGGCGATTTTCTTAAAAAAGCGGGGACGGGATTTGAGACACAGTCCGCAGTCGATGCGCTGGAAACCTTGCGGCCGCTGGGCGCCGATGGTCGCGTTCTCCGGGGCGGAGCTTATGACAAAGTAAACAAGATCATCGACAACGGAATCGAAACCTTGAAAGCGCACGGGAAGGTCATCCCGTTTGAAGAGGCCAACAAGGTCAAAGGGCTTTTGCAAGACATCGTCAACTATAAGTCGAGCAACCTCGAAGCTAACCTCGGGAAAGCGGTCGCAGGGAAGACGCGCCAGTCAATCGATGATCAGCTCGAAAGTATGGCAAAAAGCAAAAAAGTTCTCGGGACGGAAGAGATTATCCCGGAAGGCGAGCCGAATGCTTTGACAGGAGGGCGGACGTTCCGGGTCAAGCCCCCGGCCGAAGCCGAGGCAGAATTTAATCAATTTTTACGCGACAAAAAAGTCTACGGTGCCGCGCAGGAAGCCGAAGACGCGATGGCCAATCGGTTGTCATCCGAGTATGGAAACAAAACGATCGGCCTCACCGATACGATTATGGCGACCGGGCTCGCGGGCGGAGAAATAGCCGCCGGGTTGCCGCCCGTTGGTGGAATTGCCGCGCTTGCCGCAAAAAAGGGAATTGAAAGGTACGGGAATCAAACCGCCGCGGTCGGAGCTAACAAAATCGCGGGCGGCCTTAAACAGTCTTATGATTGGATCGAAAAAAACTTGAAGGTCAACCCGCAATCGCTTGGCAAATACGCCGCGATCCTCATCCCGGCCGCACAGCGGGGATCGCAGGAATTAATGATCAAACATTGGGTTCTACAAAACACCGATCAGGGCTATCGCGAAATGATTAAGGGTCAGACTCAAGACACAGAATGAGTCATATTTTGTGGTGTATTTTATTCGGAGCAATTATCGCAATGCTGGGGGATTGAATGGACGAGCTTAAATTGGGAATCGAAACAGAGTCGGAGCATTTCAATACTTTCAAAAAATTGATGGACGGAAAAAAATATTCTCTCAAAGAGGCCGCCCGGCTGGTCGCTCTGGACCATATAAAAGAGCATCCGCGATACTATTCAAAACTTCGCAACGTGGGGCTAAAATGATTCCTTACGTCAAAATCGGCGATATTTATTTTTCAATGTTCCGCTCGACTCTTAAGCGGGACAACGAGTTAAACAAAATTATCCTCGATGAGCTTAAAATGCAGGTTGATCAGCTCAAAGATTTGCAAGAAATTCAATTGGTCGGCATATTGAACAAGGTTTTAGGTTTTAAACATTTGGCTTCGCGGATTGAAGATGAACGAATCCATTTTAACGACAATGCCCGGGCGCTCTTGAAACAAGCGAAAGAAATTCTCAAGGAGAGCGACCCGGTCAAGATTTTTAAATATAATAAGCGGCTGATTTCGGAAATTTACCCTGAAGAAATGCGCAACATTCCGATTTCTTATTATGTCCGCAATTTTATTGACGGCAAAAAAATATATGCGTTCTGTCTCGCTTCGATTGTCTTTTTTTGGTGGGCGCATTTCAAGCGGGGTTTGTTTTCGGTTGAATTTGATCTGATTATGATTTGGCTGAGCGTTTTAATTATGCTGGCGCGGTCGACAGTTTCTAAAATTATCGGGCATAAATTCTCAAAATATCTATGAGCAATTTAACTTTCGATCCTTACAATCTGCACCATAACGAGAGTCAACTTGAATTTTTGGCGAATCATATCATTGATGACGCCGATCCGTTAAATGTATACGAGGGATATTCGGTAATTAAAGGCGATTACGCCGATCCCATTTGGAGGATAAGGAGAGTCAGGAGAAACCCGATCAGCGGCTATATGGAAATGCTCTGGGCGGAAGGTGATTTCAAATATGATAAAAAATTTACTCTTCGCGCTTCTTATTCTTATTAGCGGAGGATTTCTTCACGCCGGGGTGACGGTCGCAGATAAAAATTACGAATATAATCTGCTTACCTCAAAATGGGATTTATATCCCTCAACCGCATTTTTTAATGCGGTGGCGGTCGCGACCTCATCGCTTCCGAGCGGTTCGTCAAACTTTATTCAAAACGTCGGCACGTCGTCCGCGCCCGTCTTTAACGTCTCGTCCGGGACGGCTATTAATTTCAACGCCTCGACCGTCACAACTCAAAACCTCATCGTCAACGATCAAGTCATTCTCGCCACGATCACGGCGCACACGTTCCGGGGAGCGGAGATTTTTGTTTCGACGATCAACGGCGCGAGCCCGCTCCACGTTCAAGGGATCGGCGCCCTCACGTTTGGCGATGGCTCGAATCAATACACCGCCGCGGTCATAACCTCAACCGCAAACCTCATCGTCAATACTGATGTTTATGAGCCAAAGCAAGTCAATATCGCATCGGCCACAGTCTCGGAATTGTCGGTCACGACCGGGGCGATCAAATTGGTTTCCGCGCCGATCGAAATGAACGGGAACGTCCATTATCTCAGCAAAGATAAATTGAGCTATGTCTATTTCGACGAAGTCAACCGCTGGATGAGGTACTATTTAGAAGGGCTCGAAGCTTACCGCATCGAGAAATAAACGAAAGGAGAATAATACAATGAAAAAACTACTCACCATCGCCGCGCTGGTTCTATTGTCCGCCAGCATTGCGAAAGCCGCACAAGTCCATTACTTGCAGAACGTGCAGATGGACAAAGACGTCAAATTCGGGGTCAACGCCTCGAGCGCCAACCCGTACGATGCGACCCTCATTTTGAAAAATGCGGCGAGCGATAACGTCACAACGATCAAGTCGACCGAGTCGACGGGGTATAATCTCTATCTCCCGGCGTCCGGCGGGACGGATGGTCAGGCGCTCACAACTCAGTCAAACGGTCAGCTCGGATGGACTTCTGTTTCCACGGTGACGGTGACGGACGCCGTCTCGCAGAGCTTGCAGGCAATCGCCAACAGTTCACACACCGGGATTACGGCCGCCTATACCGCCCCGAATACATTAAACCTCTCGCTCTCGACGAGCGTGATTTTAGACGGGCAGAATGCAAACCTCGGAGTCGTCACAGTCTCATCGATGACGTCGGCCGGGAGCATTACCGCCGGGAGCATCGTCAATCAAGGGTCACTCAATACCGGGAGCGTCACTTCAACCGGGACCATCACGACCGAAGAGAATATCGCAATCAAGCGCGATAAAAAAATCATCCTTAACAAAGATCAGGACTCGAGCTCTTATATTTCCCAGCAGACCGGAGATAATTCGTTGGAATTTTTCAAAAACGGCTTGCTCTATATGCGCTTTGAAGACTGATTGA
>Ga0315287_10006933_pt1 | contig 11321 bp, 9 predicted proteins | sample YL17G11_0_MG_FD_205037 | JGI IMG/M metagenome (GOLD analysis project Ga0315287, IMG submission 205037) | Sediment microbial communities from Yellowstone Lake, YNP, Wyoming, USA - YL17G11_0 | ecosystem: Environmental > Aquatic > Freshwater > Lake > Sediment | place: USA: Wyoming | collected...
CCGGGCACTACGGTGACGGCCAGCTCGACCAGCCCCTGCCTGAACGCGTCGGCAAGCGTCACCGGCCCCGCGGGAGCGATCCGGCTGTTCGAATTCGCCATCGCGCCTGCCGCAAGCAACGCGATGAAGAGCGCGCCTGGGTCCGCGCGGCTGCCCGGCTTCCGCGGCGCCTGCTATTGCCGGACCGCCCGCTTGCGCCATTGCAGGTAGATGACGATCGCGACGGCTAGCCCGATCGCGTAACCGATGATGGCCTCGGTTACGGCCGCCGGCGCGCGGTTGAGCGTCGCGATCAGGAGCGCCAGCCCGGGATTGCGCATGGCGGCCGCGATCGCGGCGGCCGGCCGCACTTCCGCGTCGCGGAACGCGAACGTCGCGCCGACCGCAAGCGCGGCGATCGTCATGCCGAAGCCGGCGACGCTCGGTATCCACCCGATCCGCCCGATGATCGACGGCAGGTCGACGAGCGCCATGATGCCGAGCGCCAGCAGCAGGATGTTGCCGACGCGTCCCGCGCGCGGCTCGAGTCGTTCCGCAAGCGCAGGGCGCCATGCGCGCAGCGTCGCGCCGAGCGCCAGCGGCAGCAGCTGCGCGAAAAACACCTGGCGGCCGATGTCGAACGGCGTGACCGCGAACTCCGCGCTGAAGACCCAGTCGAGGATCAGCACGCTCGCCGGAACCGTCACGACGGCAAGCAGCACGATCGCAAGATGGAGCGCCGGCGCGAAGCGGCGGTCGCCGCCCGCGTCGAGCGCGCGGCGCAACGCCACCGGCGCGCCGGGCGAGATCGCCATCAGGATGATGCCGGCGGAAATCGCGGGCCCCGGCTGGAAGACCTTGACGATCAGCACGGCGAGCGCCGGGATCGGAACCACGACCGCGAAGATCACGGCGATCAGGACGACCCGCCGCTGGAGGGCCGCCTCGATCTGCTCGCGCCCGAGCATGAGGCCCAGCGCGAACATCACGACGAACACCGTGCCGACGGCGAACAGGCCGATCCACTGCAGCGGAATGAGCAACGCGGGCCCCCGGGTTCGCCCGTCTCACCGCGAGCGCGGACGCACTATCCGCCGAATCGCGACGCGAGGCAACACGGCACGACGGGATCGTGTCTTCGCCGCGTTCGCCGCTCCGCATGGGGACGCTTGCATGGCGGATCTGCGTCCCGCGTTGCCGCCGCCCGGACTGCGCGACGTTGCGCGCCGCGACGGTTTCCCCCCAGAATGCCCGGCGAACCGCTCACCGGACACAGGCCGACTACGATGATGACAACGTACTACACATGGATCACGTCGCTGCTGACGCTCGCGCTGTTCGCAGGCATGTTGGCGCTCCTCGAAATCGGCCGGCGCATCGGCGTGCACAGGCTCGCCATCGATCCCGACGGCGCGCAGGCCGGCACGGGCGCGGTCGACGGCGCGGTGTTCGCGTTGCTGGGGCTCCTCGTCGCCTTTACGTTCTCCGGCGCGGCCACGCGCTTCGAGGAACGCCGGGCGCTGATCGTGCAGGAGGCGAACGACATCGGCACCGCCTACCTGCGCGTCGACCTGCTGCCGGCCGGCGCGCAGCCGGCCATGCGCGACCTCTTCCGGCGCTACGTGGATTCCCGCCTGGACGTGTACCGCAAGGGGCTGGACCCCGACGCCGTGCGGGCGGAGTTGGCCCGCTCCGGCAAGTTGCAGGGCGAGATCTGGAACGGGGCCGTCGCGGCCAGCCGCCTGGAAGGCGCGCCGCCCGCGGCGGCGATGCTGCTGCTGCCGGCGCTGAACCAGATGATCGACATCACGACCACGCGCACGATGGCCACGAAGATGCACCCGCCAGTGGCCATCTTCGCCATGCTGTTCGTTCTCGCGCTGGCGGGCGCGCTGCTCGCGGGGTACGGGATGGCCGGGAGCAAGTCGCGCAGCTGGATCCACATGGTCGGATTCGCCGCGGTCATGGCCGGCGCGGTGAACGTCATCATCGACATCGAATATCCGCGGCTGGGACTCATCCGCGTCGACAACTTCGATCAGGTGCTCGTGGACGTCAGGCAAAGCATGAATTGACGCGCCTCAGCCGAGCCCGCGCACGGCCGGCGCCACGCGGACCGGTCACGGGCGCGTCCGCGGGCGCATTCATCGACCCGGGTCGCGCCCGGGCGCGTCGGCCGCGGCCTAGCCTTGCCGTGCTGCGGCGGCGTTCGGATCGGCGCGCCACACGCGGTACCTGACTTCGACCCCGGCGGGAACGTAGACGACGAGCGGGAGCTGGCTGTTATAGCGCACCAGGCGCGGCTCGCCCGCGAGCGCCACGAAACGCTCGACCTTCGGCGCCGTGGGGTCGATCGCCATCAGCGTGCCGCCCATGGGTCCGAGCTTGCGCAGCACGAAGCGATCGAAGCCCCAGCCCTTGATGACTTCCTGTTCGAGCTTGCCGCCGAAGAAGTAGCGGTTGTGCTCGTCGACCTTGACGGTCTTGCCGACGAGGAGCTCGATTTTCGCCGCCGTCTCGTCGGCGAGTGGCGGAAGTTCGATCACGTACCGGACCATGCCCGGATCGGCCGGCGGGAAGGCCTTCATGTTGTCGGCCGCCATCGCCGACGAGCAAACACAAGCGAGCATCACAACGGACAGGAACTTGTTCATGGAGGCGGGCAGTGTAGGTTGGGTCGCGCACGTCGTCGCGCGCGCACCGACGTCCCGGTCCGCGCGCACGCAGTCTACCGGACTTCGGAGGCAGCTTCCGGCAGCGGCACCGGTCCTGTCAATGCTGCGGACCGGACATCCGGGAACGGCCGCCGGCGCGGGAGAGCGCGCAACGCAGCACCGTGTCGCCGAGTCCCCGCGCGCAACTACGCCGGCACGCACGCAACGATGCCCAGGTCGCCGGTGCCCTCGGAGATCCACCCCTGCGCCAGCATGTCCGCGCGCGTCGCCGCGCGCGTCGTGTACCGGTGGTTGGGCGCCCCGCCCTGTCCGTTGTTGTACAGGCGGTAGAGCGGAAGCGTGGCGTTGGCGCAGTTGCCGGCCGCGTCCGGCAATCCGACCGCGAAGACCTCGGCCTCGAACTGCCAGTCGGGATTCTGCTTGACGGTCGCGCACTCGCTCGCCGACGGCGTGTAGAAGTGCGAGCTCTTCGGCGCGAAGCTCACGCTGAAGAAGCGGCACACGTTCGCCTTGCCGGCGGTGTCGAGCGGAAGCACCTTGAACGACTCGCCGGTCCGCGCCCAGCCGACGAAGACGCCGGCGTCGAGTTTCGCGATCTCGTCGGTGCTCGCCGTCACGAAATAGTGGTCCCATTCGGCGTGCCAATACTCGATCGCCGGGGAATCGACCAGGCGCAGGCTCGCCGTGAACACGGCCGCGAACGCATCGCCGCCGCCGGCAGCGGCGGGCTGCGCGCCTCCCGTGGACCCCGGCAAGTTGGTGGAAGCAGTGCCGCCGGCGACGTAGGCCTTCCCGCGCGCATCGACCGCAAGCGCGAACGCCTGATCGAGCCCGCTGCCGCCGAGGTACGTGGACTGGACCAGCGTGGCAAGCCTCGCATCGAAGCGCGCGGCGAACCCGTCGCCGTTCCCGCCGGGATCGGGTTGCGCGCCGCCCGTGGTCCCGGGAAAGAGCGTCGAGCGCGTGCTGCCCGCGATGAAGACCGCGCCGGTACCGTCCACGGCCAGCGCATTCGCAACATCGTCGGAGAAGCCGCCAGCGTAGGTCGCCTGCACCAGCGTCGTCAGCGTGCGGTCCAGTCGCGCAACGAACGCGTCGATGCTGCCGCCACTGGCCGGCTGTGCGCCGCCGGCCGTTCCCGGAAAGTTCACCGATGCCGTTTCGCCGGCCACGAGAACCGCGCCGCCGGCGTCCAGCGCCAGCGCGTACGCGAAGTCCGCGCCCGTGCCGCCGAGGAAGGTGGCCTGCACGAGCGTGACGAGATCGCGGTCGAGCTGCGCGACGAACGCATCGCCGCCGCCGCCGGCAGCGGACTGCGCGCCGCCCGTCACGCCGGGAAAGTTCGCGGAACCCGTGTTGCCGGCGACGAAGATCGCGCCGCTGCCCGCCCGCGCCAGTGCAAACGCGACCTCGCCGCCGCTGCCGCCCAGATACGTCGCCTGCGCAAGCAGCGTGAGCGTGGCGTCGAGCTTCGCGACGAACGCGTCTCCGCCGCCGGCCCGCACTGCTTGCGCGCCGCCCGTCGTCGCGGGGAAGTTGGCCGACGCGGTGCCGCCGGCCAGGTACACCGATCCGCCCGGCTGCACCGCCAGCGCGAACCCCTGGTCCAGCGCGCTGCCGCCCACGTACGTCGACTGCAGAAGTTGCGTGAGGTCGTGCGACAGCCGCGCGACGAAGGCATCGCCGCCACCGCCGGGACTGGCCTGTGCGCCACCGGTGGTCCCGGGAAAGTTCACCGACGTCGTGCTGCCCGCGATCAGCACGGCACCGGTGGCGTCGACTGCGAGCGCCTGCGCGACGTCACCGCCGCCGCCGCCGAGATAGGTGGCCTGCACCAGCGTGGTCAGGTTGCGATCGAGCCGCGCGACGAACGCATCGCCGTTGGCCGCCGCCGCCGCCTGCGCGCCTCCGGCGGTGCCGGGAAAATTGAACGACCCGGTGCTGCCCGCGACGAACACGTCGCCGTTCGCGTCGACCGCGATCGCCCAGGCGATGTCGCCGCCGCTGCCGCCGAGGTACGACGATTGCAGCAGTGGGTCGATGACGACGGGATGCGCGCGGTCGTAATCGCCGAGCGCGAAGCCGTAGCGATTGCCGGCCACCGTGTACGCGACGGGCACCGGCCGGCGCGCGCCGGCGATGTCCTGCCATGCCACCGGGGCCGTGAACGTGACCGGACCGAGTCCCGTCTGCGCGACCAGCGACCCGTCCGCGGATCGCGCGAGCCGTTGCGCACCGCGCACGCGGACCGCGATGCGGCGCGCGTCGGCGTGCGGCGCCACCGTGAAGAACTTCTCCACGCTGCCGCCCTTGGCCGCGACGTCGACGACGATGCCCGGCCACGCTTCACCCAGCGTCACGCGGTCGAATGCCGGTACCGCCGACTGCCAGTGCGCGGCGTCGTTCCCGACGAAACGGCTGACGCGCGTCGCGCTTGCGGCGATCCCGCGGGGTTCGGTACGCGCGTCGACCAGCGATTCCGTGAGCGACCAGCCGCGCACCTGCGCCTGTGCATCCTTGCGATGCACCGTTGCCGCGTCGCGCGGGCTCGATGGCCTGCGCTGGAGTCCGTAGACGAGCTGTCCGTCGCGGGTCACGAACACTGTACCTGCCGACGTGCGCGCCACGAACGCGACGCGACGATCGTCTCCATCGGACGGCGCGAGAAACGGGACGGCCAGCCCCGTCACGCGCGCATGGACGCGGGCCGGTTCGCGTGTTTCGACGCCACCGTCGCCGGTCGTCGCATGCGTGCCGCCCGCCAGCGCGCACAGCAACCACGCGGCGAAGCGAATGCGTAACCGCGGCAAGGAAACGCAATTGCCCGCGCGGACCGCGGCGCGATCGGGAGCGAATGGGCGAGCATGCATGTTCGAATCCGGTGTTGGTGTTGGCGTCGGCGTCCAAGCTCGACGCGGTCCTCGCGCCGGAGCGCCCCGCGGAGAATACCCGAACAATCGTCTACGACCGCTCACGCAGGATCGCGAGCGCGTCGTCCACCCGGTCAACGGTCAGGATCGTGACGCCGTCGATGCCCTGCTTCGGCTTGTTCGCGGTGGGGATCAGCACCGTTTTGAAGCCGAGCTTGGCAGCTTCGCGAATGCGCTCCTGGCCCCGCTGCACCGGCCGGATTTCCCCCGCCAGCCCGACCTCACCAAACACTATAGATTTAGCTGGCAATGGTCTGTTTTTCAATGAAGAATCGATGGCGAGCAGCACGGACAAGTCGACGGCCGGCTCCTGGATACGCACACCCCCGACCGCATTGACGAACACGTCGTAGCCGCCCGTTTCGACGCCGCCGTGGCGGTGCAGGACCGCGAGCAGCAACGCCAACCGCTGCGCATCCAGCCCCACGGCGAGCCGCCGCGGCGCTCCGCCCTGCACCGGATCGACCAGCGCCTGGATCTCGACCAGCAAGGGTCGCGAGCCCTCGAGCGTCGCGACGATCGCGGAACCTGCGACCGCTTCGGAGTGCTGCGACAGGAAAAGTGCCGACGGATTCGACACGCCCTTCAGGCCCCGTTCGGTCATGCCGAACACGCCCAGCTCGTTCGCGGCCCCGAAGCGATTCTTGATCGCGCGCACGAGCCGGAAGCTCGAATGCGGGTCGCCCTCGAAGTACAGCACGGTGTCGACGATGTGCTCGAGCACGCGCGGGCCCGCGATCGCGCCTTCCTTCGTCACGTGCCCGACGAACACGATCACGATGCCGCGCTGCTTCGCGAGCCGCGTCAGCTGTGCCGCGCATTCGCGCACCTGCGACACGCTGCCGGGCGCGGACTGCAGCGCCTCCGTGTAGACGGTCTGTACGGAGTCGACGACGACGACTTCGGGCTGCGTCGCGTTGATTGCCGCGACGATGGCCTCGAGCTGCACCTCCGCGAGCAGTTCGACCGGCGCATTGACGAGGCCCAGCCGCTGCGCGCGCAACGCGACCTGCTCGACCGACTCCTCGCCCGTCACGTACAGCGTCCGGTGCGCGGCCCCCAGCGCCGCGCACGCCTGCAGCAGCAGCGTCGACTTGCCGATGCCGGGGTCGCCGCCCAGCAGCACGACGCCGCCGGCGACGAGTCCGCCGCCCAGCACACGGTCGAATTCCTCGAGGCCCGTCGGGATCCGCGAGTTCTCCTGTGCCTTCACCGACGCGAGCTTCGTGACGACCGAGCGGGCGCCTGCGACCGTCTCGAACCGGACGGCGGCGGGCGTCGCGACGGATTCCACGAGCGTGTTCCACGTGCCGCAGCCCGGGCACTGCCCTTGCCATTTCGGCGCGGACGCTCCGCACTCCGTGCACGTGTAGATGGTCTTCGGCTTGGCCATGGCGGTCGGTCAGAGCCTGCGCAGCACGTCGGCGAACGTGAGCGCGTCGGGGAACGCGTTCTGCGCGACCACCGCGAACACCATCGCCAGCACGAAGACCGCGAGGAACGCGAACCACGTATGGCCGACGACGCTCCCGACCCAGCCCACGGTCGCGATGCGCCGCGCCGGGCGCACGAGCCCGGCGGACAGGAGCGCGGCGAACCCCGCGTCCCCGAGAATCGTCGGCGCGGCGTACAGCACCCACGCAACCGCGCCGAAGAGCGCGGCCAGCAGCGCGATCAGCGCGACGAGGACCCAGCCGCTGTCGCCCAGATCGAAGTCGAAGCCGCCCCCGCCTCCGCTGCCGTGGCCCGACGTGCCGCCCGTGGGCATCGCCAGCGTCGGCGAGGCAGATGAATCGCCCGACGCCAGCGACACGCCGCCGAAGCGCGCCGACGCCCCGCCGCCACCCGATGCGCCGCCGCCGCCGCGCAATCCGGGCAGGTCGAGTCCATTGCCGGACCCGCCACCGCCCGAATAGCCGATGTCGAGACCGTCCGCCGCATCGCGCACGATGTTGCTTCGCTTGCCGGGCAGCATCCGCCGCTCGAACCCGGCGTACCGAAGCCAGATCCACACGCCGGTCAGGAACGCGCAGTAGCCGAACGCGAGCGCCACCGCGTAGCGCAGCCACATGCGGCTCACGCCCGCCATCAGCAGCAGCTTGGTTATCGCGAGGCCGACGACGAAGCACGCGCAGAGGATCAGCGCGACGTGCAGGCGCACCGCATGGCGCTTCGTGATCGTGGCGCGCAGCTCCTCCGCCGACGCGGGGACGGAGGGTTCCTGCGGTGACCGAGCGGGTGCCGGCATTGAAGGCTAGGCGAGTTCGTGCGGATGCACGACCGCCGTGCCGAGCTTGCCGACGACAACACCGGCCGCCTGGTTCGCGATGTGCACCGCGCCAGCCATCGGCGCCCCGGCCGCGAGCAGCACGGCGATCGTCGCGATCACCGTATCTCCGGCGCCGGACACGTCGTACACCTCGCGCGCCTGCGCGGGGATCGTCGCCGCCCCGTCCGCATCGAAGAGCGACATGCCCTCCTCCGAGCGCGTGACGAGCAGCGCGTCGAGGTCGAGGTCGCGGCGCAGTGCCTGCGCCTTCGCGGTCAGCTCGGCCTCGTCGCGCCAGCGGCCCGCCACTTCGCGGAACTCCGTGCGGTTGGGCGTGAGCAGCGTCGCGCCGCGGTAGCGCGAATAGTCGTCGCCCTTCGGATCGACGAGCACGCGCTTGCCGGCCGCGCGCGCGCGCTCGATCATCGTCGCGATGTGCGCGAGGCCGCCCTTGCCATAGTCGGACAGCACGACGACGTCCGCGTCGCGCATCAGCCGCTCGTAGTCGGCAAGCTTGGCGGCGAGCACCTCGTGCGACGGCGCCGTCTCGAAGTCGATGCGCAAGAGCTGCTGCTGACGGGCGATCACGCGCAGCTTGACCGTCGTCGCGACGGCGGGATCGGTCAGGAACGACGTCGTCACGCGTTCCTTGGCGAGCAGCTGCGCGAGCGCCGCACCCGGCTCGTCGTCGCCGACGACCGACAGCAGCGTCACGCGCGCGCCCAGCGCGGCCGCGTTGCGCGCGACGTTGGCGGCGCCGCCCGGGCGCTCCTCGGTCCGTCCGATTTTCACGACCGGCACCGGCGCTTCCGGCGAGATGCGCTCGACGTCGCCGAACCAGTACCGGTCGAGCATCACGTCGCCGACGACGAGCACCTGCGCCCGCGCGACGGCGTCCACATGGTCTGCAAAGCGCTCGGCGCTCATCGCGGCGTCACCGGCGTCCGATGCCGAAGTATTCGAGCCCGGCGGCGCGGACCTCGGGCGGGCTGTACAGATTGCGGCCGTCGAACACGAGCGGCAACTTGAGGCGCTGCTTCAGCGTGTCGAAGTCGGGGCTCCGGAATTCCTGCCATTCGGTGACGACGACCAGCGCGTCGGCGCCGTCGCACGCGGCCAGCGGCGACGGCGCGTACGCGAGCTGCGGCGCGTCGCCGAACACGCGCTTCGCCTCGTCCATTGCGACCGGATCGTACGCGACGATCCGCGCCCCCAGCGCGGCCAGCGCGTCGACGATCACCCGCGCCGGCGCCTCGCGCATGTCGTCGGTGTTCGGCTTGAACGCGAGCCCCCACAGCGCGATCGTGCGGCCGGTGAGGTCGGCGCCCAGCCGGGCGACGATCTTGTCGACGAGTACCCTCTTCTGGGCGTCGTTCACCGCTTCGACCGCCGCGAGCACCTTGAGCGGATGCGCGAACTCGTTCGCCGTGTGCTGCAGCGCGGCCACGTCCTTCGGAAAGCAGCTGCCGCCGTAGCCCACGCCCGGATAGAGAAACTGGTAGCCGATCCGCGGGTCGGAGCCGATGCCCTGGCGCACCATCTCGATGTCCGCGCCGAGGCGGTCCGCGAGGTTCGCGAGCTCGTTCATGAACGAGATGCGCGTGGCGAGCATCGCATTCGCCGCGTATTTCGTGAGTTCCGCCGACCGCACGTCCATTACCAGGAAGCGCTCGTGGTTGCGCATGAACGGGCCGTAGACGGCGCGCAGCGCCGCGATCGCGCGCTCGTCGTCGGCGCCGACGACCACGCGGTCGGGCCGCATGAAGTCCTCGACGGCCGCGCCCTCCTTCAGGAATTCCGGGTTGGACGCGACGGCGAACGGCAGCGATGCGCCGCGCGCCGCGAGCTCCTCCGCGATCGCCGCGCGCACGCGGTCCGCCGTGCCGACGGGCACCGTCGACTTGTCGACGACGACCTTGGAATCCTGCATGCGCCGCCCGATGTTGCGCGCCGCCTGGATCACGTACTGCATGTCGGCGCTGCCGTCCTCGTCGGGTGGCGTGCCGACTGCGATGAACTGCAGGGACCCGTGCGCGACCGACGCATCGACGTCCGTGGTGAACTTGAGGCGCCCCGCCGCCGCGTTGCGGCGAACCATCGCCTCGAGCCCGGGCTCGTGGATCGGCACGCCGCCGCCGTTGAGGATCGCGATCTTGCCCGCGTCCACGTCGAGGCACAGCACGTCGTTGCCGACCTCGGCGAAGCACGTGCCGGTGACCAGTCCGACGTAGCCGGTGCCGATCATCGTGATCTTCATGTCGCCGCTCCCGTGACGCCCGCGATCGCCGCGTTGATCGCCGCAAGCGTCGCCGACGGGTCGGCAGCTTGCGTGATCGGACGCCCGATCACCAGGTAGTCGGCGCCCAGCCGGATCGCGGCATCGGGCGTCACGATGCGCGCCTGGTCGTCCGGCGCGGCATCGGCCGGACGGATGCCCGGCGTGACGAGCCGGAAATGCTCGCCGCAGGCTGCGCGCAGCGTGGGCGCCTCGTGCGCGGAGCAGACGACGCCGTCGAGGCCGCACGCCTTCGTCAGCTGCGCGAGCCGCACGACCTGCTGCGCGGCGGTGCCCGCCTGGCCCATCTCGTGCAGGTCGGCGTCGGCGAGGCTCGTCAGCACCGTCACGCCGATCAGCAGCGGCGGCGGCCGTCTGCCGCCGGCGGCCGTATCGTCCACGGCCTTGCGCGCGGCGCGCATCATCGCGCGCCCTCCGCCGGCGTGCACGTTGAGCATGAACACGCCGAGCTTCGTCGCGGCTGCGCAGGCGCTCGCAACGGTGTTCGGGATGTCGTGGAACTTGAGGTCGAGGAACACGTTGAACCCGCGCTCGACCAGCCACCGCACCGGCTCGGGCCCGGCGAGCACGAACAGCTCCTTGCCCACCTTGACGCCGCACGCGCGCGGGTCGAGCCGGTCGGCCAGTGCCAGCGCGTGCATGGGGTTGGCGAAGTCGAGCGCGACGAAGACGCGCGGGTGGCTGGTGGTCATGGAGTTCTCAATTCAAGGTCAAGGTCTTGAAACACGAAGTACACGAAGAGCACGAAGAAAAGCGAAGATCTTGAACCACAGGGAATACGGAGGGCACGGAGAAAGGCCACTTTGAACTCGATGAAACTACACGTTGGCGACCCGGCCGTTCTCGGTGCTCTCGGTGATTGCTGATCTTGAATCTGCCTTTCTTCGTGCTCTTCGTGTTCTTCGTGTTTCAAGATTTCGGGTTTCCAAGTACTAGGCGTACCCATCAGGCGTCTCCGTCCGCCGCGGCGAATACGTCTCCCACTTGAGGCACCCGGGACACCGCCAGTAATACTGCTTCGCGCGGAAGCCGCAGTGGTCGCACTTGTACATGCCGAGGCGCTTGATGTGCGCGGCGACGAGGCCCTTCACGAGCTCGAGGTCGTGCCGGCGGTCGGCAGGCGCGGCCAGCACCTGCGCCTCGAGCAGGCGGTCGAGGCCGAGCAGCGTCGG
>Ga0315287_10006934_pt1 | contig 11319 bp, 10 predicted proteins | sample YL17G11_0_MG_FD_205037 | JGI IMG/M metagenome (GOLD analysis project Ga0315287, IMG submission 205037) | Sediment microbial communities from Yellowstone Lake, YNP, Wyoming, USA - YL17G11_0 | ecosystem: Environmental > Aquatic > Freshwater > Lake > Sediment | place: USA: Wyoming | collected...
CTCCAGCTGTCTCTTCTCCACCCGCTCGTTTTCAACGTGGGCATCCAGGACCGAACCCGGCCCCAGCAGCAGCGGCCGGCCGAACGCGGTCAAATAAGGGATATCCGTGCCGTAGGGCATGAGTTCACTCGGGAAGCCGGCCGGCGTGAACAGGACCTGGGGTTGGGATTTGGCACGCACCTCGATGTCCGCCCGGCCGGCCGTGGCCGAGCGGATGCCGGAGAGGACCAGGTCCGGCGAGACCCCCGTGCGAAAAGACAGGACGGCCTCGGCCGTCCCGGGGATGACGTTGGACGCCGTGCCTCCGCTAATCCGGCCGACGTTCATCGCGGTCGCGCCCAAAACGGGATCCCGGCCGAAATCCAGCTTGCGGATGTCCGACAGGACGTCGAGGAGCTTGAGGATGGCGGATTCTCCCCGCTCGGGATAAGCGGAATGGGCGGCCTTGCCCCTGGCCGTCAGGGCCAGGGTGAGAACACCCTTGTGCGCCGTCCCGAGCTTGTTCCCGGTCGGCTCTCCGACAATGATAAACTTCGAGCCCGGGCTCATCAGGTTCGCTTTTTTGGCTCCGATGCTGTCTGTTTCCTCACCCACCAGGAAAAGAAGCCCGATGTCCTTCAACCCCTCGTCCCGCAGCTCCCCGGCCGCGACGATCATCGCCGCCAAGATCCCCTTGGCATCGCAGGCGCCGCGGCCGTAAAGAAAGACGTCGTCCTCGCCGGCCGCGACCCAGTCGGGGACGGTATCCATGTGCGTGCAGAGGATGACGGCCGGCGCGTCCCCCAGGACGGCCAGAAGGTTCCGGCGTCCGGCCTCGACGTCCTGAGACCGGACATCGAATTGTTCTTCGGCCAACAGGGCGCAGAGGAAATCGGCCAGCGCGGCCTCGTCCCCCGTGACGGAGGGAATGTCGACGAGCGATTTAGCGAGTTCGAAGAGTCCCGCCCGATGGGTTTTCTTCATGCGCTGGCCCTCACTCCGAGACACCCCGGTTGACCCGATGATGCCCGCGCAGGCTTTTGACGATCCCGATCTTGCTCTGATCCGCGATGTCCTGGACGGACTTGATGACGACCGCCGGCACGCCCGCCACGACGACGCCCGGCCGGACGTTTTTCGTGACCACGGCGCCGGCCGCGACAACGCTGCCGCGTCCGACCCTTACACCCTCGAGCACGACGGCGTTGGCGCCTACCAAGACGTTGTCCCCGACGACGACGGGGCGGGCGCTCGGCGGCTCGAGCACTCCCGCGATCACGGCGCCGGCCCCGATATGGCAATTCCGGCCGACGATCGCCCGGGCCCCGAGCACGGCGTTCATGTCGATCATCGTGCCGGCCCCGACTTTCGCGCCGATGTTGATGACCGCGCCCATCATGATCACGCAGTCTTTGCCGATCCGGGCCCCATCGCGGATGACCGCTCCCGGCTCGACGCGGGCCTCGACCCGGCTCAGGTCCAGCAAAGGAAGAGCCGAAAAGCGGCTGGTGATTTCGACATGGCTGTCCACGATTCTGCTCTGCCGGGCTTTCAGCCAAGGCTCGATGCGGCTATAATCGCCGATCAACACCCAAAAATCGCCGCTTCCGAACGCCTGAAATCCGGCCTTTTCGAAATCCTCGCGCTTCAAGGAAGCTCGGAGAAAAACTTGTGACTCCGTCCTTTTCTTGCTGCCGGCGATGAGCGCGGCGATTTGCTTATAGTCCATGGATTTCCTTCACTCCTTCGTTGGAAGCCCGGGTAACGAACACCTCGGCCTCGGCGCCGCCGGGGTCGCCAAAGTCCCGCATGGCCGCGGCCACCGCCGCGATTTTCTCTTCCGCGCAGACCGCGAACACCGAGGAGCCCCCGCCGCTGACATTGCAGCCAAAAGCCCCCATTTCAAGGACGTTCCGTTTGAGGTCGTCATACCCGGGGATCGACCGCGAACGGACCGGCTCGGAGATATGGTCCCGGTTGATGGATGCCCCGATCTCCTCGATATTCCCTTTGAGCACCGCGTGAATGACGGCGGCGCAATCCGCCATCTGTTCCTTCATCTGGGACAGGGAAAACTCGGCGGGGATCAAACCTCGCGTCGTCATTTGGTCTTTTTTGCGGACCCGCACGACGACAGGAATGGGCGGCACGGGAAATTTCTTCACCTGGAGCGGCCGGGTGCTCCGGACGAACACGAACCCTCCCAGCGCGCAGGCGGCCACATTGTCCGCGTGGGGAGTCCCCCCCGACGCCACTTCGCCCAGGCTGGCCAGCTCGATGATGTCATGCGGCTCGAGTCCGGTCCGGTAGATCTTGTTCAGTCCGAAAACGGCCGCGATCGCCGAGGCCGCCGAAGATCCCAGGCCGGCGCAAGTGGGCATCCCTTTGACGATTTCGATGTCCGCACCGCCTTCGATCCCGGTCTTCCGGAAAAAGTGGAGCGCGGCCAGCCCGGCCGTATTGTCTTCGGGTCTGGTCGGCAGGTCCGGGGACCTCCCGCTGACCCGGATGACAATATCCCCCCGGGGAGCGGGACGGATCTTCAACACGTCGGAGGGCCCTTCGAGCGCCAAGGCGAAGATATCGAATCCGGGTCCGAAGTTGGCGATGGTCGCCGGGGTCCGGACGATGATCTCCCGGCTCAAAGTAAATCCCTTTCCTTGAGGAGTCTCCTGAGGAGCTCCCGGTTCCCCTCGGTCAATTTCGTTAACGGGGGCCGGAGGGGACCTCCCGGCAACCCCAGAAGGGCCAGGGCTTCCTTGACGGCCATCGGGTTTGTTTCGAGCCTCAGGGCTTCAAATAGCTCATAATATTTAAAGTGGATCTGCCGGGCCTCCTCGGTTTTTCCCTGGAGGAAGAAGTCCACGAGGTCGCGCATCACGGCGGGCAGGATATTTCCGGCCACCGTGAAAACACCGCTCCCGCCGAAGGACATCAGGGGAAAGCACGTCGTGTCTTTTCCCGTGAAAACGGAGAACGTCGATCCCTTGGCCAAGCAAAGGATCTTGGCCAGATGATCCAGCTGCTTGTTCCCGTCCTTTGTCGCGATGATGTTGCCATGGCCGATCAGCTTGCCGTAGGTCTTGGGTTCGACGTTGACCCCCACCCGTTCGGGCGCGTTGTGAACGATGACCGGGATTCTGGAGGCGTCGGCAACCCTCCGATAGAAATCGATGAGGCCCTCCTGGGTAGGCAGGACCAGGAAAGGCGCGAAAACGACCGCGTAGTCACACCCCAGATCGGCATAAAGACGCACGCGGGACATCGTTTGCTCGAGGTTGCAGGAGCACGTATCCGGAGCCACCCGGCAGCGCCCGCCGGCCTCATCCACGACGATCTCCACCAGACGGGCGACCTCCGCGTCAGTCAGCGCCGGGCTTTCGCCGGTCACTCCGAGCGGGGCAATGCCGTGGATCCTGTTCTCGACTTGGCTCCGGACGAGCCGCCTCAAGCCTTCCTCATCGAGAGAGAGATCCTTTTTAAAGGGGGTCATCAGGAGTGTATAAGCGCCGGATAGCATCTCTGTTTCTCCTTATCCTCGGGCAGCCGCGCCCATAAATGACGGCCTATGTATATATAGCAGAGAGGTCGGCTCTGTCAAAAAGGTATGATCCTGATAATATGGCCGCGGGCCGATTAAACAACCGGAAGGACGGCATAACCATGAGACGACGTGATTTCGTCAAAATGACCCTGGCCGGAGCGGCGGCCGCCGGCGCGATTAAATTCCTTTTTTCCCGCCCCGTCTTTTGTTAGAATCGGGGCAGTTCGAAAATCCCGGGAGGTCGCATGCCGGAGGACGCAACATGAAAACGCTCGTCACGGGGGCCAGCGGATTCATCGGCCGGCGTCTGGTCATGGAGCTGGCCCGCCGCGGCCACGAGATCGCCTGCCTCGTCCGGCCGACGAGCAAAACCGCTCCGCTCAGGGACCTGGCGGTCGAGTTCGTCCTCGGCGACCTCGGCGACGCCGCCTCCCTCGTCCGCGCCGTCGAGGGCAGGGATCATATCTTCCACCTGGCCGGGGTCATCCAAGCCGTCGACGGACCGGCTTTCGAAACGGCCAACGTGCAGGGAACCCGGAATCTCATCGACGCCTGCCTCCGGGTCGCGTCCGGCGTCAAGCGGTTCGTCTTCGTTTCGAGCATCGCCGCCGCCGGCCCGAGCCCGGGCGGGAAGGCCCTGACCGAAGACGACGAGCCGAGTCCGGTCTCGGCATACGGCCGGAGCAAGCTCGCCGCGGAATACATCGTCCTGGCCGCCAAGGACAAACTGCCGGTGACCATCGTCCGGCCGCCGAACGTGCTGGGGCCGGGCTCGAAGGAGATCGAGCGGACCCTCGGCCTCCTCCGGAAAAGACTCGTTCCCGCCCTCGGAGACGAACGGCCCCGGACGAGTCTCGTTGACGTCGACGACCTCGTCGAAGCCCTGCTCCTCGCGGCCGAAAGTCCCCGGAGCGTGGGCCAGACCTATTTCGTCACCGACGGCCGGGCCTACGCCTGGCCCGAGATCACGGCGGCCGTCGCCGAGGAGCTCGGCATCGAGCGGTTCACGGTCACGGTCCCCTTCGCCGCCCAACTGCTGGCTGCGTGGCTCGCCGAAACGACCGCCCATCTCAGCCGAAAGCCTCCCCTCCTCACCCGGGAGATCGTCCGGGCGGCCAGGGATCATTTCTGGATTTACGACGGGTCGAAAATCGAGCGTGAGCTCGGCTTTCATCCAAGATATGGCCTGCGCGAATCCATCCGGCGGGCCGTTGAAGAGTCCCGGCTCGGAAGACGGGGCCGCGCGAGGCGGGAGGAGGAAGCGTAATGGGATCCAAGCGGCACACTTTCATAGGCCTCGAGATCCGGCTGGCCGATGTCGTCATCCTCGGCGGGCTCGGATTTCTTCTCCTCCTGGCCGCCGTTTTCAACGGGCGCCTCGAAAGGCCGTTTTTCGTTATCGGACGGAATCTGATCTATGTCCTCGTCTATATCGGCGTGCTGGCCGCGCTGGCCCGGATCCGTCTGAAGCCGCTCCGCTTTCTTCTCCGGACCGGCTCCGTCCAGTTCATGTATCTCCAGCTTTTCCTGACCGGCCGCGACCTCCAGCTTCTTTTCTTCTCCTGGAACGACGACCGGGTCCTGGCCTGGGAGAAGGCCGCCTTCGGCCTCCAACCTCTCGCCTGGATCCAAAAATTCTACTCCCCCCTTCTCACGGAATGGATGTTTTTCGTCTACGTCGCCTACATCGTCATCTACCCCATCCTGGGGGCGGTCATCTTCTTCCGGAAGGGGGAGGAGGCAAACGAGGATTATCTCTTCCAGCTGGGCCTGGTCAATCTCGTCTGCGGCCTGGGCTTCATCCTCTACCCTGTGGCCGGTCCCCTGCGGTGGGAGAAAGCGCGAGTCCTGCTGACCGAATCCATCCCGTCCGGCGGCGTCTTCGGCGCGATGGCCGAGTACATCCGGGCGCATGTCCATGGGCCCGGCGGGACGATCCCCAGCCCCCACTGCGCCGTGGCCACGGTCATGTGGTTCATGTCCCTGAAGTACACGCGCCGGGGTTTCTGGCTTCTCGCCCCGGTCATCCTGTCCCTCTACATCTCCACGGTCTACGGCCGCTTCCACTACCTCTCCGACTCGGTCATCGGGATCGCCGCGGCCGTGGTCGTCCTCCTCGCGGCTCCGTCGATCGCAGGGGCCTGGAACCGGTGGACCGATAAAAGGACGGGGGGCGCCGCGTGAGCCGCGTCCTGATCACCGGAGCCAACGGCTTCATCGGCTCCAACCTCTGCCGCTGGCTCCTCGAACGGGGCTGGGAGGTCGACGCGCTCGTCCGGGAATCCTCGGACCTCCATTACCTGGCCGGACTCGACGTCCAGCTGGTCAAGGGCGATCTCCGTTTTCCTGAGAATATCGACCTGCCGGCCGGGACGACACACATCGTCCACACCGCGGCACTCGTGTCCGACATGGCCGGCGACGCGGAATGCGCGCAGAACATCTTTGACATAACCCGAAATTTCGTCCGGATGCTCCGGGCTTTTGGCGCGCCCCTGCGGCGGTTCGTTTACATCTCGACGGCCCTGACGCTCGGGTTCGGCCGCCGCGACATCTCGGAGGATAGGCGCGGCCGGTCGGCGGCGTTCATGCCCTACGTACGGCACAAGATCCGGACGGAAAACGAACTCCGCGACCAGCACGCGGACCGCGGTTTCCCCGCCGTCATCCTCAGACCCGCCGACGTCTTCGGGCCGAACGACCGCGTGACCTGCGCCAACATCCTCAGGGCTTGCGAACGGGGCGCCCCCCTCATCGCCGGGCACGGCCGCTGGCGCTTCGGCTACTGTTATGTCGGGAACCTTTGCCAGGCCGTGGAGCTGGCCCTGGTCGAGGCGGGGATCGAGGGGAAGTCATACACGGTGACGAACGACAGGCTCCCCACCTGGCGCGATTTCTTCAAAGCCCTGCAGAAAGGCATGGGCCGGAAGCAGCGGGTTTATGTCCCCGTCTGGCTCGCCCATGCCGCCTCCGGAGTATCGGGCCTCCTCGAAGCCATCCTCCCCCGTTTCGAGCGCCAGCTGAACTATTACCGGATCAAGCGCATCACGACCGAAACGACCTACGACATTTCACGGACGGTCGCTGAGCTCGGGTATAAGCCCGACGACGACTTCGAGCCCCAGTTCGCCGAGATCGTCGACTGGTATTTGAAGGAGAAGCGGAATGGCCGCTTGGTTTGAGAAGGCGGCCGGTCCGTCCATCCCCCTGGCGCTCGTTTACCTGGAACTGGCCATCTCCCTGACCTTCCTCGCCACCATCGTTCATTTCCGCAACCTGCGCAGGACGAGAGACGAGCTCGCCGCCGTCCACCTGTATTTCATCGCCTTTTTCGTCCTTCTGCTGGCCGTGCCCTGTTTCCTCGTGTTTCTGACCTCGTCCGGGCCGTGGGCCGTTCTGGCCTCCTTCGGCTGGACCTTCGGCCGGGCCGGCCTGGGATTCGCGCTCGCCGGGGCCGGACTGCCGCTGGCCGTCCTGGCCGGGTTCATCGGCTCCCGCGACCCGCAGATGATAAAAATGTACCCGTTCGCCAAGGCCGCCTGCGCCAACGCCCGGACCTTCGCCGGTTACGAGCTTAGCTACCTTTTCCTCTATTACCTGCCCTGGGAATTCGTCTTCCGGGGAGTTCTTTTTCTGCCGCTCGTCCCGGTGCTGGGGCTCCTCCCGGCCCTGGCCATCCAGACGGCGATCTCGACGCTCCTGCACGTCGGACACCCCGACACGGAGGTCTTCGCCGCGGCCGGGGCCGGGCTCGTCTTCGGAGCGATCGCCTGCGCCACGGGTTCATTCCTCTACACGTTCATCCTGCATGCCGCGACGGGGATCGCCACTGACACTTTCCTCTTCCTCCGCCGCGGTTCGGGGAGACCGTGAAGGTCCTCGTCACAGGGGCGACTGGATTCGTCGGCTCGGTTTTGATGGTGGAACTTATCGCCAGGTACGGCGCCTCCGCCGTCTCCGCGTTCGTCCTCCCGGGGGACATTATTCCGGCGACGTGGCGGGGGGCCGGAGTGCGGACGTTCGACGGGGACATCGCCGACGCGCGAGCGGTCAGCGCGGCGGCGGCCGGGCACAGCCATATCGTCCACCTCGCCGGGTTCATCTCCTACTGGAAGGGTGATGAGGACAGGCTGCGGACAGTCAACGAGGACGGCGCCCGGTCGATAGTCGAGGCCTCGCTTGCGGCGGGGGTCGAGCGCCTCATCCACATTTCGTCCGTCGGGGCCATCGGGTTCCACGAGTCGGGACAACCGGCCGACGAGACGGCGCCGTTCAACTGGCCGGCGGATATCCTCTACATGGCCTCCAAGCGCCGGGGTCAGGACATCGTCGAGCAAGCCGTCCGCGAACGCGGCCTTAGGGCCGTCATCCTCAACCCGGCCTCGATCATGGGTCCGGGCGACCACAACCCGGCGACGCCGCATAACGAGCTTTACCGGAGGATCTCGCGCGGCCCTCTTTTTGGCTCCTTCGCCGGCGGACTGGCTATCGTCGATGTCCGCGACCTCGTCGCGCTCATCCTCAAGGCCCTGGAAGGGCGGGGCCGTGACGGCGAAAGCTATCTCGTCATCGGGGCCAACCTCAGCTACCGGGACGTCATCCGGAGGATCAGCCGGGCCTGCGGCCGGAGGGCCTACCCCTTCCCCATCCCGGCTCCCCTACTCATCCTGGCCGGACTTTTTCTCGAACGGGCCAGCCGGAGGACGGGGCGTCGGCCGCTGCTGACGGCCGCGTACGGCCGATTGAGCGGTTGGACGGCCTATTACGACAGCGCTAAGAGCCGCCGGGAATTCGGCCACACCTACATCGACGCGGACAAAACGATCACGGAAGGCTGGGAATATTATCGCGATGCTTTCGGCCGACTCTGAACCTTCAGATCGCTCCCCCTTTGTCTTCAGCGCACCCGCACCGGCAGGACGATGTGGGACGGATGCGCCTTGGACCGGAAGACGCGCTGGGTCGCCGGACGGTAATCCGACGCCTTGGCCAAAAATATATTTTCGACAAAGGTTTGCGGATTGCGGTCGATGAGCGGGAACCAGGTGCTTTGCACCTGGACCATGATCTTGTGGCCCTTGAGGAAGCGATGGTCGGCCGCGTGGAGGTCGATGGTGAAGTCGGTGACGCGGCCCGGGACGAGCGGCTCGGGTTTTTCGAAGCTCGACCGGAACCGGCCGCGGAAGACTTCGTTGGCGATCATCAGCTGGTAGCCGCCCATCGTCGGCTCGGCCGGGTAATCCCCGGGATAGACGTCGATCAGTTTGACGATCCAGTCGCTGTCCGTCCCCATCGTCGCGGCGAACAGGCGGGCGGCGATCTTTCCCGTGACGGTGAGGTCTTCGGCGAGCGGCTCCGTCTCCCAGCTCAGGACATCCGGCCGTGATTGGGCGAAGCGCTGGTCGCCGACGAGCCATGTCGACCAGCCCGAGCCGCGCGGGTCGTAGGTCGCCTCAATCGGACGGGGGCGGTAGGGCACGGGGCGGGCCGGGTCGGAGACGTAACTGTCGAAAGCCGAGCCGTCATCTCCGCCGGGCGCGTCGAAGGACAACCGTCCATCTTCTTTGAAGTAGAGGTTGCGGTCCCCGGTGAGTTTGAGGGGGGGCCACTCGTCGTAGACCCGCCACTCGTTGGCGCCTGTCTCGAACGTGATGGCCTCTGGGACGTCCCAGCCGCCCTTGTCCTTCAGGAAATGGGCGAAGAACGGCGCCTGGATCTTCTCCCGAAAATATTTCGAGGTGTTGGCACCGAACTTGATCCGTCCCAGGGAACTCCCGTCGGCCCTCATCCAGCCGCCGTGGTTCCATGGGCCGGCGACAAAGAAGCTCATCTCCTGACGGTCCAGGGGCTCGAGCGTCTCGTAGATCTTCTGCGGCCCGTAGAAATCCTCCTGGTCCCACCAGCCGGCCACGTGGAGTGCCGGCACCGTCACCCGTGTTAGGTAAGAGGCCATGGCCTGCTTCTGCCAGAAGGCATCGTAGTTCGGGTGGGCGACGTAATCGTTCCAGGTCGGGATCTTCCCCAGGAGGTATCGCTCGTTCACCGCCGACAGCGGGCCGAGCCGCAAGTACCACTCGTAGGTGTCGTACGAGTCGAACCGGAACGAAGCATTCTCCTTGGACGTCTCCATCATGGCGGCGTACTCGAAGCCGTAGCTCAGCCGGAAGGCCCCGTTGTGATGGAAGTCGTCGCCCAGGTACATGTCCGCCGGGGAGGCCTGCGGCGAGACGGCCTTCACGGCCGGGTGCGGGTCGAGCATGGCCATGGCCGTCAGCCAGCCGTCGTAGGAGATGCCCATCAGGCCGGCCCGGCCGTTGTGACCGGGCACGTTCTTGAGCAGCCATTCGACCGTATCATAGGCGTCCGTGCTCTCGTCGATGGCCCGGGTGTCACGCTTGTCGCGCGGCGGCCGCTGCATGACGAATTGTCCCTCGGATTTGTAGCGTCCGCGGATATCCTGGTAAACGAAGATATAGCCCTCGTCGACGAGCGCCTTGAAACGCTCGGACTTCAACGGCCCGGGAGACGCCGGCGCGCTATACGGTGTCCGCATGATCAGGAAAGGCAGGGGTTCGCCAACCCGCTTCGGAGCGAAGACGACGGTGTTCAGCTTCACGCCGTCCCGCATCGGGACCATGGCCCTGGTCTCGGTGAACTCGGGGGTCGCAGCGGGGCCCTGACCGGAGGGCGTCACTTGAGCGAAGATCGAGGCGGCGGCGCAGACGGCAAGGCCGAGAAGGATCAGCTTAGGGATCGGAAGGGACTTATTCATGGAGGACTCTCCTGGAAATCGGACGTAGCCAATGCTATCCACGGAGGGCCCGGGAGTCAACTCGAACACTTTGCCATTCGGGAAGAGGGGCCGTCCCCTATCCCCTTCCCGTCGACGTCCTTGCAACTTTTCGCTCCGCGATTTATACTTCCGTCATCTTAACGCACAACAAGGCGGGAGGATCATGCCCCTGACGGCGCCGGCGATCGAAATCGAATCCCTGGCCAAATCCTACGGCCGGCTCAGGGCCGTCGACGGCATCAGCTTCAAAGTCGGCACGGGAGAGATCTTCGGCATGGTCGGGCCCAACGGCGCCGGCAAGACCACGACGATCGAATGCCTCGAGGGCCTGCGTTCCCCCGACGGCGGTGTCGTCCGCGTCCTCGGCCTCGACCCCCGTGAGGACGGCCACGAACTGCGGGAAAGGATCGGCGTCCAGCTCCAGCAGAGCGCCCTACCCGACGACATGAAGGTCTGGGAGGCCCTCGACCTCTTCGCCTCCTACTATCGGAAGCCGGCAGCCTGGAAGCCGCTTCTGGACCGGCTGGAGATCGCCGTCCTGGCCGGGCTCCTCGTCGTCGGGGTCGCCGTTTCGGCCAGGGCCTTTCGCTGGGAGTGATGCCTTCATGAAGATCGTCCTGTCCGAAACGCTGAGCTACTGTTTCGGCGTCCGCAAGACGCTCGAGCTCACGGACCGGCTCCTTGCCGAGCGGCCCGACCGGACCTACTACATGCTGGGCGAGATCGTTCACAACGAGCACGTCATCGAAGCCCTCAAGGCCAAGGGCCTGCGCATCGTCGGCTCGCTCGACGAAGTGCCCGTGGGAGGCGTCGTCATCCTCCAGAGCCACGGCTCGGCCCGGAAGCGCTACGCCGAGCTCGAGGCGAGGGGCCTCGAGCACGTCGACGCCACCTGTCCGATGGTCAGGATCATCCACGACAAGATCCGCGAGGTCGAGGCCAAGGGATTCACGCCCGTCGTCATCGGGCAGGTCGGCCACGAGGAGGTCCGGGGCATCGTCGG
>Ga0315287_10006936_pt1 | contig 11318 bp, 9 predicted proteins | sample YL17G11_0_MG_FD_205037 | JGI IMG/M metagenome (GOLD analysis project Ga0315287, IMG submission 205037) | Sediment microbial communities from Yellowstone Lake, YNP, Wyoming, USA - YL17G11_0 | ecosystem: Environmental > Aquatic > Freshwater > Lake > Sediment | place: USA: Wyoming | collected...
CCCACCCAAAGGACCGGTTCGATCCCAGTGGCCTCGCGCATTATATTTAGAATCACAAGGCAGTCTTTGCGTTTCTGTATTAAGATACTTAAGGACATCTTCATTCGTCGGCTTTGTTTTTTGGTCTGCCATTCTCAACTCCTAATGGGGGTGGATTTTGTTTCCCAAATAAATAAGCTAAAGGGTGCCCCTTGCGCATGGACTTACCTCACGCGCCAGAAGTTTCCTCGGCCGTATGTTCCTTTGGTCGCTTTGAATTGACCGAAAGATTGGGACCGGTGCCGGGCTGCCGATCCCTCTCAATAACAGATCCGGGAAATTGTTTTACTTTGGGCGAAATTACTTCATAAATTTGTCAAAATCGGCCATGCTAACCGCTGGAGACGTACTAAAGGAGATCCCCAAGAGCGTGCCCAGGGCTGACGAAGTCTTCATCGCTCGCTCGGTATCTGGCAGATCCACAATGAGCACCAGGTCGACGTCGCCGAGCAGAGCATACCCGGCTTTGAGTTCTCCACCATTCTGTTTGATCAATGAAACTGCATCGTCAGTGCGTTTTGCGCTGATGGCTTTCACGGCTTCCAATGAATACTTCCCGAACATGAAATAGGTTGCCATATTAATATTTCCTTTCTGTGTTTATACGGTTAAGTGGGATTGCCTATCATCATTATGGAGATTTTCGGAAGCGAGTCAAGCCTTTTCCCCCGCATGGACCCGGCTCACGCCGCGGAAAACGCCCGGGCGGACTTGTTGCTTTCCAGGCTAAGGATGAGCAAGGGTCTGATTATGAACTTTGACTTCACGATGGATGCGGCCGCTCAATTCCTTTTCAGCGACTTCAAGATCGTAACGGACCTGCAAGCGCAGCCAAACAGCGGCGCTTGTGCCAAAATAGCGTGCCAGTCGCATGGCAGTATCCACCGATATGGAGCGCTGACCATTCACGATCTGGCTGATGCGAATGGGAGTGACGCCGATATCATGCGCCAGGCGGTATTGTGTTAAGCCAAGCGGTTTCATGAAGTCTTCGAGCAGGACTTCGTCGGGATGAATGGGGGAGAGCTTCTTCGCCAAGATAAACCTACCTTTGGTGTATTTTACACCACCCGCGCATGGACCCGCCTCCCGCCGCCGAAAATGCCCGGGCGCGGATGGGGAAGCCCTTAGCCTCATGGATTTTATACTCAGACTGTATTACTTTTCGGGCACATACTTTCTCGACCAGGACTGAGCGGCAAATTTGGCTACTTGTGAAAACCGAAAAGATTGGAGTGAATATGACAGTCCTTCAAATAAGAAATAGCTGGCAAGTAGAATTATCGCTGCTAATGGATAAGAAATTAATGCTCCGACTATCACAATGAACGCTACTAGCGAAATATAAATGAAGGACCATCTGGCAATTCCTTTTACAACCATTTGGCAGTGATCATGGTCAAATACCAAAAGCCCATGCATTAATGATGAAGTCGTAAACAAATTAAAATTGAAATACTTATTTCGAAAACCATAAACATTAGGACCCAATTCTTTAAAGACAATTGACTCGATCCAACCAGAATGAAATTTAGTTTCCAATAAAAAATCAGATGGAAGATTGGTATGCGTTAGGTCGACTGGTACGCGAATTATATAGATGGGTAATCCAACAGTAAAGTACTTCTTGTTCCATGTTGCCCTCAATATTTCGTCGGCCACAAAAGTTAATATAAGTGCTCCAAAAACAACAAAGTCGAAAATTACGTAATAGTCAATAAACATTTTTCCTACTTGGGGTTGCCCCACGTGCATGAACCCGGCTCACGCCACTAAAATACCCCGCGCGTAGCCCACTAACCATCTATTCACTCTTTATCTAATATCTAACAATCTTTTTTTCTCTCTGCTCACGCCGCCGAAAATGCAAAGGCGCTTTCATTTACTTATACTTATATTTATTGGCTCTGTCCTTTACATTTCGGGATTTTTCAGGCTGAACGACATCCCACACCGCATCGGGGTGTTTGGCGGCGACCTGTAACAGGACACGCGCCGGGCCATGTGGTACGCGCCTCCCTTGTTCCCAATTCTGTAAAGTGCTAAGTCGAATTCCGAGTAAAGTCGCAAATTCGCTTTGGGAAAGTTTGTAACTTGCCCTAATATGCTTTATGTCAGTCTTTTCAAGCTCAAAAGACCGGGACGGCTGTTTCTCACCGCGTAAAATGGCGCCGCCCTCGCGAACACTATCCAATAATTCGTTGAACAATTTATCTTTCATTGTATTCTTTCTCCACAATCCGGCTCAGTAACTTAAGCTGTTCGGATGTCAGGTTATCCCTTTCATTTTTAGCATAAATAAATAGCATCAGAATTTGCCCTTTATTCGTCGCCCAGTAATAGATGATTCGCGATCCTCCGCGCTTGCCACGACCTGAACCGCTCCATCTTATTTTGCGCAGACCTCCGCTTCCAGGAATAATTGCCCCTTCTTCAGGATGTTCAACCAGGAAAGATTGAAATTGACGGTATTCATCCTCGGTCAGGATTTTTGTGACGCGACGTGTAAAGACCGATGTTTCGATAATGACCATTTCAATCACCCGCAGTATACGCCATTGACGTATACTCGTCAATGGCGGACTCGTCGACTTGTCTTTATGGACACAGCGCTACTTTTCCGCTGTCACCGTTTTCCGCTATTTGTCTTCGTTGCCTTTGCTTTTTCGGCCATTTTTTTTGACTTGAATTTGGCTGTCTTTGTCTTTGGCGCCGCCTTCTTTTTCTCAACAGCAGTCTTCTTTTTCGCAGACGCTTTTTTCACAGCCTTTTCTGCTTTCTTTGTCTTAGGCCTCGCTGTCTTTGTTTTAGATGCTGTCTTCTTTTTCTCAACGACAGTCTTCGTTTTCGCGGGGGCTTTTCGGGCGGCCTTTTTCACCTTTGGCTCTTCCTTGACCTCCACGACCTTGGGCGCGAAGAGCTCATTCCATTTATCCTGCATGGACGGGATGCCCGCGCCGTTCAACTGGTTGAAGATCTGCGTCCACCCCTCGCCGCTGACGAAGCGCCAGTCCAAAAAGGCGTGGCACTGGTAGGCGCCCAGGCTGACAAACAGTCCCTGCTCGCGCAGCTCCGCGCACGGGCGGATGTACTCCAGGTGGGTGACATAGTCGCGGAAGATGGCGTACCCCTCATTGGGCAGGTTCAGCCCTTCGGCCAGCGTCTTCTGTACCAGCCGGCCGGCGCCCTTGCCCATGAACGCCGCGGAAGTCTTCACCCATCCGCTCGTCTCGGCGTACTTGTTGTGGTAAACGACCACGCCACGCTCGCCGTGGTGCCGGTTGCTGATGGCAAATACGTCCTCGTTGACGAATCCCTCTGAAGTAAAGAAGTCGTACAGCAGGAAGTTATCCACTTCGGCGAAGACGTGGCGCTTGTGCAGCAGCGGGAAGATCTTCCATTCGTGACCGCGAATCAGGCCCTCGTCGGCGTGTTCGTCCCAGCGGGCGCGGCGGAACTCCATCCCGTATTTCTCCCTGAAGCCCTCGAACTGTCCGTGCCCGAACATGGGCAGGCCGGGCAGGGTCACCATCAGCACCGCGACGCCGAAATACTTGTCACCGCTGCCGAACTGCTCGACAGCGGTCTTTTCATCGGGATTGTTCATGAAGTTGACGAAGCGCTTGAGCACCTGCGGGTCGAACTCCAGCGTGTTCTTCATCACCGACCGGTATTTGGCGTTGTCCTCGTCGCGCAGCATGTGCATGAAGGCGGAGTTGTACACACGGTGCATGCCGAGCGTGCGCACGAAGAATCCCTCCATCAGCCAGAAGGCCTCCGCCAGCAGGAGCGTGTCGGGCACCTCGGCGGCGACGCGGTCCACGACCTCGCGCCAGAACTCGACCGGGATGCGCGCGTCGAAATCCGCCCGCGTCATGCCGTGCTCCGAGCGGGAGGGGATCGCGCCCCCTGCACCTGGCTGTGGGAACCACAGGCGCTGGATGTGCTTCTTGGCGAGCGTCATGGCGGCGTCGAAACGGATGACCGGGAAGTTGCGGGCTACGTGCAAAATGGTCTGGATGACGGCTTCGCGTACAGCCGGGTTGAGAAAGTCGAGCTGGGCGGTATCGTTCCACGGCATGGAGGTGCCGTCGTTGCCGTGATAGATGTAGCGCACGTCGCCGCTGTCCCGGTCCACGCGCTTGAACACCACCGCCGCGTCGGACTTGGAGTAGTAGTGATCCTCGATCATCACAGCCATGCGCCCGTCGTCAGAGAGGTCCTCGCTGTTGAAGGAGTAACCGGGATAGGGCGGGTAGGGCAGCGAGAGGAACCAGTCTGGGTGCTCGGCCACCCAGGTCGAATCGATGCCCATGTGGTTGGGGACCATGTCCGCGGAGAGGCGGATGCCGCGCTGCCAGGCGCGTGCCCTGAGATTTCCAAGCGCCTGCCAACCTCCCAGGTCGTAGGCGATGTCGTAGCTGTTCAGTGAATAGGCCGAGGCGACTGCGTCCGAGTCGCCCATCCTCTGCTTGATACGCTGGCTGGCGCGGCTGCGCTCCCACAGGCCGATCAGCCACAGCCCGGTGATGCCGCGCTCGCGGAGTTTGTCCAGCTCCTCGTCAGGGATCTGATCGAGCCGTGAGATGTCGCGCTGATACCACTTACTGAGCTGGTCCAACCAGACGTAGGAATTCTTGGCCATCAGCACCATGCGCGGCATCCAGTCCTTGTCGGGGCTGAAGCGCTCGTACTCCGGCTCGCCTCTGAAGTCTGGCACTGGTGTGCCTCCGCCGAAGCCGCCCGCCCACTGTCCGCGGATGACCTCCTCCTTGATGAAGTCCATACCGCGCAGCAGGCGCAGGAGGAAGGCCTCGCCCAGCACCGCGCCCCAGCGGTTCATCAGGAATTCGAGCTGCCCGGCGAGCGAATAAGGCGCGGCGATGGCCGGCGCGCGCAGCACGTGGATGAGAGTCTCGCCGAGGCCGAAGGACCCGGACGCCGGCTGGCTGCTAAAGAAGTCCGAGAGGCCTCCCACAAAGGCTTCGTAGGCGCTGGCCGTGCGCAGAGGCTGGTCGTCGAATAATTCTTTATACGGCTGCACGGCCGGGTTGAGGTTGGTGATGTGCAGCATCAGCATTTCCTCGAGCGCGATCTGGCGGTTGGACCTGCCGTCCGTCGAGCCGGCGAGATAGTCGCCAATGCTCACCTGGTCTTTATACACCGCCATGGGTGGGAACTCGTCCACGAAGCGCAGCATTGTTTTTTCGAAGGTCTCATGCCCCATGTGCCGGCCCATCCACTCGATGGCGCGCGCCATGATGCCCGGGTTCTGCAGCTCGTACTGGCGCACCACGATGTGCAGGATCTCGTCGATCAAGCCCATGGCGTTGATGTCACTGGCGGGCACCGCAGTACCACGCACAACACTGATGCGTTCAGCGAGCTGACGCGCGGCGGAGAAATCCGCGATGATCACGCGCCCGTCGGTGGAGAAGAGCGCCTCGTCGAACTGGTATTTTTGCCGCGCCGCGCGCGAGACATGAAATTCAAAAGGAAGAGTGATTGTCATGGGAAGCTCCTGATATGTGTTAATAACTCACCTTACGCAGTTGGCCAAAAAAGGCATAAACTTGGGTCATGACCAACGATGAACTACTTGATATATACAGCGACTACCTGATCAGCGCATTTGGGCAAACAACGGCAACAGGCCTATCCACACTACTGGGAGGGCAAGTCAGCCATGATCGAGTTCAAAGATTTCTTGCCCTGCCGCAGAGGACTTCTGCGGATTTGTGGCGAGTTGCGAAGCCGCACGTGCGCAAGATCGAAAGAAAAGATGCCGTCATGATTGTAGACGATAGTATTGCTGAAGAACCGCATACCGACGAGAACGACATTATCTGCTGGCATTATGACCATTCAAAGGATCGCATGCTCAAGGGCATCAACTTTATGACAGTCTTATACCACAGTGCAGGCCTATCTTTGCCGGTGGGGTTTGAGTTGATCACCAAAACAGAACACTATGTGGATCCAAAGGACGGCAAGGAAAAACGCCGTTCCAAGATTGGCAAGAACGAACTGTACCAGAAATTGCTCAAACAAGCGCTTCGCAATCAAATTTTGTTCAAATAGGTGCTCAATGATGTCTGGTTTGCGTCTGCCGACAATATGATGTTCGTCAAACACGATCTACAGAAGCATTTTGTCATGCCGCTCAAGTCAAATCGCAAGGTGGCCTTGAGCCTGGCGGATAAGCGTCATGGTCGTTTTGTGTCAGTAGACACGCTCGAACTCAAAGAGAATGCCATTCAGAAAATCTATCTGGAAGGGGTGGATTTTGCTCTACTCCTGATCCGGCAAGTCTTCGAAAACGAAGATGGCAGTAGTGGCATTCAGTATTTGGTGACCAGCGATACTACTCTCACTCGCGGCGAAATCATATCAACCTATCACAAACGATGGAACATTGAGCCTTATCACAAATCCTTGAAGCAAAACGCTTCTCTGGAGAAATCACCCACTCAGACCGTTACTACACAAACCAATCATTTCTTTGCCGCATTGTGCGGCTATATCAAACTCGAATTGTTGAAAAGTTCGACCCATCTTAACCATTTTGCGCTCAAATCCAAACTCTATTTTTCTGCAATTCAATCTGCTTATCAAAGGCTCAATTCGCTACAGCCAGTTCGCTTGGCTGCGTAACATCAGTTAAGTAATATAATTAGGGTTACTTAATTTATTGACACTGGAGACAAGCAATGGATTTCTGGTATCGCATCATGATAGGTATTACTGGGACATACTACCACCTGGCCGGGATGAAAATGAAGGTGATTGGCCGGGAAAATATTCATTCCGGTCCTAAAATCATTGTAGGAAACCATCCCAATGCGTCAGATGCATTTACGTTGCCAATCATTTTCAAAGAGCGCATATTCTTCCTGGTAGAAGACAAGGTTTTTGATATTCCATTGCTTGGATTTATTTTCAAAAAGGCCGGCCAAATCCCCGTCATTGAAGGGAAAGGGCGGGAAGCGCTAAAAACTGCCATTGCGAGAATTCGAGAAGGATACACGGTATGCATTTTCCCGGAAGGTAAGTTAACCACTACGCACACAGTCTCTCATGCTGGCACCGGCATTGCTCGTCTCGCTGCCGAAACAGGTGCTGCCATTCTCCCGATTGGGTTTCATGTTCCGGCAAAGTTCCTAAAAATAATCCACGGTCATCAACGTGGAAAAGAGACTGTCGGTTCATGGCAATTTGGAGGATACTGTTATGTCAACATCGGCGAACCTTTTCATGCAATAATGGACGAGAAGGTGGAGAGAAATTATCCATATTATCGCGACTTTACTCAACAAATAATGAATAGGATTAACGATCTGGCAGGGCATGCAGAAAAGTTTGCTTTACAAAAACAAACCATTAATCAAAACGTCATTGCATAAAACAGGTTGGATTTATTTTTAGCCAAGCCATACTTCCACTTCACAGCTGCCTTTTTTCCCCAGCGGAATCAAATTCCCCATAACCGGTTTTCCATTCACGGTCAACTTTTCGACACCCTTGTTTATATATTTTGGGTTATGAACCAGAGTCTTATATTCACATCCGCGATACATGCGAACTGCCCGAAATCCGTCCCACACACGGGGAATGCATGGATCGATCCTCAGTCCTCCATACTCTGCCCGAATACCAAGGATCCACTGCATCCCCGCCTGATAACACCATGACGCAGTGCCTGAAAGCCAGGAATTCCTCCCCAGCCCAAATTGAGGATGCTCGTCACCAAGAATATTTTGTGCATAGGCATAGGGTTCTATTTCATACAGGTCAGCAATATCATTCTTGCTAGCCGGGTTTATTTGTGAGAAGTATTCATATGCACGATCACCATTTCCAAGAATGGTTTCAGCAATCATGGCCCATGGATTCGGATGGAGGAAAATACCTCCATTCTCTTTGGCACCTGGCGGATAAGTCGTTACTCCCCCGTACTGGGGGTCAAAGCCGTTGTAACCCGGCGCTGATAACTTGATTCCATACTTCGTATTCAAGTTTTGATAAACAGCTTCCATCGCCTGTATTGCCCGTTTGGGAGATGCAAAACCTGAGAGGACCGCCCAGGATTGGGCATTGAGATGGATTTTCCCCTTAACATTTTTACGAGACCCTAATGGCTTGCCTTTATCATCGAAGTACATCAAATACCATTCGCCATCCCAGGCATACTTCTCGACCCTGGCTCTCATATCATCGAAAACGTTTCGAAATTTCGAAGCCTGCTTGTCACCTAGAAAGTCAAAAAGACAAATCAATTCACTCAGTGCCTTCCCGTAAAGATGAGCTGAAAAAAGTGATTCTGCCCCTTTGGGTAAATTGATAGTATCGTTCCAATCAGCGAAACCCAACAAGGGTAAACCATGCCTGCCTATGTCCTTTTGAGTAAATTTAATCGACCTCTCCAAATGCTCAAGGACAGAGCCCGACTCTAAAGGTTTGCCCTTTTTATCTTTTTCGTAGAAAGGGATGGTGGTTTTGAGGATCTCGAAATCACCCGTTTCCTTAATGTAGGTTGTAACAGTTAGGATGCTCCATAAGTGATCATCACTATAATATTGCGGCCTATCTTCCATTTCCGCTGAGTCGCCCACTGAGCCTTCCATGTTCAACGGGTTGTAACTATGCATAGATGAACCGTCTTGTTTTTGAAAGGACAGCAACGTCAGGATGAATTCCCGGCTCTCATCCGGGATCGCTGCTACCACCCCCAAAATATCCTGAGATGAATCACGAATGCCGATCCCACGTGCACCTAACCCGAGCTGATAATAGGATAAGTATCGAGACCATTGTTTGGTCGTGAAGCATTGGTGCGGATTGTGGACATTGAGCATCGAGTTAATCGAATGGTCCGGAGTCTCGACCTGGATAGTGGATAGGTATTTATCCCAGAATTTTCTGAGATCATCCAAAGCTGATGTAATTTTTTCTGGTTTCTTAAACTTGCGGATAACCGATATCGCTTTCTTCAGCGATGATTCCTGCCCAAGTATTGTGGTAAACGTCCGTGAAGAACCAGGTTCGAGAACACCAAGAGGGACCATTAGGGCAGAGATGTTATCTCCTCTTTCAGCCTGTGAATTGGTCAATCGATCAGCTTGCAAGCCGCGCGGAGCCTGCCAGCTCCCGTATTCGTTTTCCCCCAGGAAGCGTTTTCGATCCGTTTCAAATGATGAGGCCGGCAGACTTGAAGTGAAATAATTCACCTGGATGTCCTTGAACATGAATGGATACTGAATCAGGATGGTCAGGTCATCGTTTTTCACCATGCGGGATTGCATCGTTTGCGGTACCCAATCGGCATTTGTGAATTGTTTGAGAGCATCAGGATGTGTATACTCAACCACCGGAATGGCATCCATCGTGAGTGCATGGTCTGATATGTTGGAGAGCGTAGTGTGACGGATTTCGCAGGCAGCTCCTGCGGGGACAAAAATCGTGATATCAGCCCGAACCCCAAAACCTTCGCTGACTATTCGTGAATATCCCAGCCCAACATGGCACTCATATTTGTCCAGCTCTTCAAGGGTGGGAACAAAGAAAGGTGAAAAAACATGATAACCCTTCATAGAATGCAGTCGCAGAAAAAGGGTCTCACCTTTGAAATCGGATGCCGGCATTTGCTGGATGTATTTAGTGATACGATTAAATGTTGGATCACCTTTGCAGATCAGCGCTCCGCCTGTATGATCGACAAATCCTCCGAAGCCTAGCGTGCCAATGTAGTTGATCCATTTTGTTGGCGTACGCGGATTAGTAATGACATATTCGCGATTGGCATCATCGAAAAAACCATAATTCATAGGTGGCTCCATTCGGGAATTACTGCGTGCAATCAAGAATCACCGGGGAACGGTCGCCATACGTCAACCCCTATCCAAAGAGGATCCTTGGCTTATACAAGAATCGCATTCTTCTCTTGGTATTACTCCCCTCCACAGCCTGATTCGCGTTCAGGACGGTTTCATATTTTACCGTTTCCGATTCCCCCGCCAACTTATCGTCCAACTACCTGATGATCGCAGGACTTTATTTCTACCGAATGGTTACTTTTACAAAAATATTTTTTGTTCGTTTACGGGGCAATGGGACAACTTTTCCGCTGACATGTTTCCCATCCACGATCAATGAGATTCTATTCCCATTGCCAATTCGAACAACCTGAATTTCATAACGGACGCCCCGGAAAACCCTCACAGCGTCGAAACCTGTCCAACCTGTAGGAATACATGGCGATATTTCCAATCCTTCGTAAGTTGGTTTTATCCCCAATATGGCCTGGGTTATAGCAACAAAATTCCAGGCGGCAGTACCGGTTAACCAGGAGTTTTTGGCCTCCCCGTGGGTGGGAGCATCTTTCCCGGCGATCATCTGAGGGTAAACATAAGGTTCGCACTTGTGCAGCCCGCTGATTTCCTCGCGATTGGATGGATTTATCCGTAAATAGTAATCATGCGCTTTGTCGCCATGGCCCATCATCGTTTCGGCGATCATGACCCATGGATTTGTGTGGCAGAATATCCCGGCATTCTCTTTATACCCAGGCGGGTATGATGAAATCTCACCCAAATGAAGGTAGTATTCACTGAACGCAGGCTGCTGAAGCATGATCCCATGCCGCGTTGCCAGGTGCTTGGAAACAGAATCAAGCGCTTTTTTCGCCCGTCCATTCTTAAGTCCCAGACCGGCCATGATGCAAATACCCTGAGGTTCAACAAATATCTTGCCTTCCTTGTTCTTCTTCGAACCAAGGACCTTCCCAAAGTCGTCGTAAGCCCGGCGGAACCAGGCACCGTCCCAGCCGTATTTCCATATGACTTCCTCGATTGAAGCAATATCCTTTTTGATCTTTTTCACTTCATTGATATTTTCGTAGTAGCTGGCAAAGGCCATCATTTCCCTTGCAGCCAGGATGAATAATCCAGCGATCATGACGCTTTCAGCGACCAAGCCTTCTTTATTGGTGGTGGTCTGGAATGATTGGCCGGGAATGTCTGAGAAGCAATTCAAGTTCAGGCAGTCATTCCAGTCTGCCCTGCCGATCAATGGAAGACCATGTGGACCAAGCCTGTCCAAAATGTACTGCATCGCCCGTTGCAGATGTTCATAAAGGGGAGTTTCGGTACCGCGTTCAGATTCATACTTGACAGGCTCCTCCAGGATCGCCCAATCGCCAGTTTCCTTGAGGTAGGCAGCCGCAGCCAGGACCAACCACAAAGGATCATCATTAAAACCTGACCCCAGCTCATCGTTTCCTT
>Ga0315287_10006937_pt1 | contig 11316 bp, 9 predicted proteins | sample YL17G11_0_MG_FD_205037 | JGI IMG/M metagenome (GOLD analysis project Ga0315287, IMG submission 205037) | Sediment microbial communities from Yellowstone Lake, YNP, Wyoming, USA - YL17G11_0 | ecosystem: Environmental > Aquatic > Freshwater > Lake > Sediment | place: USA: Wyoming | collected...
ATCACCGTCCCCGAAGTGCCGGTCAGTGACGCAGCAAACGTTGGCTGACGCGGCGCTAGGACGGCGCCGTATGAGCCGGCACCCGTCCGTAACCGGTGGTGCGCTGCTCGGCCCGGCGGCCCAGCTGTTCGGCCAGTTGAGTGAAGCGCTGCGGGGTCATCTCCTGGCCGTGGCTGGCGCCGGCCGCTCGCGAGATGTTCTCGTTCATCAGCGTTCCGCCCATGTCGTTGCAGCCGGCCTGCAGGAGCTGCCTGGCGCCGTCGAGTCCGATCTTCACCCAGCTGACCTGGATGTTGGGGATCCAGCCGTGGTAGGCGATGCGCGCCACGGCGTGCATCAGCAGGGTCTCGCGGAACGTCGGCCCGCGCCGGGCCTTGCGCATGAGGTAGATGGGCGATGCCATGTGCACGAACGGCAATCCGACGAACTCGGTGAACCCACCGGTCTCCTTCTGCAGCTCGCGCGTACGAACGAGGTGGCGTGCCCAACTGACAGGTTGCTCGATCGAGCCGAACATGATGGTCACGTTCGACTTCAGCCCGATGCTGTGCGCTTGGCGGTGGCATTCGAGCCACTGCTCGGTGTTGATCTTGTCGGGGCACAGGATCGCCCGCACTTCGTCGTCGAGGATCTCGGCGGCGGTGCCGGGCAACGACGCGAGCCCGGCGGACTGGAGCCGGAGCAGGTAGGTGCGCAGATCCTCGCCCAGCCTGCGGGCGCCCTCGGTGACCTCGAGCGCGGTGAACCCGTGCACGTGCATCTCGGGAACGGCGCTCTTCACCGCGTGAGTGACGTCGATGTAGTAGTCGCCGTCGAAGTCAGGGTGGATGCCACCCTGCAGGGTCACCTCCGTGGCGCCGAGGTCCCACGCCTCGCGTGCGCGCTGAGCGATGTCGTCGAGAGTGAGCAGGTAGGGCGTGCCGCGTAGGTTGAGCGTCAGCTTGCCCTTCGCGAATCCGCAGAACTTGCACTTGAACGTGCAGACGTTGGTGTAGTTGATGTTGCGGTTGTGCACCCAGGTGATCGCGTCGCCCGCCACCTCCCGGCGCAGTTCATCGGCCAAGTCGGCGATCGCGACCACCTCGCTGCCCCGGGCGCGGAACAGTGTGACGATCTCGTCGATACCGACCTCGTGGCCCATGCGCACGCCATGCAGCACCTCGTCGACGGCCGAGCCGGGACGTGTCGAGGCCCGGCCCGGAAGCAGGCTGGGCGGATCGCTGTTCGCTCCGCTGTACCACTGCGTGCTGCGGTGGCCGACGAGCACCACCTCTGCGCCGTCCTGCACGACGTTGGCAGCGGTGACCTTCTCGGGCCACGCCTGCCCGGGGTCGTCGCGGCCGAGACCCTCTGCGTCGCTACGGTCGAGCACGGCGAAGTGCAGGGAGGGATCGAGCCACTCGCTGGCTCGCAGTGCGAACTGAGGATAGATCGTCAGCCGGGGCGCGAGTGCGAACCCGTTGGCCTCGGTGACCTCACGCAGGCGATCGAGCACGGGCCACGGCCGCTCGGGGTTGACGTGATCGGCTGTCACTGGCGAGACGCCGCCCCAATCGTCGATGCCGGCGGCCAGCAGGGCGCCGAAGTCATCGCTGAGGTTGGGTGGTGCCTGCAGATGGACGTCGGGCGGCAGGATCAGTCGCGCGGCGGCGATCGACCAGAGGAACTCGTCGGGCGGGCACGCGGGAGCGTGCTGCATGCCCGTGCGCAGCTTTGGAAGGAAGTTCTGCACGATCACTTCTTGCACGTGCCCGTGGCGGACGTGCGCATCGGCGATCGCCTGCAAGGCGATGATGCGATCGGCGCGCGTCTCTCCGATGCCCACGAGGATGCCCGTCGTGAACGGGATGCGCAGTTCGCCGGCCGCCTCCAGTGTTGCGAGGCGGCGCAAGGGCTCCTTGTCGGGTGCTCCGCGATGGCACTCGAGGTCGTCACGGAGGGATTCGATCATCATCCCTTGGCTCGGGCTCACCGGTCGCAGCAGCTCGAGCTCGTCGCGGTGCAGTGCGCCGGCGTTGGCATGGGGAAGGAGTCCCGTCTCGTCGAGCACGAGTTGTGCCATGGCGTGTACGTAGTGCACCGTGGAGTCGTAGCCGTTCGAGCGCAACCACTGGCGGGCGACCTCGTAGCGTTCCTCCGGGCGCTCGCCGAGCGTGAACAGGGCCTCGTGGCATCCGGTGCGGGCGCCCTGCCGGGCGATCGCGAGTACGTCCTCGGACGACAGGTAGGGCGTCTCGAGTCGTGCCGGTGGCTGGGCAAAGGTGCAGTACCCGCACTGATCTCGGCACAACATGGTGAGTGGGATGAACACCTTGGGGGAGTAGGTGATGCGGGTGCCGTGGGCGTGGTCGCGGAGCGCGGCGGCACTGGCCAGCAGCTCCTCGAGAGGAGTCGAGAGCAGGTTCATCGTGCTACTTCTTGGGCCAGATGATCGTGCCGGACGCGTCGTACAGGCTCTTCACGAGCGCTGCGTTCAGCAGCGTGCTGATGTCGGGCACCAGACCGTCGAACAGCCCGACTGCTGCGTAGGTCTCGACCTCGTTCTGCAGGCCCGCCACATCGAGGACACCCAGGGGCAACTCGGCGGTGGCGCCGTCGGCCACGAGCTTCGACTCGACCAACCACCGGGCCGTCTCGCCCTCGGGCGAGAGGAACAGCGCGTTCCCGTTGGCGTTGATCGCGTCGACGGCCACCTGCGCGGCTGCCTCCGGATCGGCGATGGCGTCGGCCAGCCCGCGCATCGTTGCCCGCATGAAGTCCTCCGCTGCAGTGGGGTACTGCTCGAGGAACGTCGAGTTGGTGTAGATGATGCCGAAGCTCCCCGGGATGTCGAACTCGGACGGGTCGAAGAGCGTGAACGGGATGCCGGCGGCCGCCAGTTGTTCTGGCTCGTTGCTCTTGTAGCCGGGGAAGCCGACGATGCCGGGCACCTCGATGTGCACCTTCGGGTCGAAGCCCTCCAGCAGCACGGTCTGATAGTCGGTCTGTTCGACGAGGCCGGCCTGCGCGAGCATCGCCTTCACGGACGGCGTGATGGCACCCTTGACGCCGATGGTGCTGCCCTTCAGGTCGGCGAGCGTCGCGGCCGCCCCGTCTTTGACGATCAGCGCATCGATGCCAGTGCGGCCCTCTGCCGACATCACGACGAAGCCGGCGTCGTTGCGTCCGGCGAAATCGACCACCTCGCTGAACGAACCCCCGGAGGAGAACTGCGCTTCGTTGGCGGCGATGAGCGGGTAGTTCTCGGTGGAGAAACTGGGCTTCAGTTGCACATCGAGACAGAGGTCGTCGTAATAGCCCTTTGCATCGGCCACCAGTACGTCGACGATGGAAGCCGACGCGGCGAAGTCGAAGCTGGACAGGTACGTGATGGGTCCGGCGGCCTTGTTGGCCTCGCACCGGGCGGACGGGAACGTTGCGTCGGCGGTGACCAACTGATCCGGGGGGATGGTGGTGGTGCTGGCCGCCTCGGTACCCGACGACGTCGGCTTGGCCGCCGTGTCGTCACCGCAGGCAGCGGCGACCAGGGTGAGTGAGGCGAGCACGAGCAGACTGGCGCGATGGCGCGTCATGACACTTCCTTCGTGAAGTAGACGGAGCGAATTGTTGCCAGTGCCCAACCAGCGCGTGCGGTCGTGCGAGATGTTGACCGACATGCCCCATACCTGTTGTGCGTTTGGTGAGCGTATCGACTCGGTCCCGCAATCCTGCTACTCATCGGTCCTGCTACTCGTCGGTCCTGCTACTCGTCGGTCAGGGCATCGAACAGGGTGAGCACATTTGCAGCGCTCACCCCCACGCGGTGGCCGGTGCGGGAGATGAAGCCCAACTGCAGGCCGGTCGACGGGTCGTCGACGGCGAAGAACTGCTCGTGGCCATCGGCGTCGACGACCACGTCGGTCAGCAGCGGGGCACCGGTGTCGGCGAGGCACGCGCGGGCGAACCCGGCATTCAGCACCTCGATCGCCACGTGCTGCACCCCTTGGCCGTGACGCCGCAGATACCGGGCTACGGCAGGCGATGCGTCGGGGCCCACCAGCACGATGCTGACCCCACCGGCCGACACTGCGGCGAGTCCGGTCACCGGCTCACCGGCAAGCGAGGTGGGATGGAACCCAAATCGCTCGACCAATGTGGTGAGAGCGGTGCGCAGATCGTCGACGGCCACCACGATGTGATCGATGCGGGTGGCCACCGTGTCGAGACCGGAGCGGTCGCTGTCGGGGGCCGCAGCCTTGTCGGGTGCGGGATCGGGCCGCTGGCCGGCGACCTCGATGCGATGGGTCTCGGTGAGCAGTACCCGGAACAGTTGCTCGGCGAAATCGGGGTCGATGCCCGACTCGATGGCCTGCTGGCGGCGGGTGATCACGACGTCGCGCACGCGGGCCGGCTGGATGACCGGAGTGTCGGTGCCCTCCTTCACGGAGGCGACCTCGCGGCACACGGCGAGCCGTTCGGCGACGATGGCGATCAGCGCCCGGTCGAGCTGGTCGATTCGTGCACGCAGCGCCTGCAAGTCAGCCATCGCCTCGCACCGTATCGGGTCAGCGGCGTTGCGAGCGTTGCGAGGCATGCCAATGGAGCGCGAACCGCTGGCCCAGCGAGATGGCGACGAGCGACAGGCTGCCGATGATGGCCATCGCGAAGACCGCCGCCCACAGCGCGTCGCCCTCGTTGAGCGCGGCGGCTCGCTTGCCGATCGCCCCCAGTCCCTCGTTGGCGAAGTTGCCGCCCTCCACCAGGTACGCGGCGATGAGTGCCAGGCCGACGTTGTAGCGCGCAGTGGTGAACAGCGACGGCGTGGCAGACGGCAGGCGTAGCCGCCACAGCACCTCCCACCGCGAGGCGTCGACCGAGGCAAGCAGCTCGCGGGCCGCTGGATCGGCACTGCGCATGCCGTCGACCGTGGCGAAGGCGAAGGCAGGCATGCACACCAATGCCACGATGAACACGGCCGGCCTCGTGCCCGATCCGAGCCACAGCACCACGGACGCGATGTAGGCGACGAATGGTGTCACCTGCACGAGCGTGAGCACCGGCTGGGTCGCCTGTTCGACGAACGGCGAGGCAGCCATGGCGGCCCCGATCATCAGCGCGATCAGCAGCGCGAGGAGCAGCCCGACACCGGCGTGCATGATCGTCACCCACGCAGCGCCGGCGTAGTCGTCGAGATGATCGAACAGATAGGTGATGATGCGCGAAGGTGCGCGCAGGATGAACGGCCTCACATCGAACGCCCGCACGAGGAGCTCCCACGCGAGCAGGAAGCCGAGCACACCCACCACTGGGGCCACCAGCCGGCGCGCGATCACCGCGGCATCCCTTCGCGCAGCGCGTGCCGCACCGCGGCGATCAACTCGACGAAGCGCGGGTCGTCCTCCACGTCGACGGATCGCGGACGTGCCAGGTCCACAGTGATGTCGGCCACGATGCGCGCGGGTCGTGGCGAGCTGACCAGCACCCGGTCGCTCAACGCCACCGCCTCGGTGATCGAGTGGGTGACGAACAGCACCGTGACGTCACGGCCCTCGACGAGCTGGTTGAGCAGGACGCGCATCTCGGCACGGGTGATCTCGTCGAGCGCGGCGAAGGGCTCGTCCATCACCAGCAGGGGTGCGTTCAGGGCGAGCGCGCGCACCAGGGCCACGCGCTGCTGCATGCCGCCCGACAGCTCGTGCGGGTACGCGTGAAGGAAATCGCCCAGACCCACGGTCTGCAGGAGCTCGAGCGGATCGACGGCATCGGAGGGATTGGCCCGGCGGTTGATGTCGAGCAACAGACGTGCGTTGGCGTGCACCGTGCGCCACGGCAGCAGACCGGGGTGCTGGGGCACCATCGCCACCCGTTTGTGGGCGCGGGCGTGTTGTGGAGGCTCTCCGTACACGCTGGCCTGTCCGCTGCTGGCTGGTTCCAGCCCGGCGATCACTCGCATCAGGGTCGACTTCCCGCAGCCCGATGGACCGATGATGCTGACGAACGAGCCCGATGCGATGTCGAGATCGAGCGGTTCGATGGTGGCCAGGTCGGCGAACGACTTGGCCAGCTGGCGCAGGACGACTGCGCTCACGCGCCGTCTACTGCCGGGAGATGCGGTTGCACGAGGCGTTCGATGTGCTTGGCCAGCACATCCAGCTCGATGTTGACCAGATCGCCGGCTGCTTTCACCCCGAGGGTGGTGACATCGGCGGTGTGGGGGATGACGGCGACGTGAAACGTGTCGGACGTGAGATCGAAGGCAGTGAGGCTGATGCCATCGACCGTGACGGAGCCCTTCTCGACCAGGTAGCGCATGTTGTCGGCAGGTATGCGCACCACCAGCTCAGGGGCCGGCGTGACGATCTGCCCGACGCAGTCGACGTGGCCGAGCACGATGTGGCCGCCCAACCGGTCTCCGAGGGCCATCGGTCGCTCGAGGTTCACCCTGTCGCCCGGCCGGAGATCGCCGGTGGTGGTGCGCGAGAGGGTCTCGCCACTGACATCGGTGCGCCACCAACCTGTCGCCTCCGGTGTGCTGCCGTCCTGTGCGGCCTGTCCGGCGCCCTGCTCGACGAGCGTGAGGCAGCACCCGTTGACGGCGATCGAGGCCCCGAGTCCAGAGCCCTGCAGCACAGTGGAGGCGGCGATCGTGAGCCGGACTCCCTGACCCGAATCGTCGGTGACCGGCTGGCACGCCAGTACGGTGCCCATCTCCTCCACGATTCCCGTAAACATGGGTCGAGCGTACCGACCGGACGTCGTCGCTGGTAGAGTCATGGGGTCCGTTGGGGCCTCACCTCCGGCGCGATGCGGGCCCCGCCACGACGGCGGGTCCGCGACCTCCCCGTGGAAGGCAGTCTCATGGCAGACCAAGACATCATCACCGCGCACAAGCTGCACGACACCGACACCGGATCTCCCGAAGTGCAGATCGCGCTTCTTTCCGGGCGGATCAACCAGCTCACCGAGCATCTGAAGTCCCACAAGAAGGATCACCACAGCCGTCGCGGCTTGCTGATGATGGTGGGTCGACGCCGGCGGATGCTCGACTACGTCAAGAACATCGACGTCGAGCGTTACCGCACGATCATTCAGAAGAACGGTCTGCGCCGCTGATCACGAGTACGCTTGGGTCGGGCAATAGCCCGGCCCTCCCCGGTCTTCACCGGTTCTGAGGGTATCCGGGCCGCTCGTGCGGCCCGGTCCAAAGCCGGAGCGGCAACCGAGTCGGTTGTCAGTCGATGATCCCGCGCCGCCCACACTGGGCAGTGAGCGAGGCCGCCGACTGGGAACCGGCCCCGTCGCTCCTTCATCCGGTCCATCGTCGATGAGCCGGACCACTGACCGACATGCCAAGGGGTGTGTCGTACATGAAAGGAGCTCGTAGTGGCAGACGCCATTCGAGTGTCGGGAGCCGTCAGCGGCACCGACAAGACCCTGTCGTTCGAGACAGGGAAGCTGGCTCAGCAGAGCCAGGGCGCCGTTCTGGCGTCCATCGGCCGCACCACGGTGCTGGCCACCGCCAACGCAGCGAAGGACGTCCGCCCCGGCACCGACTTCTTCCCGCTCACCATCGACGTCGAAGAGCGCGCATATGCCGCGGGCAAGATCCCCGGCTCGTTCTTCCGTCGTGAGGGCCGCCCTACCGAGGACGCCATCCTCACCTGCCGCCTCACCGACCGTCCGTTGCGCCCGGCATTTCCCGAGGGTTTCCGCAACGAGACCCAGGTGGTGCTGACCGTCATGGGCGCCGACCAGGTGAACCCGCACGACGTGCTCAGCATCAACGCCGCCTCGGCGTCGCTGATGATCAGTGGCATCCCGTTCGACGGCCCCATCGGCTCGGTGCGCATCGCGTTCAGCCAGACGGGCGAGTGGATCCCCCATCCCACCTACGAAGAGGGTGAAGCCAGCACGTTCGAACTCGTCGTCGCTGGGCGTCAGCTCGACAACGGCGATGTGGCCATCATGATGGTCGAGGCCGGCGGTACCGCGAAGAGCTTCTCGTACTATGCCGCCGGTGCGCCGAAGGTGGACGAAGGCGTGCTGGCGGGCGGCCTCGAGGCCTGCAAGACCTGGATCAAGGAGTCCATCGCCCTGCAGCGTCAGCTCGTGGCAAGCGTCATCGCCACCCATGGTCCCATCACCCCGATGACCTACACACCGCAGCTCGACTACGGGCTGGACGTGTTCGACGCCGTGTCGGGCATCGCTGCTGCAGGCCTCGCCAAGGCAGTCACGATCAGTGCCAAGGCCGAGCGCAATGCCGCCACCGATGCCGCAGCCGCCGAGGCCATCGCCCAGCTGTGTGGCGAAGGTGCTGCGTTCGCAGGTCGCGAGCGCGAGGTGAAAGAGGCGGTGCGCAGCCTCACCAAGAAGGCCGTGCGCAAGCGCATCGTCGACGAGGGCATGCGCATCGACGGTCGCGGTCCCCGCGATCTGCGGCCGCTGAGCAGCGAGGTCACCATTCTCCCCACCGCCCATGGCTCCGGCCTGTTCCAGCGCGGCGAGACCCAGGTGATGAACGTCGTCACCATGGGCATGCCGCGCATGAATCAGCTCATGGACACCTTGAGCCCCGAAACCCACAAGTACTTCCTGTTCCACTACAACATGGCACCGTGGGCCAATGGCGAGACCGGCCGCGTCGGTTCGCCGAAGCGCCGCGAGATCGGCCATGGTGCGCTTGCCGCCCGCGCGCTGCTGCCCGTGCTGCCCAGCCAGGATGAGTTCAGCTACACGCTGCGCCTCGTGGCCGAGGTGCTGGCATCGAACGGTTCCACCAGCATGGCATCGGTGTGCTCGGGCAGCCTCGCGCTGATGGATGCCGGTGTGCCGATCAAGGCCGCCGTCGCCGGGATCGCGATGGGCCTCGTCTACGCCGAGGGCAAGTACACCACGCTCACCGACATCCTCGGTGCCGAGGACGCATTCGGCGACATGGACTTCAAGGTGGCCGGTACCGCCGACGCCATCACCGCCCTCCAGCTCGACACCAAGATCGAGGGCATCCCCGCCGACGTCCTCACTGCCGCGCTGGGCCAGGCCAAGGAAGCCCGCGATCAGATCCTCGCCAACATGAACAGCTGCATCGCCGCGTCGCGCGACGAAGTGGCTGCCACGGCGCCGAAGATCATCTCGATCACCATCCCGATGGACAAGATCGGCGAGGTCATCGGGCCCAAGGGCAAGGTCATCAACACCATCCAGCAGGAGACCGGCGCCGACATCGCGGTGGACGACGACGGCTCGGTCGGCATCGTCACCATCGGTGCCGTCGAGGCCTGGCGCATGGAAGATGCCAAGTCGCGCATCATGGCCATCGTCGCCCCACCGTCGGCCGACGTCGGCGCGACGTACATGGGCAAGGTGGTCAACATCACCAAGTTCGGCGCCTTCGTCAACATCCTCCCTGGGCGCGACGGTCTCGTGCACATCTCCAAGCTGGGCCGCGGCAAGCGCATCAACAACGTCGAAGACGTGCTGCAGCTCGGTCAGGAGATCGAGGTGGTGGTCGAAGAGATCGACGAGAAGGGCAAGGTCAGCCTGACCCCCGCTGCTTCGTGGGGTGCAGCCGGCGGCGACGACGCGCCGGCGGCCACCCGCTCACCTGCAACGGCTGCTCCGGCTTCGTCCGCTGCTCCGGCGTCGTCGGGCGCTGCCGCAGCGGTGTCGTTCGACGATGCCTTCGATGCCGAGTTGGCCGATGAGCTCGGCGACCTCGGTCCCGGTGGCGAGGCCGGTGGCAACGCCGGCAACAACTCCGGCGGCCCGCGCCGCGACGATCGCGGTAGTCGCGACCGCGCCCCCCGCCGTCATCGGTGAGCGACCTCCGCATCACTCAACTCGACTCAGGGCTCACTGTGGCCACCGAATGCGTGCCTGGCGCGCTGTCGGTGGCCACAGGCGTCTGGGTGGGCGTTGGCTCACGTGACGAGCCTGCACGCCTGAGCGGTGTCAGCCACTTCCTCGAGCATCTGCTCTTCAAGGGCACGGCCACTCGGTCAGCACACGAGATCTCGCGATCTGTCGATCGCGTGGGTGGCGACTTCAACGCGTTCACGGCCAAGGAGTACACCGCCTACTTCTGTCGGCTGCCGGCGCGCCACGCCGCGCTTGGTGTGGATCTGCTGAGCGATGTGCTCACCCGGCCCGCGCTGCGCGACGCCGACGTCGAGAGCGAGCGGCTGGTCATCCTCGAAGAGTTGGCGATGGACGACGACTCGCCCGACGACGTCGCTCATCGCGAGTTCGCCACCCGGCTGTTTGCCGACCATCCACTCGGCCGCGACACCGTTGGCGGGCGCAGCACGGTGCAGGCCATCACCGCAGATGATGTTCGCGAGTTCTTCGATGCCCACTACCGAGCAGGCGTGATGGTGGTCGCGATGGCCGGTCCGCTCGACCATGACGAGGCGCTCGCTCAGGTCGCTGGGGCGTTCGCCGACACGCGCGGCGGGGCAGTGAGGCCCACGCGTAGCCCACCCACAGGTCAGCTCGCCGGTACCAACATCGACGACGACACAGAACAGGTGCACATCGTGATGGGTGGCCTTGGCCTACCTCGCGGCGATCGCGAACGCGAGGCGCTCGACGTCGTCGACCATGTGCTGGGCGGTGGTTTGTCGAGCCGTCTGTTCGAGGAGATCCGCGAGCGACGCGGTCTGGCGTACGCCGTGTACTCAGGCGTTTCGAGCTACACCGATTGCGGCATGTTCCAGCTCTATGCCGGCACGCAACCAGAGCACCTCGAGGAGGTGGTCGAGGTGATGCACGACGAACTCCGCAAGCTCGCGCAGCACGGCGTCACCGACGACGAACTCGAGGTGGCGATCGGGTACCTCACCGGCTCGTTCGAATTGGGTCTGGAGGACACCGGATCACGGATGGCGCGCGCCGGCGGACTGCTGATCACCACCGGCAGTGTTCGCTCGGTCGAAGAACAGATCGCGCGCTGGTCTGCGGTCGACCACGCTGCTGTTCGCGCGGTGATCGAGCGTGTGCTGTCCGTGGAGCCGATCGTCGTGACGGTTGGTCCCACCGGCTGAGCTGGGGCCGCCGGCGAAGAAGTGCGGCCATCTCGTTGCTGCAGCGGAGAACGCGAGCACTACGGTCGGACCATGAGCGAGATCAAGGTCGGGGTGGTCGGAGCCGGTGGCCGCATGGGCACCACGGTGTGCGAGGCGGTGCATGCCGACGAGTCGTTGCGGCTGGTGGCTGCCGTCGATCCGGCTGCTCGTGGTCGATCCATCTGCGGGATCACGGTGGCCGGGGAACTACGCGCGCTCGCCGACGCCGGCTGCGAAGTGGTGGTCGATTTCACCGTGGCCGAGGCGGGGC
>Ga0315287_10006938_pt1 | contig 11315 bp, 12 predicted proteins | sample YL17G11_0_MG_FD_205037 | JGI IMG/M metagenome (GOLD analysis project Ga0315287, IMG submission 205037) | Sediment microbial communities from Yellowstone Lake, YNP, Wyoming, USA - YL17G11_0 | ecosystem: Environmental > Aquatic > Freshwater > Lake > Sediment | place: USA: Wyoming | collected...
GAAATCGCGCAGTCGCCAAGCGAGACAGGCGCGCGGAGCCGGGAGGAAGGGAGGCATCCTTGAACAGGATGTTGACCGACCGAGCGGCGAGCCCGCCTGCCTGGACGCCGGTCCGACCGCGTCCAGGTGCGTCGCCACCGCGCTTGCGAGGTCGAGCGCCCTTTGCATGATCGTGGCGCGAAGAAAGAATACCGCATTGGATTCTGAATTCCGTCTCCGCGATTGCAGCAGAAACGTTCATGAATAATGCGGGTTAAGGCTGAGGTTGAGCGAGGTCCTGATCCGGACTGAACCTTAGCCTCAACCTTAGCCTTCTCTGTGCTGGCGGGCTAGCCCACCTCGTCTCCGCTGTCTATTTGGTGGTGGAAGACGACGGCGCGGTGCTTGAGGTCGTGCTCGACGGGGTGCTTGCCGGCGCGGACGCGGGGGGAGAAGCTGGCGTAGAGGGAGCCGTAGACGTCGTCTGGTCGGACGTGCTGGGCGCCGCCTCTTTCTTCTCCCCTGTCGTAGCTATTGGTGCGTCACTGCCTGAGGAAGGCTTCATTTTGTCGGAGTAGTCCGTCACGTACCACCCGCTGCCTTTGAACATGATGGCGGGCGATGAAATAAGTCGCTGTACGCGCTTCCCGCATTGCGGGCAGGTGGTGAGGGGGTCGTCCTTCATACTTTGTTTGACCTCAAACCTATCCGCGCAGCCTTCACACTGGTACTCGTAGATTGGCACGATTCGTTTCCTCCTACTAGCGTGCTGCTAAAAAAGTCCGTCAGCCGGGAAACGCTGAATGGTGAGCGATGAACTATGAACAAGGAAACGAGTCTCGCTTCAGCGTTCCGCGTTCATCGTTCAAAGTTCACTTGTTCGCTTGCTGCGGGCTAGGTGAGCTGCTTGAATGCCGCGTCGAGGCGATCCATTCCTCGGACAATCGTCTCCATGCTGGTCGCATACGACAGTCGAATATGCTGGGTACTTCCAAACGGCTCACCGGGAACCACGGCGACCTTGAATTCCTGCAACAGGTAGTTCGCGAGGTCAGTCGGAGTGGCGATTTTTTTGCCTGCACTCTGCCGTCCGAGCAATCCACTCACATTGGGGAACGCATAAAATGCTCCGGTTGGCATTCGGCAGCGAACGCCTGGCATCGCATTCAGGCGCTCGACGATGACGCGCCGTCGCCGATCGAACTCTGTGACCATCTTTTCTATGAACGCACCGCCTTCACGTAGGGCCACCACGGCAGCCTTTTGTGAAATGGAACAGGGGTTGGACGTACTCTGACTTTGAATGTTCGCCATGGCGGTCAACAGGTCTTTCGGTCCAGCCGCGTAGCCGATCCGCCAGCCGGTCATCGCATAGGCTTTCGAGACACCATTGATCACGACGGTACGGGCTGCGACCTCCGGTCCTAACGAGGCAATGCTCGTGTGGGTCACTCCGTCGTAGAGGACTTTTTCATAAATCTCGTCTGAAATGAGAAGGAGATCCCGACGGAGAGCCAGCTCAGCAAGGCGTTCGAGCGTGGCCCGATCGTAGGTCGCTCCCGTTGGGTTGCCGGGGCTATTGACGATAATCGCCTTGGTGCGTGTGGTGATGAGCCGTTCCAATTCATGGGCATCAATGGCGTACCCCTCCTCTTCACGGGTCGGCAAGAATACCGGCGTGGCGTCGTTCAGCAGGATTTGGTCGGCATAGGAGACCCAATAGGGAACGGGAATGATGACTTCGTCGCCTGCTTCGAGGAGCGCTTCGGCAAGGTTGTAGAGCGAATGTTTGGCGCCACACGAGACCAGCACTTGAGATTTCTCGTACCGGAGCCCTTGATCCGCCTGCAGCTTGTCGATAATCGCTTGGCGCAGTTCATCGATGCCTGAGGAGGGCGTGTACTTCGTAAACCCCGCACGAATTGCGGCTTCTGCGGCGGCTTTGACCGGTTCGGGTGTATCAAAGTCCGGTTCTCCCGACGAGAAATCGGCGACGTCGATTCCGCGTGCGGCCATCGCCTTTGCGGTTGCGGCCATAGCCAAGGTGGGGGAAGGGGCAATTCGCCCAGCTCGTGCAGCAAGCTTCATGTTTTCAAACTCCTGATCCGTTCCTGCAGTTGGCGCGCGACCTCGGGGTGCAGAAATTGCGAGAGCGCTCCGCCGTGCGTGGCCACGTCTTTAATGATGGTTGAGGATAAATAGGAATATTCTTCGCTGGTCATCAGGAACACGGTCTCAACCTGTTTGGCGATTTTGCGATTGAAGAGGGCCATCTGGAATTCATGTTCAAAGTCCGAGATCGCCCGCAAGCCACGGATGATCGCATGTGCACCGTATCGCTGAACATAGTCCACGAGCAGGCCGTCGAAGTGGGTCACTTCGACCTGTTGCATATCCTTCATCACGAGCCGGATCATCTCCAGCCGTTCGGTCAGGCTGAAAAACGGATTCTTGGACGGATTCGGCGCGACGGCGACGACCACTTTATCAAACACGCGCAAGCTTCGGGTGATGATGTCGGTGTGCCCGTGGGTAATGGGATCGAAGGTTCCTGGATAGATGCCAATTTTCATGATGCGGTCGATGCTGAAGTGGACACACCGTACAGATACAGTGCCGTATCGCCATACAGGTATCGCCGCACAAGCGCGGCATGGTCGATCGATGCAGGCAATGTGGTGCGCGAGTCTTGTTCAATAATCACGGTTGCATGCTCCGACAACAGCCCGGGCCTCCAGGCATGGATCAGGATATCTAACTCATCCAGCGCGGCATACGGCGGATCTGCAAAGAGTACATCGTAGGGGCCACTCCACCAGTCTTTCCGCTCAAGGAAGGCGGCTGTCTGTCCCACATGAACCTGCGCTCGGTCGAGCAGCTGACAAGTCCGTAGATTTTTCTGTAATAGCTGCACGGCCTTGGGGTCTGACTCGACAAAGGTGACGGCTGAGGCTCCACGGCTCAGCGCTTCAATCCCGACGGCTCCCGTGCCTGCATACAAATCAAGAAAGCGACCTCCTGACACCTGGGCCCCGAGAATCGAAAAAAGAGCCTCGCGAACCTTGTCTGATGTGGGACGGAGTGCCGTCCCTTGTGGCCCACTCAAGCGTCGACCTCGGTGGGATCCGGCAATGACACGCATAATTTAAGGTGAGAGACCTTTCGGGACCGACTGACTCTAACATAGCGTTTTTGAAGGGGTCAAGATGGGTGCTGCTGAAGCGAGGTGTGAAATTGTGAAGTGGTGCCGGCGTGGGAGCCAGAAAGGATGGAACGAAAGAAATGGAAGTATTTTGACGACCTTCGAACTTGTGGCTATAATGCCGCCTGGTGATCTGGCGGCGTAAGGCCCAGCGACGGGGCATCAGTGCGGCGATGTCGACCATCCGTGGCGATCAAGACGGTCGAGCCGTATATACACGAATCACGATGATCCTAGCGGGTCGCCACTGTCTGGGGTTTGCGAGCGGCCAAGCTCTTCCGCCGATTATTTGAAATGGTGCGATCGATGATCGCACCGCAGTTGATGCATTTCCAGGCGTAGAAAATTAAGAAGAAGTCGGAGAACCGCTCGAGCATCATGAGGCCTTTACACTTCGGACATTCCATTGAATCCTCCCAGGGTGGCGGTGTGCTGCTGCAGGCGTTCCAAAGCAAGTACTGCACCAATATGTCGCTATACGTAATTTCAACAGTTTAGGGGCTACGTATTTGCTACCAAGTGGTCACCGAGGGGGTATCGCGAGTACAAAAATGTTCAGAGTGTCATTTTTTGTCCAGGGAGGATGAATGGCCGGCAAGAAAGGAGGGCGCGGCATCGCGCAATGGCCTGAAACAGAACGGCCGCGCGAGCGACTGCTGACTCAGGGCCCACAGACGCTCACCAATGCCCAACTCCTGGCCATTCTCCTTCGAGTTGGTCGTCACGGGTCTTCAGCTGTGCAAGTCGGGATGGATATCCTGGATCGACTCGGGGGTGTGGCCGGACTTGCACAATGCGGAATCGAAGAACTCTGCGCTGTCCCAGGCGTGGGGGAGGCCAAAGCGGCCCAACTGAAGGCGGCCCTTGAATTGGGGAAGCGTGCCCTCGCTGGTCCGCTGACCAAAGGAACCAAAATCACATCCAGTCGTGACCTCTTCACCCATTACCATCCGACCTTGCGTGACCTGCGTCACGAAATCTTCAAAGTCATTTTACTGGATGCCAAGCATGCCATCATGCGTGACGCGACGGTATCGGAAGGCAGCTTGACGCTTAGCATTGTCCATCCACGCGAAGTCTTCACACTCGCGGTAAAAGAATCCGCGGCGGCAGTGATCTTCCTGCACAACCATCCCAGTGGCGATCCTACGCCGAGCCAGGAAGATCGTGTCCTGACGGCGCGATTGGTGTCGGCAGGGGAGGTACTTGGCATTCGGGTCCTTGACCATCTCGTCATCGGCGATGGACGCTATGTCAGCTTTGCCGATCAAGGTTGGCTGACCAACCAGGATGCCGACGCGTGAACGAAACAGGCGGAGGTCGAGGTCAACGGAAGTTGAGGTCGAGGTTAAGGCTGAGGTTGAGCGAGGTCCTGATCCGGACTGCACCTTCGCCTTCCAATAACGGTGGCGGACTTTTTCAGCATTCTGCTAAAGGAGGGCCCCATGAGCGAGCTAGGCAGGGAGTCACTCAGAAATGTGGCCCTGATCTCCAGTGCCGGTGCCGGGAAGACTTCGCTGGCTGAGGCCATGCTCTTTGCCGCCGGCGCTGTTCCCCACCTCGGGTCGATCGCACAAGGCACGACCGCCTCGGACTTCGAGCCGGAAGAATTGCACCGGCGCAGTTCCGTCAGCACCAGTCTCCTCCGTTGTTCCTGGAATCACACCACCATCAATCTCGTCGATCCCCCCGGCGCGCTGAACCTGCTCGGGGAGACGGTCATGGCATTGCGAGCGGTGGACGCCGTGATCCTGGTGGTGGGTGCTTCGTCGGGGATCCGGAACGACCTCATCAGAGTCTGGTCTCGCGTCACAGCGCTCGGCTTGCCCTGTCTTCTGTTCCTCAACGAATTGGATAAAGACGGTGCCTCCCTCGACGGGGTTGTCGCGATGTGTCAACGCGATCTTGGGATCATGCCATTGCCGATGTCGTTGCCCTTTGGTTGTGGCGTCCAGCTTGAGGGAGTGCTGGATCTCGTTCAACAGAGCGTCATCACTTCGCGCACGGAGATCCCCACATTTCAGCACGTGCCGATACCTGAGAACGAGCGGGCGCTGGTAGCCGATTCGCGAAACCGCATTCAGGAGGCGGCGGCCGAGCGTGATGATCGATTATTGGAACAGTATCTCGCCGCGGGGGAGCTGACGCAGGAGGATCTGATCAACGGACTTCGCCTTGGCGTCCAGGCCGGTACGATTGTCCCGCTCTACAGCGGTTCCGCGATCAAGAACATCGGGATCGTTCCACTCCTCAATGCGATCGTCGATTTTCTGCCATCGCCGATGGACCGGGCGTCGAGAGTTCCGTTGGAAGGCCTGCATCCAGATACAGGCGAGGCGGTGAGTCGCCGTGCCGTTTACGAGGACCCGTTTTCAGGGATCGTCTTTAAGACGTTGATAGACCCGTTTGTCGGACGACTGTCCTATCTGCGGGTCTTGTCGGGGGTCTTTCACGCAGATTCGACGGTCTTCAACAGTTCTCGGGGCTGCAAAGAGAAAAGCGGACATCTGTACAGGGTGTTGGGGAAGAAACATACGGTCGTGCCGTTGGCCGGAGCAGGGGAGATCGTGGCCATTGGGAAACTCAAAGATACGCAAACCGGCGACACGCTCTGTGACGAACACGCGCTCATCTGTTATGCAAGGACGGCGCTTCCGCGACCTGTGCTGTCCTTTGCGATCGAGCCGAAGTCCAACGCCGATATCGAGAAAGTCAGTCTCGGGCTGCATAAATTGATAGAAGAAGATCCGACGCTCGAATTTTCGCGACATGCCGACACGAAGGAAATGGTCTTAAGCGGGATGGGCCAGTTGCACATCGATCTTGCCCTCGAAAAGTTGCGCCGCAAATACGGTGCGGAAGTGATGCTCCATATGCCGAAGATTCCGTACCGCGAGACCATTCGCAATACGGCACAGGCGCAGGGGAAACATAAGAAGCAAACCGGAGGGCATGGCCAGTACGGTGATTGCTGGCTGGAACTCGCGCCTCTGCCGCGCGGGGAGGGGTTCAAGTTCGAGTGCAAGGTGGTCGGCGGGGCCATTCCACGCAACTTTATTCCGGCGGTGGAGAAAGGGGTGGTCGAAGCCCTGTACCACGGGAGCCTGGCGGGGTTTCCTGTCGTGGATTGCCGGGTGGCCGTCTACGACGGGTCGTACCATCCGGTCGATTCATCTGAGATGGCGTTTAAGATCGCCGCGTCGATGGGGTTCAAGAAGGCGTTGGAAGCGGCCCATCCCGTCTTGTTAGAGCCGCTGATGACGGTGGAGGTCGAGGCGCCGGCGGATCACATCGGAAGCGTGATCGGGGACTTGAATGCGCGCCGCGGGCGGATTCTCCACGTGGAGGCGAAAGACCAGGCGGAGCAGATCACGGCCCTTGTCCCAATGGCGGAGCTGCTCACGTACGCCACGACGCTGAACTCGCTCACAGCAGGACGGGGCAGTTATGCGATGGAATTCGCGCGGTACGACGAAGTGCCGCACGAGCTTGCGGTTCGAATCATTGAGGCGCACAAGGTGGAGACGCACGCGGCGGCGCATTGAACGAACAGCGGCGGCGGAAGAAGTAGGCTGAGGCCGAGGTCAAGGTTGAGCGAGGACCTGACGTTCTTCATCTGAGCCTCAACCTTGCTGCTGAAAAGTCCCCAGCTCTATGGAAGGGTAAGGCTCAGGCTAAGGTTCAGTCCGGATCAGGACCTCGCTCAACCTCAGCCTTAACCTCGACCTCAACTTTCGTTGACCTCGACCTCAGCCTGCTTCGCTTGCTGCGGGTTAGGGGTCGGTCGATTTGAGCACCACATAGAAGGCGCGGCTTTCTCTCAGCACGCGGAGCAGGACGGTTTCACCGCGGCGGACCTTGGAGACCGCCCCACTGAATTCTCCAACTGATCCCACATCGACACGGTTCACTTCCTTAATGAGATCGCCCTCGTGAAGCCCTTCCGATTGGGCGAGGCTGCCGGGCTCCACTTTGGTAATGAGCACGCCCCGGCTTTCCCGCAGCTTGAATTTATCGGCGAGGCCCGGCGTCAGATCTTGCACATCGAGGCCTAACTTGACTTCAGCGCGTGCCTGGGGAAGCGAAGTGGTCACGGCGTGGTCGCGACGTTCGATGAGGGCGACGTCCAGCACCAGGCGCTGCTGATCGCGGACAATCTCGACCTTAGCCGTGGCGCCCGGGAGCAATCCCGCCACGACGCGAGAGAGCCGGTTCGGTGTGTCGATCACGGTGCCGTCGATACGGGTCAGGATGTCGCCGGGTTTGATGCCGGCTGCCGCAGCCGGGTCCTTTTCGAAGACTTCGTTGACCAGCACCCCTTCGCCTTCGTTGACGCCGAACTTGCGTGCCAACTCCGCCGTGAGCGGTTGGATGCCGACGCCCAGCCAGCCTCGTGTCACCCGTCCCTGCGTCAGCAATTGCTCAATCACTTGCTTGGCCATGTTGGAGGGAATCGCGAAACCGATCCCTTGGGCGAAGTTAATGATGGCGGTATTGATGCCGATGATTTCGCCGCGCAGATTGAAGAGCGGGCCGCCCGAGTTGCCGGGATTGATCGACGCGTCCGTCTGGATGAAATTTTCGTAGCGCGAGAGATTGATGTTCTCCCGGCCGATCCCGCTGACGACGCCGAGCGTGACCGTCCGATCGAGTCCGAAGGGATTCCCCACGGCGAGCACCCATTGGCCGACGCGCACAGCCGACGAATCCCCGAATCTCGCGCTGGGGAGGGGATGGTCGGCGGTGACCTTGAGGACGGCTAAGTCTGTATCCAGATCCTTACCGACGACCTGCGCAATCAGCTTGGACTTGTCGGAAAAGCGGACCTCAATTTCCGTCGCGTCGCCGATGACATGGTTGTTCGTGACGATGTGTCCGTCAGGATCGATGATGATACCGGACCCTGATCCTGAGGCATTGGGAACCCGCTCTTGAGGCAGTTCACGTCCCCGTCCTGGCCCGGACAGGGGAATGAGATTCACCACGGAGGGTTTTGTCGATTCAGCCAGATCGGTGATGACGGTTTGAATCTCTTCCAGCAGGCGGAGGCCCGGCGAGTCGCCGGATGTTGGTGCGGCAGACTCAGCGGCGGTGGCCGAGTGGATAGCGAGCCAGGCCAAGAACACAAGGCCGATGAGAATGTGTAGCATGCGCATCATTCTGTACCCTCTCACGGAGGGCGCGCGACAAGCAAGACGTGCGCGACAGGCGCGACTCGAAGTTCAGAATTCGAATTTCCGAACACTTCAGCCTTCAGACCGTCTCACCCGTCCCGCTTTTCTCGCGCTTCGCGCTTGTCTCGCTCAAGACTTACGCCGGCTTGGCGTTCCGAGCTTGGGTGAACTCTGAGGCAGCCTGCGCGAGATCTGCCTGCAGCCCGATCATGACCAGGACATCGTCGACGCGGAGCACGAGGGTATCGTCGGGCGGCACGAGAAAGGGTCCCCGAAGGACCGTGACGAGACGAACCGACGCAGGCAGCGCCACCTCAGCGAGTGTCCTCCCAATGACCGGTGATCCCTGGACGACAGCGAACCGTTCGATGGCCGCCGCGCGAAGACTCAGGTCCTGTTGCAGGGTCAGGAGCTCGTGGTGGATCGTTTCCAGCTTGAGCTCGTGGATATGGCTGTCGACGTTGAGCAGCGTCCGTTTAAGCTGCTGAATGCGGTCGCCGGCCTGACCGAGGACACGTTCAAATTGATCGGATGGCAGGGTTGACTCATGGCTGAATGGTGGGCGCTTGGCACAGAGCGCGGCAATCTGACGTCCGAGTTCGCCATGAACCTGTTCGATCTGGCTCAACAAGCTCGACGCCTGGCTGTGCAAACGGAGGACTTGGACCTTGCGGTTGGCACGTTCGGCAAGCGCAAGGACGGTTTCATAGATCGCGCTGCCGGTGATCGACAGTTCTTGTTGGATACGACCAAGCAGTTCGAGGGACATAAATGAAAAATCTCTTACGTCTGATAACTAATATTATGTTAACTCTTCACTTTGCATCACATCTTCTCCGTAGTCAAACCTTTACTCTTCTCCTCCACCCTGGTCAATAGGTCAAACCGGGCTTTCTGCGAACTAGGAGCCTGTCCGACATTGCCGAAAATGACCGATTTGCGGGGATGAAATCTTATTGACCGAATCAAGATCGTTGATCCCAAGCCAAATGTGTGCGTCGAAATTTTCGTGCTTCCTAATGTCGGACAGGCTCCTAGTCAATGCCCTTTCGCCTTTTCAACCTAGCCTATTGACAGAATCGGGGGCAAACGGTACATGCAGGAGGTTCTTGGTGCCGGCTTTCGGACTCCTTGATCCTATGGAATGAGACACGAAAACCAATGAAGCCCTGTTCTAAATGCGGAACGCCCAGTTCCCCTCTTTATGGTGAACAGCTCTGCCGAGGTTGCTTTCGCACAGAAACTGGTCGAAGTCCTCACTGGTACATGCGGAAAAGCATGAAGCTTAGTGCCTCTATGACAAAGAACGACTTGGAACGTCAATATGTCAACGAAGGGATGTCTCTAGAGGACATTGCAACAAGGTGTAAGTGCTCCCGTCAGTACATCCTTAAATTGCTTAGAAGGTACAGGATTTCTCGACGAAACAAGTCGGCGGCTCGAATTCTTGCCACCTCCAGAGGAAAAATAACGGTTGCGAGGATGGATGCATCAGGAAATCGCGTGATGGTTCCTCATGTGAGACGGATTGTTGACGAAGATTTCTTCAAGCAGTGGACACCGAAGATGGCGTGGGTATTAGGCGTTATCTATACTGACGGTTGTCTTGTGAGGCCACATGGATCAGTCAAAGGTCGTCTCACTCTTTCACAGAAGGAACCTGAACTGATTGAAAAGGTGCTGACGTTATTGAATAGCAATGCAAAGTTGCTATTCACCCCAAAGAGAGGAATCACCGGTGCCGTACATCGCGTTTCTATTAGCAACGCTGAAGTATACCAAGATCTTCAGAAGTTGGGTGTTACTCCCAGAAAGAGTCTCAGCCTCACCTTCCCTGAAGTACCTGCTCCTCTTGTCAGGCATTTTATTCGAGGCTGCTGGGACGGTGATGGATCGGTTTATTTGGAGGGGAATGACACCTACAAGCCATGCGCAAGTTACGTAAGTGGCTCCAAGAATTTCATTGAACAGCTCGTGCGCCATTTAGTCGATCTTGGATTGGCCGATAGGACCATTCATAAATCGACCCGTAGCAAGAACCCTTCGTATTACTTTCGATACAGCGGACTACTCTGCGTCAAACTCTACCACGTGCTTTATGATGGAGTTGATGAGAGTATGTATCTTGCGCGCAAACACGAGAGGTTTAAGACAATTGCCGATTGCCTCGATACCAAAGGCGCGCAGGAAATTCGAGCGGCCAATGCCGCACTCATGAATGAGCAAAAAGAATTATACCCACAGCAAGTCTCCGCAGAACGCGTAAGCGAGGAAGAGGACTGAACCATGAGCGAGTCACGCTCAACGAACGGCATTCATCCGAAGGCAGCAAGTGGCGAAGGGGACGACGCAATGGCCATGAGGGTTTGACGCTGCTGGAACTGGTACTGCAGTTGGAAGGCGACATCCGACGACGCTTGGAGCCGATCCGCTTGACGCCGCTCCAAGCAGAGGTGCTCCTATTTCCGCGTCGTCATGCGGAAGCCAAAGTGACGGACGATGCGGCTGCGACGCCGGCGCAGACGACCATCCTGTCGAAACTTTCACCAGACCGGGTGCAGGCCGCAGAATTGGCCGGCGACACCATCGCGGCCAAGCTGACGACAGCCCCTGGCAATGGCGCGTCAATCGGCGGTTTGAAAGTTGTCACCGAGCAGGGTTGGTTCGCCGCGCGCCCCTCCGGCACCGAGGATGTGTACAAACTCTATGTCGAAAGTTTCCGAGGAAAGGACCATCTGCGGCGGATTCAAGAATAAGCGCAGGCACTCCTTGCCAAGGCACTTGCGGATGCCAAGTCAGCTTAAGCCGTGCCAATTTGGGTACGCCGCTGTGTGGGGCGGAGTTGACGGCGAGGCGCTACTGTATTACATTCTGTATGACATTTCCATGAGAGGAGGCATGTCATGGGTCTCCGTACCGTTCGGCTGGACGATGAAACTGAAAAAGTGCTGAAGCAAGTG
>Ga0315287_10006940_pt1 | contig 11313 bp, 10 predicted proteins | sample YL17G11_0_MG_FD_205037 | JGI IMG/M metagenome (GOLD analysis project Ga0315287, IMG submission 205037) | Sediment microbial communities from Yellowstone Lake, YNP, Wyoming, USA - YL17G11_0 | ecosystem: Environmental > Aquatic > Freshwater > Lake > Sediment | place: USA: Wyoming | collected...
CATGGCCTGACCCGGGAGGTGTGATGGGCAAGGAGATCGAGCGCAAGTATCTGGTCCGGGGCGATGCCTGGCGCCATCTGGCTCAGGGCGTGCGCTACCGGCAGGGGTATCTGTCCACGGTCAAGGAGCGGACCGTCCGCGTGCGCACGGTCGCGGAGCGCGGCTACCTGACGATCAAGGGCGTGACGGTCGGGGCGACCCGCGACGAGTTCGAATACGAGATCCCGTTGGGCGACGCGGCCCTGCTGCTTGAGATGTGCGAGCCGCCGCTCGTCGAGAAGGTCCGTTACAAGATCCCGTTCGGCGGCCTCGTGTGGGAGGTGGACGAGTTCGAGGGGGCCAACCGGGGACTCGTCGTGGCGGAGTGCGAACTCGCCTCCGAAGACCAGCGAATCGAGCTTCCCCCGTGGATCGGAGAGGAAGTCACGGGGGACCCCCGCTACTTCAATTCGAATCTGATCGCCCACCCGTTCAGCAAGTGGTAGGGCGCGGCGGCGCCGCCGTCGTGGCGGCGCCGCGATGCGGAGCACCATGGCCGAGACTGCGACAAGCCCCGCGGCGAAGGACAACGGGATCGACGGTCTGCTGGACTTGACCCGCCACCGGCTCAGCCAGATCGCCGAGCGGACGCCCACCGCCAGCGAGCGGTGGATGCGGTATCTGGGGCTTCCTCTGGGGATCCTGGCGTTCCTGGGGCTCTACTACATGCCGGCGCCGGCGGGCCTGACCGGCGCCGGGCAGGTCGTGATCGCCTGCTTCGCGTTGGCCTTCATCTGGTGGGTCACCGAGCCGATCCCCACGCACCTCACCTCGCTCGTCCTCATGGCCCTGCTGGTCTTCTTCAATGGCTACGGCGAAGAAGACGTGCTCAACGTGCTCGGCAACAGCGTCATCTGGCTGAACGTCTTGGCCTTCATCCTGGCCTCGATGCTCGTGAAGACCAACCTGGCCAGGCGGATGGCCCTGGCGTTGATCGTGCGCTGGGGGCACTCGGCGTCGCAGATCCTGCTGGCGTTCTTCGTGCTCAACCTGGTGCTCGCGGCTTTCATCCCCGCCACGGCCGCGCGGGCGGCCATGCTGCTGCCGATCCTGATGGTGGTGGCGAGCATCTACGGCGCCAGCCGCGAACGACCCAACAACTTCGGCCGCAACCTCTTCCTGCAGAACGTGCAGGGCGTCGACTTCTGTTCGAGCGCCTACATGACCGGCAGCAACGCCAACATCATCGCCCTGGCCTTCATCCTGTCGATGGCCGGCGAGCGCGTCTACTACACCGACTGGCTCTTCGCCAGCCTGCCGGTGGTGGTCATCGCCATGCTCGTCAGCTGGTTCATCGGCCCGCGGATCATCTTCCGGCTCCGCCCCGAGCAGAAGCAGCCGGTGGTCAGCGGGGGGCTGGAGCGGCTGCAGGAGAAGCTACGCGAGATGGGGCCGGTGAGCGCCCCCGAGAAGAAGGCGATGGCGATCTTCGGCCTGGTGATCGTGCTCTGGGTCACCGACCAACTGCACATGAGGATGTTCGGCTTCGAGGTCACGGCCGTGATGGCGGCCTTCGTGGGGGCGGTGATCGCGCTCGCCCCGAGGGTCGGCCTGCTGAAGTGGAGCGAGGCCGACATCCCCTGGCACCTAATGCTGTTCTCGAGCGGGGCGTACGCCGGCGGCCTCGCCCTGAACGACACCGGGGCGGCCCGCTGGCTGGTGGGTTCGCTCTTCGAGCGGATGAACATCGGTCCCGGCGTCGGCTTCTGGCCGGTGTACTGCGTCGTGATCGCCGCAAACATGTTCGCGCACATCTTCTTCACGAGCAAGACGATGCGCACCCTGATCTTCATCCCCTTCGTCATCGCCATCGCGCAGACGCTCGGCTTCCATCCCCTGGCTCTGGCCCTGCCCGCGGCCTTCACCATCGACTGGGTCTTCACCCTGCCCATCAACGCCAAGCCCAACGTGATCCAGTACAGCACGGGGCAGTACTCGGTTCTCGACAGCCTCAAGTACGGACTCGTCATGACCGCCGTCGGCACGCTGCTGCTCATCGCCGCCGGCTTCACCTGGTTCCGGCTGCTGGGGATCACCCCGGGGTAGGGAAGATGAGCCTGCGCACGGCCGTGCTCGCCCTGTTCCTGCTGCTGCCGATCGCGCCGGCGCCTGCCGCCGCGTCGCCGGCCGGCGTGGACACCGTGGCCTTCCTCGAGCAGCGCGTGTCGCTCTCGGTGGGCGGCGACGCGGGGCTGACCGTGACCGTCGTGCTGGCGGCGGACGGTCCCGGCGAGGCGTTGCTGCCGTTCGGCCTCGGGCCCGCGGACTCCTTCACCGTCGCCGGCGGCGATGTCGCCTTCGCGCCGGACGCCGACGGCGTGCCGGCGCCGTTGCGCTTGGCGTCCAGGCGTCGGATGCTGGCCCTGGGGCTCGGGCCCGCCGCTGCCGCGGGCGACACGGTGGTCGTGCGCTGCCGCCTCCCGGAGTTCGTGGACTGGGATGACGCCGGCGGCCAGTTTGGCGCCTATGATGTGGCGTGGACCTTCCTCAACGATTCCGACCTGAGCATCGGGGTCTACCGCCTGGTGTTGGTTGTCCCGCAGGGGTACGGGGTGCGGCGCGTCACCGGGACGGAGCCGGCCTACAAGCCGAAGTCCTCGCCGGTGCCGCCCTACGCGGTGGGCCGGGAGGGGGGGCGCGGATTCGCCTCGCTGGCGGCGGCGCACCTGCGCCCCGGCGGCCGGGCCCGGCTCGGGATCCAGGCCGAGCGGGCCGGTCGCGGCCCCGTGCCGCTGGTGGCGGGCGTCCTCGTCACCCTGCTCTACCTATGGTTCTTCCGCGACGTCCCGGCAACCCGCCGGGCCGCGGCGGCCGCTCCACCTCGCGCGAACGGGGGCCGGTAGTGTCACCCTCCAAGTCGGACCGCACGATCGAGAGACAGATCGACGAGTTCCTGGACGCCGTCCAGGAGGGTGTCATGACGTTCCACGAGGCCATCCGCAGCTACCTGGCGGGCCGCTCCGAAGAGTTCGTCGCCCGGCTGCAGGCCCTCGATGCCCTGGAGAACAAGGGCGACAAGCTGAGCCGGGAGATCGAGGCGCGCCTCTACAGCCACTCCCTCATCCCCGAGCACCGGGGCGACGTGCTCGATCTCCTCGAGCACACCGACGACATGATCGACACGGCCAAGGCGTCGCTGCATCAGTTCGACGTCGAGCACCCCGACGTCCCCGGGGGCTACAACGAGGCTTTCGACCGGCTGGCCGAGGTGTGCCGCCTGGCCGTCGAGTCCGCGGTGCTGGCGATGCGCGCGTTCTTCCGCGACTTCCGCCAGGTCAACGACCACCTGGTGAAGGTCCACCACTACGAGCACGAGGCCGACCTGCTGAGCGACAGCCTCAAGCGCGCGGTCTTCGAGGACCCCGCGCTCGACCTGGCGCGCCGGATCCACCTGCGTTACTTCGCCCTCAACATCGAGAAGATCTCCGACTCCGCGAAGGAAGTCGCGGACCGGCTCGCGATCTACGCCATCAAGCGGAGCCTCTAGGGGACCGGGGCGATGGAGATCTTCTTCTTTCTCTCGAGCGGGCTCTTCCTGGGGTGGTCCCTGGGGGCGAACCACACGGCCAACATCTTCGGGACGGCCGTCGGCAGCCGCATGGTGAGATTCGAGACCGCCGCGATCATCTGCACCATCTTCGTGATCCTCGGCGCTACCTTCAGCGGTGCGGGGGCGGCCCAAACGCTCAGCCGTCTGGGCGCCGTGAACGCTCTGGCGGGGTCGTTCACGGTCTGCCTGGCCGCAGCCCTGACCATCGCCGGGATGACCCGCCTCGGCCTGCCCGTCTCCACGTCGGAAGCGATGGTGGGGGGGATCCTGGGCTGGAACTTCTACACCTCGTCGCCGACCGATCCGGGGGCCCTGGGCAGGATCGTCGGCACCTGGGCCATCTGTCCCCTGCTGTCGGCCGGCCTGGCCGCCGTCCTCTTCCTCGGCGTCCGGGCGTGGCACCGGCGCTCCAGCGTGCACCTGCTGGCGATGGACTCCATGACGCGCTGGGGGCTGCTCGCCGTCGGAGCCTTCGGCGCCTACAGCCTCGGCGCCAATAACATCGCCAACGTGATGGGCGTCTTCCTCCCGGACAATCCCTTCCACGACATCACCATCGGGGGCGTGCTGAGGGTGACCGGCGCCCAGCAGCTGTTCTTCCTCGGGGCCGCCGCCATCGGCATCGGGGTCTTCACCTACTCCCGGCGCGTGATCGAGACGGTGGGGATCGGCGTCATGCGCTTCTCGCCGCTCGCGGCCCTCGTGGTGGTCCTGGCGCACTCCATCGTCCTGTTCCTCTTCGCCAGCGAGGGGCTGGAGCGCCTCCTGTCCGGCCTGGGACTGCCCACGTTCCCCCTGGTCCCGGTCTCCAGCAGCCAGGCCGTGATCGGGGCTATCATCGGGATCGGCCTGGTCCGCGGGGGGCGCGAGCTGCGTTGGAAGACGCTCGGCGGCATCGCCGTCGCGTGGGTGGCCACACCGATCCTGGCCGGGGTGCTGACCTTCATCAGCCTCTTCTTCGTCGAGAACGTCTTTCGCCAGCAGGTGGCCCAGCGAGGCCCGGAGGCTCCGGGCCGGGCCGTGGTGGTGGAACGGAGCGCACGAGAGATCCCCATCGGAAATTCGGTGGAGCCACCGTCGTTGGGAAACCCAGGAAGGAGCAACCCAAATGCAAGCTAGGCAGATGGCCGCGCGTGCCGCCCTGGCCGCGGTGACCTTGACGCTGTTGCTGGCCGGCGCCGCGGGCGCCGAGACGACCCCCCTGCAGGCCCAGAGCGAGGAGGGCATCCTCGTGTTCGCGTCCCCCGACGAGCAGTTCAAGTGGTGGCTCGACATCCGGGTCAACCTGGACGGCACCTTCTTCGTCGAGGACAAGAACCCGCTCGGGGACGGCGTCCAGCTGCGGCGCGCCCGCCTGGGGCTCAAGACCGTCCTCTGGCGCGACTGGTACGCGGAGATCGACGTGGACTTCGCCGAGGAGGCCGTGGCGATGAAGGACGTCTACGTGCGCTACGACAACCTCTTCGGCCGCACCGCCTACGTGCGGGCCGGCAATTTCCGCGAGCCCTTCGGGCTGGAGGAGAACACCACCAGCCGCTACCTGCTGTTCCCGGAGCGCAGCCAGGGCCTCGACGGCTTCGTGCCCGGCCGCAAGATGGGGCTCGAGGGGGCTGTCTTCAAGCCCCAGTTCCGCGTCGCGGCGGGTGTCTTCGGGCCGGACGTGACCGATTTCGAGACCGAGGCGCAGGACATGGTCTGGAACTTCACGGGGCGGGTCAACTGCAACGCGCTGCGCACCGAGAACTCGGTGCTGCACTTCGGCGTTGCCGGCTCCTTGCGCCAGCCGCAGTTCGATTCGGGCAGCCTGCGCTTCCGGACCCGCAACGAGTATCACGTCAACAACTACAAGTACGTCGACACCGACAACATCGCGCACGTCGACCGGTACAACCAGGGGGCCATCGAACTCGCCGGCGTGAAGGGGCCCGTGCGCGTGCAGGGCGAGTACTGCAGCGTGGGCGTCGATCGCGCCAAGGAATACCAGGATCTGGTCTTCAAGGGCGGCTACGTCTGCGCCTCCCTGTTCCTGACGGGAGAGACGCACCCGTACGACTGGCGGGCCGCGGAGTTCGGCCGCGTGGTCCCGAAGCACAAGATCGGCGCCTGGGAGCTGGTCACCCGCTACAGCCTGGTGGACATGACCGACCACGACGTCCTGGGCGGCGAGTCCACCGCGCTGAGCCTGGGCTTGAACTGGTACGCCAACGCCAACGTCAAGGTGTACCTCGACTACGTGATGGTCGACAACGACGAGAACGCGAACGCCAAGGGAGCCCTGGTCGGCGACGACGACTTCCAGTTCTTCCTGTTTCGCCTGCAGACCGCGTTCTAGCGCCGGCAAGGGAGGATATCATGCAGAGGAGATGGCTGACCGTGTTGGCGATGCTGCTGGCGCTGCCGCTGCTCGCCGGCGGCTGCGACATGAAGCAGGACGTCACGAACCCGCCGGCGGGCGGCGGCGACATCGTCGTCAACGAGTTCATGGCCAGCAACTCGGCGAGCGACACCGACGAGTTCGGGGAGTTCGACGACTGGATCGAGCTCTACAACCGGGGCGAGGAGCCGGTCGACCTGTCGGGCTGGCACGTCACCGACAACCTGGGGAATATCGACAAGTACGTGATCCCGAGCGGCTCGTCCGCTACGGCCACCATCCAGCCGGGGGGGTTCCTGGTGATCTGGTGCGACAGCCAGCCGGATCAGGGGCCGCTGCACACCAGCTTCAATCTGGGCGCCGGCGGCGAGGACATCGGCATCTACGACGCCCTGGGGGACGCCGTCGTTGAGATGTCCTTCGGGCCCCAGTCCACGGACATCTCCTACGGCCGGACGACGGACGGCGGCGACACGTGGGCCTTCTTCACCGACGCGACCCCGGGGGCCAGCAACACGGGCGGGGGCACGAACACGAACCCCGTCATCTCGGGGGCGGCGCGCGATCCCGCCGTGCCGACGGTCGACGCCAGCGTCACGGTCAGCGCCACGATCACCGACGACGGCTCCGTCGTCGCGGCCACCTTGCACTACGCGGTCGACGGCGGCGTCTTCACCGAGGTCGCCATGACGCCAGCCGGCGACGTCTGGTCCGGCGTCATCCCCGGCCAGCCGGCCGGCGCGGCGGTCACCTACTACTTCCGCGCCGTTGACGACGACGACAACGTCAGCACCCTGCCGGCCAGCGCGCCCGCAACGACCCTGGGCTACGTGGTCTCGAGCGGTATGGTGCCGGACCTCTACATCAACGAGTTCGTGGCGAGCAACGACGCGGGGGTGACCGATCCCTTCGGCGACTACGAGGACTGGATCGAGATCTACAACCCTGGGGCCGAGCCCGTGGACCTGGGCGGGATGTACATCACAGACGACCTGGCCACGCCGAAGAAGTGGCAGATCCCGGCCACCGAGCCCGCCGCCACGACGGTGCCGGCCGGCGGCTTCCTGCTGCTCTGGGCGGACAGCGAACCCGCCGAGGGCGTGACCCACGTCAACATCAAGCTGAGCGCCAGCGGGGAGGCGATCGGTCTCTACACGCTGGCGGGCGAGGTCATCGACGAGGTGACCTTCGGGGTTCAGACCGTCAACGTGTCCGCGGCGCGCCTGCCCGACGGCAGCGCCAACTGGGTTTTCCTCGCCACGCCGACGCCGGGGGCGACCAACGGGAGCAGCCCGAGCCGATGGCAGTGAGGCGGCAGCGGGCGCTCGCCCTGGCGCTGGCGTTGGCCGCCGGAGTCGGTCCGGCCGGCTGTGACCAGAGCGGGTCGCCGGAGGAGCCGCCGGCCGGCGGTTCCCTACAACTGGTGCGCGCCGTCCCGCTGGCCGTGTCCGAGCCCTCGGACATGTGCCTGGACCGGGACGGCGAGCACTGGTGGACGGTCAGCGACAACACCGGCCGTGTCTACGAGCTGCGCTTGTCGGACTGCGTGGCCGTGGACACGCTGGCGTACCAGGGCGTCGACCTGGAGGGCATCTGGCAGGACCCCGCCGACGGGACGCTCTACGTCACCGAGGAGGGGACGCGCGAGATCGTCCACCTGAGCCCGGCCGGGGTCGAGCTCGGCCGGGTGAGCGTGGACGGGCTCGGCGGTGAGGTCAACAGCGGTCTCGAGGGCATCACCCGGGGTCCCGTCATCGGTCGTTTCTACGTCGTGCAGGAGAAGAACCCGGCCCGGCTCGTCGAGGTCGACGCGGCCGGGAACGTCCTCGCCCTGCACGGCGTGGACTACGTGGGCGACCTGTCGGGCGTGACCTACGACGCCGGGGCCGGTCAGCTCCTGGTGGTCAGCGACGAGAGCCAGAAGGTCTGCCGGACGAGCCTGACCGGGGCCCTCATCTCGTCCTGGAGCATCGACGTCACGAAGGCCGAGGGCCTCGCCCTCGACACCACCCGGGGCCGCATCTACGTCGTCAGCGACGACGAGGAGAAGTTCTACGAGTTTCGGCTGCCGTAACAAGGGGAGGCGCGGCGAGAGGCCGCCGGACGGGGGCGCGGGCGACGCCGGCCGCACCTCGGCACGCACGGATTGAAGCTTGTCTCGAGGGGCTTCAACATGTACGCTGGACGGACGAATCCACAGAGAGGAACTGCTAGCTCGGTCGGGACGATCTCCCGGGATGGTCCCCTGCAGCAGGCGGCTTCGATTCTCCGCACGGCTTTCGTTGCGGGAGGCTGGGATCCCGCAGCGGTCTCCGCGCAACCGGCAGGTCCCGCGCCGCCAACCGCACCCGGACCCGCGAGGCACTCCCCGGCGTTGCCTCGAGTCTCGTCCCTGACGGGATTGCGCGAGCGAGACCTCGGTCCTTCGGTCACGTTCCATCCGAGCCCGCCCTGGACGGCTGGCATGAACACCGTGGTTTCGGAGGTCAGCGACGACCGGAAGGTCGCTGGCTCCAAGCATCCAATCCAAGGAGGAGGTAGCAACATGCGCCGGTGCCTACTCGCGACCTTGACCATCGCTTTCGTCGCGCTCCTGGCGGCCGTGCCGGCCGGGGCCAGCTTGGTGATCAACGAGATCATGTACAACTCGAGCTATGATCCGGACATCGAGTACATCGAGCTCTACAACACCGGGCCGGCGGCCGTGAACCTCGGCGATTGGTACCTCCTCGATTCCGGCGCGGCGCATCCGCGCTGCTACCTGGTGGGGACGCTGGGCGTGGGTCAGTACCTCGTGGTCGCGGCCGATACGACCCTTTTCCGTGCGCAGTACCCGAGCGTGGCTAACCTGAACGTGAACGGCTTCGATCCCGGTGGCCTGGGATTCGGCCTCAGCAATAGCAGCGACATGGTCAAGCTCTACGACGACAACGACTACCTCCGCGACAGCGTCGCCTACCTGAGCACGGCCCCCTGGCCGGTCGAGGCGGCCGGGCTCGGTCCCTCCATCGAGCTCGTCAATCCGTTCCTGGACAACGGCCAGGCCGCCAACTGGAGCGCCAGCACCCCGGAGGGCGGCACGCCCGGGACGCTGAACAGCAAGTACGCCGCCAACGCCGTGCCCGTCTGCAGGGGCGGCCGGCGCAGCGTCGATCTGCCCACCTCCGCAAACCCCGTAGCCGTGACGGTGACGGCGTCCGACGCCGAGGGGGCTCTGACCGGGGTGGCGCTCTGGCTGGACACGGGTTCGGGGTTCGCCGCGACGGCGATGTTCGACGACGGCCTGAACGGAGACGGCGCCGCCGCCGACTCGGTCTACGGGGTCATCATCCCCGCGAAGCCCAACGGCACCCTGGTGCGGTACTACGCCGTGGCCACCGACGCCATCGGCCAGACCGGCGCCTGGCCGACGGGAGCGCCTGCGGACTACCGCGCCTACACGGTCGGCTACACTCCCCCGCGGCTGGTCGTCAACGAGATCGTGGCCAGCAACGTGGCGGGCGTGCTGGACGACCAGGGCGAGCACGAGGACTGGATCGAAATCTACAACCCGGGCACGGCGGCCGTCGCCCTCGGCGGGATGTACCTGACCGACGACCTGGACATCGGGAACCAGTGGGAGATCCCGGCGGGCGTGAGCATAGGCCCGAATGGGTATTTGGTCTTCTGGGCCGACGACCAGGTGGCGCAGGGTCCGCTGCACGCCGGCCTCAAGCTCTCGGCGAGCGGCGAGGCGGTCGGACTCTTCGGCGCCCGCGACCTCGGCAACACGCGCCTCAGCGGCTTCAAGTTCGGACCGGTCGCCGCCGACGTGGCCATCGGCTTCAAGCCGGACTACTCGGGCCTCACGCAGCCGGGGGTCGTCGTCTTCCCCGACTACCTGGCCACGCCCACGCCCGGAGCGACCAACGGGACCTCGGCCTACTACTCGGCTGCCTGCATCAACGAGTTCCAGACCACCAGCCTCGGGGGCGGCGTCGACGACTGGATCGAGCTGTACAACCGGGGCACGGCGGCGGTCGACCTCAGCGGGGCGTTCCTGTCGGACAACCGGACGAGCAACCAGAAGTATCAATTCCCTGCGGGCACGATCCTCGCGGCGGGGCATTTCCTGGTCCTGAACGAGCTCCAGCTGGGCTTCAGCCTGTCGTCCTCCGGCGAGGTCGTCGTCCTGACGGCCGCCGACGGCCTCAGCGGGCTGGACTTCTACGACTTCACCCAGGGGCAGCCGGACACGAGCGAGGGGCGCGCGCCCGACGGCTACGGCCACTGGGCGCGATTCCCCACCCCGACGCCGGGCGCACCGAACATCGGCGGGGTGGCCGTCGAGGAGCCCGGGCCCGGGTCGCTGCCGGGGATCCTGGGCGCGTTGAAGGTCGTCCCCAATCCGTTCAGCTCCGCCACCGAGATTCGCTTCGACCTCGGCCGGCGCGACGCGGTGACGGCGGCCGTCTATGACGCGGCGGGCCGCCGGGTGCGCCTCCTGCACCGCGGCGTGCTCGAGGCGGGAAGCCACGTCCTGCGCTGGGACGGGGACAACGAGTCGGGCGCGCGGGTGGCCAGCGGGACCTACTTCACGCGCGTCTCCACGGATGCTTCCATGCGGTCGTACCGCATGCTCTTGTTGAGGTAGCACAGTCACGGGCTGCGCCCTTCGGGGCGCAGCCCCGCATGCCGCCCCCCTTTCCTGGTGAGGCGGCGATCATCACAGCCGAAGGAGGCACAACCATGCGCACGGCTATCATCCTGTTCCTCGGCCTCTTGCTGACTGCGGGCCCGGCCCTGGCGGCCAACGAGCTCATCGTCACGGAGATCATGTACAACTCCACCGAGGCCACCGACGTCGAGTGGATCGAGCTCTACAACAACTCGGGCACCACCCTAGACCTGACCGGCTGGTACGTCCTGGACAACGATCTCACGCACGTCAAAGCGTACCTGTCCGGCACCATGGCGCCGGGCGCGGTCATGGTTCTGGCGGGCACCCAGAGCCTGTTCACGGCCAAGTATCCGGGCGTGACCAACTACTTCCCGGTGTTCTTCCAGCAGCTCACGCCCACCAACTGGAGCCTCGGGAACGGTGGCGACATGGTGCAGGTCTTCAACGCTGCCAATCAGCTCGTCTTCGGCGTCACCTTCACGGACACGGCGCCCTGGCCGACCGCGCCCGATGGCGGCGGCCCGTCGCTGCAGTTGATCAGCAATTTCTGTCCGGACATGGCGGCGGCCGCCTGCTGGACGGTCGGCGCCATGAACGGCACGCCCGGCCTGCCCGACGGCGCGATCCCCACGCTGCCCTCGACCTGGGGTATGGTGAAGAACATCTATCGCTGATCGGCGCTTTTGGGCT
>Ga0315287_10006941_pt1 | contig 11312 bp, 8 predicted proteins | sample YL17G11_0_MG_FD_205037 | JGI IMG/M metagenome (GOLD analysis project Ga0315287, IMG submission 205037) | Sediment microbial communities from Yellowstone Lake, YNP, Wyoming, USA - YL17G11_0 | ecosystem: Environmental > Aquatic > Freshwater > Lake > Sediment | place: USA: Wyoming | collected...
TTCGCTTTCGAATGCATCGCTGAGCAGGCCGCGCTGGGCACGTTCGAGGATCAGGCAAGTCTCAGCGTCGGCAATGCCCCGCGTCTGCGCTTCTCGCAGCGGCTGCAGAGCGGCGTCGATCTGCTGATTACGTCGCGCCTCGCCGCTCTCTGTGCGCTCGAAGTAGCTTGGCCGCGGCGGGATCGCCAGTGTCGCGCACCAGTAGCGCAGCTGCCAGTAGCGCGGGTCGCTGCCGAAGTCCTTTTCCCAGCGCGCGAGCAGCCTGTCGGGCAGCGCCGATGGCGGGTTGCCGCCGCCGCTAAACAGGCGCCACGCCTCGCGATTGCGCACGGCGCGCGCGTAGCGGTCGAACAGCGCATCGCCGGAGGGCTTAAGCTGCCAGCACATGCTGAAGAGCATTGAGTATGCTGCAAGCAGGAATACGGCAAGTGCGATCAGGAAGTTGCGCCTGCTACGGATACGCCGGCGAAGCCTGACCAGCCACTTGCTCGGCGGCGGCTGATCGGTACTGCCGTTTTCGACTTTGCTTAGTGGGAGTTGACTGTCCATCCCTGACGCACGGATTATAACGCCGCCGCGCTGACGGTACGCCGCGCACGTGACAAAGACGGGCGAAGCATGGCTTCGCCCCTACTGCAGGACTTCGCCGATCTTCGCCTGCACCGCCGCCGCGGCGTCAGCACACTTAGTGGCGTCCTTGCCGCCGGCCTCGGCGAAGTCGTCGCGCCCGCCGCCGCCGCCGCCGCAGATCTTTGCCGCCAGCTGGATCAGCTCCTTCGCTTTAATACCGCGAGCGACAGCCTCGGGGCTGACCTTGCAAGCCAGCGCTGCCTTGCCGCCAACCTCGGCGGCGATGAAGACCGCGTAGTTATCCTTCCACAGCCCGCCGGCGAAGCGCTCCACGAGGAACTTGACGTCGTCGCGCTCGGGCAGGCTGACCGCCGCGCAGAGGATGTGGAGCGATTCCAGTGGCGCGGACGGCTCTGTCCGCGATTCCTCGCCAGCGGACACTGCGGTCCGCTCCACTGAAGAGGCGGGCACGGCGGCCCGTCCCACTGGGGAAGCGGCCAGAGACGGCCGCCCTCCGAGTTCACAAGCTTGCCCCACCAAGGATGGCAGCAGCGCGCCGATGGCCGCCTCGCGCCGTGCCTCGATCGCCGCCTGATGCGCATCGCGCAGCTTTAGCTCCGTGTGCTCGATCTTGCCGAGGGCCTCGTCGCGCCAACCCTGCGCCTGCGCCTCGTATTCATCCGGCCGCAGCCCGCAGGGGTTGGGCAGCGGCCGCTTGTAGTGCGCGCCGAGCCAGTCGACCGCGCTGCGCGCCGCGCCGATGTAGGCCAGCGCCTTGTAGCCCGTCAGGCCGTAGACGCGGCGGATGCCGCTCTGCACCGACTCCTCCTTGACGATCAGGAACGCGCCGGCCTGGCTGGTGTGGTCCATATGCGTGCCGCCGCACAGCTCGCGGCTCACCCAGCCCTCCAGGCTGTCCTCCTCGCCGCTGCCGACGCTAACCACGCGCACGCTCGCGCCGTACTTCTCGTCGAACACCGCGGTGACGCCCATCTGCTTGGCCGCGAGCAGCGGCATCTCCATCCACGTCACGGGATGGTCCTCGAGGATCCAGCGGTTGACGATCACCTCGATACGCCGCAGCTCGTCGGCCGTGACGGCCTGGAAGTGGCTGAAGTCAAAGCGGATCTCGTCCTCGTCGAGCTGGCTGCCCGCCTGGCTGACGTGCTCGCCGAGCACCTGCTTCATCGCCTTGAGCATCAGGTGGTTCGTGGTGTGCGGGCGGCGCAGCGCGTGGCGGCGCTCGACGTCCACCGCTAGCACGACGTGGCTGCCGGCCTCGACGCCCGGCTCGCCGAGGACGATGTGCACGCCGCGCACAGCTGTGGCCTGCATGGCGTAGTTCTGCCCGTCCAGCGGCAGCCAGCCGCGGTCGTCGGGCTGGCCGCCCGAGGCGCTGTAGAACGGCGTGCGGTCGGTGATCAGCCGGACGCCGGGCACGGGCGCTGTGGCGTTGGCCGGCGCGATCAGCGGCGCAATCTTGCGGATGTCTGGCAGGGCCTCGGCGCTCAGCACGGTGGCCTCGCTGGCCGTCTCCAGGTAGCCGGTGAAGATCGCCTCGCCGCCGTGCTGCTCCTGCTCACCCATGTCGCCCTCGAACTTCGCCGCGCCGCGCGCGCGTTCTCGCTGCTCGTCCATCAGCCGCTCGTACTCCGCGCCCTCGACGGCCACGCCCTGCTCGACACACAGCTCCCTGGCGATGTCGAAGGGGAAGCCATAGGTGTCATAGAGCTCGAAAAGCACGGCGCCGGGCATCGGCGAAACGCTCTTCTCGCACTGCTCGATGAGCGGCGAAAGGCGTTCCCAGCCCGTCTCCATCACCTTGAAGAACTGCGCCTCTTCCTTCTCGATCCACGGCGCGATGAGCTTGTCGCGATTCTGCTTCAGCTCGACGTAGTGCGTGCCCATCATGCCGATCACAAGGTCCGCCAGGCGCATGATGAAGGGCTGGCGCACGCCGAGGCGGTAGGCCTGGGCGATGATGCGGCGGATCAGCCGGCGCGGCACATAGTTGCGCCCGAGGTTACCAGGCGTCACGCCGTCGCCGAGCAAAAACGTCGCCGTGCGGATGTGGTCCGCAGCCAGCCAGTAGGGGTTGAAGCGGTGCGCGTCCAGCGCGAACAGCTCATCGTCGCTGGGGCTGTGTTTGGCTGCACTGGTGACTACCTCGGCGAAGCCGCGGATCAGGTAGTCCATGCAGTCGGTCTGGTAGACGCTGCGCACGTCTTGCTTGACCATCGTGAAACGCTCCAGCCCGCCGCCGTAGTCCACATTCTTCTTCGGCAGGTCGGTAACAGCGCCGTGCTCGTCGCGCATGAACTGCATGAAGACGTCGTTGCCGACTTCGAGGATGCGGCCAGCTTCGACGAGTTCCTCAAAGCGCAATACGTCTACCGGCTTGCCGTCCGGCGCGAAGTCCCAGAAGTACTCCGTGTCGTAGCCCCAGGGGCCGGTGTCGCCCGCCGCCCACAGGTTGTCCTTGTCACCGAGCGCGAACAGCCGCGCCTCGGGCCAGCCCAACGCGGTAAGCCACAGCTTGCGCGATTCCTCGTCGCGCTCGTGGTGCGTGATGTAGATACGCGCCGGGTCCATCGCCATCCAGTCCTTGCTGGTCATCCACTCCAGCGAGTAGCGCATCGCCTGTTCTTTGAAGTAGTCGCCGAAACTGAACTTGCCCAGCATTTCGAAAAAGGTGTTGTGGCGGTAGGTGTGGCCTACCTGGTCGATGTCCACCGTGCGCACGCATTTCTGGGAGGAGCAGGCGCGCGGCGCGGGCGGGGCTTCCTGGGCCATGAAGTAGCGCTTCAGCGGCGCCATGCCAGCGTTGATCAACAGCAGCGACGGGTCGGCGACCGGCACCAGCGAGGCGCTGGGCACCAGCGTGTGCCCGCGTTGCATGTAGTATTCGAGGAAGCTCGCGCGAATCTCGGTACTGAGCATAGCGGGATATTATAGAGACGGCCGGCTGGTCCGGCGGACCAACCCTATCCGTGTGGGGTAGCGGCGGCCCTTTAGGCCGCCGTTCGATGGCCCGCGGCCAAAAGGGCCGCGGCAACCGGTCTGGGGAACGTACATCACAGCAGTCGCCGCTATAATCCACCTCTGTGGGACGGTTCCTGCCAGAGAAAACGGCCAGTGTATTTATCTCTACCGGCGAGCTCTCCGGCGAGATGCATGCCGCGCATCTCGTGCGCGCCCTGCAGGCGTGGCGCGCCGAGAAGGGGCTGCCCGAGGCTATCGTCGAAGGCAACGGCAGCCTGCGCATGCAGGATGCCGGCGTGCAGCTGCTGTTTGACGTGGCCACCTGGTCCGAGCTGGGAGTGCTGCACAACGCGCTCAAGGCGCAGTTCTTCTACCGCGTGGTGAATTCCAGCGTGCGCTACATCCTCTCCAACCAGCCCGACATGGTAGTGCTGGTGGACAACCGTGTGCTGAACCTCAGCCTGGCGCGGATGCTGCGCGAACGCGGCTATACCGGGCGCATCGTCTACTACGTCGCGCCGGTGCTCTGGCAGTCACTCTACGACCCGCAGGAGCACGCGCGCAGCCTGAAAAGCAAGCGCTTTCTGGACGTTAAGCGCTACTGCGATTTGGCGATTCCAATCTACCCCGTCAGCCTGCGCGTCTACGAGGAGCTTGACATACCGTACGAGTACTTCGGCCACCCGCTGTGCGAGCTGGCGCGGCCAAAGCTCAGCGATGCCGAGTTCAGCGAGCTGACCGGTATCAGCTACGACGCGGCGCGGCCGCAGCTGCTGATCGGCGCGCTGACCGGCAGCCGCGTGCGCGAAGTCAAGGACATCTCCCCGCATGTTTACCGCGCGCTGGCGCTGATCCGCGAGGCGTTCGCCGAGGACGCGGAATTCGAGCCGCCGCAGATCGTGTCGCCAGTGGCGCACCCCGACCTGATGGAAGGCATGCTCAGCGCAGCGCGGGCGGCGGGGCTCGACGACCTGGTGCTGATCAGCAGCGAGCATACCTATGACCTAATGGCGCGGGCGCGACTGATGATCGTGAAAAGCGGCACCGGCCTGCACGAGTGTATGCTGCTGGGCGTGCCGTGCATCATGTGCTACCGCGTGCCGGGCTACCTGGCGCTGCTGCTGCGCTATGTGCGGCGCTTCTCCATGCCGTACTACGGCTTCCCCAACCTGCTGGCCGGCCGCGCCATAGTGCCCGAGCTGATCCAGGAGGAGTGCACGCCTACGCGCATCGCCGAGCTGGCGGGCAGCCTGCTGTTCGAGGAAAGTGAGCGCCGCGTGATGCTGGAGGCGTTCGCTGAGCTGCGGGAGATGCTGTGCAAGCCTGAGCCGCTGCGCCATGCCGCGGCATGCTTGCAGGCCCTGCTGCCGCAGTAAACAGAGCTAATTACCGGGCGTAGCGGGAGGCTTGTTAGTGGCGCTGGCGCCGCCGACGTCCGTGGGTGCGTTGCTGCCGCTGTGCAGCTTCTTCTCCACCTCTTTCTGCTTCTCATACTCCTCGCCGCGCAGCTCTTGTGTGGCGGGCACTACCGCCATCTGCAGGGAGCAGCACAGCGGTTCTCCGGTCTTGGGTACGTCGACGAAATCAGCGATGATGATGATCGTCTGCCCGTCCTCGGAAGTGAAGCGCCATTCGTTGCGCTCCGCTCCTTCGGGCGGCATGCCCAGTGCGGCGACGAAGTCGCTCTTGCGATGGCCCAGCTTGACGCCCGGCACGATTTCCATGAAGTACGGCGGGAGCTGTCGCTTCTCATCCTCTGGGTAGTAGCGGTTGTACAGGCGGACCATCTTGTCCTGCAGGTAGGTGACGGCCAGCTGCGGCGACGAGCCATCCAGCGCAGTCTCGTTCTTCGCCAGGTAAACGTCGGTGACGCTGGCGCCGCCCTGGCGCTCCAGGCGGCCCGGCGGCTCGCCCAGCACGCCGCGCACCTCGCCGCCGGACTGCCCGAAATGAATCCCCAGGCCAAAGTCGCTGGCGTAGAGCCTGTCGAATGTGCCAGAGCCCTTTTTCCCGCATGCCGCCACGCTGAGGACCAAGCCCAGTATCGCGACTATGAGCGCTAATCTGATCATCTTCTGCCTCGCAATTCCAGGTGCCGCCGCCCGCACAAGCATAGCAGACTCACGGCCGAGCGGCTGGCAGTTTGCCCGGGCAGTCCGCCGGGGCAGCTGCATACGCTGTCGCCGCCTTGCAGTGAGAATGAGACCAGAATGCGATAAACAGCTTGCGGTGCAAGCCGCGTCAATGCTACACTTGCAGAGTAGTGCGAGAAAGTCAAAGGGGTAGTTTATGAGCAAAGTCGCAATCATCGGCGGCGCCGGCCGCGTCGGCATCTCATTCGCTTTCCACCTTCTCACCCAGAACATCTGCCAGGAATTGGCGCTGGTCGACGTGATGGAAGACCAGGTAATGGGCGAGCGGCTGGACCTGCTGCATGCCACATCGGAGATTCACTATACGAAGATCACCGCGGGCACCGGGCCAGAGCTGCTGCACCGCGCGGACGTGATCGTCATCCCCGCCGGCGCGCGGCGGCGCCCGGACCAGTCGCGGCTCGATCTGATCCGCACCAACTGCGGCATCATCGACCACTGGATGGAGATGATCAACCAGGTGAACCGCACGGCGATCGTGCTGGTGGTCGTCAACCCGGTGGACGTGCTGACCTACCGCGCCTTCATCAAGGGCGGGCGCGACCGCCGGCGCATTTTCGGCCTGGGCAACGTGATGGATACGGTGCGCATGCGCGCCAACCTGGCGGAGCGCTTCGGCTGGGAGCCGCGCTACGTCAACGGCTACATGCTCGGCGAGCATGGCGACGGCATCGTCCCGGTGTGGAGCCAGTTCAGCTACGCCGGCATGCGCTTCAAGGACATGCCGCAGATCGGCCAGCGGGCGCTGGATGAAGTGTTCCAGGACACGCGCGCGGCCGGCGCCGAGGTGATACGCTTGAAGGGCGGCGCTGGCTGGGGTGTGGCCGTGGCCATCACGATGGTGGTGAAAGCCATCCTGCTCGACGAACGGCGCGTGCTCTGCGTGACCTCCGTCCCCGATGGCGCCTATGGTATCCAGGAGGATATCGCGCTCAGCCTGCCGACGATCGTCGGCTCCAACGGCGTCGAAGGCTACCTGGAAGTAAAGCTGGACGCTGTTGAGCAGCAGGGGCTGGAGAATGCGGCGCGCATCCTGCGCGATACGTACCGCCAGGTCTCCGGCGTCGAAGAGGCCGCGGCCAAGCCCGAGGAAACGGCCAAGCCTGCTACGGCAGCCAAGCCGGTGCTGCCCGCCAAGAAGGTTACGCCCGCCAAGAAGGCTGCGCCCGCCAAGCCCAAGACTGTGGCCAAGTTTGCGGCAGCCGGAGCGGCGAAGAAAAAGTAGCCGCAGGCTGGTAAACTAAAGGTGTTGGGTAGGCTTCCAGCTCCGCTGCCCGGTAGGCAGCATCGCGCCAATTCGCATACACCTATAGTTTACAGGTCCATCCACCGTTGCAGACTCAAGCGACAAGTGCTGGCGTTTCGGCTATGCCTCGCGAGCCGGCCAGGCCAAGGCCACGCTCACTGCGCAGCCGGTTGCGCCGGGCGCTGATCCTGGCGGCCGTCAGCACGATCCTGGGGTTGATCCGCATCCTGCCGGAGCAGGCGGCATTTGGCCTCGCGCGCGTACTGGCGGTTGTCGCGTGGTGGTGCCAGCCTAAGTGGCGTCGCATGGTGGACCGCAACCTGCAGATCTTTTACCGCGATGAACCGCTCGGGCAGCCCAAGGCCAGGCGCGAGCGCGCGCGGCTGGGACTGAAGTCGGCGATCCACTTCGGTTACCACACCTTCGAGTTCGCGCGTATGGGCTTCATCCCCATCGAGAAAGCGCTGGCTATGGTCGTGGAGATCGAAGGGCTGGAGCATATGCAGGCCGCGCTGGCCGAGGGTCATGGCGTGATCGGCCTTGGGCTGCATTATTCCAACTGGGAGCTGTGCGGCATCTACATGGCGCAGCGCGTCGCGCCGGTCTACGGGCTGGGCAAGCTGCGTGACCAGCTGATCACCAGGCTGCTGTTCGCGCGCCGCGAGCGCTTTGGCATGCGCAACATCGACGCGGGCGTGAAGATGCAGGGCGCGATACTGCGGGCGCTGAAGGAAGGCTCGATCTTCGGCATTCTGATCGACCAGAGCGGCGGCGAGAGCGGCGTCTATGTGCCGTTCGCCGGCACGCTGGCCAATACCGGCCCCGGGCCCGCCGCGCTGGCGCTGAAGACGGGCGCGCCAATCCTGATCGTACACACGCGGCGCATTCGGCCGGGGCACGTGAAGCTGATCATCCGCCCGCCGCTGGATATGAATGGCCTGCCAACAGAGAAGCATGCAGCGATCAGCGAGATCCTGACGCGTATCAACCGCGCCTATGAGGAAGTGATCCGTGAAGACCCCACGCAGTGGCTGTGGGGCTACAAGCGCTGGCAGGACCGCCCGCCCGGCGAGCCGCCGCTGTATTAGTTCCCAGCTCATCTGACCGTTACTACTTCAGTAGGGGCCGGTCATTGTGCCGGCCCGTCTTGGTAGGACGGACATCTTGTCCGTCAGCGCTGTGGTAGCGGCGGCCCTTAAGGCCGCCGTTCAATGGTCCGCGGCCTGAAGGGCCGCGGCTACCGGGGACACGGACAGGATGTCCGTGCTACCGGGCACGGCTGCCAGCGACCGCCGCCACTAGCCGCCGTAACCTGCTGCCGGATTCAGCGTCTCCATGTTAGCGGACACTGTTTGTGAATTCCTACGGGCGAGGTGCGGGTCATGTCAGATGAAATGGCGCAGGCGCTGATCGCTGAGCTAGTCGCGATCAAGCTGGAGCTCGGAGCATTGCGGAAGGTAGAGGCACGCAGCGGGTGGCTGATCGGAGCACCTCAGGCAATGATGATGATTTTATTCATAATAGCAATCATTGCATGGATCATCTTCTTGAGAATCACGCCTTTCCTCCCCACGCAATAGCCTAACCGCTCTCCCGCCAGATGCCCAGCGGCGTGCACTCGCTGCCCTGGCCCAGCGGGTTGTCGGTCAGGCAGCGCTCCAGCAGCCGCGCGCCGGCCTTGGGCAGCGTGCTGGCGATGCACCACGGCGGGTAGATGTCGTTGACGTCGACGATCGCCACGTCCATGCCCGTGGTTTCTTTCAGCTTGCGCACCGTGCCCTGCGGGTCGTAGGGCCCCGGGATGACGCACTCGTAGAACTCCTTGACGCCCATCGTGTGCTCGGCGTCCATCATCCGCGCCTGCACACCGGCCACGTCGTAGAACCAGCGCTTCTTATGCACCAGGCGGCCGGCCACGTGCGCCACGCAGCCCAGCAGGATGCGCGGCAGGCCGGTGAGCTCGATGGCGTACTGCATGGCGTAGGGGCTGCGCAGGCCGACGCCGTAGGGCGACTTGGTCACTCGCCGCGAGAGCTGGCGCGCCAGCCAGCTCGGCTTGATGTCGTGCCAGTCGCGCGCGCGGCCCTGGCAGATCGCCACCGCCGTCTCGCTGATGAACACCACGTCGCCGGGCGCAAAGCTCTGGCGCACGTACTTCCACAGCACGTCCGCGATGTCGTCCTTCTCGGTAAGCACGTGCGTGCGCACCGGCAGGCGCAGGTAGGTTCTGCCGTCCACGACTGTCGGCACAGGCGGCAAGGCGCCGCTGGGTGGCGTGTCCATAGTGCGATTATAGTGCGGCGCCTGCTTCATGGCGCCCGCCGCCCGCCCGCCGTATAATGTCTGTCCTCGTGAAATACCGGGTTGTGATGATCGGCCATCCGCTGCAGCGCACGGCGCTGGGCGATGCGCACGCCGAGGCCTTCGCCGCGCAGCATCTGCCGTTGCGTTACGAGAGTCTGGACGTGCCGCCGGTGAACTTCCACCGCGAGCTGACGAACCTGCTGCGCGACCCGGCGTTCCTCGGCGCCAAGATTGCCGCGCCCTACAAACAGACCGTGCTGGCCTACTGCCAGGAGCTGGCGCATGCCGCGCAGGGCATCGGCGCGGTGAATACGCTGGTCCGGCGCCCCAGCGGGCTGATCGTCGGCGACAACACCGAGGTGCCGGCGTTTGTGCGCTGCATGACCGACCAGGGCGTGTCGCGTGTGCGTACCGGGCTGATCCTCGGCGCGGGCGGCGCGGCGCGCGTGGCGCTGGCCGGGCTGCGCGAGCTGGGCTGCGCGCGCTACATGGTCGGCTTCCGCCATCCGCGGCGCACGACCGAGCTGGCCAGCCAGTTCAAGGGTATCCGCCGGCAGCTGACGTTCTTCCCGCTCAACGAGATGACCGAGTTCTTCGACTGGGCCGAGCAGAGCAGCGTATTTTCGCGCGGCGTGCCGATGCCCGCCCCCGAGCCCGAGTCGGCAGCGGCGCGCAAGCGCAAGCTGGCCAACGGCAACCAGCAGCGCGGCCGCGGCTGGCAGGTCTCGGACGATGGCATCAAGCGCTGGAACCTGCTGGTCAACGCCACGCCGGTGGGCATGGACGGCGGCGAGACCTCGGCGCTGATCAACACCGTCAGCTTCATGCGCTGCTTCGAGCGCGTGCTGGACATGATCCCGGCTACTACGCCTACGCCGCTGATGTTGCTCGCGGAGTCGGCCGGCGTGCCCGTGGTCAGCGGCTACCGGCTGCAGGAGCTGCAGGCGGAATGCTCGCGCGAGCTGTGGATCCGCGAGTACCGGCGTCACGAATCCGGCGAACCGGTGATCGCTGAGCCAGAGCCTGTCAAGCAGATGACCGTTCGCCGCCGCCGCCGCAGCTAGGGGAAGGTCTGGTGGGGCAAGCTTCCGCGCTTGCCATGGTGGGGCGGGACTCCGCGCCCGCCGTCAATATGCACCAGCCGGGACGCTTGCGCCACCGTTGCCAGTACAGGCACGCCGCTTGGCCGGTACAGCTGCAGGCCATCCACGTCGCGATCGAGTCGCCAGTAGCGGCTCTGAGGGATGACCATCAGCTCCTCCTCGCGCGGGTGGCCGGGGCGCAGGATGACCAGCTCCATCGTGGTCTGACCGGCGGCCAGCGCATTGGCGCTAACGGGTGTCAGGCCGGGCCGCTGGCGGCTGTCGATCTCGGGATCGTCGATCCAGCTCAGCTCGGTATGGGCGTAAGGCAGGCACCACGGGTTGGCGGTCAGCGGCATCACGCGCCAGTCGCTGGTGACGACCTTGTCGCGCGGCAGCGCGTCTTCGGCGATGTAGCGCTCGACGTCGCGGCTGGCGCCGGCATAGTAACGGCGCTCGGCGAATTCAGCGCGCGAGTAGCGGTTGGCCATGGCATAGCCCGCAAGCAACAACGCGCCGGCGACCATCGCTCCGGCCAGCGCCAGACCGCGCCGCAGTAGCTGCGCAGCAAGCGCCAGGGACAACGCGACGCCGAGCAGCACCGGCAGCGCCGCGGCACGCTGCGTGAAGTAGGCCGGGCTGAGGCTGAGCGTGTAGCCGGCGATCCAAGCCACCGCCAGCATCGCGCCGATGGGCAGCCTGCGCCGCAGCAGCAGAGTCAGTCCCAGCAGAGCGATGCTCAGGGCGACGCTCGGCCGGCGCATGAAGCCGTACCAGCCGTGCAGCGTATGCACGATGAGCTGCCGCCGCGTGTAGTCTGCCGTCAGCGGCGTCGTGCGGGCATGGCGGCAGAAGTCCGGGTACTGCGCCAGGTAGTGCTCGGGAGTGGGATAGTGCAGGTGCAGGTCCTGCTCCAGCCCGCTGCGGATCTGGATGCCAACGACGCTGGCCAGCGGCCTGCTGTATGCAATGTAA
>Ga0315287_10006942_pt1 | contig 11312 bp, 10 predicted proteins | sample YL17G11_0_MG_FD_205037 | JGI IMG/M metagenome (GOLD analysis project Ga0315287, IMG submission 205037) | Sediment microbial communities from Yellowstone Lake, YNP, Wyoming, USA - YL17G11_0 | ecosystem: Environmental > Aquatic > Freshwater > Lake > Sediment | place: USA: Wyoming | collected...
ACGACAAACGCATCGCAAGGGCCGGAAGCCGCGCTGGGTTGGGGACCCAGCGCTTCCGCCGACAGCACCCTGAAGATGCGTTTGTCCGCCGTGTCGAGCGGTGTGCACAGCGACTGCCCGTCGGCCGCAGGGTGTATTCTGTCCGTGATGCTCATCGAATCCCGCGCCGTGGCGCCCTTCTACAAGAACGGTTTCCTCGTGGGCTGCAAAGATACGCGCGACGCGGTGCTGATCGATCCCGGCGACGAGGTCGCCGACCTGCTGCGCATCGCCGACGAAGGCCGCATGACCCTGCGCTACATCCTGCTCACCCATGCGCACATGGATCACGTGAGCGGCGTGGCCGCCGCCAGGCGCGCGACCGGTGCGCCGATCGGCGTCCATCGCGACGATCTCTTCCTCTACGACTCCGCGGTGAAGCAGGGCTCGCTCTTCGGCTACACGCTGGAGCAGCCGCCCGCCCCGGACTTCTTCTACGAGCCGGGTGCGCCGCTGGCCTTCGGGCGTTGCGAAGTCCGCGTGCACCACACGCCGGGCCACAGCCCGGGCGGGGTCTGCCTCCACGCGACGCGCGCAGGAATGGCCGAGACCCACCTGTTCGTCGGTGACACGCTGTTTGCGCAGTCGATCGGCCGGACCGACCTGCCCGGCGGCGACTACCAGACGCTCATGGCGTCCATCCGGGGCGTGTTGTTCGGCTTCGGGGATGCGGCGATTGTCCACCCGGGGCACGGCCCCGACACGACCATCGGCGCCGAGCGCCGCGCCAACCCGTTCCTGCGGCCATAGGGCGGCCGTCAGGGCCCTACACGGATCGCTCGAGCACGAACTCGACGCGGCCCACACGCAGCAGGTGCCCTTCGGCGAGCACGCCCTCGGTGATCTGGTCACCGTCAATCCACGTCCCGTTAGTGCTGCCGAGATCGACCACCTGAACCCCGCCATCCTTTGCGACGCTCACACGGCAGTGCAGGCGGGACACCAGCGGAGCGTCGACGCAGAATTCCGCCCCCTGCGCCCGTCCCATCGTCTTGACCGAGCCGGCGGTGAGCCGGAAGGTGAGGGCCGGGTCGTCGTTACCGTTCAGTGCGCGCAGCAGCCACATGCAGCTTTTCCTTCAGCCACGACGTCAGCGTGTCGAGCACTTTCGCGCTGACGTTCTTGTCCGAGAGGGTCGGGTACTCTTCGACGTCGCCCGTGGTGGCGGGCACCAGCAGGTGATTGACGCCCTCGATGACGAAAAGCGCGGCGCCCGCGTTCTTCTTGCGCCCGTTCGCCAGCTCGATCAGCAGGTTCGCGTGGCGTGGGCCGACCTGGCGATCGCGATCGCCCTGGATCACGGCGATCGGCTGCTCGACTTTGGGCAGGATCTCACTGGGACGGAACGCGAGGAAGCTCCGGAACCACGCCGTATCCGCCTGCCGCCGGTACGCGGCCGGAATCGTGTCCCAGCCCTGGCCGGTGAGCGCCGCCACCTGGATGCGTTCCTGAAGCGCGTTGCGGTTGCGCTTCTCCTCCTCGGGAATCGACATGCGATCGAGCAGGTAGCGCTGCTGCTCGAGGATCAGCTCCCCGCCAGACGTGCCCGGCGTGGCCAGGAGCGCGAGCGCGGCCACCTGCTTCTTCATCTGCGACGCGGCCAGCATGCCGACCATGCCGCCCTCGCTGTGTCCGACAATCGCAATTCGTTTCGGATCGACGTCCCGGCGTGTCTCCAGGAACCCTACGGCGGCGCGGACATCGTCGGCGAAGTCCCTGATGGTGGCCGACTCGTCGCGGCCTCCGCTCTGGCCGATGCCCCGCTTGTCGTAGCGGAGCACGATGAAGCCGGCGTCGGCCAGCACGTTCGCCAACTGGGCGAAGATGGGGACGCCGGCAATCGACTCGTCGCGGTCCGCGGGGCCCGACCCCGGCACCAGGATCACGGCCGGCAGACGGGGCACCGGAGTCTTCGCATGGGTTTGCGCCGGCTGCGCCGCTTTCGGCACCGAGATCGTGCCGGCCAGGCTGAACCCGTTCGACGGAATGAAAACCTGTGCGTCGCCCGCTCGCCCGAGGCGCTCGACGCGAGACGAGACGGCGACGACATCCTCGCGGGCGACTTCCAGCGCCTGCGTCGGCACCCGGAACCTGAGGAGACGGCCGTCCTCATCGACCCAGATCTCGCCCGGAACCGGCCCGCCCTGGTTGCCGAAAACGATCGTGTAGCGCTTCGCGGCGATCGTGCGATCGGACGTGCGAATGCGTTCGTCGGTGACGCCCAGCACGTGGAGGGCAATCTCGATCTGAGGGGCGACGTACGCACGCAGGTCCGCCGGAATCTTCACGGTCCGCATCCGAAGCGCGAGCGCCTCGTACGCGCCGAAGAACATGTTCGGCAGGACGACGGTGTCGACCGCAACCTTGTCCGTCTTCTGCGTTACCTGTCCGCCCTGCGTGATGTCGCTGCGAGCCGAGCCGTCGGCCAGGGCGGTGCGGACGATCAGGGGCTGGCTGCGCAGCGTGGCGTCGATCTCGAGCGTCACAGGGCGCCACTCGCGGTCGTACTGGACTTCGAACCGGCTCGTCGTCAGGTTCACCGGGTTGCCGATGCGCCCGCTCGACCGGATGATCCAGCCCGTCGGCGTCGAGGTCACGGTGACCTGTTCGCGGCCAATCGGGGCGCCCTGGATGAAGATGGAGAAGTTCGCTTCGGGCGACGGCGTGGGTGCCTGCGCCGGGGCCGTGGCCTGCTGGCCGGCCGCCGCGAGTTGCCCCCCTAGGAGGAGGGCTAGAGCGACGATAGAATAACGTCGAGCCATAGCGAATCTGAGCATATCGCAATCAGGCGTCACGCGGATGTCTGGAGCTTCCAGAAAGCCCATGAACAGCAGACCTGACCAGCTCATCCGACAGGGCGCCGGCGTGATCGACCGCAGCGGCCGGGGGCGAATCGTCGTCCGCGGCGCCGATCGAAAGACCTTCCTCCACGCGCTGCTCACCAACGACATCGCGGGACTCGCGCCCGGATCGGGCTGCTACGCCGCCCTGCTCACGCCGCAGGGCCGCATGGTGGCCGACATGCACGTGTTCGAGATGGGGGACGTCGTCCTCATCGACTGCGTGCGCGAGGTGAAGGACACGCTGCTCCAGAAGTTCGACGCGTTTGTCTTCAGCGAAGACGTGCAGCTCGGCGACCTGACCGACGCGTGGGGATGCGTGGGGGTGTACGGGCCCGAGGCCGCCCGGGTCGCGTCGCGCGCCCTCGAGGCGGGCAAAAATTCGGCACCCGCGGGGATCGCCGACGGGATCGCCGACGGGATCGCCGGCGGGATTGCCGGTGCGATTGCCGCGCTCGACCCGTACGGCAACGTGCGTCTCGACGCCCTCGGCGACGTCGTTGTCGTCGCCCGTGTGGACGGATTGGGCCTGCCCGGGTATCTGCTGTTCGCCTCGATGGGGCTGATGGCGCAGATCGGGAACGCGGCGCTCGCGGCCGGGGCGGCGCTGGTCGAGCCGGAGACGGCGGAGCTGCTGCGAATCGAAGCCGGTGAGCCGGCGTTTCTCGTGGACATGACCACCGAGACGATTCCGCCCGAGGCGGGCATCGAATCCAGCGCGGTCAGCTTCACGAAAGGCTGTTTTCCGGGTCAGGAAGTGATCGTGCGCATCCGCGACCGCGGGCACGGCCGGGTGGCGCAGCGGCTGGTCGCCATGGGCGTCTCGGGGACGACGGTGCCGTCAGCGGGCGACCGCGTGTGGTACGACGCCAAAGAGGTTGGACACGTGACCAGCGCCGTCCAGTCGCCGTCACGGGGAGGGCCTCTCGCCCTGGGCTACGTGCGGCGCGACGTTGCCGAGGACGGTAGGACCATCACCATCATCTGCGGCGAAGCCCACCTCGACGCAACCGTGTTCACGCTTCCGTTCGCGAAATAGCCTCACCCGACAGCAGCTTGACGAGTTCATCATCTGCCGGGGGCAACGCGAAGCCCGGCAGAGCCGCGCGCGGGATCCACTGCATCTCCTGGCCGAGCACGGGGCGGGGTTCGGTGACGAGCGTGCACCGGTAGAAATGCAGCGCGACGGTCCGTTCGGGGTAGTCGTGCGACGTGGCGTGGATCAGATCGCCGACGATGATCTCGGCGTCCAGCTCCTCGCGAATCTCCCGCGCGAGGCATTCGGGCAGCGACTCGCCATCGTGCCGCTTCCCGCCCGGGAACTCCCAGTAGCCCTCGAGATGGGTGCCGTCGAGCCGGCGCGTCAGCAGGAAGGCACCGTCGCGCTCGATGACGGCGGCGGTCACTTCGATCCGGGGAACATCGGGACGACCGGTTTCACAGCCCGTTCTCGCGCTCTGAGCGACCCGCCGTTCGCAGGCTGTGAAACCGTCCCTATTTATCGTCACGCTCGTGCTCCGGGTTGAAGGGGAATGCGCGGCACATCGGCGCCATGGGGCAGGCTGGAGCCTGTTGCGAAACCGGCTCCACGCAGCGCGGCTTTCGGGCGACGCAGACCATCGCCCCGAAGTCCATGATGGCCTGGTTGAAGTCGAACGCGCGCTTGTGCGGCACCATGGCCGCCGACACGCGCCAGAGATGCTGCTTCGTCGCGTGGGCCTTGGGATGGCCTCGGCCGACGAACACGCGGAAGAGCACGCGCGCGACGTTGGTGTCGAGGATGGCGGCCCGCTGCCCGAACGCAAAGCTCATCAGCGCGCCGGCGGTGTAGGGGCCGATGCCCTTGAAGGACCGGAGCGTGCCCTCATCCGCCGGCAACTCGCCGCCATAGCGCGCCACCGACTCGCGCGCGATCGCATGCAGCCGGCGCGGCCGGATGTTGTAGCCCAGGGGGTACCACGTCTGCACCGCGTGCTCTTCCGGCGCATCCGCGAGCGCTTCGAGGGACGGATACTTCTCGAGCCACTCGTGATACTTCGGCACCACGCGATCCACCTGCGTCTGCTGGAGCATCACCTCGGACACGAGGATGTGGTATGGGTCGGCGGTCGTCCGCCAGGGCAGGTCCCGGCCGTGGCGGTCGTACCAGCGCAGCAAACGGCGGCGGAACGCCTGCCGCGCGGACGGAGCGGGCACGGCGGGCTTCGCCCTGGCCCGGCGGGGGCGTGATGTCTTGGGCATGCGTCTCAACCACCTTAGGCGCTGTTCATGAATGATGGTAGCAGGGTGTGGTTGTGGGCCCTTATAATCCTCGGGGCATGAAGATCTACACACGAACCGGAGACGGGGGCGCCACGACGCTCTTCGACGGCACCCGCATCGCCAAGTCGGACCCGCGCGTGGACGCCTACGGCGAGGTCGACGAGGCCAACGCGTTTGTCGGGGCCATCCGGGCCGAGACGCTCGATGCCGACATCGACGACCTGCTCGGGCAGGTCCAGCGAGACCTGTTCGCGCTCGGCTCCCGCCTGGCGGATCCGGCGGAGCGCATCGCCGATCGGGTCACCAAGATCGCCCTCGGGCCGGCGGACGTCACCAAGCTCGAGGAGTGGATCGACAAGTACGAGGCGGAACTCACGCCGCTCCGGCGGTTCATCCTGCCCGGCGGCACGCGCGCGGCCGCGGCGCTGCACGTGGCGCGCACCGTGTGCCGCCGCGCCGAGCGCCGGATGGTGGCGCTGGCCGTGCTCGAAGTCGAGTTTCTCGCCTACATGAACCGCCTGTCGGACCTGCTGTTCGTGCTGGCCCGGGTGGTCACTCACCGCGCCGGCGTGGCCGAGGCGGAGTGGTGACACCCGACGAGGCGTACGCGGCCTGCGCCCGCGTCGCCCGCGGCCACTACGAGAACTTCCCGGTCGCGTCGCTCCTGCTCCCGCCGCCCATGCGCCCGCACGTCGCGGCCATCTACGCGTTCGCCCGGGCCGCCGACGACTTCGCCGACGAGGGCGACCGTCCGGCCGTCGAACGCCTGCGGCTTCTCGACGATTGGCACGCGCGGCTGACGGCGTGCGTCGATGGGCGGCCAGGGGACGACCCGGTGTTTGTCGCGCTTTGCGAGACCATCCGCACGTGCAGCCTGCCGGTCGAGCTCTTCGAGGATCTGCTGAGCGCCTTCCGCCAGGATGTGACCACGACGCGCTACGCCACGTGGGCGGAACTTCTGGACTACTGTCACCGGTCCGCCAATCCCGTCGGGCGCCTCGTGCTGCGCGTGGCGGGCTACGCCGACGACCGGCTCGACGCGGCCTCGGACGCGGTCTGCACCGCGCTGCAGTTGACCAACTTCTGGCAGGACGTCGAGCGCGACTGGCGCAAGGGCCGCATCTACGTGCCCCGGGAGGCGCTCGATCGCGCGCGCGCGCCGGAGCGCGACCTCGCCGCGCGCGCCATGACCCCGGCGTGGCGCGAGGTCCTGGCCGACGCGGCCGACCGCACCCGCGCGCTATTCGACGCCGGCCGCCCCGTGTGCGACGGGGTCTCGGGGCGCCTGCGCTACGAACTCCGGTTTACGTGGCTGGGCGGACGGCGTATCCTCGACCGTCTCGAGCAGGCGGGCTTCGATGTCTTCGCGGCGCGCCCGACACTGGGAGCCGCCGATCTGGCCGGCCTCGCGTGGCGGGCCATCGCGTGGCGGCCCGCCGGCCAGGCCTGAGGCGTCCATGACACGCCGCGACACGAATTTCTACTACTCATTCGTGATTCTGCCGGACGCGCAACGCCGCGCCATCGTTGCCGTGTGGCACTTCTGCCGCGCGGTCGACGACGCGGTTGATGAGAAGGCGGGAGCGCCGGGCGATCCGCAACGGCGAGCGGAGGCCGCGGCCGAGCTCGCGCGGTGGCGCCAGGAGCTTGACGCGTGCTTCGCCGGACGGGAGTGCGCGACCGACCAGGGCCGCAGTCTCATCGTCCACGTCGCGAAGTTCGGGCTGCCGCGCCGGTCGTTCGAAGACGTCATCGACGGCGTCGGGATGGATCTGGACAGCCGGCGCTACGCCACGTTCGACGACCTGCGCGACTACTGCCTGCGCGTCGCGTCCGCCGTCGGCCTCATCTGCCTGGACATTTTCGGCGCCAGGGACGAAGGCAGCCGGCAGTACGCGATCGACCTCGGCATCGCGCTGCAACTGACCAACATCCTCCGCGACCTCGGCCGCGACCTCGCCGGCGGGCGGCTCTATCTTCCCCTCGAAGATCTTGCGCGCTTCGGCGTCACCGAAGACGACCTGCGCGCCGGGGTCGTGACCGCGCCAATCAGGGCCCTGCTCGACTTCGAGTCCAGGCGCGCGCGCGAGTTCTACTCCCGGGCCGCGGCCGAGCTGCCGAAGGCCGACGCGCGCCGCCTCGTCGCCGCGCGCATCATGAGCGCGATCTACTTCGACCTGCTGGAGCGCATCGAGCGCAGCGACTACGGCGTGTTCGGCGAGACGATCCGCTCGCCGCGCTGGCGCAAGCTGCTCGTCGCCGGCCGCACGTGGTGCGTGGCGAAGGCCGGCTTGTGACGTCTCCCGACGTCATCGTCATCGGCGCCGGCGTGGCCGGCCTTGCTGCCGCGACATCGCTGGCCGGCAGGGGGGCGCGCGTAGGCGTCGTCGAGGCGCGGCCATCCCTTGGCGGCCGCGCGGGCTCGTACACCGACCCGGCGACGGGCGAGGTGGTGGACAACGGCCAGCACATCCTGATGGGGTGCTACCGCGAGTCGTTCGCGTTCCTTCGTCGCATCGGCGCCGCAGGCTACGTGAAAGTACAGCCGTCGCTCGAGGTGCCGTTCGTCGACACGGCCGGCCGTCGGACGACACTTGCTTGCCCGCCGCTGCCGTCGCCGTATCACCTGCTCGGCGGCATCATCGAATGGGACGCGCTTTCGTGGCGTGACAGGCTGTCAGTCACCCGCTTGGGCCCGGTGATTCGCACGGCGCGGCGGCACCTGGAAGGCAGGACGACCAACGTGGCCGCCTCGCCGGAGGAGACCGTCGAGAACTGGCTCATCCGCAACGGGCAGACCGCGCGCATCCGCGAGATGCTGTGGAATCCTCTTGCGCTGGCTGCGCTCAACCAGCCGCCGTCCGAGGCGGCGGCGCCGCCGTTTGTGCGTGTGCTGGCCGAAATGTTCGGCCCGGACCCGTCCGCGTCATCCATCGCGCTGCCGGTCTTACCGTTGTCCGAGACGTATACGGAGCCGGCGCGGCGCTACATCGAAGAGCGCGGCGGGGACGTGCGGACCAATGCGCGAGTGCGGGTGATCGTGGAGCACGGGCGCGTCGTCGGTGTCCGGGTGCGCGATCGCGAGCTCATCAGCGCGCCCGCCGTCGTGTCGTCGGTGCCCTGGTTCGCGCTGGCCGACCTGTTCGACCAGGTGCCGGCGCCGATCGCTGGCGTCGTTTGCGCCGCGTCCCAGATGGGCGCCTATCCGATTGTGACCGTGAACCTGTGGCTGGACCGGCCCGTGATGAGCACCCCGTTCCTCGGGCTGCCTGATCGGAACATGCAGTGGGTGTTCGATCGGCAGGCGATCGCGGCGGCGGCCGCCCCCCACCTGTCGCTCGTGTCGAGCGGCGCGGCGGAGATGGTCGCGTTGTCGAACGCCGTCATCACCGCCCTTGCGTGGCGGGAGCTTCGCGAGGCGGTGCCAGCCGCGCGGCTCGCATCTGTCACGCGGGCCACCGTCGTGCGCGAGCGGCGCGCCACCTTCTCGCTGGCGCCGGGCCAACCCGCACGTCCGTCGAACGCCACGGCGCTTGCCGGCTTCGTGCTCGCCGGCGATTGGACCGATACGGGACTCCCGGGTACGATTGAGAGCGCGGCGCTGAGCGGACACCGGGCCGCCGACCTGATCCCATAGATCGCAAGTGGGGTCAGCGTCGACATTCGTGGATCGGCGTCGAAGTCGGCTCTGACCCCACTTGATGTCGACTCTGACCCCAGTCGAATTGAGTCCTGAGTCCCGAGTTCCGAATATGACGTCCGTCATCATCCACTACCAGGAAATCGCGCTGAAGGGGCGCAACCGGCCGTACTTCATCAGCAAGCTGGTGAGGAACGTGCGCCGCCAGACCGCGGACCTGGGCGTGAAAGACGTGCGGGCGCTGATGGGGCGGATCGAAGTCGTGCTCGGGCCGGAGACGAAATATGAGCTGGTCGAGGAGCGTCTGCGGCGCGTGTTCGGCATCGCCAACTTCTCCAAGGCCGGCCGAGCGACGCTCGATCTCGACGCCATCGCCGAGGCCATCCTGACCGACCTCGAGGGCCACCACCCGGCGAACTTCCGGGTGAACGCGAAGCGCGGCAACAAGAGCTTCCCGATGACGTCGCCCGAGATCGAGCGGGAGATTGGCTCGCGCATCCAGGAGCGGTACCACTGGCCGGTCAAGCTCGACCACCCGGAGTTCAGCGTCAACGTCGAGCTGCTCAACCGCCAGGCGTTCTACTCGTTCGGGAAGCAGAGAGGCGCCGGCGGCATGCCCACCGGCGTGAGCGGCCGCGTGGCCTGCCTGCTGTCGGGCGGCATCGACTCGCCCGTGGCAGCCTACCGCCTCGCGAAACGCGGGTGCTCGGTGGTGCCGATCCACTTCCACAGCTACCCGTTCGTCACGCGCGCGTCGCAGGAGAAGGTGCGAGAGATCGCCGGGGTCCTGTCGACCTACCAGATGCGCACGAACCTGCGTCTCGTGCCGTTCGGCGAGCTGCAGCGCCAGATCGTGCTCAGCGTGCCCGCGCCGATGCGCGTCGTCATCTACCGGCGGTTCATGCTGCGCATCGCCGAGCGCCTGGCTCGCGACGCGCGCGCGAAGGCGCTGGTCACCGGCGAGGCCATCGGCCAGGTGGCGTCGCAAACGCTCGAGAACCTCACCGTCATCGCCGCCGCGACGACGATGCCCGTGCTGAGGCCGCTCATCGGGATGGACAAGGACGAGATCATCGCCGAGGCGATCAAGATCGGCACCTACGATATCTCGATCATTCCCGACCAGGACTGCTGCCAGCTCTTCACGCCGCGCAGCCCCGAGACCCACGCCCGGATGTGGCAAGTGGTCGCGGCCGAGTCGAAGCTGCCCGTCGACGAGATGGTGAAGGCCGCCGTCGACGGCACCGTCATCGAGGAATTCCGCTTCCCCGCAGGATCTACGGACGCGGAATAGGGGGACGGGGCGCATTTCCCGCACGGTCAACGGGGGAAATGCGCCCCGTCCCCGGTTTCCCGCAACCGGCCCGTCTTCGGCCATAATGGGCGCGCCTTTCCGGACCCACCCGTCTCCAGTCGGAGGTTTGATCATGCGGCGATTGCTTCCCTGGCGGATTCCCGCCCTGTTCGTCTGTCTCGTTGTCGTCGCCCACGTGGCGGTGTCGGCCCAGGCGCCGGCCGCCGCCAAGCGTCCGCTCGGCTACAAGGACGTCGACTACTGGCACGCCGTTCAGGGAACCCGGCTCTCGGCCGACGGCCAGTGGCTCGCCTACAGCGTGACCTCGCAGGCCGAGGACGGCGAACTCATCCTGCGCAACGTGGCGAGTGGCCAGGAGTTCAAGCACCCACGCGGCACGGGCGCGCAGTTCACGCAGGACGGCAGATTCGCCGTCTTTACGATTGCGCAGCCGAAGGCTGAGGAAGAGAAGGAGCGGCTGAGCGAAGCCGCGCCGGGCCAGGCTGCTGGCGAAGGCCGCGCGGCAGGCGGCGCAGCGTCGGGCCGCGGCGGACAGGCGGCGCGCAATCAGCCGCGCACGGGCCTGGGGATCATGTCGCTTTCCGACGGCAAGGTGACCGTGATCGAAAAGGTCGGGAGCTTCCAGCTGCCCGAGGAATCCTCCCCGTGGCTCGCCTACTACAAGGGCGTCGGCGGAACAGGCGGCGGTGGCCGCGGCGGGGCAGGCGGCCGCGGTGCGGGCGGGCGTGGCGGCGCGGGTGGCCGCGGAGGAGCAGCCCCTTCGACAGGCTCAGGGCAGGGTGCGCCGGCGGCAGCGGCAGCTCCGGCGCCAGCAGGCGGCCGTGGTGCAGCCCCTTCGACAGGCTCGGGCCAGGGCGGCACGAACGAGAAGCGCAAGGACAACGGGTCCGACCTCATCCTCCGCAATCTCGCTACCTCGGAAGACATCGCGATTCCCGACGTCGTCGAGTACAGCTTCGATACGAAGGGCGCATGGCTCGCGTACGCTACATCCTCGAGCGACGCGGCAAAGGACGGCGCGTTCCTGCGTCATCTCCCGGATGGGGCGGTGACGACGCTGATGGCGGGAAGAGGGCACTACAAGAGCGTAGCGTTCGACGAGGCGGGGCAGCAGGTCGCGTTCCTGAGCGACAAGGCCGAGTACGAGAGGCCGGTGTCGCCGTACCGCATCTACTACTGGAACGCCGCGGGTACGGGGAAGACGCCTGCCGCGGGC
>Ga0315287_10006943_pt1 | contig 11311 bp, 27 predicted proteins | sample YL17G11_0_MG_FD_205037 | JGI IMG/M metagenome (GOLD analysis project Ga0315287, IMG submission 205037) | Sediment microbial communities from Yellowstone Lake, YNP, Wyoming, USA - YL17G11_0 | ecosystem: Environmental > Aquatic > Freshwater > Lake > Sediment | place: USA: Wyoming | collected...
TTGCAACACAGTCAATTGTCAGTTGCTAAGCAAGCATTCCAAGAAGGAACTTGGGGGTACACCCCACAAGCTGCTGCCAGAGAATGGTATCGTCAAGTTTTAGGCCCGCTTCTTACAGAAAAGGTATAACCATGCAGAATATCACATTGTATGTCGAAGATAGTGAGGAACGCTACCCTATTGGTGCGGTTATTCCACCGGCAGGTAGTAGCGATAACTCGTTTCTTCATGAGATTCTGGGAGATTTGTGGATTGAGTGGCGAGAGACCATGCCACACCCGGACTCTGACGGTGAGTTTATTGATTGGCCTATTGAAAGAGGCTGGCGAGAAGCTGAGTCAAACAGCGAGCATACCTTCCGGGTCTAGAACTATGAACGAATCACAAGCCAATCAGATTGCCACCTTGATTAACAAGCAGAATATGCTGGATGGAACACTATCAGCGGCTAACATTCTCCAACATAAAGATACGATCTTCTTTTATGCTGACGGCGACGTGGTAATTGGTTCCGTGAAGGTGGTGCGCGTACAGTGGTATCAGGCAGAAGTCAAGTATCTCTCAGTTCACCTGGATTACAGGCGTAAGGGCTGGGGTCGTAAACTGTTGGCCGAGGCGGAAGCCTGCGTTAGAGGGATGGGAGCCCTGGTTGCTCAATGTACTGTAAGGGGTGATAATCTGCCAAGTATCAATCTCTTCTTGTCGTCGGGATACAAGGAAACAGTTACGTTTACGAATCCAGAGAGTGGAAATAGGGTACACGTTTTTCAGAAAGAATTGAAACCATGAAACTACGCAAAATTACGCTGGAAGTATTCTGTCTTGAAGAGGATGCTCAGCAGGTAGCCGATTCGTTGTACAACAATACAAAACATTTGGACCCGTCCTGGTTTGCAGATCATCCTTGTCAGTTGATCCATGCTGAAGTAAGGATCAAGAAACTTACGCGGGCCGAGAAAAATGAGGTGGAATGGGGATGAAAATTCTGGTCTATCACGGCAAATACGGAGATGAATATTGGCTGGCCAACACGCCAGAGCAGAAAATAACTGCTCTAAAGCGTCTGTTTACATTCCTTGACTCAATGGGTTGCTATGAGGGGGGGAAGAAAATCTTGCACAGGCGAGAGAGGGTAACAAGGCAGCTATTATTGGCATTCTCAATAGTCGAGCATGTTGCGAATATGAGAGTTGGGATATTGTGGAGGCTATTGAAGCATGACACCAGCACAACAAAAATTATCCGAGATTGATGCGAAAGTTGCCGAGCAAGCGCGCCTCTTGGCCCAGTTAAAGCTTTGGGCACAGGCCCAGGCCCAGGGCGTCGATATTGCTACAGTTAAGAGTTTTGGGTTTGATGAGAAACTACTTACGCCGAGGCAGGAAATTGACGCACGGCAGGCGGCACTCCGTCGTCGGCCCGACCCAGTAACAGGAGTGATAGAGGAACACGACTTAGGCCACTTCTATACGGGTAAACAACTACCTAACGGTCACTACACCTGTACAGTGTACAATTTTGTTAGGCACCGTGATGATATTGTGACGGTATTGAATCCGCTGTTGAGGGCGGTATGAGGTATAGAGCGTTTTTTACTGATGATCATTCGCAACTAATTTTTGATAATGTCTCGGCTGAGAATATACGCCCAAATTTGCCAATTGGTTGCAGGGTATGTCCCGATGTATCAAACACAATTGGCCGGGTCGATGGTGGTGATGAATACAAGTTTGCGCTGTTCACTTGGAGGGATCGAAGAATTCTCGTGATTCCTGTACCAAAACCCGGAAGACCATGTGACACATGAAATACTGCTTTGCTTTTGTATTGTTGCTTATTGCATACCATGTACTGCCAGAGCGTCCGATTTGGTCAATCAGGCTTGCTATAATGGCTTTAGTATGTGGCTCAGTTGGATGGGTTGAAATGCCCACCGACCGGCCCGCCGCCCGGCCCACCGACCGGCCCACCGACCGGCCCACCGACCGGCCCGCCGCCCGGCCCGCCGCCCGGCCCACCGCCCGGCCCGCCGCCCGGCCCGCCCCAGAAGCCCCTACAACGTCGTCTAACGTCGTGGAAGAGGCTTTTGATGTCCTAGTGGCCCTGGGCTACAAGAAGACTGAGGCGAAGCGTCTACTTGCTTCAGTGGCTAGTAGGCACTTTGGGGATGCACAGAGCATCATAGAGGCTGTGTACAAGCGGGCGTAACCGACACAAACTAAAGATTTGACACTGGCGGGTGTAACCAACACAAACCAAAGATTTGACACTGGCAGGCGCAACTAATACAACCAATACAACCAATACAACCAATTGATCTAACCGAGAGTGAATTTTCCTACAACGAATCTGACTGAAATTTATGACACACAAATTCCTACTCTGTCAAACGCATCCAAAGTGCCGCGATCTAGTCGGCTGGTACTTGGAGGTATGTCCCGGCGACCTTGCTACTTTGATGGATGTACACTTGGGCGTGTGTGGCGTCTATTGGTACAAGTTTGGGATGGATATGAGTATTGACCACTCTGGCCCATATAATCCACTTAGGCTGGCTGCTAAGTGGTTGCAGAGTGTTGAGAACTGTCTGCTGGCGGGGGCGGTGCTTATCAATAGCAGCGGCGGCTTGATGCCAAGAGAAGGTGCAATTGTACTGGACTCTATTGAGTCCGATAGACTGATTTGGCCAGATAAGTTTGATGACGAGATAATCACTATTTCTCGGTGGGAGGATGCCAAGCACTATTACTTAGCCAGCAATAAAGGACGCATCTTTGTGCCAGACAAGTATAATGAGTATGCTGATGCGCGGAGGGCAGCGTTAAGGCATACGAAGCAGGTGGTGTCGAATTGCTAACTAACGAACAAATTGAAGCTAGAATGGTTGTTTACAATGAGGCAATTGAACATCTTGATTTGCTTTATGGAAACAAAGAGGTTGATCGTATTGAAAGAGAGCAGTCGTATATCGTGACAGACTTATTGCGAAAACAATCCTGGCGATGGTATATGAGGACGCACAAACAAGGATAGAATTTGACCAGTAAAAATCTGCTGGAAATTTATTTAGGACCGTAGCTCAGATGGTTAGAGCATGTCTGGCTTATAGCCAGTGGGTCGTGGGTTCGACTCCCACCGGTCCTACTTCCGCAAGTCAACAAAGAGTCCTTGACGCCTCTTCATTAGGTTACGAATCGCGTCAACTGATTTATTACCCCACCCAATGAGCATGGAGCCGCAGCCAACCCCGGTGCCATTGGTCGCTCCAAAGCCGTCTACGAACGCAACGCGACCCTTGAGAAAGAAGATTGCGTCGGCGGCTACGGCATAGTCGTGGAACCACTTGCAATCAGTACGCGAGAATACTAACGCAATTCCATTGCGGTATTCGTGCATCTTTTTCAGCCATAGACCTGTGTGCTTTCCGTATGGCGGGTTAAGCCACACGGTTCCAAACCAAGGTCTGTCTAGGCCATTTTCCGAGTAGTGGTTGGCGGCTGGAATCCACGGAACACCGCCCACAGGCGCACAGGGATCAAGATCGAATTTCATACCCAGCAACTCGAAGATTTCTGGTGGTGTCCACCAGTCCACTGTCACACTACGTCTACTTTCGTGGGTAAATCCTTTCATCATTCCTCCATGGCTGAGTCGAGTCGCCGACACAGGCGTCTAGCCTCTTTAGTAAGGCTCTTCCGGGATAGGAAGACAGTTGATTCGTCACCGGCGTGATATTCCTCTCCGTCCTCGTTCAATTGCCGTGCTTCCTTGCTGTTTAAACGGTGTGTCACTTCGACTTCACCAAGGAAACCGTAGAAATACGGACCGGATTGTTCAATTATGAGTTTCATACCTGTGTAAATCCTGGTTTGATGCACAATCGTTGGTCGATTGCCTTAAGGCAGAGCCAGCCGTCCATGCCAAATGTTGTCAGTACATTTGATAGAGGATTATAGTTGCCATTCAACCAGTACTTTGACAGGCAAACACCAACAGCCGTAATATTTTTCCATGGAATTCCACGAAGCCCGCGCTGACAACTGGCCCGTTGCCAGTGGGCTGCCTCGGGGTGTTCAAATGGATTTGTTGTGTCGTGACAATAGCCGACGCGCGGACTTAGGCAACCTTCGTCGGGGTGTCGCCAAACATAGGTATCCCTATGGTTCACGTAGTTGGCCCACGTACCTTCAGTTAGCGTCAGTTCCGCCCCATCGTCGCAGATGTCAGAGTGGTAGTCAACATTGATGATTTGGTCATACTTGGACAGATTGATGTGTTCGAGTAGTTGGTCGTGGAATGGCGCGGTGAAGATAGGGAGTCCAAGAGCGTAGACTTTTTTGAAGAAAAGGTCTACATCCCGGCGTCGGTGACAATTGACCCAGTAGTCCAGGTCGATGCTAAGATATGTATTCATGCACAGAGTTCCTTAATCTTAGCTAAACCTTCACGGGTGAAGTGTCTTATGGACGTAATTGAGACACCTGTTTTTTCAGCGACTTCTTTCGCTGTTCCCGGTTCTAGCATAGTTTGCCAGTTTTCTGGCTTGGTTTTTAGCCATCCATCAAACTGACACATTGTTTCACGATAAATAGCCTCCACACCTGGATCGTTTGGTGCTTGGCATGCGTCCGACGACATGATTCCTACTTTATTGCGGCACTTAGCGGACTCGAATCGTAAATGACTGATTACTTTGTTACGGGCGATGGCCCTGAGCCAAGGCTTTACTTTCATTCTTTTTGGAAACCTATCTCGCTGCGTGTGAAAGTCCATGAAGACTTGCTGAATCACGTCTTCGATATCCTCCCTAAGAATGTAAAAATATTGAGACGTGATGTACGCCGTGAGACTTTTGACGTGCCGACTATAAATTTCCTGGAAGGCAGACTCATCGCCTATTTGATATTCGACCATTAACTCTTCGTCAGTCATTTCGAGAATCTCCATCCAACGCTGTATTTCAAATGCCACTTCATTTTGGCGGGACTAATTAAGGAATATGTTGTACCTTCTATGTAATTTACTGCAAGCCAGCCAAAATGCTTTCCGTCGGTTGCCCATCCGAGAATAAGGTAACAATGCGTCCAACCATCTGGCCACCATGATTCAAGAATAATGGCACCATTATGTTTCTTGAGGTCGCCATAGGAAAGTTTACGGCCCCTTTTACCGGCAACAAGATTGAATTGTTTACGCTGTGTGCCTGTAATCGGATCGGTTTTGCAGAGTCGCTTGTACTGAGGGAGATTCTTTTTTGTGACCTTAATGCCGCGCCACTTGTCAAGATTCAGCAGCGCTATGGCCGAGCAACAATAATGGTCTGGCTGCCGAAGGTAGCGAGTACGTTTCTGGACAAAGTTTTTCACTTACACTGAGCCTTCATCAGATTTATCACGGTAGAAACACTGACGGCACCTTGAAGAGAATCGGCCAATGCCCTTCCTTCAACAATAGTCATTCCTTGTTTCAGGAGTGACCGATACAACTGATCAACTTCATCCTCGATTATTTTAATCGTTTTGAAGGCGCGCTTGTTGACAAGATTGCCCTGTTCATCGAAGATCATCGAAATCTCCCAATCGCGTAAGGTTGGAGTTCTTTTACTGGTAGTGCGTATAATTTGGTATAGTCGCTTTCACAATCAATTATTGCGACAGACATAACTGACGGTCGGTTCAGCAAGCTTCGGATAAGATCAGCGGCCGGTTCTGGGCCAAAACGATTTTTAATCTCAATCTCAACGGTGAGTCGTGACTTGTAAAACACTGTCATCCTAGCACCTCTACCGCTATGAGGAAGGAGTTATAGTCAAGGACCAGTTTCTCTTTGAAGACATCGCCCCAGACATTTGAATCAATTGACACAATACGCAGAGTCGGACCAACCGCAGCCCTGAGTGTGTTAAGTGCGTCGTGGATATCGTTTGGAACGGCAACAATTCCGGCAGGCTTCCAGGTATCAGTTCGTTTTTCGATGCCAAAATACCGCATTTCGTCTGTTCTCATTTGATGTCCTTTAACAGGTTTTTGAGGAATGTACGAGCAGCCTCAAAGCGCATTACCAGTGCCCCTCCTATGAGCCCACCAATCGCCACTCCGATTCCCTGTAGTGTGCCTGTTGCGAGTTCTTCCAGGGTTGCCAAGCCATGTTCAACAGCGTAGATCAAGGCACCTACGACGGAGGCAGCTACCAGCAGCAAGGCAATAGCACTCGTACTGTACTCAACCAGTTTACGAATTGACAGCTTCATGCCAGGTCTCCAAAGGTGGCAGATTCAAGTCTCTTTCGATTTTTCGGGCAAGACCTCGTTGTACGGGGCTAAGTATGTTTCGCACGCACCAAAGCATGTCATAAATAGTGTAAGCCTCCTCGTAAGAGAGGATGACTAAAATCGAACCGTCAATATCTGTGGATGCCATATTTCAAGTATACCATGTAAAAGTGAAAAGTCAAGTATTATTTGCCCAGAATCTTATCATCTTGACTACGGCGATTGCGTCCTCAACAGCGGTATGGGCCACTTTACCATCAATTTCGGCGCGTTCCATACAGGTCTTAGTATCAGGTAAACCCTCATCATCCAACCGCCATAGCAACATACGCGGGTCGATGGTGCAATGATTGAACTTAACATAAGCACTGAAATTTGACACACGCTTTAGAAATTGTGCGTCGAAGCTAGCGAAGTTTTTACCGGCAGCTTGAACGTGCCTGGGATCAATGTTATTAGAGACTAACCAAGCCGAAAACTTCCATCCAAGGTCGTATGCCGGGCCAATTGGCAGTTCGTCCGGTGGATTGGCAATCAGCTTTAACAGGTTGGCATTGAGAGCCAGGGCAAATGGTTCTCCAACGATTTGATTGTGTTTTACAACAAACCGGAAAGTTGGCAGACTACTGACGGGGCTCACCCAATCCTCAATAACTGCACCGAGTTCGAGCACTTGGCATGTGTTGTAGTCTAAACCAGTGGCCTCGATGTCAATACTGACGTACTTCAACTTGGGTGTAGGTGTTGGCGGCAGCGGCTCTTTTAGTAAGCAGGCCGGATGACCACACCAACCACAGGCGTGGGTTGCTTTCGGGTAGCTAGACCCAGAAACGAAGGAAGTAACGACATGGTTGCACTTTGGGCAGTACTTGTTCACTTATTTAACTCGATTTCAACGCAGGGTGTTCGCCCGTTAAATCCCACTTCAGTGCCATGTGTTATAGCGACCACTTTTAGTCTATAACCACTTTCTGATGCCACGTAGTCACCAACACGTGGACAGGTTACAAAATCTGTTGGCCAGTTTTTTGTTTACCTTCATCAACATTTGTACGACAGTAGTAGCGTTTCATTTAATCACCGTATTATGTTTGAGTAATATGTCTTTCACCTGTTCCTCAGTCTCGACATGTGTACTTCCGCACGCACAAGGACCGACCAACATGTCGCACGGTTCGTTGCAGTTGTATTGGCGGTCTAGCCAGTCACTGGGCCGGGGAATCATACCACTTTGTTTATTCTTGGTCAGTATTTTCATCGCTTTGGTGTGAACTTTTCCAGAGGGCAGTGAACATTTCAACAATGCTGTTTGTGCTTTGTCGGACGCAAATCTTAGCGTCTTTTAGGTCGGCTTCAACAATATCGCCGGTGGAGAAAGCTTCTTCTAAAACTAATTCACGTCGGCACTGACTTCTGTATAGTTCAAGTGATTGGTAAGCAACCAAAACAGGATTAAATTCATCTGTAGAAAAAGGCGTATCCAACGTCTCACGCCTGTCGCCCCACCATTCGCAGGTAGGGCAAAGGCGTGACTCGTCATTGTCGTCAATTGCCCGCTCTACCGGCGTCCCACATCTCGGACAAAAGGCCGGGCCATCATTTACAACTCGTTTGATTAGGTTTTTCATTGGAGCGTCTCGTTATTGGTGAAGGCGGTGAAAATCTTTGCGTAGATTATTCCCCAGGGTTCTCGATGATTGTAGGCATCGTTGATAGCTACCGCATGACTCCATTCGTGGAGTAAGGCATCAATCTGACTTGCATCATCCTGTTGAGAATCAATGCGTATGTAGAATTGTTGACCATTCCAATACGTAATGCCGTGGCACTTTTTTGACAGTGCCCGTTTAACGACTACCCCGCTGTCAATGGGGAAGTTCTTACGCAACCATGCCACGATTTTTCTGAATTCCTGAGTTACCATCCTCTGCCCCTATTCTTTCTCGGGTGTAGAGGGGAATACTTGTTGTAGGTTGCTACTGCTTTTCTAAAGGCTCGGCGCACCTTCTTTTTTCCACACTTTGGACATTTGGTTGGCTGCGGGGCGTTCATTTTTTGAAGTTCTTCCCACATCTCACCGCACGCATTACAGGTCACGTCATAGAGAATCATGGTCAGGTAGTCTCGCTAGGGATTAGTCATTATTGATAGTTGGTAATCTTGCTAGGGATTAGTTGTCACTCTTTCACAACGATGACGTTTTTGAGATTTGTGAGATTGATGCGACGGCCGAGATTGTTATGACCGCCAATACTATCAGCATCAACATGCTCGACCATCAGCTTTTGTAGCCACATGCAGCTACCTCGGCGGCATGGATAGACAATCATGTCGCCCGCACTAATCATTTTACCTAGAAAATCATAAACCATTACTTGTACCTCCAGTTACTATATCGCATTGACGCGGCTCATTTAGAGTTAAGGTCCGTAAGAATCACGAAAGACATCAGACATTCTATTCCAGTGCAATTCATGCTTGTCGATTAAGGCGTTGAACGCCTCCTCACCGTATGCAATGGCATTTCCTTGTCGGTCTCGAAATGTATTCTCGGCAGCCATCCCCATTGCTTCGATTAGGGCGGCAACGGCGTTCGCGTTAATGTAGGCGGCACTTTGTTCGTATGTCATGTTTCGTAGCCTTTATATTTCTTTGTCTTAGGTGCGTTCTGAGGATTGGCCTTCGCCAATCGCCGTTGCAGCTTGCTCATCTGACGCTTGGCAGACTTTCGCCAATTGGCGCTTTGGCTATTAGGATCGAGTTGTTCTTTGCTGGTACTCAATTTCGGGGTGTTCCTCTCTTATTTTCTCGCAGTAAAAAGGATTCAATTCAATTGACATTGTGGAACGGTTTATGCGTTTACACGCTCTTATCACCGTACCAGTGCCCGAAAACAAATCCAAAACGTCGTCCCCCTCTTTGGTGCTGAGAAGAATGGCCCGCTCGACCAGTCCCTCATTAAGTTGAGTCGGATGAAAACTACGACGTTGTTTGCTGTTGCCGGTGACACGCGGAAAATCCCAGACATTACCGGGAACCTTACCACCCGGAGCGGCTCGTTTATCTCCGCGTAACATACGCCAACTTGGTATGCGAATTTGATCCGGGTAGATCGAGATTCCTTTCCATCGAAAACGAAGCATCGGCCGCTCGGACGGGGCACAATCGCGGTTATTGCATTGAAAGAAGGTGTAATACTGATAGAATGGTTTGATTTCCAGGTCTCGGTAAGCTTGACCCAATTCAAATGCCCAGTGCTTGACCGATAAATCCCAGCAAGAATTGTAAGATAGCCATGTGATGCCACAGTGGGCAATTGCTTTTCCTACAACACTACTCAGCCACTCGATGTAACCCCTCTTTGACACATCCTTGTAGCCATTGAGTTTTAAGCCCTGAGCATCGGGAGGGTCAAGGAAGCAACAAGCGAAGTTGCCAAGCGTCGGTAGCACTTCGAGAACGTCACCCTGGATTAGTGTATGTTTCATATTTTGTTCCGCAAGGCGTCCCGCTCTCGTCGAGTAGCTTCAACATCGAACGTCAGATATTTCATATCCAGTCGAAGCTGTAGTAAGGCGTCTTGTATCAATGATAGAATATGGTGGCGTCTATGCCCTTCATTGACAACTTGAATCAGAAATGGATCAAGAGCTTGCCTATGTTCTTCTGGCAGTAGTTTAACAGCTTCAATAAGATCGAGGATTTCTTTTGAAATTTTGTTGTTCATTGTATCTCACTTACAAGAGTGTGGCAAATAGGACATTCCAGGCACACAGACCATCCATAGGGAACGGACGTGGCCCAGATGTGTTGACAGTTTGGACAGCAGGCAAAACCACTAATCCACTTCTCAAAATCAAAGTCTTCCATTTATTCACGGTTGTTTATTGTTGTGTAGACTACTAGAACCAGCATAACACCATCCACGGTCTAGCAAAACTGCGTGCGTTGTTTTTCCAATCAGAATAAGATTCATCAGTCTCCCCTTAAAAATTAAGGTTTTGTTTGGTCCAACCTGGACCGTAATACTTTTTCATAAACACTCGTAGATCGTTAGCATCCGATGTTGTGCGTAGCTTATCCAGATACGCACTCGGCCCGGAGAGTTTTAAGACACGTTCGATCTGCCAGCGTAAAAACTCCCGCATCTGTGGATCGGTAGACTTTGATGCAAGTGGCAAGCAGCTTGAGTACACAATAAATTCTACTGCAAACTGTGTTTCACCGTGGGTTTTAAGTCCGAGTTGACTTCTTGCATCTGCCCCGTTGGCGTAAGCACTAAACTCGGACAGTATGTATGTCGGCTGATCGTTCCACCATCGTTGTGCTTGAATAAGATACAGATGATAGACAATTCCACGTAGCGACCGTGGCACCGCATCTGCAACAGAAGAGAGTGTAGTATCAGGCTCTTTCATCAAAACGCATTTATTGTTAAGGCAGTAGAAGGCCGGGCACCGGTATAGATTACGCAACAGGCTATTGATTCCATGCGTACTTTCGTGTACATAGGTAATCAGGTCGTTGTCTTTATATGGGTGTCCAACTGGAAGATGGCTTTCAACATCAGCAACAACATCCGGCAACCACGGGACAGTGCGAATAGGTAGGGCTGGCGTCCAGATTAGCGTTGGCACAGGCACAAGCACCGGCAACTCCGTGGTAGCCTCTATAATTAAATACAGGAGTCCGACGATGACAGCAAGAAGGCTAAGTTTTAATTTCATACGAGCTTATTTCCATGTTTATAGGATCGAGTTTTGTTGTAAACTGCTTTACGGGCAATTGCGTCTTCAAGTGGCAAGTCAAAATGGCTGCATAGGTTGAAGATTCTTAATACTGCATCTGCCAGTTCTACGGCAATACCAACTGGCTTCTTATCGTCAAGGCCAATAGCCGTTGTTATGCCAGAAATCCGGTTGAGAGTGGCAGGTGAATGGATAGTCACAGATCAATTTATCTTGTGGCTTGTACATTTCAGTGTCCTATTGATACGACACCACGCTTACGACAATGCCCGCTGGATTCTCTCGATTACAG
>Ga0315287_10006944_pt1 | contig 11310 bp, 10 predicted proteins | sample YL17G11_0_MG_FD_205037 | JGI IMG/M metagenome (GOLD analysis project Ga0315287, IMG submission 205037) | Sediment microbial communities from Yellowstone Lake, YNP, Wyoming, USA - YL17G11_0 | ecosystem: Environmental > Aquatic > Freshwater > Lake > Sediment | place: USA: Wyoming | collected...
ACTTCGGTATTGCAATTGAGTTCGTTAACAGAAACGGAAATCCGATAGACCTAACCAGCGCACAAAGAATAGTGGAGACCATTGCTGAGACTATGGGACAGAAGCGATATCTGGCTGGAAGACTTAGAAAACTTGGTTTTGAAGTAGCCTGACCGGCAGGAAAGAAGAGGGAAATATATGTTCTACTGGTGGGAGAATGCCCCGGAAGAGCGCTACTGGTGCGAGATCACGGATCGGCACGATGTCGGGGCCGACCTAAAGTGCCCCCAGGCCGACGAGGCAGGCAAGGAGTACTGGTCGTACTCGCTGATCAACCAGGGGGCGGTGTCAGGCACCCGCAGTACGCATTAAACGAACGCGCGCAGCGCGTCGCGTCTCATGTCGCAGCCGCTAGCCTGGATAATGCCCCACGCTCCGAAGGGAGCGGCGTGAGCGTCTGATCGGAAGCGATTTCATCCGATAATTGGAGGGTGGTCGACGAGTCGGCGGAGATCGAAACCGATTCGACGCGAAAGACGCCATGTATGGTCAGCCGAAGACGCACGTGGGCCTCGCGTCACAGGATCCGGCCCGTTTTTCAGCGAAACGAGGTCGTCACGTCGGCGCGGGGAGCAGCATCGCGGCGAAGACGTGCTTGAGCGGGTACGCCGCGGGCAGCCGCACGCGGATGCGGCGCACCGATTCGCTCACCATCGCGCCGACCTTGAGCAGCCTGAGCCGCAGCGTGTCGAATTGCTTGCGGCCGAGCTCCGGGCTCACCTCGGCGGCGCGGTCGCGCACCGCGGTCATCAGCACGTACGCCGCCGCGTGGAAGCACATCCGAAACGCGTTCGCGACGAAGCGCGAGCACGACAGCCGGTCCGCGGCGAGGGCGTTCTTGAAGTCCTTGATGCGGTTCTCGCAGTCGCCGCGCCCGCAGTAGGCGCGGTACACCATCTGGGGCGGGAAGTCGGTGAGCGACGACACGACAAAGCGCGGGTTCTCGCCGAGGCGGCTGTGCTCGGCCTTGGCGACGACCCACAGCTCGTGCTCCCACGTCTTCGCCGAGTAGAAGAATTCGGAGAAGACGCGCGCCCTGCGGCCCATCGCCTCGAAGATCTCCTTCGCCATCTCCTTCGCGTCCGCCGCCGTGCGCTCAAGCACCGCGTTGCGCGCGATGCCGAGCACGTAGTCGACATCGCCGAGCTCCGCGTGCAGAGCTTCGAGCGTGCACAGGATGCGCGGCACGCAGAAGCCCGAGTCGGCGCGCACGACGACCTGGCAATTGGGAAACCTCGCCTTGATCTTGCGGATGATGCGCTCGAGCAGCGGCCGTGCGAGCCGCGCCGCGTGCGTGTTTCCGGCGCGCAGGCGGAAGGTGACGAGCCGCCCTTCGTCGTCGAAGACGAGCAGCGGATGGTAGATGTAGTGATCGTAAAAGCCGTGGAAGAAGGCGAGTTGCTGGCGCCCGTGCGTCTCGTCGGCGGTCGAGTCGATGTCGAGCACGACGACGTCCGTGTCGGCCGGAAGCCCGGCGACGTACATGTCCTCGAAGAGCCGCTGCGCGTTCACCACGGTCCTCGCGTCGACGAGGTTCTCGAGGCGCGACAGCGTCGACTGGCACGACAAGCCGCGCTGGTCGCGGGGCGTGCTGTCGCAGACCGTCTTGAAGAGCGGGTCGTGGCGCAGGCTGTCGGCGTCGTTGCAGTCCTCGTAGCCGAGCGTGATCATGAAGACGCGCTGCATCACCTGCTCGAGCCGCGAGTGCAACACGCGGTCCTGGTCGCGGTCGTCGGGCAAGAGTGCGGCGAGTTTCTCGCAGATCCGCGCTGCCGCCTCGGCGCGGCGCAGCAGGAGCAGCCCGCCGTCGCTCGACAGCAGCGGCGCGTCGAAAGCGATGTCGATTCTCTTTTCCGGGTGGTCGAACAGCGCGAGTTGGGTGATACACTCTGTCACGGGGTCCCTCCGTGCTTGGCTAAATTGAATTCGCAAATCCATTTAACCAGTTGCGTGAGGGTTCCCCACTTCTAATCAGCAACGGCGGGAATTATCCGGGCTAGGCGCGCTCTCGAGGAGGACCGCGCCGCCGTGGTTCACCGCGGTGCCGTACACCATGGACAGCCCGAGCCCCGATCCCTGGCCGAGCGGCTTGGTGGTAAAGAACGGCTCGAACGCCATGGACATCACGTCGCGGTCCATGCCGGCGCCGGTGTCCGTGACCTGCAGGCGGGCGTACCTGCCCGGCGCGAGGTCGGGCGAGTAGGCCGCGCCGTCCTCCACGACGACCGAGTCCGACGTGATCGTCAGCACGCCCGATCCGCACATGGCGTCGACCGCGTTCAGGCACAGGTTCATCACCGCGTGGTGGATCTGCGCGGGATCGCCGTACACCGGCACCGGCCGGGCGGCGAGACGGACGTCGATCCGGATCTTCTTCGGGATCGTGCTCTTGAGGAGCGTCACCACCTCCTCCGCGCGATCGTTGAGCGAGAACTGCTCCATCCGGTACTTGCCGCGCCGCGCGAAGCCGAGCAGGTTGAGCGTCAGATCGCGGCCCTTGCGGCAGCTCTCGAGGATGTGGCGGACGTCGCCCTGGAGCCTGTCGCTCGGCGACATCTCGGCCTGCACCACGGACGCGAACCCCATGATCGCGCCGAGCAGGTTGTTCATGTCGTGGGCGATCCCGCCGGCGAGCCGCCCGACCGCCTCCATCTTCTGCGACTGGCGCAGGTGGTCCTCCATGGCGCGGTTGCGCAGGCGGTTCTCGAGATCCGCGCAGAAGGCGGCGAGCGCCGGCGTTCCGTCCCACGTCACGAGGACGAACCGGCAGCTCACCCGGCGCTGCGCGCCGCCGGCACCGCGCAGCTGGAGATCGCACCGCTCCGCCGAGCCCGCGAGCCGCGCGGCGGAGTCGATGGCGGCGGCCGCCTTGTCGGCGCTCTCCTCGGTGAGCCACGCGGCGAACGACGTCCCCCGGAGCTCGGCCGCGGTGCAGCCGAGGGCGTCGCACAGCGTCTCGTTGGCGTAGAGGATCTCTCGCGCGTCGAACACGGCGATGGGCGATCCGACGAGGTCGAGCAGCGCGCCGTCCCGCGCCGCGGCGAGCGCGAGCCCCGCGGGGGCGTTCGCCAGGGCCTCGTTGTTCCACTGCTGCGCCATGGCTCACCCGAGAGCGGCACCGTACCGCAGGTCTTCCCTGTGTGGCAAGCGAGCTGGTATGCTCCTATCGGCCAGAGGAGGCGGCATGGCGGCCGACGACACGACACCCGGGGCTGGCGAGGCGGAGCGCGCGGACGAGGAGCACAGGTGCGTCGTGTGCGGCGAGCCGATCCCCGCGAAGCGCCTCGCCGCGCTCCCGGACACCACGACGTGCGTCGCGTGCGCGACCGTGCCGCGCAAGAAGCGATCCGACCTTCCCGGACGCAACTTCATCCAGCACACGGGCGGGCACCACGAGAAGTACCTCCACGAGGAGGACGCCGAGATGGACGAGAAGCACAAGGACGACTGACCACGGATGTACCGACGCCCAAAGTGTCGGCGTGCCCCAGGCACGCCAAGGCGCCGGACGGGCCGGAGTGCTCTGGCTCGTTTTCAGGAAGTCGTGAGTTCCGAGGTCAGATTCCGCTCTTCGAAACGAATATATTACGCACGATTCGAGCGCTTTACATTCTCGTTACGAGATGATAACAATCTCGTCATGACCGCGGAGAACCTCGATTTCGAACAGGCGCTCGAGGCGCTGGGAGAGCTGCTCGAGCACCGCGGTCACGCGTTCGAGCTGGTCATCGCCGGTGGCGGTGCGCTGGCGATGCTCGGGCACATCGTGCGCTCGACGAAAGATATCGATATCGTCGCACTCTCCAGAAACGGCCGATTCGAGAGCGCGAAGACGCTCCCGCCCGAGCTGGTCCGGGCACGCGACGACGTCGCCGCCCACCTCGGGCTCGCGAGGGACTGGCTGAACTCCGGCCCCGCGGAGCTCCTGGACCACGGCCTCCCGGCTGGTTTCGAGGCGCGCATGATCACCCGGCGATTCGGGACGCTGACCGTCCACCTCGCAGGTCGCTTCGACCAGATCTGCTTCAAGTTCTACGCGGCCGTGGACCGCGGGCCGCAGAGTAAGCACGTCGACGATCTGCGCAGGTTGAGCCCGACGAGCGAGGAGCTGCTCGTCGCAGCGTCGTGGGCGCGCGGCCACGATCCATCGCCGGAGTTCCTGGAGATGTCGCGCCAGGCGCTGGGCTTCTTCGGCGTGGAGGAGAGCCGTGCCGAAGGCTAGCGAAATCCTCCGCGATCGAGTCGTCGAGGCGGCCTGGAGCCTCTGGACGGGTCTCGGTGTGCCTGGCCGATTGGATTTTCACGGCGAGGTGGCGGTGGATCCCGAGCCGCTCGTCGTGCTCACCGCCGCGCTTGGCGACGCCGATCCCCGCCTTCGAGACGAAGCGACGGATTGGTGCATCCGCTACGGCGCTGCCTTGTCCGGATCGAGGCTGAAAAATCTCGTGGCAAAACGGGACGAGCGCGTGAGGGAACGGTTCGGAGGGTTTGCGGCGACGATCGCCGCCCACTCCTCGATCCGGTGGCCCGGTGCGACGGGAGCGCAGCGATTCAAACCCAGGCCGCGTCCGAGAAATGGAGCTTTCGACAGGCCGTCGCAAGTCGCCTTGCGCCTGCGCGCGCTTGTGGGGGTCGGCGCGCGGGCCGATGTCCTCCTCTCATTCCTCGCGCAACCCGGTATCGCATTCAGCGCCGCCGATCTCGCGGTCGAGACGAACTACTCGAAGCGCAACATCGCGCAGGTGCTCGAATCGATGCGGCTTGGCGGCTTCGTCGTTGCGTTTTCCGTTCGCAATCAGATCCGATACCGCCTGCCCGGTGCGCTCGTCGATCAGCTCATCGGGCAGCTCTCCCCCATGCCACGGGCTTTTCCCAGATGGACCCCAATATTCCGCATCCTCGCGTCCGGCATCGAGCTGCTGAAAGAGATCGAAAAGTCGCGGGGGAGTACCCGTGCAATCGAGGCGAGAGCGTTCGCCGCCGCGCACCGCGAAGACATCCGTACATCTCGGTTGCCGCCCCCACGGCCCGTCGCCCCGGGATCGGATTTCTCCAGCGAGCTGGTTTCCTGGTTGCTGGTGGCGGTGGACAACCTCGCGGCCGGGAACGATCCCGCCGAGGATCGGTTCAAGGCGCGGTGGGTGCCGAAGGACGGGATGACGTCCGAGCTGGCGATGGCCCGGGGCCATTTTCGCGTCTGGGAAGCTCCGGGGTCCCGATCGTCCGGTGCGCGCTGGGCGATCGGGCTCATCGGGAAGAGCGGCGACATAGACGAGGGGGTTCGATACGCGACTGCCGAGGATGCCAAGAAATCCGCCGAGCTGAAGCAGCTGTCCTTGGATCGGACAGGGATCGCAGCGCGCATTGCTGCGGTGTAGCCGGCTCGCGTCTACAGCCGCCGCTCAGATTCCGCCCTCGGACTTGGCGGCGTTCTTGGGGTCGGCGACGGTCGTCTCGTAGCGCACGCCGTCCGGGACCGGCACGGGCTGGACCACGGTCGTGCCGTGCCCGCCCTCGGTGACGCGGCTCGCGTCCACGGCCACGAACGCCGTGAACTTGGAGAGCAGCCCGAAGTTGAGCGCCACGGTCTTGATCCGCTCCGCGAGCTCGGCCCTGTCCTCCTGCCACAGCGATTTCTCCGCGAGGTCGGCGATCTGCATCCGCGCCCACACCTGGGCGATCGCCGGCCGCCGAACCGTGCCGTCCGCCGAGATCGGGATCTCGAAGCCGACGCTCTCGCCGCCGATCCGGCCCTCGAGCCCCGCGGCGCGCGCGACGTCGCCCTCGAGCCGCCCGGTGATCACGACCGGCCGGCCGCTCCACAGATCCGGGATGCGCGACGGGAACACCTCGCTCACGCGCATGCCGCGCCAGTCGATCTCGATGTCCGAGAGCGCCGGGTGCGCGATGCGATCGTAGAAGGCGTCCACGGCGCCCTCGTCCGCGCGCCCGCCGGTCACGTACGCCACGGCGCCCTGGCCGAGCTTCGCCATCCGCTCGAGCAGGTAGCGGTTCGGCGCGCTGCCCACGCCGAAGCTGAAGATCCGCGAGCGGCCGAGCTTCCCGTGGATCGCGGCGAGGATCTCCGCCTCGTTGCCGATGTAGCCGTCGGTCATGAACGACACGAGTCGGACCTTGCCCTCCTCGTGCGGGAAGTCGAGCGCAGCCTTGATCCCCTCGATCATCATCGTGCCGCCCTCGCCCTCGAGGTCGTCGACGTAGTCGAGGCCGCGACGGACGTTGCGCGCCGTGGCCGGGATCGGGCTGGGGCCGAGCGCCGACGAGTCGTTGGAGAAGCGGATGATCTGGAAGCTGTCGGTCGGCTCGAGCTTCTCGAGCACGCGGCGCACCGCCTTCTTCACGATCTCGATGGGCTCGCCGTCCATGCTGCCCGAGGTGTCGAGGACGAACACGTGCTCGACCGGCGCGCGGCGGAGGCGCTCCACCTCGGCTGGCGGCGTGAGCACGAGCGTGAAGAAGCGGCCCCGCGCGTCCTCGTGGAGGAGGAACGCGCTCTGCACGGTCTCGCCCGCCACGGCGTAGTTGAGGACGAAGTCCTTGTCCGGCCGGGCCGCGCCGCGCGCGAGCTCGATCCGGCGGCGGCTCGGCGACACGGTCGCGACCTCGATCTCGTGCGTCGGCGAGTCGATCCGCGTCACCTTCGCGCCCGCGTCGAGGTCCACGACCATCGTGAACTCGGCGCCGCTCTCGTCCCCGGGCTTCAGGTATTGCACCTCGGTGCCCTGGCCCGACAGGCCGCTCGCGCCGCGCGCCACCGCGCCCACTCCGTCCGTGGTGCCGGGCGGGTTGAACCGCGGGCCGACCACGGTCGGGAACTCGAAGGCGTACGCGCCGTCCCGGTACGGCAGCGTGTTGTAGTACGTGAGCTGGACGTCGATCACCTTGCCCGGCTCGATGTTGGCCACGCGCTGCGTGAAGACGTTCGGCCGCTCCTCGGTGAGCAGGCTCGCGACGAACCCCTGGGACTTCGCCTCCTCGTAGATCCGCTCGGCCTCCTCGCGCTCGCGGATCACGCCGCGGATCGTGCGGTCGCCGATCTGCATGAGGAAGCCGCTCACGGCCGCGTCCTCCGGCAACGGGAAGACGTAGACGACCTCGATCTTCTCGCCGTACGGGTTGTGGTAGCGCTGCTCCACCTCCACCGAGGCGACGTACGCGTCGATCTGCGCGCGGACCGACGTGCGCTCGAGCGGGAGCGGGATCTCCTCGCTCGAGCCCGGCTTCACCGCCTTGAGCGCCGGGGAGCGCTCCTCGGCCAGGGGCCGCGGCTCCTTCGGCGCGTCGTTCCGCGCGATCACCCACAGCTCGTCGGCCGCGAGCGGCGCGATGCCGAGATCCTCCCCCGCCCCCTCCCCCTCCCGGCCTGGGCTCATCGCGCTCGGATACGCGCCGCCCATCGCGCCGCAACAGGCCAGCACGAACACGCCAGCGGCAACAGACAGCGCACCGAACGCCGCCGCCGCGATCGCGATCGCCTTCCGTCTCATGGCTTCACCCCTTTCGCGTCGACCCAGAACGCGCGCACCTGGACCCGCTCGCCGTCGGGTGCGGCCGCGGCCACGACCTCGAGCGCGTACTCCGGGCTCGGGCCGGCCTCGCGCAGGTGCACGACCGCGACCCGGTGCCGGCCCTCCTTCAAGCTCACCTTCGTGTTGAACGCGGCGAGGACGATCCGGCCCGCGCGGAGCGCCGCGGGATCGTAATAGGGCGGCGACGAGAAGCCCGCCGCGGTCCCGCCCTCGACGCCGACGATCGACGCGTCGCCCGAGCGCACCACGAGCTCGACCTGGTAGGCCGCGAGCCCCTCGTCGCCCACCTCGAGCTCGATCGCCACGGCGCGAAAGCGCGCCTTCGAAGGCGCGGTCTCGTCGGCTCGGGCCGGCGCGCCGCCCGTGAAGGCGACGAGCGCGGCGAGGGCCGCTATCGCGAGTCTAGCGCCGCGGCTCATCGCCCGCCCCCGCCGAGCGACACCGCGGCGAGCGCCACGGCGTCCACGTCGCCCTCGTCCACGGCGCCGTCGCGGTTCACGTCCCACACGGGCCGCCCGCCGCCCGCGTCCAGGGCACGGGCGAGCGCGAACGCGTCGAGCACGTCGACGCGGCCGTCCCGGTTCACGTCGTCGGCCCGCGCGATCCCGGCCGGCACCTCGAACGCCGGGGCCGCGGACCAGAGCCCGCCGCGCCACAGCGCGCCCGCCGCAGCGACGATCGCGATCCCGGCCGCGGCCGCGGCCCACGGCGCGAGCCTGCGGAGGGGAGCCCCGCGCGATCCCGCCGCGGCGAGCTCTGCATGGACCCGCGCCGCGTGGTCCCGCGCGAGCGACGCCATCGCGCCATCGAACGGGGCCCCGGGCTCGAACGCGCCGATCGCCGGCCGCTGGTCGCCCGCGAGCCGCTCGAGGAGGTCGAGCTCCGCGCGGCACTGTGCGCACGACGCGACGTGGGCGCCGACTCCCGGATCGGCCTCGCCGGCGCGGTGCAGCTCGAGCTCAAGAATGGTCGGGTGGTCGCTCATCTCGGGGCGTAAGCGCGCGAGGGGGCGAAAAGGTTCACGGCTCCGCGTTTTTTTTTTTGGGGGGGGCCGGAAAGCGCGGTCAGATCTCCCGCGTCGGCGGGCGCTTGAACTCGGGATCGAGCGCGGCGATCCTCGCGCTCTTGAAGGTGAGCGCGCCTACGGGGCACGCCTCCACGAGCTTCTCGAGCCCCTTGCAATTCACGCGGGCGAGCTCCCGGCCGAGCGCGGGCTGGACGCGCGACGTGATGCCGCGGCCGACGAACCCCATCGCGGACGTGCCGAGGATCTCCTCGGTGAGGCGCACACAGGTGCCGCACTGGATGCACTTGTGCGTCTCGTAGACGACCTCCGGGTGCGACGTGTCGCGCAGGAACGCGCGCTTCCTCCCCGCGTACCTCGTCTGCTCGGCGCCGAACGCCGCGGAGTATGTGCGCAACCGGCACTCGTGGGCCGCGCGGCAGCCGCACGCCATGCACCGGGTCGCCTCGGCGCGGACCGCCTCGGCGCCGAACCCGGTCTCCACCTCGGCGAAGGTCGCGGCGCGGGACTCGGCGTGGAGCTCCGGCATCGGGAGCCGCCCCGCCTCGTCGAACCCGGCGACGACGTTTCTGTCGACCGCGTCGAGCGCGCCCATGGTGTGGTTGTACGCCTTCGGATCGCCGACGACGGGCCGTCCGGCCAGGTACTGATCGATCGCGATCGCCGCACGGCGGCCCGCGGCCACGGCGGTCACCGCGATATCGGCCCCGCTCACGCAGTCGCCGCCCGCGAACACGCCGTCCACGATCGTCGCGCAGGTCTGCGGATCAGCGGCGATCGTCCGCCACTTCGTCACCCCGCACCCCGCCGCCGACGATGGATCGACGCCCTGGCCGATCGCCGCGATGACGTTCTCCACGACCCGCACGTGCTCGCTCCCGGCCTGCGGCACCGGGCGCTGCCGGCCCGACGCGTCCTTCTCGCCGAGCGCCATGCGGATGCACGTGACGTGGAGCAGCCCGTCGGCCGACCGCTCGATCTTCGTAGGCGCGGCGAGCAGCTCGAGCTTCACGCCCTCCTCCTCGGCCGCGCGGATCTCCATCTCCCAGGCCGGCATCTCGGCCCGCGTGCGGCGGTACAGGATCGACACCTCCTTCGCGCCGAGCCGGAGCGCCGTGCGCGCCGCGTCGATCGCCGTGTTGCCGCCGCCGACGACCATCACCGTCTTGCCGATCGGGTGCTTCTCGTCGCGCGACACCTCGCCGAGGAACCCGATCCCGGAGAGCACGCCGGGCAGCTCCTCGCCGGGCACGCCCATCGCGGTCGCCTTCTGGGCGCCGAGCCCCAGGAACACCGCGTCGTGGTCGGCCTTGAGCCCCTCGAGCGTAGCTTCGCGGCCGAGCGTGACGCCGAACCGGAACGTCGCGCCGAGCCGCTCTATCGCCGCCGCCTCGCGCTCGATGACGTCGCGCGGCAGCCGGTAGCTCGGGATGCCGTAGCGCACCATGCCGCCCGCCTTCTCGTGCTTGTCGAACACCGTGCAGGAGTGGCCCAGCAGCTGCAGGTAGTACGCGGCCGAGAGCCCGGCCGGACCCGCGCCGACGATCGCGATCCGCTTGCCCGTGGGCGCCGCCTTCTTCGGCGCGGGCGCGTCGCCCGAGCCGTGGGCGCGATCCGCCGCGTAGCGCTTGAGGTGGCAGACGGCGATAGGCTCCTCGACGAGCTGCCTGCGGCAGGCGGTCTCGCACGGCCGCGTGCACACCCGCCCGAGGATCCCCGGGAGCGGCATGTTTGCGTGGATGAGCTCGAGCGCCTGCCGATCCTCTCCGCGCGCGAGGTGCGAGACGAAGCCCGGGATGTCGATGCCTGCCGGGCACGCGGTCATGCACGGGCCGAGGCAGTCGCCCTCGTGGTCCGAGAGCAGGAGCTCGACGCACGTCCTGCGCGCCTTCAGGACCCGCTCGCTCGTGGTGTGGACGACCATGCCCTCCGCCGCGGCCGTGGAGCAGGACGGGACGAGGTTCGCGCGCCCCTCGATCTCGACGACGCAGACGAAGCACGAGGAGAAGGGCTTCAGCTCCTTGTTGTGACAGAACGTCGGGATGAAGATCCCCTGCGCCTCGGCCGCGCCCAGGATCGAGGTGCCGGCCGGGACTTCGACGACGGTGCCGTCCAGAGAAAAGGTGATGTTCTTCACGGTCGCCCTCCTCCCCTCATCCGACCACGACGGCGTCGAACTTGCAGACGTCGCGGCACACACCACAGCGGATGCAGCGCGCCTGGTCGATGGCGTGGCGTTTCTTCTTGTCGCCCGAGATGCAGTCCAAGGGGCAGTTCTTCGCGCACACCAAGCAGCCGGTGCACGCCTCAGAGATCTGGAAGGTGCACAGGCTCCGGCACTTTCCGGCGCGGCACTTCTTGTCGTGGATGTGCGATTCGTACTCCTCGCGGAAGTACTTGAGCGTCGTGAGCACTGGGTTCGGCGCGGTCTGCCCGAGCCCGCACAGGCTCGTCGTGCGGATCTGCTGCGCGAGATCCTGGAGCGCGGGGATGTCCTCCGGCACGCCCCTGCCGTCGCAGATGCGGGTCAGGATCTCGAGCATCCGCGTCGTACCGATGCGGCAGAAGGTGCACTTGCCGCACGACTCGAGCTGCGTGAAATTGAGGAAGTAGCGCGCGACGTCGACCATGCACGTCGTTTCGTCCATCACGACCATGCCGCCCGAGCCCATGATGGCGCCGGTCTTCGTGACCTCG
>Ga0315287_10006946_pt1 | contig 11309 bp, 7 predicted proteins | sample YL17G11_0_MG_FD_205037 | JGI IMG/M metagenome (GOLD analysis project Ga0315287, IMG submission 205037) | Sediment microbial communities from Yellowstone Lake, YNP, Wyoming, USA - YL17G11_0 | ecosystem: Environmental > Aquatic > Freshwater > Lake > Sediment | place: USA: Wyoming | collected...
AGACGTCATATCCAGAGCAAGCATATGAGAGACGAAGAAAAGACTAAAGAACAACTTATCAGCGAACTTGTTGAGCTGAGACAGAGTATTTCCGAACTCAAAGAACTTGAACTGGTGCTCAGGGAGAGCGAACGCGCTTACAGGGATTTGTTCGAGTGCAGCATCGATGGTTTAGCCGTTATCGATGCCGAGACGCTGAAAATTATACTATGTAATCAACGGGCCGCCAGCCTTTACGGCTTCGATTCCCCAGATGACACCATCGGTGTGAACCCGCTCGACTTCATCCACCCAGATGATAAGGAAAGAGCGCTCAAACACATAGCAGAATATTTGTTCAAGCAGGATCTGCGGGAATCCAATATCTTTCGTACTCTCACCAAAAATGGCCAGGAAAAATGGATAAGCGCAGTGGGTATTGTAATCGATTATCGCGGCAAAAAGGCCGCTTTAGCTTCATTTAGAGATATCACCCAGAGCAAATTGACGGAGGACGCCCTGCGCCAATCGGAAGAGAAGCTGCGCCTTACCTTCGAATCCATCAACGAAGCTATTATCCTGACAGACATTGAAGGCTATATTTTGGACATCAACGAAGCAGGCTTTAGGATGTCGGGGTATGATCTGAAATCGCAGGTCGTAGGCCTCCACGGCCTTACATTCTTTGCTGAAGAGGACCGGCCAAGAATCCTCAACGAAATGAACAAACTGATGGAAAGCGGGCGCAGCCCGATATTGAACTTCAAGCTTTTTAACAGAAGTGGCACATCATTCGACAGCGAAGCCAGCGCTGTTTTAATGCGCAATGAGAGTGGCAGTCCTACAGGTTTAATCGTGGTCGTAAGAGACGTATCCGAGCGCAGGCGCATAGAGGAAGCGCTTCGCGGCTCGGAAGAGAAACTGCGCTTCATGTTTGCGTCCATCATCGACGCTGTTGTAGTCGTAGACATCGAAGGTAAAATCCTGGAGGTAAACGATGCAGGATTAAGACTGACAGGGTTCAGCGATAAAGGTGAGCTCATCGGACTTAACGCCTTCGATTTAATTGCCGAGGAGGATCGAGAGAGGGCTTTGAATGACATGATGGACTCGTTTAAAAAGGGTCCCGGCTTCTTGGTCCAATATAGGTCCAAGAATAAACAGGGCGTTCTAGTGTTCGTGGAGGCCAGAGGCGGCATGCTTTACGATGCTTCCGGCAATGTCACTGGCCATATAGTCATCGTGAGGGATATCACCGAGCGCAAGCGCATGGAGGAAGCACTGCGCGACTCGGAAGAGAAATTGAGATTGACCTTCGAATCTATCGAAGACGGTATAGTAGTAATAGACGTTAACGGCCAAATATTGGACGTAAACGAGGCAACCCTTCGAATAGGCGGTTTTAATGACAAAAGCCAAGTTATTGGGCGCAATGCTTTCGAACTTATATCTCCCAAGGATTACAAAGCGGTGATGGATGATCTGAAAGCTAGTTTAAAGGGCAGACCAAAGGAGAGGATGGAATATTCCATTCAACCGAAGGGAAGCAAGGTTATAGAAGTGGAACTCACAGCCTCAATAATCCGCGACAAGGAAGGAAATCCTACTGAATACATTGCCGTTCTCCGAGATATAACGGACCGCAAACAGGCAGAGAATCAGCTGAGAGAGAGCGAACAGAAATATAAAGAGCTTGTGGAGCGGGAAAAGGACATTATATTCTCTGTCGATAAGTCCGGTACGGTTACCTCAGTTAATTCTGCTGTGACCATGTGGGGATATACTCCGGAGGAGATTATCGGCAAACCTTATTCAAACTTTGTACCTGCGAGGTTGTTAGAGAAACTCGAAGCGGTGCTCCCGACACAGTTAATGACGACGGGGGAAGTCGTAGCAGAAGCAATGGGATTAGATAAAGACAGTAAGTGGCGGCCTATAGAATTCAGCGGCACAGTTATCCTAAAAGATAACCAATTTGCCGGAGTTAGAGGAATAGTCCGGGACATCACGGAGCGCAAACGAGCTGAGGAAGCGCTGAAACAACGCAATCGCGAACTGGCCACATTGAACAAGGTAGCTGAGGCGGTCAGCCATCCCGTCGGATTAAACAAGGTTTTGAAAACCGCTTTAGACAGCGTGCTGGAAACGATGGGATTCACACATGGCAGTATCTGGCTCTTGGATAAGGTGTCTAAAGAACTAAAACTTGCTTCTTCCAGAGGAGCCAAGGGCCTGCAAATAGCTGTAGCCACTATAAGCCAATCGCTGGAAACAGGTGAATCCATAGCTGCAACATACTACCCTGAAGGCAAGCCCGCAAAATCAAACAAGACACCACCTGTTAATGAAAATGAGGGCAAATCCGTTATCGGGGTCCCGCTGAAATCGAAGGGAGAAATCCTCGGTGTATTGGGACTCGTAGGCGATAATCAGGAAACCTCTCATGATGATATGCGATTACTGGAGACCATCGGCGATCAGATTGCTGTTGCTATTGAAAATGCACAGCTGGTGGAAAAATTGAATGAGCTTTCCATAACCGACGAACTGACCAGGCTGTATAACCGCCGTCGTTTCTACGAAGTGCTGGAGAGCGAAATGAACCGTACGCGACGTTACGGGCGCTGCATATCCCTGGCTATGATAGACCTGGATGGATTCAAGAAATATAACGATAGATTCGGGCATGCCAGCGGCGATGTCATCCTTACAGACTTTGCCAATGCCCTTAAAGAAGGCTTACGAAGGACCGATAACGCTTTTCGTTACGGCGGAGATGAATTCATAGTCATTCTCCCTTCAACCAATGCCGAGAGGGCCAAGGAAGTCATAGAAAGAATCAGGAAGAAATGGCTCAAGAGACTCGCAGCGCAACAGCCTGGCAAGGAGAATGTGCTGGGATTCAGTGCCGGGATCGCTCAATTCCCGGAGAACGCCGAGACAGTTGATGGGCTCGTGTTCCTCACCGATACCGCTCTGTATTACGCAAAGAGGGGCGGCAAACAAAGAGTAATGCTGATTTCTGATCTTGGTACCAGTTCGCTCGATGTGCTCAGTTCTCCGACCCTCGATCAGATCTATGCCCTGGCAGCAACAGTGGACACCAGAGATCCGTTCACCTACGGCCATTCAAAAAGGGTAGCTGCTATAGCTGAATCATTGGGGAGAGCGATAGGGCTGCAGGGCGATGAACTGTCCGAGCTGGTAGCCGCCGCATTCCTGCACGATATCGGCAAGGTTGGCGTGGCAGATGTGATCCTGACCAAGCCTGGAAAACCTGAAAAGGAAGAGTGGGAAGCCATTGAAAAGCATTGCGCTGAAGGGGCTAAGATCATTCAACACGTCAAAGAGCTTGCGCCTTTAGCACCCTATATCCTGCATCACCATGAGTGGTATGATGGTTCGGGATACCCAGATAGGCTGAAAGGTAAGAAGATACCGCTCTCCGCCAGGATCATCAGTGTGGCAGACGCATACGACACGATGACCGCCCAGCGCCCTTACAGGGAAGCTATCTCCCCACAAGAAGCCATGAAAGAAATGGAAAGATGCTCCGGCACCCAATTCGACCCCAAGCTGATAGAGGCACTTCGTCGCATAAGTCACAGCAGTCTGCAAATGGATTAGGGTTTATCCCTCACATGATCGGTTGAGAGCTCCGAGGTAAATTAAGTCTATTTCTGCTGAGAAGGATTCGATATCTGCAGATGCGGACCTTCAGAGGTATCGGCACAGTCAAATAACATGCCGTCAACCGAATCCACGAGCTCGGCTTCAATAAGCAATACTTTCGTGCCGTTGTCCTCAATAACGGTATCCCCTTCCCTGTATACATCCATTATGATAGCCAGATATCCATCGGGAGTGAGCACTAATCTGAGCGCGATATTGGACTCATCTACGCCATAAGATATTTCTTTAAATTCATCGACACACGCCGTCCGGCCGCGATCCATGATCGCTTTAAGCTCCTTCATGGCAACATCGGTCACTTTAATCATTTCATCCTCTATTACATTATAGACGACGAATGCTAAGACACCAAGGACATAGCCTTTTCTATTGCTGAAACCGTGGCCTCGATATCCTCTTCGCCGTGAGCCAGCGACACGAAGGCCGCCTCGAACTGCGACGGAGGCCAGTAAATACCCCTATCCAGAAGTGCATTGAAGAACTTGGCGAATCTTTTGGTATCGGAGCATTTGGCCGATTCGTAGTCCGAAGGAAGATTCGAAGCAAAGAAAACAGTAATGAGCGATCCTATCCTTGCAGTTGCGATAGTTGCGCCGCTCGCCTCAGCCGCCCGTGCGATACCATCCTCCAAAAGGCGCGACTTCCCTTCGAGTTCCGCATACGCGCCGCCGCTCCTCAGCACTTCGAGCGTGGCGATGCCCGCAGACATGGCCAGCGGGTTGCCCGATAACGTACCTGCCTGATATACAGAGCCGGATGGCGCGACCATGCTCATGATCTCATCACGACCGCCATACGCGCCAACTGGAAGACCACCACCGATGATCTTCCCCAGACACGTCAGGTCGGGTTTAACTCCATAGAGTTCCTGAGCACCGCCGTATGCCACACGAAATCCTGTTATCACCTCGTCGAAAATAAGTAATGCCCCTTGCGCCTCAGTTATAGCATGCAACCCTTCCAAAAACATCGGATGAGGTTTGACGACACCCATATTCGCTGCAACCGGCTCGACGATAACGGCCGCGATGTCCCGATACTTATCGAATATCTCCTCAACCTGGCACAGGTTGTTGTAGGATGCAACGAGGGTGTTACAGGTATATCCCGACGGCACGCCCAAGCTGTCGGGGAGACCCAGCGTAGCCACCCCAGAGCCGGCTTTAACCAGCAACCCGTCCGAGTGGCCGTGATAGCAGCCGTCAAACTTCAATATCTTATCCCTTTTGGTAAACGCCCGCGCCAGCCGCAGCGCGCTCATCGTCGCTTCCGTGCCGGAGCTGACGAAGCGTATCTTTTCGATGGACGGCATGGCTCCACATATCATCTTTGCCAGCTTGGTTTCGAGCTCGGTCGGCGCCCCGTAGCTGGTGCCGCCCTCGGCGGCGCGGCACACCGCCTGCACCACCCGCGGATGCGCGTGGCCCAGGATGAGGGGTCCCCAGGAGCAGACATAGTCGATAAACTCGTTCCCGTCCTCATCATATATCTTCGACCCGCAACCATTCTTGATAAACAGAGGCTCTCCGCCGACGGCCTTAAAGGCGCGCACCGGGCTGTCCACGCCGCCGGGCAGGTACTTCTGCGCCTCTTTGAAAAGCTTCTTCGATCTGCTTCTCTTCACTAAACCGACCTCTTCTACGGATTAAATCCCCCTGCATTCCCCCTTTACGAAAGGGGGAGGAGGGGAAGCACCATCCCCCCTTTGGAAAAGGGGGCTAGGGGGATTTACCTCTCGTTCCCAAGCCACCTCGCCACATCCTTGGCATGATACGTAATAATGACATCGGCGCCGGCCCGCTTTATGGAGGTAAGTATCTCCATGACGACCCAGCGTTCGTCGATCCAGCCGCGTGATGCCGCCGCCTTTACCATCGAGTACTCCCCGCTCACATTGTAAGCCGCTACAGGATGATTAAACGTCGCTCGAACCTTACTTATTACATCCAGATAAGCCAGCGCCGGCTTGATCATTATGATATCGGCACCCTCGGCCACATCCTGCTCCGCCTCCCGCAGCGCTTCCCTGACGTTGGCGCTGTCCATCTGATAGGAACGCCTGTCGCCGAACTGCGGGGCCGACTGGGCCGCATCCCGGAACGGGCCGTAAAATGCCGAGGCGTACTTCGCCGCATATGACATTATCGGCACATTGATAAATCCCGAATCATCCAGCGCCTCCCGAATCGCCTTCACCCTGCCGTCCATCATATCGGAAGGAGCCACGATATCCGCCCCGGCCTCCGCATGCGAAAGAGCCATTCGAGCCAATAGGTCCAGCGTCTTATCGTTATCTACATCTCCATCAACGACGAGGCCGCAGTGCCCGTGGCTGGTGTACTCGCACAGACACACATCCGTGATCACCAGCAACTCGGGAACCGCCTTTTTAATCGCCCGTATCGCCTGTTGTATCACCCCGTCAGTTTGATATGCCGACGAGCCGACCTCATCCTTCTCTTGCGGAATGCCGAACAGCAGCACGGCATTGATGCCGAGGGCGGCGATTTCCTTTGCCTCCCGGGTCAGCTTGTCCACCGAATATTGAAAAACGCCCGGCATGGACTCGACTTCATGCCTGACGCCGCGGCCGTGAATCACGAACAGCGGGTATATAAGGTCATCCACTCCGAGTGAGGTTTCCCTGAACAGACGTCGCATCGGCTCGTTTTTGCGCAGCCTACGCAGCCTTACCTCTGGAAATCCGCCCATCAAGAATTGCCTTCCTTTCCCGATTTAAAATACAATTCGATTGCAGACACCAATCCGGGGATGGTGTGCTCCTGCGCCACGACGTCGACCCTGATGCCAGTCTTGGCCGCAGCCGAAGATGTCGCCGGCCCGATGCAGGCAACCTTTGCTTTGTTTACCGCATCGATATCACCGTCCAAAATCGCCACCAGGTTCGTCACCGTCGATGAGCTGGTGAATGTTACGATATCAATCTCGCCATTTATCAACCTTTGCTTGCCCTGCGATACGACGTCATCGGGCGATACGGTGCGATAGGCCGCCACCTCGAACGGGTCCGCGCCGAGCTTGATCAGGCCTTCAACCAACTCCCTCGGCGCGATATCGGAGCGCGGTAGCAGGATGCGACAACCGGCGATGCCCAACTCTTCCAAACCTTGCAACATCGACTCGCTGGTGAACTCCTGTGAAATATAATCCGGATACAATCCGATATCTTGGAGCCGTTCTGCGGTAGCCGGGCCTATGGCCCCGATCTTTATCTTTTCAAACCATCGGGCGTCCCGTCCCATGGCACGCATGCGTTGCCAGAAGGCATCGACGCCGTTAACGCTGGTGAAGAGCACCCACTGGTAATTCCTCAAGCTCGATACGGCGCCATCCAGCTCACTTGTATCCGTCAGGTCGCGAGCCTCGATAACCGGAAGCTCCACCGCCTCGGCGCCGCGCTCGGCGAGCATACGGCTGAGGACGCTGGCCTGAGAGCGCGCTCGCGTCACCAGCACTCTCTTGCCGAAAAGCGCCTGCTTATCGAACCAGGCCAGACGCTCACGCAGCGCAACGACATCACCGACGACGATCACAACCGGCGGCTTAAGCCCTGCACGTTCGGCCCGCTCCACAATCGTGGCCAGGGTTCCGACGACTGTGCGCTGACGGGGTGTCGTCCCATGCTGGATCAACGCTACCCCGGTATCGGAAGCTTTCCCTCCCCTGATAAGTTCAGCAACTATTTTCTCGAGGTTGCCCATACCCATCAGACTGACCAGGGTATCGACCGATGAAGCCAGCTTGCTCCACTCTACGCTCGAACCATCCTTGGATGGATCTTCATGGCCGGTGACCACGGCGAAAGATGACGCCATACTGCGATGCGTCACAGGAATGCCCGCGAACGCCGGCACAGCTACGGCAGAAGTCACGCCAGGCACAACCTCAAACGGTATGTGGTTCTCAACAAGCGCCTCGGCCTCCTCCCCACCACGTCCCAGCACAAACGGATCGCCCCCCTTGAGCCGGATCACCGATTTCCCCTGTTTTGCCTTGGCGACTAATATTCGATTTATCTCAGCCTGCTCGATTGTATGATCCCCGGAGGACTTGCCGACATATATCAGCTCGGCATCACGGCGTGCGTGGGCCAGCAGCCCGTCATCCACCAGACGGTCATATACGACGACATCGGTCCCTTGTAGTAACTCCAGCCCCCTTACAGTAATCAGCCCCATATTGCCCGGGCCGGCGCCGACGAGGTATACCATGCGCTTTTTCATCACCCGCTCCTCCCTATAAGTTTGCCGGCACCAATTTCCATCATATTCTGCGCTAGACGAAGGCCCAGCTGATCGGCTTTCGAAGAATCTCCCTTTATTTCAGCATTCATAACCTCGAATGTTGTGGAATTCGCCACCATGCCGCGTAAGTGCAGCGATGATCCTTTGACGATGCCCAATGCTGCTATAGGCTCGCGACAGCCCCCGCCCAGCGCCTTCAAAAATGCGCGCTCGGCAGTCACAGCCAGCCAGCTTTGCTTATGATTCAACGGAGCGACAATCTCATTCGTCAATCTATCACTATCTCGAATCTCTATCCCTAATGCCCCCTGTCCGACGGCAGGAACGAACGTCTCTACCGGCAGATACTCCGTAATCCTGCCCTCGAGCTTCATACGGACGAGAGCGGCCGCCGCCATCAGCACGCCATCAACCTCTCCGCAGAAGCACTTACGCAAACGCGTATCGATATTGCCTCTCATATCAAACACCCCGACATCACGGCGACAGTTCATAAGCTGAACAGTGCGCCTATGGCTGCCGGTGCCGATCCTGGAACCCGGCGGTAACCTCGATAAAACCAGACCTTTAGCCGAGACCAACACGTCGCGCGGATCTATCCTCTGAGTTATGGCCGCCAGCTTCAATCCAGCAGGTATATCGGTAGGCATGTCCTTCAGGCTGTGCACCGCGATATCTATCTTACCTTTCAGCAGCGCCTCCTCCAGTTCCTTTACGAAGACCCCTTTGCCGCCTAACACCTTTAAAGAGGTTTTCTGATCGCGATCGCCTGCGGTCTTTACCGTGGCTATCTCAAAAGAAAGCTTGGGATAAACCGATCTCAACGCATCGATGACTTCCTGCGCCTGAAGCAGGGCCAATTTGCTCCTACGTGAACCTATGATAATATGCTCTTTCATTTCTCCAGCGACGCCTTGCCGTCTATGCCGAATAGTTCTTTTACGGTCTCCACCATAGCACCATCGCGGTGCCCGTTACTCTTCAAACACTGGACAGGATTATGCAGTATCTTGTGCACGATTGATTTCGTCATGGCCTCGATGCTCGCCATCTCCTCTTCCGACAGAGGCGGCAGCTTCTTTAATGTCAGCTGGAGCTGGCGCTTGCGAATATCCTCTGCCTTTTGCATCAGCGCATCCACTACGGGCTTCACGCTCAGGGCGTGCCACTGCTCTGAGAAAACCGCCATCTCCTCATCAATGATACACATGGCCCTGGCGATCTCCCGCTCCCTGGCCTTGCGATGCGTTTTCGATACTTGCGTGAAGTCATCTATATCATACAAATACACACCATCGATCTGTTTTATACTAGGATCGATATCGCGAGGGACAGCTATATCCACCAACACAAGTGGACGCAACGGACGCGCATGCATCACGTTTTTAACGAGATCGCAATCCACTACAACATGCGGCGCGCCGGTGCATGAAATCACGATGTCGGCCGCCTCTATCTCACCCTGCAGACAGCTCAGCTCAACCGCTTTGCCGCCGAGAGATGCGGCCAGTTCCTCGGCGCCCTGCAACGAACGGCTTACGATCGATATTTCAGCAATGCCGCGCTGGGAAAAGGCCTTTGCTACCAGCTTTCCCGCCTGGCCAGCCCCAATAAGCACAACTCGACAACTACGGACATCGCCGACGGCCTTGGCCGCAAGGTTCACCGCCACCGAGCTCACCGAAAGCGCATTCTTACTGATATCCGTTTCATCCCTCACACGCCTGCCGACACGGATCGCATGCTGGAATAGCTTCCTTAACAGCGGGTCGACCATCCCTGCCTGCTCCGCGATGCGAAACGCCTGCCTGACCTGCCCCTGTATCTCCCACTCGCCGACGATCATGGAACGGAGCCCTGAAGCGGTCTCCGTCAGATGCCTCACTGCATCGCGACCCTGGGCTGTATGCAGATGCGGGAACAACTGCTCCTGCGAAAACCCCGACCACTCGCAGAAGAAATCCTGAATCGACTCTGCGGACGAATGCTTTTCGTCGCCGACAGCATATACCTCGGTCCTGTTGCATGTTGCCAGAACGACGCCGCTATTAACATAACGAGAGAGTTCTGCCAGTACCTCCTGAATACGACCCTTCGATATGCTCAGCCCCTCCCTGATCAAAAGCGGAGCCGTATCATAGCTTATACCTGTTAAATAGACCTGCGGGTTCGACAATACGTTATTCCCGCTCATTTGAATCATACCTCTCCAGGCTTTCCATCAGCCGCTGCTTAGCCTCGTCGTTTTTTCCCTCACGAATCAGCGTCAGCAACATATTGATATCCAAAGCTTTCTGCCAATCCTCTCCTGTGGCAGTAATGCCGTTTTGCCGTAATTCGGAACGCACCAGCCCCACCAGCGCAATCAGCGCAGCATAGTCATCACCGAAGATATTTTCCAAGTCCTCCTTGATCCTGTGCGCCAGCGCCGGGCTCCGCCCCCCGGTGGAGACAGCCACCGTGAGGTCCCCGCGCCGCAGATGAGACGGTACGATGAAATTGGACAGGTTCGGCGTATCGACAACGTTAACCAGGATGACGAGTTTTCCTGCTTCTGCAGCCACCTTCCGGTTTGTATCGAAATCATCGGTAGCCGCTATCACCACAAACGCCCCTGCCAGATCGCCGTCGGCATAAGGCCTTTTCGCCGCCATGATTCTCCCTTCGGTAAACAAATCCTCCAGTTCAGGACATAGCTCAGGGCTGATCACCTGCACTATGGCCTCATGCTCCAGGAGCACATTGACCTTGCGCAGCGCCACCTCTCCCCCGCCTACAACCACACAGCGTTTCCCGTTTACATCTAGGGAAACCGGATAATAGCGCTTGCCCAGCCAATCCGCGGCGAAAGGCCTGTAGCCGACCCTCTCCTTCTTGAACTCACGAACCGTGAAAAGAGCCGCATACTGGCTTATGCCGGTTCCCTCGGCTATCCTCTTGATGATATCGCGGCACTCACGCTGTGTTTTAGCATGTATCATCGTGTAAAGATTATATGGCCAGTCCTCATTGGTCACTCTCTCGTAGCAGTGGCTGACCTCATCGATAGCGGACATCTTGCGACCCGCCTTGTTCACCATCTCATCCGGCACGGACCAGCACACCATGGCATTTGCAGTGAACCCGGCCTTCTTCTGCCTCATCGCAGCGTTATAACGTTTTATGACGCCGCGCTCTTTTAAGGAACGGCTCTGCGTGAGGAATTCTTCTACGCCGAATCCAGCGTTCTTAGCCATGACATCGAATGGCCTGGCTACAAGCGGCAGGTCACGCTGCAATTCAAGGATGACGGCCCAGTCCGTCACGGTTAGCAATGCCGCCTCCGGTTCCTCGGAATTCTTTTCCTCGGGTAGATGTCCGCGCCCTTCCATA
>Ga0315287_10006948_pt1 | contig 11308 bp, 13 predicted proteins | sample YL17G11_0_MG_FD_205037 | JGI IMG/M metagenome (GOLD analysis project Ga0315287, IMG submission 205037) | Sediment microbial communities from Yellowstone Lake, YNP, Wyoming, USA - YL17G11_0 | ecosystem: Environmental > Aquatic > Freshwater > Lake > Sediment | place: USA: Wyoming | collected...
CGGCCGGACGACAAACCCCTCCGTGGCCTACGAGCGCGTCGCCAGTTCGGTGGTGACGGCGTCGTCGAGGTTGGCGTGGAACCGCCCCTGGCCGAGGGCCGCGGCGACGCCGTCGGCCTGGAGCACGGCGAGGACCTCGGGCTTCACCCGGGCCAGGCGCAGCGAGATCCCGGCCTCGTCGGCCAACGTCACGAGCTTGCCGAGTTGCCCCGAGCCCTGGGAGTCGATGAAGTTGACGCCGGCGAAGTCGATCACCACCGCGGTCAACGGGTTCTCCTCGGCGAGCGTGGCGGCCCGGAACCGGTCCTCCAGGACGTCGGCGGTGACGAAGGACAGCCCGCCGTCGAAGCGCAGGACCAGCAGGCCCGGGTAGGTCTCGCTGTCGGGGTGCTGGGCGAGGTCCTGGAAGGCGGTCGAGCCGGGCTCCCGACCGAGCTCCGGAGTAGCCGGATGGGTGCTCACGTAGACGACCCATCCGAGGGAGAGGATCATGCCGATCACGACCCCGGTCAGGACCCCCGCGCTGAGGACGCCGATGATCGCGGCCGACGCAATCCAGAAGTCGGCCCGCTTCACCCGCCACAACCGGCGCAGCTCGGGGACGTCCATCATCCCGAAGACCACGGCGTCGATGATGATCACGGCCAGCACCGGCTTCGGCAGGTCGGAGAACAGTGGGGCCAGGAAGAGCAGGGTGAGCAGCACCATCGCGCCGGTGACCAGCGAGGCGACGCCCGTCCGGGCCCCCGAGGCGTCGGCCAGGGAGCTGGCGGACAGGCTGGTGGACACTGGCATGCCCTGGAAGAAGCCGGCCCCCGCGTTGGCCACGCCCTGGGCCACGGACTCCTGGTTGACGTCGATGGCGTACTGGTGGCGGCCGGCGAAGACCCGAGCATCACCCGCCGTCTGGGAGAACCCGATGAGCACCAGGGCCAGCGCGGCGATGCCGATAGTGGCCGCGTTCGCCCAGACCAGGTCGAGGTCCGGGATCATGGGGAGCGGCAGGCCGCGAGGGACCTCGCCGACCGTCGCCACCCCGCGGCCGGCGAGGTCGAACAGGTTCGAGGCGAGCAGCCCGCCGGTGACCAGGACGAGGGCGCCAGGGGCCTTGGGAACGGTGAAACGGAGGGCGAGGATGACCGCCAGCGCCACGAGGGCGACCACGAAGGACGCCACGTGGAAGTCCCCGATGGTGCCCAACCAGGACCGGAACTCCTGCCAGGAGTTCTCGCCATCGATCTCGGTGCCGCTGACCTTGGCCAACTCGCCGACGACCACGTCGATGGCCGCTCCGAACAGGAACCCGGTGATCACCGCCCGGGACAGGAACTGGGCGATCCAGCCCATCCGGAAGACGGCCATCAGCAGGAAGAGGACCCCCGCCACGATCGTGATGGCGGCGACCAGTTGGGCGGTCTCGTCGCCCTGGGCCACGCCCGAGGTGATCGCCGCACCGGCGGCCACCGTGGCCAGCGCCGAGCTCGGGCCGGTGGAGATCTGGCGGGAGGTGCCGAACAGGGCGTAGAGCAGGGCGCCGGCGGCGGCCGCGTACAGCCCGTTCTGGAGGGGGACCTGAGCGATCCCTGCGTAGCCGAGGGCCTTCGGGACGACCAGGGCGGCCACGCTGACCCCGGCGATGAGGTCGAAGCGGAGGTCCTCGCGCCGGTACGAGGGCAGCCACCCAAGGGCCGGGACGAGTCGCCGGAGGCGGGTCATCGAATGAGGAGGGGACGGAGCGCCACGACGGAGACATTACGGACCTGAGCGGATGGGGCTGGACAGACCAAGGCGACCAAGGGGCGTGGGATCGGGCTGACCATCGTCGGGGGCGTACGAGGCCTTCGGCCCGGCCGAAGGGGGCACCGGTACGATCCGGGCCATGGATCGTCCGCCTCCCGATGCCGCCAAGCTGCTCGACCACTGGATGGAGTGGGAGCGGGGCGAGACCACGCCGGGCACGGTCATGAAGAACCTGAAGGTGGGCGGCCTCCGCGAGTTGCTGGAGCAACTGGCCGAAGGGTCCGGCTCCTGACCCCGCCCCGTGGCGGGGACCAGGTCATTCCCCGCCCCGACGACATGCGCCTCGGTGGTCCTCCGCCCTGGGCCGAGTTGTCGCCGACCGAGCGTGTGGTCGACCTCGCCGCCCTGCCCGAACGCTTGGCCGCCATGGGGGAGCCGGTGGTCATCGACGGCCCCGTGCCGGTGTCCTTCCCAAGCCAGTCTGCCGTCCTCGCCCCGCTCTACGAGGACGATGACGGCCCGACGGTGGTCCTGACCCGTCGGGCGGCGCACCTCCGCAACCACCATGGCGAGGTCAGCTTCCCGGGTGGACGCCAGGAGGATCACGACCGCGACCTGGTCGCCACCGCGCTACGGGAGGCCCACGAGGAGATCCGATTGGAGCCGACGTCGGTAGAGGTGGTCGGACGGCTCGACCGCCTCAGCACGTTCGTCAGCCAGTCGATGGTCCACCCCTTCGTCGGCGTCCTGCCCGGACGCCCCCACGACCTGGTGGCCGACCCCGGTGAGGTCGAGCACATCCTCCATGTGCCCCTGGCCGACCTGCTGGCGCCCGAGACCTTTCACGAGGAGATCTGGCGCTTCCCTGACGGCAACGACCGGGCCCTGACCTTCTTCGAGATCACCGGCGACACCATCTGGGGTGCCACCGCCCGAATGCTGCGCCAGTTGCTGACGGTCGCGGTCGGCCTGGATCCCCGCCGCTGACGACGCTCCGGCCGGCTCCGCTCAGCGGGCCGTTCCGGCCGTCGGGACCGTTGTGGTCCCGCCTTCGGCCAGCCAGCGGGCCTTGGCCCGTTCCTCGGCGATCTTGCGGTCGATCCAGTGGATCAGGCCCTGCACGACCATGGCGAGGATGCCGTACACGATGATGGCGAACAGGATGGCGAAGTCGAGCACCGACCCGTTGTCGGCGGTGGCCGAGGGGAAGATGCCCCGGAACGGCTCGAGGGCCCGGTCGGCGCTGCGGTACACCCACTGGGTGAACTCGGCGGTGGTGCTGGCGTTGAACAGCAGCAGGAAGAACGCCAGCGTCAGCACGATGACCTCCAGCAGGAGGTAGGCGTACACCAACCAGGGCAGGACCCTGGCCAAGCGCAGGCTCGTGGCCGTCGAAGGGTCCTTGGGCAGGGTCCGGGTCGGGTGGGTCATGGTCCAGAGTCTAGGTACGGCCCATCACGGGGCCCGGTGAGCCGGGGGCCGTGTGCGTGCCGGTCGGGCACACCCCAAGAGTTGCCGGGCAGGGCACGGGGCCGCCTTAGGCTCAGGTTCCATGACCTCAGACACCGGCGCCGGGGTTCCTGACGAGGGGACGGGGAATCAGCGTCTGTCGGTGCTGTTGGCGATGGCGATGTTCGTGCTCGTCATCGACACCGGGATCATGAACGTGTCGATCACTGCGGTGGCCGGTGACCTCGACACCACGGTCAGCAGCATCCAGTCCGTCATCGCGCTCGAGGCGCTGGTCTCCGCCGCCTTCATCCTCATCGGCAGCAAGGTCGGCGACCTCATCGGGCGCAAGTTGGCCTACGTGCTGGGCTTGTCCGCCTATGCGATAGGCGCATTGGGGATGATGCTGGCCCAGAGCATCACCGCGGTCGTCATCTTCTGGGCGATCATCGGTGGGCTCGGCGCATCCCTCCTGCTCCCCGCCATGCAGTCCCTCATCCATGGCAACTTCGAAGGCGCAGCGATGAAGAGGACCTACGCCCTGGTCGGGGCGTCGGCGGCCATCGGCGCGGCGATCGGCCCCCTGATCGGGGGCTTCCTCACCACCTACCTGTCCTGGCGCGTCGGCTTCTTCCTGGAGGCCGTGGTCATCGCCGTCGTGCTGTCCCGCCTCAAGCTGGTCATCGACGTGCCGTTCACGGGTCGGCGCCAGATCGACCTGGTCGGCGCCGGTCTCTCCATCGTGGGGATGGGCGGCGTCGTGCTCGGCATCCTGGTCTGGCAGGAGGGGGGGGAGTTCGTCGGGTTGCTCATGGCGATCGGGGCCGTGGCGCTCGCGGTGCTGGCCCGTTGGCTCGTGCGGCGTCAGCGCGAGGGCAAGGTCGTGCTGCTGGACCCCGACCTGTTCCGGGTCCCGAACTTCCGGGTCGGCGTCTCCGCGATGGTGCTCCAGCAGATCACCATCGGCGGTGCGATGATCGCCCTTCCGCTCTATCTGCAGGTGACCCTCGAGTACAACTCGATGCAGGCGGGCCTGTCGTTGGCCCCGCTGTCGCTCACCATGTTCGCCGTCGCCCTCCTCGCCGGGAAGAAGGCAGGCGATCGACGCCCGAGCAGCATCATCCGGTGGGGGTTCGGGCTCACGCTCGTCGGGATGGTGTCGATCATCGCCGTCCTGCCCCGGGGCGAGTCCGGTTGGGCCCTCCTCGTTCCCCTCCTGATCGCCGGGTCCGGCCTCGGCCTCCTGGTCTCCCAGCTCAACAACTACATCCTGGGCCCCATCGACGAGGAGCGGGTCAGCGAGGCATCCGGGGTCAACTCCGCCGGCCAGTCCTTCGGCCTGTCCTTCGGTCTGGCGATGGCCGGTGGCATCCTCCTGGCCGCTCTGTCACTGAGCTTCACCACGATGACCGAGGCGAGCGACGTGATCCCGTCGGCGGATCAGGAGCGCATCGCCGAGGTCTTGGAGGACAACGCCCAGCTCGTGAGCACCACTCAGCTCGAGGAGCTGCTCGCCGACCAACCCGACGAGGTCCAGCAGGAGATCATCGACATCAACACCGACGCCGGCAACCTCGCGCTCCAGGTGGCGATGCTGGTGCCCGTGCTGGCCTGCCTGCTCGGGTTCCTCAACTCGTTCCGCATGATGCGCCTCCCCGACATCACCCCGTCGGCCTCGGCCGACGGGGTGGTGCTCGGCTGACCGTGCGGCCGACGGCGCCGGCCCGGACCTGAGCCCGTTCAGGCACCGGTGGGGAAGATCCTCGACCAGTCCCGGGCCATGCTGATGACCGTCCAGCCCAGCCGGGTGGCGACGGTGGTGATCGGTTCCGCCTCGGTGAAGGTCCCGGCTTCACTCACGTAGCGGAACTCGCGCTCGTCGTCATCGTGGTCGAGTAGGAGGGCCAGTCCCGGCCCATCGCCGGCGCAGGCCCACTCCAGCATCTCCCGGTCACCGCCGGAGTTGCCCACCCCCAGGATCGGCCGACGGCCGAGGTGGGACTGGATGTGGTTGACCTTCGCCGGTCCTTCGTTGGCCGGCCCCTGGACGCCGGCGGTACGGCGCAGCACGGGGCGTCCGTCCTCGCGTCGGGAGAACTCGTAGTCGACCAGCGTCCCGACCACGGATTCGGGGGCGACGGCGTAGAGGTCGTTGCTGATCGCCCGGACGAACTCGGTGCCGCCCCCGCTGACCAGGAAGATCGTGAACCGGTGTCGGCGCAACTCGTCCAGCAACTCGAGCATCGGTTGGTAGACGGTCGCCCCGAACGGGCGGCCGAGCGTCCGGTGCCGGGCCCGGCCCATGAACTCCTGGACCCGGGCGGTGAACGCGTCGGGCTCCAGGCCGGTGAAGAGGTCGGCCAGCGCCAGGGCGATCCGCGGGAGGCCGAGCGCGGCCATCGCCGCGGCATCGCCGTCGAGCACTGCGGCATACTCGGGCTGGCGGCGGACGCCCGGATCGGCGGCGTCGGCCTGACGGAGGGCGTCCTCGAAGAAGTCGTACTGCACATAGGTCGGCTTCTCACACCAGAGGGTGCCGTCGTTGTCGAAGGCGGCGACCCGCTCGGTGACCGGCAGGTCGTCGGCGGCGGCCAGGAAACCGAGGACCGCCTCCCGCGTGGGCCCTTCGCGCCAGGACGGCAGGATCGGCTCGGGGGCGGTCATCGGCTCTCCTCGGCGTGGACGGGGTCATCACCGGGCCGCCACACGCAGCGGAAGCCGAGGTGGCTCATCCCGGTGTCGATCATCTGGGGGCGCCGGGCCGCCGGCCGGTACCGCAGGCAGTAGGTGTCGGCGCAGAGGAACGAGCCCCCCTTGATGACCTTGCGGGGCACGGCGAACTGGGGCTGGGCGGGGTCGTAGCTGGCGTCGAGGTCGCCGCCCCGGGGGTTCTCGGGCACGCAACACGCCGTGCCGGCGTCGGGGGGGTGGGCGCCGGCGTACCAGTCCTCGGTCCACTCCCAGACGTTGCCCGCCATGTCGTGGAGCCCGAACCCGTTCGGGGGGAACGAGCCGACCGGGGCCGTGCCGGTGAATCCGCTCTCACCCGTGCTGCGCCAGGGGAAGTCGGGCCCGTCCCAGTGATTGGCCAGGATCCGCCCGCGGGGCGTGGGCTGGTCACCCCAGGTGAACTCGGCCCCCTCCAGTCCGCCGCGGGCCGCGCACTCCCACTCGGCCTCGGTGGGCAGCGCGGCCCCGACCCACGTCGCGTACGCGACGGCGTCCTCGTGGGCGACGTGCACCACCGGGTGGTCGGCGCGGTCGTCGATGGTGCTGTCCGGGCCCTCCGGGTGGCGCCAGGATGCGCCAGGGGTCCAGGTCCACCACTGGCTCAGGTGGCGTAGGTCCACGGGGCCGCTCGTGGGCGTGAAGACCAGCGAGCCCGGCAGGAGGTTCTCGGCGGGTGCGCCGGGGTAGTCCTCCGGGGCCAACGGGCGTTCGGCGACCGTGACGTAGCCGGTGGCGTCGATGAAGGCCCCGTAGTCGGCGTTGGTCACCTCGAACCGGTCGATGCCGAACCCGTCGACCCGTACGCGGTGGGCCGGGGCCTCCTCCGGGTAGTGGGCATCGGAGCCCATCAGGAACGTCGCGCCGGACAGCCCGACGACGGCGGTGGGCTGCGGGCCGGCGTCGTCCTCGACGCTCACGCGCTCGGGATGCCGGCCTCCAGCTTGGCCCTGACGTCCTCGAGGCTGAAGCTGGCCGGCTTCTGGCGGGGCGGGAACTCGACCAGGGTCGCCAGGTGCATGCCGACGAAGACCTGGGCCGGAACCATCAGCCAGGCGTGATCGATCAGCCAGTCGTAGTAGGTGTTCGAGGTGAGGTCGGCCCGCTCGTAGGGGTCGGTGCGCAGGTTGAACACCTTGGGCACCCGCAGTTGGGTGTAGGGCTCGGCCCAGATCTGGAGGGTGCCGGTGGCGCGCTGCTCGAGGAACACCAGCTTCCAGCAGTCGAAGCGGATGGCGGTGAGGTCGCCGTCGTCGGACACGTAGAAGAAGTGCTCCCGGGGGCTCTGGTCCACCTCACCGGTGAGGTACGGGAGCTGGTCGTGGCCGTCGAGGTGCACCTTGTAGGTGGTGCCGTTCAGGTCGGCCCCGGCCCGGAGCCGGTCGGCGATGTCGGGTGCCCCCGCCGCGGCCAGCAGGGTGACGAACCAGTCGTTGTGGCTGATGATGCCGTTGCGGACCTGTCCGGGCTCGATCCGTCCCGGCCACCGGATGACCGCCGGCACCCGGTAGGCGCCCTCCCAGTTGGAGTTCTTCTCGCTGCGGAACGGGGTCATCCCGGCATCGGGCCAGCTGTTCATGTGGGGCCCGTTGTCGGTGGAGTAGATGACGATCGTGTCCTCGGCCAGGCCGTGGTCGTCCAGGAAGGTCAGCACGTCGCCCACCAGCTCGTCGTGGTCGACCATGGCGTCGTGGTACGCGGACTGCCAGCGGCCGGCCTTGCCCCGGCTGCCGTCCTTGAGGTGGGTGCGGAAGTGCATGTGGGTGGTGTTCAACCACACGAAGAACGGGGTGTCGGCGTCCTTGGCGTCGGTCATGAACCGCAGGGCCTCGGGCACGATCTCGTCGTCGATGGTCTTCATCCGCTCCTTGGTGAGCGGTCCGGTGTCCTCGACCCGCTGGGTGCCGTCGCCGTTGGCCCAGGAGTGGATGACGCCCCGGGGGCCGAAGTTCTTGCGGAAGTCGGGGAACTCCTCCTCGTTCGGGTAGTCGTCGAGCTCGGGCTCCTCCTCGGCGTTGAGGTGGTAGAGGTTGCCGAAGAACTCGTCGAAGCCGTGCACTGTGGGCAGGAACTCGTCCCGGTCACCCAGGTGGTTCTTGCCGAACTGGCCGGTCGTGTAGCCCTGCGCCTTGAGTGCCGTGGCGATGGTCGGGTCCTCGGCCCGCAGGCCGATGTCGGCGCCGGGCAGGCCCACCTTGGTCAGGCCGGTGCGGTACGGGTTCTGGCCGGTGATGAACGCCGCCCGCCCGGCGGTGCAGCTCTGCTCGCCGTAGCAGTCGGTGAACCGGATGCCCTCGTTCGCGATGCGGTCGATGTTCGGGGTGCGGTACCCCATGAGCCCGTCGCTGTAGCAGCTCAGGTTCGAGATGCCGATGTCGTCACCCCAGATGACCAGGATGTTCGGCTTCTTGATGTCACTCACTCAGGGCTCCTTGGTATGCCGACTACCGGTGAAGCTAACGGGTCTCGACCGTCCGGCGGCGCGGTGCTGCTGTACCCCGGCTCAGGCCACCTGGGCCGTGACGGCGTAGCGGTCGTCGCCGGGGTCTTGGCGCAGATCCACCCCGACGAAACCCGATGCCTCGAGGTCGTCGAGCAGGGCTTCTCGGGTGAAGAGGCAGAAGGCCATCTCGTGGCTCGACTGCCGCTCGACGCCGCCTTCGCGCAGCGACAGGGTGATCTCGAGGACCAGAGGGTCCTCGAACCGGTCCGGGACCCGCCAGTCGAACCTTCGCCGGCACTCGATGCCGTCGCGTGCGACGACCAGAGGGTCGTCGTCCCGCCGGCGGCCGGCGGCGTGGACGACCTCCCAGTCCTGGATGTCCAGGACGAGGGTGCCCCCGGGCACCAGGACCTCGGCGAAGGCGGCGAGGGCTGCTCGTCGGGCCTCCGTCGACGGCGCGTGGGAGAGCGAGTTGCCGAGGCAGAGGACGGCGTCGAACTCGGACCCGAAGCGGCCGGGTAGTCCGTCCCACGGGCAACGGACCACAGGGATGGCCGTACCCTGCTGGGCCAAGCGTTCCTCGCAGCGGCGGACCATGGCGGCGCTGGCGTCGGCGGCCACCACCCGGAAGCCCCGGCGGTGCAGCGAGGCCACGTCGATGCCGATGCCGCAGGCCGCATCGAGCACCCGGGCCCCGTCGGGGAACCGACCGATGGCGGCCTGGATCCCCGGGGTGCGGGTACCGACCCGCAGGGAGAAGGCGTCGAAGAGCCAGTGGTACTCGGGCGCGAGGGGGGCGTACGGATCGTCGCCCGATTGCTGCTCGGCGATGGTCAGATCCCGAGGATCTGGGCCTTCTTGGCCGCGAACTCCTCGTCGGTGAGGATGCCCTGGGCGTGGAGGTCGGCGATCTGCTTCAGCTCATCGACCTCGCCGGTCGCCTCGGGTGGTGCCGGAGCCGGTGCGGGTGCCGGCTCCGCCGCCGCTTGCTCTTCGTACTGGGCCTGCTCCTGGCTGGCCCATTTGTTGTTCTGGCGACGGGCGACACGGCCGGACACGGCCGTGGCCGTTCCGGCGACGACCGCGGTCCGGGCGACGCCTCGAACGAGGCCTCCTCGACGCATCATGATGTTTCCTCTCTCAGGTCTGGTCCGCCGCCTCGAGCGCGTCGAGGGTGGCGATGATGGACTGGACGGGGACGCGGCCGGAGGCGACGAGCTGGCCACCGGCCTTGCGCACGGCCACGGCGAACGGTGCGGCCCACAGGTTCTCGTAGAGCAGGAACACGCCGGAGGTGTCCGGTTCCATGGCCTCGGCGGCCTCGGCGACGTCCTCCTCGCCCAGGAGCCCGGAGCGCACCCCCTCGAACACGGCGAGGTCGAGTTCGCCGTCACGGTTGAGGTCGGCCAGTTCCAGGACCGTGAGCGTGCCGTCAGCACCCTTGTTCACCGCGACGAGGTCCAGGATGCGGATCAGGCCCCGCTCGACCAGGTCCAGCAGGTAGGGCGCGGCGGCACCGGTCGGCGGCCCGGAGAACTCGACCAGTATCCAGTCGATCGGTCCCATTTCCTCGATGTCGTCTGTCACCTCGTCCTCCCGGTGGGGCACCGTGCCCTTGCGAGGTTTCTAGCCGCTGCAGGGGCTCGGCGCCATCACCTTCGCCGGGTGATCACGGCGGGATCATCCCGCTGGGTGACGTCCCCGGGGTCGTGGATCCGTCACGGTGGGGCGGTGGACCAGGGCGCACCGTACGACCTGACGGTTTCCGGCCGGCCCGGTCCCCGCGTGCTCGGTGACGGCCCGCCCCGAGCCTTTCGGCGCTGTCGCGCCCCGCGTCTAGCCTCGATCATGGGCGACTGGCCCCCGATTGGACCACGGAGGATGGCGCACTCCATGACGGTGACGGAGGAGCTCGGGGACCGGAGGGCTCCGCTCGTCCCCGGCTTCGCCGTCGATCGTCCGTCGTTGGTCGAAAGGCTCGAGCGGGCGACCCGCAAGCGGGTCGGCGACCGGGGCGCGGCCATCGAGCGGGCCGAGGAGCTCGGGCTCCTCTGATGCGTCCGTCCCGTCGACCCGGCATCGGCTCGTGAACGACGGGCCCGACCGCCTCCCGGAGACGCCGCCCGAGGAGCGCCTCGCCCGACGGCTCGAGGCGAGATCGACCGCCAGCCGCTCCGCCGTGGTCGCGGTGCTCCACGAGCTGGCCGCGACCGATCGTGCCGTCTACCGGGCGATCGCGGGGACCCCGACCCCGACCCTCGACGAGCCGCTCCGACGGCTCTCAGGCCTCGCCAACCACTCGAAGCTCTGGCTCGGTGTCGCCGTCGCCCTGTTCGGGCTCGGCGGGCCGGTCGGACGCCGCGCCGCGTTGACCGGTGTGGTCGCCGTGGGTGTCAACTCTGCCGCCGTGAACCTCCCGATGAAGTTCGCAAGCGGGCGCGCCCGTCCCGACAGGGAGACGGCGGGGGTGCCGGCCCAGCGCTGGGTGCCGATGCCCGAGTCGACCTCGTTCCCGTCGGGCCACTCGGCTTCCGCGTTCGCGTTCGCCGGGGCCGTGGCCGGCACGGCGCCCGTGCTGGCCACCCCGCTGCGCGGCCTGGCCGCCGCCGTCGCGTACTCGCGTGTGCACACCGGCGTGCACTACCCGGGCGACGTCGTCGTCGGCTCACTCGTCGGCGCCACGATCGGCGAGGCGACGGCGATCGTGGCTCGGGCACTGCGCCGCCGGCGGGCCGGATCAGGGGACTGAGGGCCATGGCCGAGGGCGATGGCGGGCGCCCGGCCGGAGGCGCCTACGAGGGCTCGCCCTTCGTCGCCGGTCACCGGCCGCGCCTGCTGCACCGTGCCGTCCCGGTGACCGCTCAGCTGGACGGCTACGAGCGGGCGAGCCTCGGTCGGGACGTCGTCGCGGGGCTCACCGTCGCCGCGCTGGCCATCCCCGCATCGATG